>Ga0255097_1000195_pt1 | contig 32116 bp, 32 predicted proteins | sample Colum_Atlam_RepB_2_FD_188436 | JGI IMG/M metagenome (GOLD analysis project Ga0255097, IMG submission 188436) | Freshwater microbial communities from Columbia River, Oregon, United States - Colum_Atlam_RepB_8d | ecosystem: Environmental > Aquatic > Freshwater > River | place: USA: Oregon...
GGCCCAACGGGCGGCCGATCGGCACATCCTCCATGCCGTCGGGCAGCGCGGCTCTGCCCGGTAGCACAAAAGCGGTTGCGGTGATCGTGGCCTCCGTCGGGCCATAGCCGTTGATCCAAGTGACATGGGGCGCAAGCGCGCGCCATTTGCGCAAAGCCGAAGGGCGGATCCGCTCGCTGCCCGTCACCATAAGCCGTAACGTGGCCGGCACGCCCTGCCCCAAGGCCGCCAGTTCATCGACCACCACATGCCAAAAGCTGGCCGGCAGGTTCGCGACGCTGATACGGTGTCGGGCAATCAGATCAAGACAGGCCCGAACCGCCCCTGCCGCCAGTAGGTCGCGGGTGACGACAGTCGCCCCGGCCAAAAGAGTCGGCAAGATTTCCTCCAACGCGACGTCAAAGCCAAGCCCCGCAAATTGCAAAACCCGGTCCTCCGCGGTCAGCCCATAAGCCACAATCGTGGCCGATGCATGGGCTGACAAGGCCCCAGCCAGCCCGCGCACCGCCTTGGGTTCACCGGTAGACCCTGACGTGAACAGAACATAGGCCAGCGTTTCGGCATCCATCCGCGGGCGCGGCGGGGCAATCGGCTGTCGGTCGGCAAGATCTGGGGCCAGTCGCAAGGGATGGGCAAGATCTGACCCCACCATAGCAATCAAGGCCTTGGCTTGGGCTTTGGCCAGCAGTCCGGCCCGCCAGTCGCTGGGCAGATCGGGATCAAGCGGCAAGAACGCCGCGCCCAGCTTCAGAATCGCCAGCAGGGATACCACATGCGCTGCCCCCCGCGGCAGGTGCAGGGCCACCACATCCCCCTTGCCAATCCCAACCGCGTGGAGCCGCGAGGCCAAGGCATTGGCCGCCTGATCCACCGCGGCAAAGCTGAACGCCTGCCCACCCTCGCCCTCGATGAGGGCCAAAGCATCGGGTTGCGCGGCAGCGACCCGTTCAAACCGGGCCGCAAGATCGATCGGCGCATTAAGCACAGGCGTGTCAGGCTGTCCCAGCCGCAGCAGCGCGGCCCGCTCTTGCGGCGCCAGCATGTCAAGCGCGCCCAGCGGTTGGGTGGCTGGAGCATAGGCCATTTCTGTCAGCAAAAGCGCAACTTCATCAAGTATTTGGCGGGCCTGCACCGCGGAAACACGCGTGGGGTCATGCTCCAACAGCAGATGCAATTCAGGGCCGTCGGCAACTGCAAGTGTCAGGGGCGCAGCGCCTTCCTCGATCAGGCGCACGGTCCAATCATGCCAAACCCCGCCCAAAGCCTGCATCCGCGCAGGAAGCGAAGCTTGGGCATACATGACGATCGTGTCAAAAAGCCCCGCACTGCCGGGCAGGCCCGCCCAACGCCGCACCTCGGTTGGGCTTGCGTGTGCGTGCTGGCGCATCGCGACCGTGGTCTGGCGCAACTCCGCTAGGGCATCGGCGAGGCACATCGCCCCATCAAGCTGCCATTGCAAAGGCAGGGTCGAAATCAGACAGCCCACAGTGCGATCTAGCCCCGGCAAAAGTCGCCGCCCGGAATCAACCAGACCGAAACCCACCGTCGCTTGCCCCGTCCACCGCGACAGCACCAAGCCCCAAGCCAGTTGCACAGCATTCAGCAAGGTCGCGCCCGCCTCGCGCACCGCAACACGCAGAGTCTCACTGTCGCGCACAGTCAGAGATTGGGAGACAAGCGCCATACGTCCCGGATCACCGGCAATCGACGATACCAGCGGTCGCGGCGGGGTATCCGTCGCCAACATCGCGGCAAAAAAGGCCTTGGCTGCGGCCTTGTCTTGCAGCGGCAGTTCGGCCGAAAATCCTGACAGGCTTTGCGACGGAGGGGGGCCTAGCGGCAGGCCCTGCAACAGCAGCCCCAACTCCTCCAGCACCAGCGCCATAGAGGTGCCGTCGATCAAGGCATGGTGGATCGTCCAAACCATAATCGCGCGCTGCGGGCCCGCAAACAACGTCACCCGCCACCCCGGCCGAAGGGCTGGATCAACGCCGATCAAACGGTCCTCGGCCAAAAACGCCTCGATATGATCCGGGTCACGGCGTGCGACACGCAAAGCGACATCCGGGTCTGACTGGATATGTTGGCAAATGTGGCCCTGCCCGTCTTGCACCAGCCGCATCCGCAAGGCGTCATGGCGACGGGCAAGTTCAGCCCAAACGCTGCGCAGGCGTTCTTCCTCAAAGGCCTCGCGGGGCGCTTCGACGACGATCTGCTCCAGGTTCGCCCAAGGTCGATTGGCAAGGCTGCTTTCTAACAGCAAGCCCTGCTGCATGGCCGTCGCAAGACCCGGTAAGGTTTTCTTTGCGCTTGTTGCCAATTATTTGTCGCCAATATTCAGGTTTGAGGTAAATGCGCCCCTCAAGAAAACTCTGTCTCTCCATTAGGGCTCTGGCAGGGCTTGCCGTCAATCCTGTGTCACGAAACGGGCGTTTTCAGGGCCTTGATTTTACCCGACGGGCGGCATCGACGGGGCGTCGCGTGTTTTCCAGAGAACATCCCTTCGCTTTTTAAAGCTTGCGCGCTAGATGAGGCGAAAGGGAGATCCGCCATGTTGAATGACCCGCTGTTCATCGTTGCCGCAATCGCCAGCCTCGTCGTCTTGGTGATTCTGGCCATCGGCATCGGAAGCTTTGCGAAGGGCGGTGACTACAACCGCAAATACGCCAACCGCCTCATGCGCTGGCGGCTGGGTGCGCAGTTCGTCGCCGTTATCCTGATCGTGTCCTTCGCCTATCTGCGCAGCCGGGGAGCGAACTGATGGTTGTTCTGTCGAAAATCTACACCAAGACCGGCGATGCCGGCGAAACCGCCTTGGGCAACGGCAGCCGAGTTGCAAAGCACGCGCCGCGCGTCTCGGCCTATGGTACGGTTGATGAAACCAACGCAACGGTCGGGCTTGCCCGGCAACATGCCACCGGCGAGATGGATGTGGCTTTGGCACGCATCTCGAATGATCTCTTTGATCTGGGGGCCGACCTTTGCACCCCCGACATGCATCTGGATGCCACGCTGCCCTATACCCCCTTGCGAATGATCGCCTCGCAGGTCGAACGGCTGGAGCGTGAGATTGACGTGATGAACGCCCAACTGACCCCGCTGCGCAGCTTTATCCTTCCGGGTGGATCAGCGCTTGCGGCACAGTTGCACCTGTGCCGAACGGTCTGCCGCCGGGCCGAACGCCTGGTCGTGGAATTGGCCAGCATGGACGACATCAACACCGAAGCGGTGCGGTACCTGAACCGATTGTCCGACTGGTTCTTTGTCGCGGGCCGAATCGCGAATAACGAAGGCAAGGATGATGTGCTTTGGGTGCCCGGCCTGACACGCTGATCTGACCTGTGGATTTGCCTTACGCCACAAAACTCGACACTCATGTCAAGAATTTGTGGCGCCGCGGCGTCTCGCCGCCTTCACCTGTCGTATTTGCACTGTTCCGCCCGCCTTGGAATCGGTATGAGGCCTGCGAGAGCTTGGATTGGCCCCTCGGGGCCGCTGTTGGGAGATTCTGCCGATGAAGGTCTTGGTGCCTGTCAAACGTGTGATCGACTATAACGTGAAGGTTCGTGTGAAAGCGGACGGGAGCGGGGTTGATCTTGCGAACGTGAAGATGTCGATGAACCCGTTCGACGAGATTGCCGTCGAAGAGGCGATCCGGCTGAAGGAAAAGGGTATCGCGACCGAGGTGGTCGTGGTGTCGATTGGCGTGAAGCAAGCGCAGGAAACCCTGCGGACCGCTTTGGCCATGGGCGCTGACCGCGCGATCCTGATCGAAGCGGCTGCCGATGTGCATACCGACATCGAACCGCTGGCCGTTGCCAAACTGCTCGCTGGCGTCGTCAAGGAAGAGGCCCCTGGTCTGGTTCTGGCCGGCAAGCAAGCCATCGACAATGACATGAACGCCACCGGCCAAATGCTGTCGGCGCTTCTGGGCTGGTCGCAGGCCACCTTCGTTTCGGAACTGAAAATCGAAGGTGACAAGGCTGTTGTGACCCGCGAAGTCGACGGCGGCCTGCAGACCATCTCGGTCAAGATGCCGACCATCGTTTCGGTCGACCTGCGTCTGAACGAGCCGCGTTATGCCTCGCTGCCGAACATCATGAAGGCGAAAGCCAAGCCTTTGGCAACCAAGACCCCGGCCGATTACGGCGTCGATGTTGCGCCGCGCCTGTCGGTCATCAAGACCACGGAACCTGCTGGCCGCAAGGCCGGTGTGAAGGTTGGCTCGGTTGAAGAGCTGATCGCGAAACTCAAAGACGAAGCAGGGGTGATCTGATGGCCGTTCTTCTTCTTGCCGATGTGAATGGCGCACAACTGGCAACCGACGCGGTGGCCAAGGCGCTGACCGCTGTCAAATCCTTGGGCGAAGTGCATCTTCTGGTCGCAGGCCCGGCTTCGGCCGCGGCTGAAGCGGCCAAGCTGGAAGGCGCTGCCAAAGTGCTGCACGCCGATGACGCAGGCCATGGCCTTGCCGAATCGCTGGCCGATCTGATCGTCGGTCTGGCAGGTGGCTACAGCCACATCGCCGCACCGGCGACCGCGTTTTCCAAGAACGTGCTGCCCCGCGTGGCTGCCCTTCTGGACGTGATGGTGATGTCGGACGTGACCGCCGTGGTCGACGCCGACACCTTCGAGCGCCCGATCTATGCCGGCAACGCGATTCAGACCGTGAAATCGGGCGACGCGAAAAAGGTCTTCACCGTGCGCACCGCGGCTTTCGCTGCGGCTGGCAACGGTGGTTCGGCTGGCGTTGAAGCTGTTGCTGCCAAGTCGTCGGATCTGTCGACCTGGGTTGAAGACCGCGTTGCCACCTCGGACCGTCCCGAACTGACCTCGGCCAAAGTCGTCGTCTCGGGTGGCCGTGGCGTGGGTTCGAAAGAATCCTTCGACCTGATCGAAAAACTGGCTGACAAGCTGGGCGCTGCCGTTGGCGCGTCGCGCGCTGCCGTCGACTCGGGCTATGCCCCGAACGATTGGCAGGTTGGTCAGACCGGTAAGGTCGTGGCCCCGCAGCTTTACGTCGCCGTCGGCATCTCGGGCGCCATCCAGCACCTTGCTGGTATGAAGGACTCGAAGATCATCGTCGCGATCAACAAGGACGAAGAAGCCCCGATCTTCCAAGTGGCGGATTATGGCCTTGTCGCGGACCTGTTCGCAGCCGTGCCGGAAATGACCGGAAAGCTGTAAGACAGCGACCAAGCATTTCGAAAGGGCGCCCCAGCAAGGGCGCCCTTTTTCATTGTGGAGCGGGCATCGTCAGCCCCGGCACGCTGGCATCGGTGACCGCAGCGCGGCAATGATCGACAAAGGCCGAAACTGTCAGCACCGAATCCGCCGCCTTGGCCATCACAATGCCCAGCATCATCGGCGCAACCGGCCCGACCATCGGCACATAGCGCAGGCGGCGGCCATCGGGCGCAAGATCATTCAACGGCCGGATATTGGCGATGGAATAGCCGTAGCCATTCGCCACAAGACTGCGCATCACCGCCATATCGCGCGTCCGCTCTGCAATCAGCGGGCGCAGGCCGGAAAGCCGGAAGAAAGACAGGAAATAGTCTGAACTCAGTGGCAGATCCAAAAGCACCATCGGGTGGTCTTTCAGCATCTTTGCCGTCACCTGCGACAGATTGGCCAGCGGGTGATCTTCCGGAAACAGTACATAGGGCGGCAAGCTGACCAAGGGCACAAAGACCAGATCATCGGGGATCGCCAGATCATAGGTCAGCGCCACATCAATCTCACCGGCGCGCAAAGCGTCAAAGATCTGCTGCTGGTTCATCTCGAACTGGCGGATGGTGACTTGAGGGTTGGCGTCTTCAAACCCGCGGCGCAATTGCGGCACAAGGATTTGGGCAAAGGTCAAAAGGCAACCGATGGCCAAAGAACCCCGTACATTGCCAGCAATCTCACCGACCAGACGGTTCATCGCCTCGGCCTCGGCCAAGACCTGCCCAGCCTTCAACTTCAACTGCCGCCCCGCCTGCGTCAGCGCCAGCCCCCGCGCATGGTGGCGAACGAAAAGCTGCAGGCCAAAGTCAGCCTCAAGCCCGGCAATTGCCGCCGAGATCGAGGGCGAGGAGACATGCAGCTTTTCGGCCGCCAGCGCGATGGAGCCGGTTTCGCCCACCGCGACGAAATATTCCAACTGACGAAGGGTAAAGCGCAGCGGCATCGCGCGTTATTCGTCGCCCGGCACGCCGTAAGAAGGCGCCTCGCACGGGTCCAGCGCACGCTGAATATAGGCCGGAAGCTGCGGCTTGTAGATGTCCCAAAGCCGGGAAATCCCCTCGATTGGACAATCGTCCGTCCAGTCAACCCGCAGATCGGCCACTGGCCACTCCACCTTATCAACCAGCCGCATGCCCGCCGAATGCACCGGGCCAGCCTCGCCCCCGGCGGCAACACCCGCCCGCATCGCCGCGATCAGCCGGTCGCCCAGATGGCCTTTGGAGGCCAGAAAGCCATCCACAATCGCCTGCGGCACACCGGGGGCCGCCAGAAGATTGCCACCAGCAGCCACATCCGGCCCCTGCGCCTCGGCCCAGATGCCCAAGGCCTTGGGGCCAGAGTGAATAGCGGTGCCGCCCTTGGCATCAACCACCAACACCTGACGATAGTCGATGAACGTGCCAAGGCGGCGAATTTCGGCGATGGTTTCCCCCGCCGAAAGCCCTTTTTGCAGCAGATCCAACCCCAGGGGGCCAAGCCGCGGGTCGGTGATATTCTGGCTCGCCACGGCGCCGACGCCCGCGCGGGCATAGGCGCAGCGCGCCGCAACCGCAGGCGACGAGGACGAGATCGCCACCCCGAACATACCGGTTTCCGCGCAGCGCGCGACAAGCGAGAAGGTCACGGGATCAATCCGGAATGACGGCGGTGCCGTCGATTTCAACCAGCCAGTTCGGGCGGGCCAAGGCATTGACCACAAGGCCGGTCGACACCGGATGCACGCCCTTCAGGTATTCGCCCATAGTCCGGTACACCGCCTCACGGTGGCGGACGTCGGTGATGTAGACAACCACCTTCACCAGATGCTCCATCTTGCCGCCACATTCCTCGATCAACTGGCGGATGTTCTGCATGATCTTGTGGGTCTGCTCCACCGGATCATGGCTGCCGATGTCCTTGGCGTCATCCAGGTTCTGCGGACACTGGCCGCGCAGATAGATCGTGCGCCCCCCCGCGGTGACAACAGCCTGACACAGGTCATTGTCCAGATTCTGTTCGGGGTAGGTTTCCTTGGTGTTGAACTTGCGGTGGCGGTAATGCGCCATGGTCGTCTCCTGTTCGTCCTGTTCGTTTGACCCTGCCCGCAGCGGCAGGGAATGGCAACCTCAGCCCTTGCGGTACTGAAGATACTTCAACTGGGTCGCGATATGGTCTGCGATATGGCGCGCATCATGCCAGACGCCCCAGATAAAGGTCGACCCGCGCCGCGACAGCCATGGCAGCCCGACAAAGTAGATCCCCGGCTCAGCCGACACGCCGCGCTGATGCTTGGGCTTGCCCTTGGCGTCCAGGGCGCCATGAGGCAGCCAGCTGAAATCGGTCGCATATCCGGTGGCCCAGATGATCGAGGTGATGCCCGCCTCTGCCAGATCCAGCTCCAGAACCGGGGCTTTCATGCAGTCCGGGTCGGGCAGTACACGCCGCGCCTCGGGCTCTTCGGGCAGATCGGCCCCATTGCGAGCGACCCAGGCATCGGCGGCATCCAACAAACCACTCAGGTTTTCGTCCCCCCGGCGAATGTTGTCGCACAGGTTATTGGCGAAATGCACCTTGCCGGCGTCGAACGCTTCGGTCACGCCGACAAGCGTGATGCCCTGATGGGCCAATTCGCGGAAATCAATGGTCTTCCCGCCATAGGCGCCGCTGACCGCAATCGTCACATGCTCGGTTCCCGGCGCCATCGCCTCGAGATCCCAAAGGCCCAGAACCCCCAGCCACCAGACAAAATCGCGCCCGCGGTACGCGCGCGGCGGGCGATCATGCGCGCCGACCGAGAGGTAGACCTTGCGGCCCGCACGGTTCAATTCATCGGCGATCTGCACGCCCGACGACCCCGCCCCCACCACCAGAACTGCCCCTTCAGGCAGTTGGCCGGGGTTGTGATACGCGGCGGAATGGATCTGATAAAGCCCGGCATCCTTGGGCGCGATAGGCGGGATCACCGGCTTTTGGAACGGCCCGGTCGCTGAAACCACACGGTTGGCCTCAATCACGCCATCAGAGGTTTCGACGATAAACCCCGGCCCATTTTCGCGCCGGGTGACCTTCTTTACCTCAACACCACAACGGATCGGGGCATTGAATTTCTTGGCGTAGGCTTCGAAATAGTCGGCGATTTTGTCTTTGGGAACAAAATCATCCGGGCCGTAGCCTTCGAACTCCAATCCGGGAAAGCGGTCATGCCAAGCCGGGCCGTTGGCCACGAGCGAATCCCACCGCTCTGACCGCCAGCGTTCGGCGATGCGGGCGCGTTCCAGCACCAGATGGGAAATTCCCGCCCGCCCAAGATGTTCGCTCACCGCGACCCCGGCCTGACCAGCCCCCACCACAAGCGTATCAATCGCGTCCCTTGCCATTGCAGCGTCCTTTCCTGTCGTGCTGACGGGCAGGCATGCGGTAAAACTTAGCAAGTTAAAAGAAATTATTATTGATGTTTTGATTAGTTTTTACCTAATCAAAACATCAGCTGATGTCGCCTTCACGCCCAGAGGGTCAGATCAACTGGCGCAGCACCGGCACCAAGCGCTTTGCCAGATCATAATGCACCGCAGGACCGGGCAGACTGCCGGCGGCCTGCGCCTCCAATGGGCCAAACGCCATCCCCTCGGCGCCTTTGGCGCGGACCTGCGGACTGGGTACCATTTCGACATAGGCCGTGGCCATCTGACGGACCGCTGCCACCATCTCGGCATCGACCAATATCGGGTCGCGGGTCAGATCTGCCCGCCGCTTTGGGGCCGGAGGCGGGGCATCGGCCAGCCAGAACAGCACCGTCGGACATTTGATCTGCCCCAGAAGATCCTTCATCCGCGCAACCCACGCCGCCCGCAATTCTTCGGCCAAAACCTCAAACCGTTCGGCAGAATGGGCCTGCAGCACCTGCATCATATGACGGGTAAAGCTGAACTCGGTAAAGTCGACCTGCCGGAACAAGGCGCGCAACAAGGGCGTTGGCCCGGTGAAGCGGTCGTTGCGACGCGGATGCACCGAGTAATAGCGATTGGTCAGGTTCGGCGCGCCAGTGATCTGCACCACACAGGCAAGCCCCTTGGAGATATCGCCCATCAGCTCGCGCTCCTGCACGTAGACCTCTGGGCCAGCGTTCATGCAGCCGAAATTGACCACCTGCACATCCAGCATTTCCTCCAGAAGATCGGGATAGGGGGTCGGGATGAACTTGCCATAGGTTTCGGTCCCGCCGATGCAACTGATGAACGGTTCTTTCAAATCGGCACGCGGGCCGCGAAAGGTCAGCCGTGACGCTGCATAGCTGCACGGCGAATAGTCGAGCGCCCCCGCGCCCGGAAAGGCATAGGCCATTACACACACCCAATAGTTTTCAACACCCAGGGCCAAACTGCCCGATTCCCCTTACCAAGCCGCTAAAGTTTGCATTTGCTCCAATTGCCATGAGTTTTTCGCCTGTGCTGCTACCCTTGCCCCCACGCGCACGCCCGGCCTATGGTGGGCGGACAAAAAGCCAAGGGGGCAGCATGGATATCCGGTCGGTCGGAATTGTGGGCGCGGGTCAGATGGGCAACGGGATTGCCCATGTCTTTGCCCTGTCAGGCTATGATGTTCTTTTGAATGACATTTCAGAAGAGGGTCTGAAAAAGGCCGTCGCCACCATCGACAAGAATCTGGAACGCCAGGCCTCACGCGGGAAAATTACCGAAGCGGACCGCGCCGGGGCCATGGAGCGGATCAAGACCACTTTGGCGCTGCCCGACCTTGGCCCTTGCGATTTGATCATCGAGGCCGCGACTGAACGCGAGGTGATCAAGAACCAGATTTTCGAAACCCTCGCTCCGCACCTGGGGCCGCAGACCATCCTGACCTCGAATACCTCCTCGATCTCAATCACGCGGCTGGCGTCGAAAACCGACCGGCCAGAGCGGTTCATGGGCTTTCACTTCATGAACCCGGTGCCAGTGATGCAACTGGTGGAACTGATCCGCGGCATCGCTACAAATGTCGAAACCTATGACACGCTTTTGGCCGTGGTGGGGCGTTTGGGCAAGACTGCGGCCAGCGCCGAGGATTACCCGGCCTTCATCGTCAACCGCATCCTCATTCCGATGATCAACGAGGCGGTCTATGCGCTGTATGAAGGCGTCGGCAACGTGAACTCCATCGACCAAGCACTGAAGCTGGGCGCCAACCACCCGATGGGGCCGCTGGAACTGGCTGATTTCATTGGGCTGGACACCTGTCTTGCCATCATGAACGTGCTGCACGAGGGGCTTGCGGACACCAAGTACCGGCCCTGCCCGCTGTTGACCAAATATGTCGAGGCGGGCTGGCTTGGCCGCAAAACCCAGCGCGGGTTCTATGATTACCGCGGTGAGGTTCCGGTTCCGACACGCTGATAGCTGCCCCGGGAAACCGGGGCGCGACGGTTATTTCCCCAGATCCAGCGTATGCTGACGCAGCCACGCCAAGAATCCGCGTGGGTTGCCTTCCCACTTGGAAAGTTCGCTTGCCGGGATCGCTTCGCCGATGAAGGGGCGCTGCGGTTTGAACAGCGCGCGCTTGATTTCATGCAACAGCAAGCCCTGCCGCACCGTGTCCGACACCTTGTTGGCAATCAGGAAGGCGCGGCTGTTCTGGCCGGGGAAGAAGATCGGTAGGATGGTGGCGCCGGAGGACCGCACGATCTTGTGGGTGAAAACGTTCCACTCCGCCTCAATCGCGGGGCCCCACCACCCTTCGGACATCGCAACCTTGCCAGCCGGGAACAGGATGATGACCCCACCCGCCTTCAGGTGTTTCATGGTTTCGTCCCGCATTTGCAGCCCCAGCTCGCGGGCATTGTCCTCATGCGGGAAGGGGACGGGAATCATGAATTCCTCGACCTCGGGGATGCCGGTCAGCAGGCTGCGCGTCAGGATTTTGAAATCCGACCGCACCCGGCTAACCATTTCCGCCATCACCATGCCATCAACCAAGCCCGACGGGTGATTGGCAACCACAACCAGCGGCCCGGTTGCCGGGATACGCGCGATTTCCGCATCGGGCGTGTCGATGCGGATCCCCATGTGGCGGATGGCCTTAGGCCAGAACGGCGCCCCAAACGGCGCGCCCGATTTTTCGAAACTACGGATCAGACGCAGCAGAGTCACCTTGGCGGTCAACCATTCCAAGGCACGGATGCTGCCTGCCTTGAAGGGGTTCTTGAAGGTGCCCGCATAGGACAGCCGCCGCATATCATACGAGCGCTCTGGCTTGGGCTCTGCCCCGGCCATTCCAGTGTCTTGCAGATGCGGCGTGTCGGTCACGAACCCAAGCCTTCCCGTCGATCGACCGCGTCAGCGGTCCTCGCCAAAGCGGTTGGCTATCAAAGCCTCTAGCGCGCCGGCGAGTTCGGCCGCCTGCGCCCCGCTTGTCCGAACCTCAATAGAGGTTCCGCGCGAGGCTGCCAACATCAAAAGACCCATGATTGAATCGCCTGAAACGGTCATGCCGTCTTTGGTGACCTCTGCCATGGCGTCATGCGCCTCAACGACCTCGACGAATTTGGCAGAGGCGCGGGCATGCAGCCCCTTTTCGTTGACGATTCTTAGGACTTGCGCGGTCATGCGGCGTCCCCTCCACCCAGATCGAGACTGTTGATATATTTACGACCCGCTTCCAGCGCCAATGCAACTGCTTCGGCAACCGGAAGGTCGCGGGATTTCGCCAATTTGATAAGCATTGGCAGGTTCGCACCATAAAGGATGCGTCGCCCGGCCCCGGCACAGGCCATCAGTGACAGATTCGAGGGCGAACCGCCGAACATATCCGTCACCAGAACCACACCCTCACCCTGATCGACCGTATCGGTGGCCGCACAGATTTCGGCCTGCTTCTGCCCCCGGTCATGGTCATCTTCAATGGTGATGGCGCGGATCGCCGTTTGCGGCCCCACGACATGTTCGATCGCGGCGAGATACTCGCGCGCCAAACCCCCATGTGCCACGATCACGATCCCGATCACGCGCCTGTTACCCCAATTTCCCCGACGCAGCGTCAGCGCCGTGTCGTTCCAGTTCCCGATGCCGTTTTGACACCGGCCAGCCCGCATCCGCAAGCACCTTGCCCATTTTTTCTGCAACTGCAACCGAACGGTGTTGCCCGCCGGTGCAGCCAAAGCCAATCGACAGATGCGCCTTGCCCTCGGCAAGATGCGCCGGAAGCAACATCAAAAGCAAACCCGACACCCGCGCGATGAAATCGTCAAAGCGCGGATCGTCGGCAACGTGGGCGGCCACCTGTCCGTCGCGCCCGTCTTTCTGCCGCAGATCGGGGTTCCAATAGGGATTACGCAGAAAGCGGCAGTCAAAGATCATATCAAGGCCGCGTGGCAGGCCGCGTTTATAGCTGAAACTTTGCACAGACACCGCCATCGGCGCCGCCGCGTCTTTACTGAACCAAGTCTGGAGTTCGGCCTTCAGATCATGGGGCGACATTTCGGTGGTGTCGATCAGGTGATCGGCGCGCACCCGGATCGGGGCCAGCAAGTCAATCTCGCGGGTGATGCCTTCGGTCGGCGTCTCGCCCGAGGCCAAAGGATGGCGGCGCTTGGTCTGGCTGAAGCGGCGGATCAGCGTATTCGGCGCACAGTCGAGATACAAAAGCTCCAGCCCGACACGCGGATCGCGCGTCAGAGTATCAATCAATTCAATCAGGGCGGTGGCGCTGAAGTCGCGGTTGCGCACATCAATTCCCAGCGCGATCGGATGGCCAATGGTTGGCCCATCAGTCAGACGCGGAATCAGCGAGAGGGGCAGGTTGTCGATGGCCTCATAACCAAGATCCTCAAGCGCATGGATGGCCGTCGATCGCCCGGCACCAGACGGCCCGGTGACAAGGATCAGCCGATGTTCCTGAGGGTGCAGATCTTTCGGCTCTGGCACAGCGTCTTCCTTTCAGGCATGGCGACCATGTGCCAACCAGCACATGAGCGAAGCAGGAAGATGGGGTGCTGCGCAGGAATAGGCAAGGGCGCAGGAGATACCCGCCAAGGTGATCTCGCGGCAGGGCGGCAAACGTTCTGGTTCTTGACGCGACAGGTCGATCACTAGTGCGACCTCGGCCTCGGCCAGATAGGGGGCGTTCAGCAGGCCCAGAAAACGTGCCTCGATAAGACCGGCGGTCGCCTGCGGTGCGGTGGCGATAAGTTTGCCCGCCCGTGGCCGTAGCAGCGTCTGATCATCTGCCACCAGATCAGCCCCAAGCGCCATCATCTGAAGGGCCAGCGCCGATTTCCCTGTTCCTGATGGCCCAGTTATCAACAGCGCCCTGCCCTTGACCGCCACACAGCTTGCGTGCAGCAAAACCGGCGTCGTCGCGGTCAAATCGGCAAACCGACGACGAAGCGCGCGCCCAAGGGATCCGAGGTCGGATCTGCATTGGTCGGGCGAATATTCTCGGCCCAAATCACGCCGCCGTGGGCCTCGACAATCTGTTTCGAAATAGACAGGCCAAGGCCCGAGTTGTTGCCAAAGTGATTGGCGGGACGGTCAGAGTAGAACCGCTTGAAGACCTTGGTCAGCGCCGGTTCAGGGATACCCGGCCCGGTATCCTCGACCACGATCAGCACCCGGTTTTCGCGGCGGCGCGCCCAAACCCGCACGGCATCGCCATCTTCGCAAAAGGAAATCGCATTGGTGATAAGGTTCACAAACACCTGCGCCAGACGACCTTCCAAACCATGCACGACAATCGGCTCGCCCGGGAAATCGGTAATGAACTCAACGCCCTTTTCCCCAGCCTGCTGGCCAAGGAACTCTGACAGGTTGGTCAGCGTGGTCAGCAGGTTGAACTCTTCCTCTTCCTCTTTGACCAATTCACTGTCGAGCCGCGAGGCATTGGAAATGTCACTGACCAAACGGTCCAGACGGCGCACATCATGGTCGATGACTTCCAGAAGTTTTTCGCGATGTTCTTCTTTCTTCACCAGACGCAAGGACCCCACGGCAGAGCGCAAGCTGGCCAGCGGGTTCTTGATTTCATGGCTGACGTCGGCGGCGAATTGTTCGTTGGCGTCGATCCGATCGTAAAGCGCGGCAACCATGCCCCGCATCGCAACCGAAAGACGGCCAATTTCGTCGGGGCGCGCGGCAAGATCCGGAATACGGATGCGGCCGGGCGACAGTTTGCGCGCGTCGCGATCGCGGCCCAGTTCTGCGGCGGCCGCCAAATCAGAGAGCGGATTGGCAATGGTCGAGGCCAAGACAAGGCTCAGGCCAATCGACACCAGCAAGGCAATCACAAACATTTGCAGGATTTGCTCGCGCTCATAACGCACCAGGCGGTCGATCTCGCCTTCAGCCGAGGCAAGCGCAACCACACCAGTCACCACATTCGCCTGCAAGACGGGCGTTGCCACCGAAAAGATCGTGCCGCTTCCAACGCCTTGCCCTGTCGAAGACGCAGTGTCGCCCAAGGCGGCCTTGGCGAACATCTCCCGCGCAAGGCTGATGCCAGTCACGGGCTCATATTGTGATGTGCTGCCACCAATGGCACCGGAGACGCCGCTCCAGATCGTGTTCAGGAAATCGGTGATAACCGTTGATCGTGGCTTTTCCGGCGTCAGACCCGGACGCGCCTTTCCCTGCCCTTGGGCCACAAGGGCGCCGGTTGGATCGAACAGGAACACCTCCAACCCCGGACCAACCGCAATATCGCCCAAAGAGCGCGGCAGACCCCGCCCATCGGCCTGTGCCGCGCTGACCACGTTGGCCACCAATTGGGCCTCTGTCATCAAAGCCTTTTCGCGCTGCACCACAAGGCTGTCGCGGAACGGGTTCAAAAACAGCACACCCGACACCAACACAACCAGCGCCATCAGGTTGAAGACGATGATCTTGCGGGCTAGCGGCGAGCGGTTCAACGAAATCAGCCCGCGCCGCGCCCGACCCTCGGAAATGGTCGGGTCAACGGCGGCGTCAGGCGACACCCAATCTTCGCCCAGCAACAGATCGCCCGTTTTTGCGGGTTTTGCCGTGGCCATCTCGATTTTGCCGACCGCGGTCATTCTTCGTTGTAACGATAGCCGATGCCGTAAAGCGTTTCGATCGCGGAGAATTCTTCGTCGACCGAGCGCATCTTTTTGCGCAACCGCTTGATATGGCTGTCGATGGTGCGGTCGTCGACATAGACCTGATCATCATAGGCCACATCCATCAGCTGATCGCGCGACTTCACAAAGCCGGGACGCTGCGCCAGCGCCTGCAACAGCATGAATTCGGTCACGGTCAGCGACACATCTTTGCCCTTCCAGGCAACGGCATGACGCAAAGGATCCATCCGCAGATGACCCCGTTCAATGATCTTGGTTTCCTCGGTCACCGCCACTTCACCGGTGACGATCGCGTCCTGCCGCCGCAACAGCGAGCGGATACGCTCCACCAAAAGCCGCTGGCTGAAGGGTTTCTTCACATAATCATCGGCGCCCATCCGAAGGCCGAGAACTTCGTCGATCTCATCATCTTTTGATGTCAGGAAGATCACGGGCATGGTCGTCTTCTGCCGCAGGCGCTGCAACAGATCCATCCCATCCATCCGGGGCATCTTGATGTCCAGCACTGCCATGTCGGGCAAGCGGCGGTTGAACGCATCAAGGGCCGATTGGCCGTCATTATAGGTTTCCACCTCGAAACCTTCAGCCTCAAGAGTCATCGATACCGACGTCAGGATATTCCTGTCGTCGTCTACAAGGGCGATCCTTGCCATGTTTGGGCTTCCCTATTCTGCTCGGCTTGCCTGATTTTTCTCGTATGATCCATTTTCCAGGCACCGGAATCAACCAATATGTGCGAATCAGTTCACACAAGCTCTCTTATGAGAGCGGAAAACTCCAAAGGAATGACTAATTTGCCGCAGTTCATCCAACCAAGGCCAATTGGTAGCGCTAATCCGAAAGTGGTTGCGCTAACTGTGTGATTGCGTCCTATTCCCCCCAAAATCACCATGTTATAGGGCGGCCATGGGCGGCCCGCCGCCCGTCAGCTGGGGGCGCCATGGCCCGGCCCCCCGATTTTGAACCACCCGCCAAGGGCGGAAACGGGAGCAAGCAGGATGACGAATGGACGTGTAAACCCCAAGGCGACGCTTGAAGCGCAAGGCATCACGGGACTGGGCAACGTCTATTACAACTATATCGAGCCTGCTCTGGTCGAGGCCGCCGTCTCCCGTGGCGAGGGTCGGTTGGGCAAGGGCGGTGCATTCCTGTGCACCACCGGCCAGTTCACCGGCCGCTCTCCGAAAGATAAATTCGTTGTCCGCACCCCGTCGGTGGAAAACACCATCTGGTGGGAAAACAACGCCCCGATGGCACCTGATGCCTTTGACCGTCTGCATGCCGACATGCTGGCGCACATGAAGGGCCGCGACTATTTCGTGCAGGACCTGTTCGGCGGCGCCGACCCGGCGCATCGGTTGGATGTGCGGGTTGTGACCGAGCTTGCCTGGCACGGCCTCTTCATCCGTCACATGCTGCGCCGCCCGGAACGGGCAGAGCTGGACAGCTTTGTGCCGGAATGGTCGATCATCAACTGCCCGACCTTCAAGGCCGATCCGGCCCGCCACGGTTGCCGCACCGAAACCGTCATCGCGCTGAACTTTGACAAAAAGCTGATCTTGATCGGCAACACCGCCTATGCGGGCGAGAACAAGAAGTCGGTCTTTACCCTGCTCAACTATATCCTGCCGGAAAAAGGCGTGATGCCGATGCACTGCTCGGCCAACCACGCACCGGGCAAGCTGGATGAAACCGCGATCTTCTTTGGCCTGTCGGGCACTGGCAAAACCACGCTTTCCGCGGCCCCTGATCGGACGTTGATCGGCGACGATGAACATGGGTGGTCGGGCAATGGCACCTTCAACTTCGAAGGTGGCTGCTATGCCAAGACCATCAACCTGTCGGCCGAGGCAGAACCGGAAATCTACGCCACCACCCACAAGTTCGCGACCGTGGTGGAAAACATGGTCTACGACCCCGAGACGCTGGAACTCGACTTTGCCGACAAGTCGCTGACAGAAAACACCCGCTGCGCCTATCCGCTGGAATATATCTCCAACGCGTCGGCCACAGGTCTGGGGGGTCAGCCGAAAAATGTCATCATGCTGACCTGCGACGCCTATGGCGTCCTGCCGCCCATCGCCCGCCTGACTCCGGCGCAGGCGATGTATCACTTCCTGTCCGGCTTCACCTCGAAGACCCCCGGCACCGAACGTGGCGTGGTCGAACCGACCCCGACCTTCTCGACCTGCTTCGGCGCCCCCTTCATGCCGCGCCGCCCGGAAGTTTACGGCAAACTCTTGCAAGAAAAGATTGCCGAAACTGGGGCAACCTGCTGGTTGGTGAACACCGGCTGGTCGGGTGGGGCTTTCGGCACCGGCCGTCGCATGCCGATCAAAGCCACCCGCGCGCTTTTGTCTGCTGCGTTGGATGGCAGCCTGAACAAGGTGAAGTTCCGCAAGGACGCCAACTTTGGCTTTGAAGTGCCGGTCGAAGTGCCGGGCGTCGATGCCACGCTTCTGGACCCCAAGGCAACTTGGGCCGACAAGGCCGCCTATGACGCGCAGGCCGCCAAGCTGGTCAAGATGTTCTCGGACAACTTCGGCCAGTATCTGGCCCACGTTGACACCGATGTGAAAGCTGCCGCCATCGGCTGACGCTGACTTTCACGGGAATCCCAAAGGCCCCTGCCAATGCGCGGGGGCCTTTTGCGTTCAAAGCATCAGCGACCGCCAGATCAAATTGAGCCCCGTCAGGACCAACAGGGCCTGGGTCCAGCGGCGAAAGCGGGCTTGATCCATATTGTCTTGCAACCGTTGTCCAAAGATTTGACCGACGATCGCCGGAAGAACCAAAGCCGCGGAAAACCACAGGTTCGCCCCTGACATCAGCCCGGTCTGCAGATGCGCCGATAGCAACACCAACGCACCAAGGAAAAAGACCACGCCCTGCACGCGGACCGTCTCGGTTTTGTCCGCCCCCACCGACAGCAAATAGACGATCAAGGGCGGCCCCCAGACCCCGGAAACCCCGCCGTAAAGCCCACCGATCGCACCTAAGATCCATTCAGCACGGCCCCGATGCTCCAACCGCAGCGCGAGATTACGGCCCGTCAGTTGCGCCAGCGCATAGGCGGTGATCGGCATGCCCAAGAGGAGCAGGAACAGGCCCTGCGGGATCACAGTCACAAATTGGGCTGAGATGACAATCATCACCAAGGTCGCAATCAGAAACCGGCAATAGTCCTTGACGCTGCCCCAAGCGGCCCCCACCCCCTGCCGTGTGGCTTGACTGATATTGGTGACAAGCGTCGGAAGGATCAGGCCGGCCAGCGCTTGTTCCGGCGGCAAAAAGGCCGAAAAGCTGGAGATCATGACCAAAGGCATGGCGAAACCAGCCACGCCTTTCACGAACCCGGCAAAAAGTGTGACGGCAAGTGCCGCCCAAAAGACAGGCTCGCCAATCAAAACGACCAAATGGTTCACACGGTCCTCCCTTTGGGCGCAGACATAGCCTGCACGGTGTGGGCCTGCACTGCGAAAATCTCTGCGACATATTCCATCAACTCATACCCCATTTCGCGAAATGATATTGCGCTGCGACTGCAAAATCTCTAACCCTTTTCGCAATCGCAGAATCCCTTAAGGACTGACCATGGCCCTTGACGCCCGCACGCCCGCGCTTCTGGATGACCTCCTGCCCCTGACAGCGGCGGCTTTGCCCGAAGTAGAAGCCCTGTTCGTCGAAGCACGCGAGGCGCTGCGCGACTTGGTCACCCAAGGTGGCAAGATTTCCGGCCCGGCCTTGGAGGCAAACCAATATGCCGCCCACGCGCTGTCTTGGCTGGCCACCTATACCGAAGCCCTACGCCAGATGCGGGCTTGGGCCTTGAGGCTGGCCGAGGCTGGCAGCTTTGGCGAAATGGAAGGCCTGTTGTTGCAAATCGCCTATGGCGAATACCTGACGCAGATCCGGGGCGGCATCCCGATGAGCCAAGGCGAAATGGCCCGGCTGTCTGATCTTGGCGTCACGCCGCCCGCCCCCTGCGCGGCGGTTGCGCGGCTGATGGCCCACGGCAACACCCATGCCGCCCGCGAACGGCTGGTGACGCTGATGCGCGACAACCACGGCCGCGCCACTTTTGGCGCGACGGGGCTGGATGAAGAGCTGGAGATGATCCGCGATCAGTTCCGCCGTTACGCCGAAGAAAAGGTCATCCCCTTTGCCCATCAATGGCATCTTGATGATCAGTTGATCCCGATGGAGATCATTCAGGATCTGGCTGAAATGGGTGTTTTCGGCCTGACCATCCCAGAAGAATTCGGCGGTTTTGGCCTGTCCAAAGCGTCGATGGTGGTGGTTTCCGAAGAACTCTCGCGCGGCTATATCGGCGTTGGCTCCTTGGGCACCCGCTCTGAGATCGCGGCCGAGTTGATCCTGTGCGGCGGCACGCCCGAACAAAAAGCCAAGTGGCTGCCGCGTCTGGCCTCGGGCGAAACCCTGCCCACCGCCGTTTTCACCGAACCGAACACCGGATCTGACCTCGGGTCTTTGCGCACCCGCGCCGTCCGCACCGAAGAGGGCTGGGAGGTGACCGGCAACAAGACCTGGATCACCCACGCCGCGCGCACCCATGTCATGACCCTACTGGCCCGCACTGACCCGGAAACCACTGATTACCGTGGTCTTTCCATGTTCCTGGCCGAAAAGACCCCCGGCACGGACGAAGCGCCCTTCCCGACTCCCGGCATGACCGGTGGCGAGATTGAAGTGCTCGGTTATCGCGGCATGAAGGAATACGAACTCGCCTTCGACGGCTTCAAGGTGGCGGCTGACAACCTTCTCGGCGGCCAGCCGGGGCAGGGGTTCAAGCAGTTGATGCAAACCTTCGAATCCGCCCGCATCCAGACCGGCGCCCGTGCCATTGGCGTGGCCCAGTCAGCCTTGGAAACCGGGATGCGCTATGCCGAAGACCGCAAACAATTCGGCAAATCGCTGATCGAATTTCCCCGCATCGCCTCGAAACTCGCCATGATGGCGGTCGAGATCATGGTCGCCCGCCAGCTGACCTATTTCTCTGCTTGGCAGAAAGACCATGACAAGCGCTGCGATCTTGAGGCGGGCATGGCCAAGCTTCTGGGCGCCCGCGTGGCTTGGTCTTCCGCCGATAATGCGCTGCAAATCCACGGCGGCAACGGCTTTGCGCTGGAATACCAGATCAGCCGTATCCTCTGCGATGCCCGCATCCTGAACATCTTCGAAGGCGCGGCGGAGATTCAGGCACAGGTCATCGCACGGCGGTTGCTCGACTAAACCCCGCCCCGCGACGGGCGCGGCGAGCCAAGGCGCGGATGCAAATTCCGCGCCAGCCACCACGACAGGCCAAACGCGAACCCGCTGGCCGCAAATATCCCCGACAGCGGAAAGACCATCAGCACCAAATAGGCCGCGCCGGGGGTCAAAATCCCCGACACATCGCGGAAGCTGGAATAGACGGCGGCCATCTCGGCCCGCTCTGACGGCTTGACCGACATCAGGAAGGGCAAGCCGCCCACCACATCCAGCATCACCAGCCCAAAAGAGGCACAGAACAGCGCCGCCAAGGCGAGCATCGGCACCGGTGAAAACACCGTCGCCGCAGTGAACAGGGTGGCGCAATAAGCCAGCGCAAACAGCAAGGAGCGCCGCACCGTCAACCGCCGCGCGGCGCGGGCCATCATGGGGGAAAGCAACAACGAGGCATTGCTGATCGACAGCATCACGCCGCCCAATTTGTCACCCAGCCCGCTCTCGATACAGAAGACCGGCACATAGACGACATAGACCCACCAGCCACAGCTGCGAAATACCGCGAACAGCCAGCCGATGATCAGCCGCGGCTGCCGGAAAAACCGCCCCAGATAGGCCAAAGGATTAACCGCCGGCCCCTTGGCGCGGGTGATCTGCTTGCCATTGCCCAGCCGCAGATACCAAAACACCGCCAGCAACAGCAGCGCAAAGCCCCCCGCCACCAGAAACGGCAAGGGCGCCCAAACCCCACGCAGCCAGACCCCGCTCAGCGGCCCAACGGCCCACGGCACAGCGGCATAGACCATCTGCTGGCCCTGCGTGCGCCCCAGATCGGCGCGGGCCACATAGTCCAACACATAGGCGTTCAGACAGACAAAGGTCGTCACCGTCGCCATGGCTGAAATCAGGATCGCCAATTGCACCGTGATCGTCGTCCCGGCAATGAACAGCGCCATCGCCACCAGATACAGCCCACAGCCCGCCGAATAGACCCAGCGGCGCGGCAAAAGCTGCGTCAGACGCGGCACCAACAGCCCCCAGAACAGCGTGATCACCCCGGCCATCAGATAGACTGTCGACAGATTGCTGGCAGAGCCAAAGGCGTCATAGACCGCAATCGGCACGGTCGAAATCAACGTGCCGCGCACAGCGGCCTCCAACCCGGAGAGAATCGCGAAATCGGTGATCTTCGGGGTCGCCGGGTGTTTCAGATGCAGGGGGATATAACGCAAAGCCATGTGCGGAACTTAGCCAGTTCCACACCGACAGCCGAGTCTATCCGCGACCTCAAAGCGTCGCCAACAGATCGAGAAGCCGCCCGCGCGCGGCTGGCAGCGGATGTCCGCGCAAGATCGGCTCCAAAGACCGGGCCAGAAAATGCCCCGTGACCGCAAAGCCCTGCGCCAGTTCCGCACCGCTTGCCCGGCCCTGCCCCAAAAGCACCTGCGGCAAAGGCAAAAGCCGCGCCGCCCAATCGCCCGCACCCGCCACGCTGACCGCTCGGCCGGTCTTGGGGCTGACATAAGCCAAACCCTCTCGTGCGCCGGTCACCGCACAACGCCCCAGATCCAAACCAAAGCCCAACTCCTCGAGCAGCACCGCTTCCCAACGCAAATATTGCTCCGGCCAATCGGCACTGCGCTCCAACGCCGCCAAAAGCGCCATCGTCGCCCGCCAAAGGCCGGGATGGGTTTCCCGCTCGGGCAGGGCCAGATGCAGCATGGCACAAATCGCATTCAGGCCCGCCAAGCCCAGCCGGTCCCCCATCAACCCGGCACGCGATTGCACAGGCTCGACAGTGAAAACGCCCATATGCTCTGACAACCGCGCCTGCCACGTGACGGCCACCTGCGACCCCGGCTGCAAGACAGCCGCCATCTTTCGCGATGCGCCCCCTCGCACCACGCCCGCATGCCGCCCATGCCCTGCCGTAAAGACTTCGATGATCGCTGCCGTTTCACCATGCGCCCGCAGCGCGATGATGCAGCCCTCGTCCTGCCAATCCATGATCCGACTATCTGCTTGCGTCGGGGCAAAAGGCAAGGCTCAGCCGTCGGCCAGCCCCTCGGCGTCCAACAGACCCATGCCGCCCATATCCTCGACGTCAATCAGCCAAAGGTCCGGGTCACGCGCCCGCTCGCGGGCCAAAAGCGCATCCACCTCGCGCTCCCCCCCCTCGGTCAGAACTGCCCAAACCCGCGCGCCTGTCTCGAAATCAAACCGCCGCGCCATGGCCCGTGCCATGCCACCCGGCCGAACCAGCTTCACCACCACGGCCCCTGCCGTCGGATCCCCCTTGGCCACGACATAGGCCGCCAGTCCCGCCGACCGCAGCCGCGCGAGATACGCCGCCACCCAAACCCCGGTCGCCAAACGTACGCTCATGCTTTCATCTTGGCCAAAATACTCCCGCCGGAGGCTCTGACCGCCAACCTAAGCACATCCCCGGCCAAATGGACCGGATTTTGCGCAAGTTCCGGCGCCAGATCAGGCATCGCCGTCCTTGAAATCCAAGCCCATCTCGGAATAGCGCTCGGCTTCTTCCTGCCAGTTTTCGCGCACCTTCACCTGCAGGAACAGATGCACCTTGCGATCAAGGAAGGTCGAGATTTCAGCCCGTGCGGCCACGCCGATCGCCTTGATCGTCTCACCGCCGTTGCCCAGCACGATCCCTTTGTGGCCATCGCGTGAGACGTAAACGATCTGGTCGATGCGGGTCGACCCATCAGGCTTGTCTTCCCATTTCTCGGTTTCGACCGTCAGCTGATAGGGCAGTTCTTCGTGCAGCCGCAGCGTCAGCTTTTCACGGGTCATCTCGGCGGCAATCATCCGCATCGGCAGATCGGCGATTTGGTCCTCGGGATAGAACCATGGGCCTTCCGGCACCTCCGCCGCCAACCACTCCCGCAAGGCGTCGACGCCATGGCCTCGCTCAGCCGAAATCATGAAGGTTTTCACAAACGGAAACGCCTCATTCACCTTCTGCGCCAGCGCCAAAAGCACCTCGGCCTTGACCCGGTCGATCTTGTTGATCGCCAAGGCCACCGGCTTGCCGCGCGGCATCTCATCACGCAGCCGGTCGATGATGGCCTGCGCCCCCTCGGTCAGCCCGCGATGCGCCTCGATCAGCAGCACAACGATATCGGCATCCGATGCCCCACCCCAAGCGGCCTTGACCATCGACCGATCCAGCCGCCGCCGGGGGCGGAAAATACCGGGGGTGTCGACAAAGACGATCTGGCTTGTCCCCTCGATGGCAATCCCCCGGATCCGCGCCCGGGTGGTCTGCACCTTGTGGGTGACGATCGAAACCTTGGCCCCCACCATCTTGTTCAGAAGGGTGGATTTCCCGGCATTCGGTTCGCCGATCAGGGCAACAAATCCGGCGCGTGTGTCGTCAGTCATTCAAAGTCTCCATCCGGGACAAGAGCGTCCGGGCTGCGGCCTGTTCGGCGGCGCGTTTGGTTCCGGCGCGGGCGATTTCCGTCGCGCCATTGTCGAGTCTCACCTCGACGGTGAATTGCGGGGCATGGTCGGGGCCGTCACGGCCGAGTTCGGTATAGCTTGGCGGTTTCATCGCCCGGGCCTGCGCCCATTCCTGCAAGCTGGTCTTCGGGTCACGCGCGTCTGTTTCGACGGCGCCGATACGCCCGCCCCACAAGCGCAGCACCAGCGCGCGAGCCGCATCAAATCCGCTATCAAGATAGGTCGCCGCGATAACGGCTTCCATCGCGTCCCCCAAGAGCGCCTCTTTCCGACGCCCGCCAGACAGCATTTCAGATCGCCCCAGCTTCAGCACATCGCCAAGGCCAACCTCGCGTGCAACTTCGGCGCAGGTTTCCTTGCGCACCAAAGCGTTGAAACGCGGGGCAAGTTGCCCTTCCGAGGCTTTGTCATCCGCGGCCAGCAAGGCCTCGGACATCACCAGACCCAAGACCCGATCGCCTAGAAACTCCAGCCGCTGGTTGTCGGGGCGCGTCGGCGACGAGATCGACGAATGCGTCACAGCCCGCACCAGCAGGGCAGGTTGACGGAACACATGTCCAATACGGCCCTGAAAGGCCAGAAGATCTGCCGAAAGTCTCATTCCACGGCCTTGAATATACGGTCACCACGCCAGTCCCATATCTGCCAAAGATAGGTTCCGGCAGAGGAGAACACCACGCGTGTCACCCGTCCTATCACATTTTCAGCCGGGACAAAGCCCAAGCCGCCTGCCGCCTGGGCAAGACGGCTGTCGGCAGAGTTGTCGCGATGGTCGCCAAGAAAGAACAACTGCCCCTCGGGCACGGTGAAGGTGTCGGTCGTGTCGGCAAAACCGAGGTCGCCCAGATTGCCCGTCAGATAGCTGCGCCCATCAGGCAGGGTTTCGCGCAAAAGCGCCAGATCGCATCGCCCGCCAATCCCCACCACGCCATTGGTGCAACGCGGCAGCAAACGCATCGGCCCCTGCGGCAAGAAAACCTCGGTCATCATTCCGGCATCGGCCTGACCAAGCACCGCATCATTCAGCACCACGGCACCATTCGCCATCTGGATAAGGTCGCCCGAAAGGCCGATCAACCGCGCAACCATTGGCACACCCGTCACAGGGTGGCGAAAGACCACAACGTCACCGCGCACCAGATTTTCGGGCTGGGCATAGCGCGTGACAAGATAATCTCCAACCAGCAGATTGGGCTTCATCGCTTCCGATGCGCTCCAATATGGTGCCCAAAACACCCGCGACAGCGACAAGACCGCCATCAGCACCAGACCGGCGGTTCCTGCGGCCCGCAGACCAGCGTGACTGTTGTTGAAAGGCCGATCACCACGCAACATCAGCACCCAGATCGCGACAAGCACCCCAACATAAGGCACCAGCAAAAACAAAGCCCAGCCGCCGCTATGGCCCGCATCATGTAGCCGTCGCACCATGGTCGCGAACCACCAGACGACGACCATCCCCACGACGGGATCCGCAAAGCGCCCTGCCGAAGGCGAGAACGCCCTGATCAGCACAAGCGAAACCAGTGCGAGAAGCAGAACAAGGAAAACCCGCAAGGCCTGCTTGCGGGTCGCCGTACCGTTCAGATCGAAAAGCGCCGTCAGAAAGGGCATACTTACTCGACGGCCTGCAAATAGCGGTCGCTGCGCCAAGTCCAGAAATACAACATCCGGGTGCCCGCCGACGAGAACACGACCCGGTCGGCCCGGCCGATCAGGTATTCCTCAGGCACGAACCCAACCCCGCCAGACGTTTGCGCAAAACGGCTGTCCAGCGAATTGTCGCGGTTGTCGCCCATGAAGAAGTAGTGCTTTTCCGGCACGGTGTAGACATCGGTATTGTCGCCCGGCCCATCTTCGAGGTTCAGCACGGTGTGCTGCTTGCCCTCGGGCAAGGTTTCAATGAACCGCGGTTTTTGGCAAATTTCGCCCAAATTCGGCGCATTTTCACAGCGCGGACGGTTGCCCATCGGCCCCTGCGGCTCGAACACTTCCTCAAAGGCACCATCGGCAACTTGCGGCGCTGCCGCACCGTTGATGTAAAGCACACCCTGCTTCATCTGGATCGTGTCACCCGGCAGACCGACCAAGCGCTTGATCATGTCTGCACCATTGACCGGGTGGCGGAACACCACCACATCGCCGCGCTGCGGTGCGCTGCCCAAAATACGGCCTGAAATCGGGCAGATGCCAAAGGGGCAGGAATAGCGCGAATAGCCGTAGGCCATCTTGTTCACAAAGATGAAATCGCCGATCAGCAGCGTCGATTTCATCGATTCCGACGGGATCCAGAACGGTTGAAAGAACAGCGTGCGAAAGACGCCCGCAATCAGCAGCGCCCAGACCACGGTCTTGATCGTTTCGCCAATGCCGCCTTCGGATTTTGCCATGTGGATCGCCTTTGCGTCAGATTGGCCGCTTCATGCGGGGTGGGGGCGCGGGAGTCAAGTTTGGCACGGGGGGCCAGACGCCTTATCCCCGGGCCAGATCCATCCGGCGGCGCATTTCCTCGATGGCTGGGCCAAGACCCAGATAGATCGCCTCGCCGATCAGGAAATGACCGATATTCAGTTCCCGCACTTCGGGGATCGCAGCAATCGGGGCCACGTTGTCATAGGTCAGACCGTGGCCCGCGTGCACCTCAAGGCCCAAGGAATGGGCCAATGCAGCCCCCTTGCGCAGGGCGTCAAGCTCGGCATCGGCCTCGTCCAGCCGGCCCTCGGCGTGCAGGTCGGAATAGTGGCCGGTGTGCAGCTCCACCACCGCAGCACCAATGCGCGCCGAGGCCCGGATCTGTGCTTCGGCATGGCCAATGAACATCGACACCCGGCAGCCAGCCTCCCGCAGGGGGGCGACATAACGGGCAAGCCGGGCTTCATCCCCGGCCACATCAAGGCCGCCTTCGGTGGTACGCTCTTCGCGACGCTCGGGCACAAGACAGACCGCATGCGGTTTCAGCCGCAACACAATTGAGGCCATTTCATCGGTGGCGGCACATTCAAAGTTCAGCGGAATTTCAATACCCGCCTGCAAGGCGTCCATATCGGCATCGCGGATATGGCGACGATCTTCGCGCAGATGGGCCGTGATTCCATCGGCACCCGCTGCTTCTGCCAAAAGGGCCGCGCGCAAGGGGTCAGGCCAAGCAGACCCACGGGCGTTGCGAACAGTGGCCACATGGTCGATGTTCACTCCCAGACGCAACTTGTCCATGGCCCGCTCCTTTGTCGCTTAATGCTCGTCGGGCTTTTGCCCGTCCTGCTCTTTCGGCGCGACTTTGTCGCCTTCGCGATGCGGACGCAAGCGGGCGGCAGCCTCGGCCAAGGTCGCTTTCAGTTTACGGCGCCGTTCCTTGCGATCATCCGCCTTGGCCGCGCGTGCCTTTTGATAGGCCTCGACCAAGGGAATGGTGATGTAATAGCCGATCAGGCTAAGGATGATGCCGGGCCCAAGCGCACCAATGAAATAGGGCCAGTAAATCTCGTGCCAGAACTGGATCAGGCCATCCCAGTTCGCCACATCGCTGTTGAAGATCGCCAGCGTGTTGAACCACAGATCCGTGGCGGCCTGTTCGGTGGCGCCACTGATATATTCCCACGACAGCGGCTTTTCGATGCCAAGGATCCAATGGCCCAAGGTCATGGCCAGTACGGCGAAAAAGGGCGTCGTAACCGGATTGGTGTTGAAGGTCGCCAAAAGTGCGGCCAGCAGATTGCCATTGATCGCCCGGCTGGCTGCCCATGCCGCGATGAACTGCATCCCCGGCAAAGGCAGGAACCCCACCAACGACCCGGCAAACACGCCGCGCGCCACCTTATGCGGCTGATCGGGCAGGCGGCGCATGCGGTGGATCACATAACGCGTTGCGCGCTTGAACCCCGAACGCGGGTAGACCTGCTCACGCAGCCATGCGCCCCAGCTCAAGGGATCTCTGCGCTTAAAGACCAACCCGTTTCCTTCCCTTCGGGCCAGCGCCCGAACCCTGCCCCATCTTAGGGCTTTCGTGTCACATCCCGATGACGGGCAACCTGCGCCACATCCGTCTCGGCCTCTAGCGCGGTCATGACCATGTGGAGATGCTCCACATCGCGCAAGTCAACATCAACGATCAAACGGTAAAAATCTGGTTTGCGCTCGGTGAAACGCAGGTCCGAGATATTGGCCTTCTGCTCGCCAATCAAGGTGCATATGCGGCCCAGAACCCCCGCATCATTCGAGATTGTGACCTCTAGGCTGACAGTGTTCACCGCTTTGTGACGACCAGCATGCCAATGCAGGTCAACCCAACGGCCCGGCTGTTCTTCGAACTCCTCCAGCGCAGGGCAGTCGATGGCATGAACCACCACGCCTTGCCCCCGATAGGTGATCCCGACGATGCGCTCCCCCGGCAGCGGCTGGCAACATTGGGCACGGCGGAACGTCTGCTCATCGGTCAGACCGACGACGGGGCGTGACGTCTCCACTTCCTCTGCCGCCGAGAGCGACAGTTCGGGATAAAGCGTTTCGACCACCTTGCGCGCGGTCAGTTCGGCCGACCCTAGCCGCGCCAACAATTCGTCTTCGTCCGGCACACCCAGCATCTTGGCCGCCGTGCGCAACGCCTTGTCGGTGGCCTTCTTGCCCACATGTTCAAACGCGGCCCGTGCCAATTCCTGACCCAGCCGCACAAAGCGCCCGCGATCTTCCTCGCGCAAGCTGCGGCGGATCGCGGCCTTGGCCCGGCCCGTGGTCACAATGTCAATCCAGCTTGCCTGCGGGCGCTGCCCCTCGGCGGTGATGATCTCGACCGACTGACCGTTTTTCAAACGAGTCCACAACGGCACGCGGATCCCATCAACCTTGGCCGAAACGCAGGAATTTCCGATGCGGGTATGGATGGAATAGGCGTAGTCCAAGGGCGTGGCCCCCCGCGGCAACTGCACCACATCGCCCTTGGGCGTGAAGCAGAACACCTGATCGGAATACATTTCCAGCTTTACGTTTTCGAGAAACTCGTCGTGATCTTCCTCGTCCAACCGCTCGGTCAAGCTGGCGATCCACTTGCCCGGATCGACGGCAAAGGGGTTCTTTGCCCGCACACCTTCGCGGTAAGACCAATGCGCGGCCACACCAGCCTCGGCCACTTCGTGCATCTCACGGGTGCGGATCTGCACCTCGACGCGCTTGCCATCACGGCCCGAAACCGTGGTGTGGATGGACCGATAGCCGTTGGATTTCGGCTGGCTGATGTAATCCTTGAAACGGCCCGGCACCGCGCGCCAGCGCTGATGGATCACGCCCAGAATACGATAGCAATCGGCCACGGATTCGCAGATCACCCGAAAACCGTAGATGTCGGACAGGCTGGAAAACGCCAGATCCTTTTCCTGCATCTTGCGCCAGATCGAGTAGGGCTTTTTCGCCCGACCATAGACCGAGGCTTCGATCTGCACTTTTTCAAGTTCGGTGCGAATATCGGCCGTGATCTTGTGGACCACATCACCCGCTTCTTTCTGCAGTGTCAGAAAACGGCGGATGATCGAATTGCGCGCCTCGGGGTTCAGGACCTTGAAGGCCAGATCCTCCAACTCCTCGCGCATCCACTGCATCCCCATGCGACCCGCCAAGGGTGCATAGATCTCCATCGTCTCGCGGGCTTTTTGGACCTGCTTTTCCGGGCGCATGCTGCGGATGGTGCGCATGTTATGCAGCCGGTCCGCCAGCTTGACCAAGATCACCCGCAGGTCTTTCGACATGGCCATGAACAGCTTGCGGAAATTCTCGGCCTGCTGCGATTCGGTCGACGAAAGTTGCAGGTTGGTCAGCTTGGTAACACCATCGACCAGTTCGGCGACATCTTCGCCAAAGAGCTTGGCCACCTCACTGTAGGTCGATTTGGTATCTTCGATGGTGTCGTGCAAAAGCGCCGTAACGATTGTGGCATCGTCCAGCTGCTGTTCGGTCAGAATCGCGGCGACCGCGACAGGATGGGTAAAATAGGGCTCGCCCGACTTGCGGAACTGGCCTTCATGCATCTGCGTGCCATAGGCATAGGCCCGGCGGATCAGATCGGCATTGGAACGCGGATTATAATTTCGGACAAGGGCGATGAGGTCTTCAACGTCAATCATCACCGCCCTGCCCGGCCTTGCGGCCTAATTCCTGCTCAGTTTTCGCCCTGGGCTTCCATGAGCATACGCAGCATACGCTCTTCCGACATGTCATCGGCCATCGGACGATCGATTTCACCCGACATCAGAAGCGCCATCTGGTCTTCTTCGGGTTCATCCACCTCGATCTGGGTCTGGTGGCTTTCGATCATGCGCTCGCGCAAGCTGGCAGCCGACTGGGTTTCCTCGGCGATTTCGCGCAGGGCGACAACCGGGTTCTTGTCATTGTCGCGATCAACCGAAGGGGCCGAACCGGACTGGATCTCGCGCGCCCGATGGGCGGCCAGCATCACCAGTTCGAACCGGTTCGGAACCTTGTCAACGCAATCTTCGACCGTCACGCGGGCCATGGGATGCTCCAGTAGGCTTGGGGAAAGTGAAAGGCCTATTTAGGCGCGAACCCGGGACTTGACAAGCGCATAATCAAGCAGATGCGGCAGGGGTCAACCGCACCACCTCGTCGCGATCCGCCTGCGGCAGGGCTTCTAACATCTCGACAACGCTGCGACCAAGGATCGGATGGCGCCACCCCGCTGCCACATCGGCCAAGGGCACCAATACAAAGGCGCGATCTTGCAGGCGCGGGTGCGGCAGGATCAGCTGGTCGGGGGTCTGGCGCTGCTGCGCCTCTGCGGGAAGATCGCGCCAATATTGATGAGTTTGCGCATCAGGCAGAACCACATCGCCCATCGCCAAAAGATCGATATCCAGTGTCCGCGCACCCCAGCGCGTCTGCCGCACCCGACCGAATCGGGCCTCTACCGCATGCAGATCCGCCAAAACCTGATCCGGCCCCTGGGTCTCTCGCAGGGTCACCAGGGCTGCGGCATTCACATAGTCCGGCCCAGCGCCGGCCGGAAAGCAGGGCGTACGAAACAAACCACTCGCCTGAACGTCAGCATCAAGAAACGTCGCAATGTCGCGCAACGCCGAGGCAATCAGCCCGTCTGGCGAGATATCGCCGAAATTCTGATTGGCGCCAAATGCAACCAAGAGTTGCTTTTCAGTCAATCTCACAGATGGTATCCTATCCTTTGCTAGTCTTGCCGCAAAGGCGGCTGGACTGTTATCCAGCCTCGTTCGCTCATCGAATTGCTACAACAAGTAGATCTCTCACGGAAGTTCGATTGGCGCAGATTTTTGGGGGACGGCTATATGTTTTACAAAGACGAGCGACTGGCGCTGTTTATTGATGGCTCGAACCTTTATGCGGCTGCCAAGTCGCTGGGCTTCGACATCGACTACAAACTCCTGCGGCAAGAATTCCTGCGTCGGGGCAAGTTGCTGCGCGCATTTTACTACACCGCTCTTTTGGAGAATGACGACTATTCTCCGATCCGTCCCTTGGTGGACTGGCTGCACTACAACGGCTTCACGATGCGCACGAAGCCGGCGAAGGAATACACCGACAGCCAAGGCCGCCGGAAGGTCAAAGGCAATATGGATATCGAATTGACCGTCGATGCCATGGAGCTTGCGAACCGCGTTGACCATGTCGTGTTGTTCTCGGGCGACGGCGACTTCCGTCCGCTGGTGGAAAGCCTGCAGCGTCAGGGTGTTCGGGTTTCGGTGGTTTCGACCATCCGCAGCCAGCCGCCAATGATCGCAGACGAACTGCGCCGCCAATGCGACAACTTTATCGAACTCGATGAACTGCGCGACGTTATCGGTCGCCCGCCGCGCGATCCGCGCCCGCTGGAGCGCGAAGATATCGTTGTCGAGGTGAAGTGATCCTCGATTGCTGTTATGAACCGGGCGATGCAATTCGCCCGGTTCTTTCTTTATGATGACTGATCTTCTGGCCCTTGGTGGCATGTTTCTGGCCGCCCTTCTCGCGGCCACCCCAATACCCATGCAATCCGAACTGGCTTTCGTTGCACTTGCGGCAAACGGCTGGGCTTTGCCGGGACTTGTAGTGGTGGCCAGCCTTGGCAATGTGCTCGGCTCTTGCCTGACC
>Ga0255097_1000196_pt1 | contig 32106 bp, 30 predicted proteins | sample Colum_Atlam_RepB_2_FD_188436 | JGI IMG/M metagenome (GOLD analysis project Ga0255097, IMG submission 188436) | Freshwater microbial communities from Columbia River, Oregon, United States - Colum_Atlam_RepB_8d | ecosystem: Environmental > Aquatic > Freshwater > River | place: USA: Oregon...
GGCTCTCGCCGGAATAGAGGCCCGCCGGAGGAATCGCCGCCAGCAGGCCGAGTTCCTCCAGCGCCGACGCGGTGGCGGCGCCCACCGCGTAGAGGCGCCGCGGCCAGCGGCCGGCGTCGAGGCGCCGCGCGCAGCGCACGGCGTTGCGGCTGGTGAAGATCCAGCCGTCGGCATCGCGAGCATTGGCAAAGAGATCCAGGAGCTGCGGCGCCGGGCGCGCCGGCTCGATCGCCAGCAGCGGCAGCCGCCGCACCTCGGCCCCCTGCTCCTGCAGCAGCCGGCACAGCGGCTCGGCCTGCTCCGCGGGGCGCGTCACCATCACGCCCAGCCCCGCCAGCGGCGCCTGCGTCACACCGGAATCCCCAGCTGCCGCAGGATATCTCCCGCCCCCTGGTCGAGCAGGCGCTGCGCCAGTTCCTCGCCGAGTTCTTCGGCGCGCGCCTGGGCGCCGCGCAGTTCGCCGCGGACCACGCGGCTGCCGTCGGGGGCGCCGACCAGTCCGCGCAGGCGCACTTCCGACCCCAGCACCTCGGCATGGCCCGCCACCGGCACCTGGCAGGCGCCGCCGAGCTTCGCGTTCATCGCCCGCTCCGCCATCAGGCGCGTATAGCTGCGCGCATCGTGCAGCGGCATCAGCAGGCGCCGGGTCCGCTCGTCGCCCTCGCGGCATTCGATGCCGACGATGCCCTGGCCGATGGCCGGCAGGAAGCGGTCCGCGGACATGCGCTCGCGGATGCGCTGCGCCAGGCCCAGGCGGATCAGCCCCGCGCTGGCCAGCATGATCGCCTCGAACTGTCCTTCGTCGAGCTTGCGCAGGCGCGTGCCGACATTGCCGCGCAGGTCGCGGATCACCAGGTCCGGCCGCAGCGCCCGCAGCTGCGCCTGCCGGCGCAGGCTGGAGGTGCCCACCACCGCGCCCTGCGGCAGCGCGTCGAGCGAAGCATGGGTGTTGGAGACGAAGGCATCCGAGGGATCCTCGCCGGCCAGGAAGGCGCTGAGGCAGAGCCCTTCCGGCTGCTTCACCGGCACGTCCTTCATGGAGTGCACCGCGATATCCGCGCGCCCCTCCAGCATGGCCTGCTCCAGTTCCTTCACGAACAGGCCCTTGCCGCCGATGTTGGCCAACGGGCTGGACAGCAGCTGGTCGCCGGCCGTCGTCATCGGCACCAGTTCGACCTTGAGGCCCGCATGGACTTCCTCGAGGCGCGCCTTGACGTGCTCGGCCTGCCAGAGGGCCAGGGGAGATTCGCGGGTGGCGATGCGGAGTTGCATGGTGGAGCGGCGTTCCGGGGGAGTTGGCGGGGATTATCCGCTTTTCTGTTGAGAACGGGTCGGTCCTTGCCTGGACATCCTTCCCTCGAGGGGAGAGGGGTTCTGCTTTCCTCCGGACGAGCAGAGTTCAGCCTCGGCCAAAAGAAAAAGGCCGGAGCGATCCGGCCTTTTTCAAAATGACACACCCCGCTCAAGCCTCCGTCAGGAACCTGCGCACTTCCGCCAGGCGGCGCCGCGACACCGGCAGGGGGTCGTTGGCGTGCTTCATGCGCAGCCAGTGATGCTGGTCGCCATGCCGGTCGCGCTCCAGGCCCGCGATGAAGCGCGTGGCCACCAGCGCCTTGCGGTGGATGCGGATGAACCAGGGGGCGAAGTCCTGCTCCAGGGTCTTCAGGGATTCCTCGATCAGCACCTCGCCGTGCAGATGCTTCACCGTGGTGTACTTCTGGTCCGCCAGGAAATAGATGATGTCCTCGGCCGGCACGCGCACCAGGCCGTCGCGGTTGGTGGCCAGCACGAACTCCCGCTTGGGCTTGCCGCCCGGCAGCGGAACGGCGACGGCGGCCGGCTTGTGCGCGCGGGTCGGCTTGCGCACGCGCATCAGCGCTTCCTTGAGCTTGTCGACGCGGATCGGCTTCAGCAGGTAGGCCTGGGCCGCGGCGTCGAAGGCCGACAGCGCGTGCTCCGAGTAGGCCGTGGTGAAGATCACCGCCGGCGGCACCTCCAGCTCGGCGAGCTGGCGCGCCACCTGGATGCCGTCCATGCCGCCCATGCGGATGTCCAGCAGGACCAGGTCCGGCTCCTCGTCGTCGATCACGTCGAGCGCGCTCTCGCCGTCCCCGGCCTCGCCCACCACCTCGTAGCCGGGGAATTCCGACAGCAGGCGTTTCAGGCGCTCGCGGGCCAGCGGCTCATCATCGACGATCACGACACGCATGCTTCAATCTCCTTCCGGCTCTTTCTTCGGTTCTCGCGGCAACACCAGGCGGGCCCTGAACACCCCGCCCTCCAGCCGCAGGTCGCGGCCCAGCTCCAGCCGCGCGCTGTCACCGTAAATCAGGTTGAGGCGCTGGGCAATATTGTCCACCGCGATGCGGTTGCCTTGCGACTGCAGCGACTCGCCCTGCGGGATGGGATTGGTGACCTCGATCACGAGCCGCCCGAAGATCTCGCGCCCGGCGATGCGCACCTCGCCCCGCCCCGCCATCTTGGAAATGCCGTGGTGCACCGCGTTCTCCACCAGGGGCTGCACCACCAGCATCGGCACCGGCCACTCCAGCAGCCGGTCGGGAATGTCCCACTCGATCTCCAGCTTTTCGCCCAGGCGCAGCTTCTCGATGCGCAGATAGGCGTTGCACAAGCCGATCTCGTCGGCCAGGGGGCCCATCTGGCCGCGCTTCTCCAGGCTGGCGCGGAACAGGTCGGACAGGTCCACCACCATCGACTCGGCGTCGTCCGGCTGCACGTGGATCAGTGCGGCGAGGCTGTTGAGGCTGTTGAACAGGAAATGCGGGCGGATGCGGGCGTTCAGGGCCTGGTAGCGCGACTCGCCCTCCGCCTTGACCTGCAGGCGCCACTGGTGGCGCACCCAGAAGTAGCGCAGCAGCAGCATGGCCACGATCGCCGCGATGGCGACATGGCGCAGCACGAAGTAGACACGGGGCTCCTGCGCCATCAGCCCGTCCCAGCGCAACACCTCGGTGAAGACCTTGTGCGCCACCGCCGACACGGCCATGACCACCACCACCAGCAGGCCCCAGCAGTAGAAGAACACCACCCCCGGCCGCGCCAGCGGGAACCAGCGCCGCGACCAGCAGAGCACGGCGGCCGAGCACAGGGCGATCCACTGCAGGTACAGCGACAGCATGGTGAAGGTTTCCAGCGCCTCGTCCCCGCCGTTGCCGCGCCCCAGGGTCAGCACGATGGCCACCAGTTCCATGGTGAAGGCCAGCGCCAGCACCGACGATCCCTGGCAGAAGTTGGGGATCATGCTGGTGAGCTGCAGCGATTGCTGGGGTGTGATGCGTTCCACGTGATTTTTTATATGACTTTATTGTCTTCTATTGATCAATAGAAACAACCCTGCCGGGACGGGCAACGCCCGCGCGCCTATAATCGCGCACTTTTTACCGAGCCACAGCATGTCCTCCGGCAACGCAAAACTCTGGGGCGGACGTTTCGCCGAGTCCACTTCCGCACTGGTCGAGAAATTTTCCGAGTCGGTCAGCTTCGATTCGCGCCTGTACCGCCAGGATATCCGCGGCTCCCAGGCCCATGCCCGCATGCTGGCCAAGGTCGGTGTGCTCAGTGCCGAGGATGCCGAGCGCATCGTCGCCGGCCTGGACGCGATCCTGGGGCGCATCGAATCCGGCCAGTTCGAGTGGAGCGAGAAGCTCGAAGACGTGCACATGAACATCGAGGCCCGGCTGACCGAGGACATCGGCGACGCCGGCAAGCGCCTGCACACCGGCCGCTCGCGCAACGACCAGGTCGCCACCGACCTGCGCCTCTACGTGCGCGACGTGATCGACGACCTGGCCGGGCTGATCGGCCGCCTCGAAGGCGCCCTGCTGGATCTGGCCGAGCGCGAGGCCGACACGGTCATGCCCGGCTTCACCCACCTGCAGATCGCCCAGCCGGTGACCTTCGGCCACCACATGCTGGCCTGGCGCGAGCAGATCCTGCGCGACCGCAGCCGCCTGCTCGACTGCCGCAAGCGCCTGAACCTGCTGCCGCTGGGCTCCGCTGCGCTGGCCGGCACGGTCTACCCGATCGACCGCCACTACACCGCCGGGCTGCTGGGCTTCGACGGCGTCACCGAGAACTCGCTGGACACGGTCAGCGACCGCGACTTCGCGATCGAATTCTGCGCCGCCGCCAGCCTGATCCTGGTGCACCTGTCGCGCTGGAGCGAGGAGCTGATCCTCTGGTCCACGCCGATGTTCGGCTTCGTCGACCTGCCCGACCGCTTCTGCACCGGCAGCAGCATCATGCCGCAGAAGAAGAACCCCGACGTGCCGGAACTGGTGCGCGGCAAGACCGGCCGCGTGATCGGCAACCTGCAGGCCCTGCTGGTGCTGATGAAGGGCCAGCCGCTGGCCTACAACCGCGACAACCAGGAGGACAAGCCGCCGCTGTTCGACACCGTGGACACGGTGAGCATGTGCCTGCAGGTCTACGCCGAGATGGTCCCGCACATCACGGTCAAGCGCGACAACTGCCGCGCCGCGGCCGCCAAGGGCTTCTCCACCGCCACCGACCTGGCCGATTATCTGGTGAAGAAGGGCCTGCCCTTCCGGGATGCCCACCATGCCGTCGGCAGCGCGGTGGGCTACGCCGCGCAGAAGGGCTGCGACCTGTCCGAGCTGTCGCTGGAGGAGCTGCGCCAGTTCTCGCCGCTGGTGGAAAACGATGTCTACGAGCGCATCACGCTGGAAGGCTCGCTCAATGCCCGCAACCACTACGGCGCCACTGCGCCGGCGCAGGTGCGGGCGGCGATCGCGCGGGCCCGCGCGGCGCGCTAGTCAGCCCGCTTCGGCCGCACCAGCGAAAAGAGCCCGCATCGCGGGCTCTTTTTGCTGGTGCGTGCTGCGGATTCTAGGGGAGCGGCGGGAGTCGCGATCCTTCCATGCCTTCAAAGGATCGCGACTTGCGTCGCTCCCGCAGGAAGGCTTCAGGGTATCGCCGGCACCGGCTCGGCCGGAGCTTCGGCGGGCGCCGCTTGCGCCGGCACCGCCTCGCCATCCTGCTCCGCCGCGGCCTCGCGCACCGTCACGGTCACAGCCGGCAGCGCCGGGCCGAGGAAGCCGAGCACCGGCTCCACCGTGCGCTTCGGGTCCTCTTCCTGCGGCACATGGCCCAGGTCGTCGAACATCACCAGCTGGCTGCCGGAAATCTCGCGGTGGAAGCGCGTGGCGCTGGCCGGCGGGATCAGGCGGTCGCGGCCGCCCCAGAGGATCAGCGTCGGCAGCTTCAGCACCCGGATGCGGCTGGAGGTGTCGCCGCCGGTCTGGGCGAAGCGCTCGCGCAGCGCCTTGCGGTTGCCGGCGCGCAGCGACAGCTCGTAGTAGCGGTCGACCAGTTCGTCGCTGACCCTGGACGGATCGCCGTAGACGTTGCGCACGCTGGAGGCGATCACGCTGCGCGGCATCGTGCGGTCCATCAGGGGCGCCAGCCAGGGCATCTGGGCGATGCGGAAGCCCAGCGGCACCGAATCCGGCGGCAGCGGATAGCCCGCCGCGTCCACCAGCACGATCTTCTGCACGTAGGACGGCAGCGCCAGCGCCGACTCCCAGGCCAGGCGGCCGCCGAAGGAGTTGCCCGCCACGATGTAGCCCTCGGCACCGTAGTGCTCGAACAGCTTCTCCATGAAGCGCATGTAGGCGGCGATGCTGTAGTCCCCGTCCGGTGCCGGCCCGGTCAGGCCGAAGCCCGGCAGGTCCACGCGGATCACGCGGCGCTGTCCCTTGAGGACTTCCGCCCAGCCGTCCCAGGTGTGCAGCGAGGCCGAGGTGCCGTGCAGCAGGATCACCGGGACGCGGTCGTTGATCGGCCCCTCGTCGCGCACGTGCACGTCCATGCCGCCGATCTGGATGAAGGACGAGGGCGGCTTGGCCCAGCGCGCGCGCAGATCGGCCACCGGCCGGTCCGGTGCCCAGCTGGCGGCCACATACGCCGCCGGCAGCCCCACCAGCAGCAGGAGCAGCACCAGCACCACCACGAGGGATCGCTTCATAGTATTGAACGCCGGTTAAGTCATTGGATCGGCGGCGATCCTAGCAGCCCGCGTTTTGCCGGCACCTACCCGAATCGCATGACTCGGCTGTCAGATTTGTGCGCATTCAACTGGTATGATAAGTTTACCATACGACAAGATGCGGCGAGGAGACCTGCATATGATCGGCATTCCCCTGGGCCTGGTGACGGCCAACGCCGTCGAGTGGGTCATGCACAAGCATGTACTGCATGGCTGGGGCCGCAGGCGCGGCACCTTCTGGTCCTTCCATTTCCACGAGCATCATCGCCTGGTGCGCCAGAACGGCTATCACGACCCCAACTACCACCGTTTCCCGCTGGGCCTGCATGCCCAGGGCAAGGAAGCCTGGGCGCTGATCGGCGCCGGGGTGGCCGTGGCCCCGCTGTTCCCGGTGGCGCCGTTCTTCGTCGGCACGCTGTGGTACTCGGCGGCCAACTATTACCGGGTGCACAAGCGCTCGCACCTGGACCCGGCCTGGGGCCAGCAGCGCATTCCCTGGCACTACGACCACCACATGGGCCGCAACCCCGGCGCCAACTGGTGCGTGACCCGTCCCTGGTTCGACTACGTGATGGGCACGCGCGAGTTCACCGCGGGCAGCCCGCGCGAGAGCAATGTGTTGGGGCTGCCCTGGCTGCCGGGCTGGCTCTCGCGGCGGCTGCCGCAGCCGGAGGCCCTGGGCATCGAGCACCCGGCGCCCGCGCCGCGCTCGCTGGAACAGGCGGCCTGAGCCCATGGCCCGCTCCCCCTTCTCCGCCGTCCGCAAGGAGTCGCTGTCCGACTCCGTCTACCGCCAGCTGGCCGACAAGATCCTGCGCGGCGAGTTGCCCCCCGGGGAACCCCTGCCGGCCGAACGCGAGCTGTCCGAGGCGCTGGGCGTGAACCGCGGCGCCGTGCGCGAGGCGATCAAGCGCCTGCAGCAGGCACGGCTGGTGGCGGTGCGCCAGGGCGGCAACAGCGTGGTGCTGGATTACCTGGCCGAGGCCGGCCTGGAACTGCTGCCAAGCCTGCTGGTCGACGGCAAGGGCCAGCTCGACATCGGCGTGGCGCGCTCGATCATGGCGATGCGCTCGGCGCTGGCGCCGGACATCGCCGCCGCCGCCGCGCAGAAGGGGGGAGCGGCGCTGGCCGACACGCTGGACGCCCTGCTGGAGAGCATGCGCCACGACGCCGGCCAGCTCGGCGCGCTGCAGGAACATGCCCTGGCGTTCTGGCGCCGGCTGGTGGAGCACGGCGGCAACATCGCCTTCCGCCTGGCCTTCAACTCCATGACGCAGACCTACGTCCCGATCCGCAACGCATTGGCGCCGGTGCTGCAGGGCGAGCTGCGCGACCTGGAGAACTTCGCCGGCATCGCCGCCGCCGTCCGCCGCGGCGATGCCGAGGCGGCGCAGCGCCACGGCCGCCTGCACGTGGAGATTGGCCGCCGCGCGCTGGAGCAGGCGCTGTCCGCGGTGGAAGCCGGCGGCCTCCGCCTGTCCTGAGCCGGGCCGCGGCGCGGCCTAGTGCTGCGGGAACAGCCGCTTGTTGAGCCGGTAGAGCGAGGAGATGTCCTCGTCGCCGTGGCCCTCGGCCATCAGGGTCTGGTACTGCGCGAGCGTGGTATCGACGCAGGGCAGGTCGCCGCCGAGCTGGGCGGCCATCTGCTGGCAGATCATCAGGTCCTTGTGGTGCAGCGAGACCTTGAAGCCCGGCGGATATTCGCCGTTGATCATGCCGCGGCCGCGGTTCTGCACGAACCAGGAACCGGCGGCGCCGGTGCCCACCGCGTCCACCACCAGGTGCAGCGGCAGACCCAGGGCCGCGGCAAAGGCCAGCCCCTCGGTCACCGCCTGGGCGACGCCCGCCGCCATGACCTGGTTGACCGCCTTGGTGGCCTGGCCGCTGCCGTGCGGACCGATGTGGATGTGGCGCTGCCCCATGGCCTCGAACAGCGGCAGGGCGGCGACATAGTCTTCCGGATGGCCGCCGACCATGAAGGTCAGCCGGGCCAGCCGCGCACCCTCGGTGCCGCCGGTGATCGGCGCATCCAGGAAGCGGGCACCGGTCCTGGCCAGCAGCTCCGCCGCGTCGATCGCGGTCTCGCGGGCCACGGTGGAGGAGTCGATCACCAGCCGCCCCTTGGCCGCCGGCACCGCCAGGGCCTCGACGGTTTCCATGACGTCGCGGTCGGCGGGGATGCACATCGCCACCACATCGCAGTCGTCCCAGAGATGCACGGCCGAGGTGGCGGCGCGCACGTGGTACTGCGCGGCGAAGTCCTCGGCCTGTTGCCGCTGGCGGGTGTAGACCGCCTGGAGGAAGCCCTTGCCGGCCAGGTTCGCCGCCATGTGCCAGCCCATCGCACCGAGACCGATGAATCCCACTTTCATGCGTTTCCCCTCTCCTGGTAGCGCCTTGAAACTCCGATGTCTCCGTGGTCCGACAATGCCACAAAGCCGCGGGTTCGTCGCCGGGGTAAAATGGGCGGATGTCCCCCGCTTTCCTTCGCCTCGGCGCGCTGGCTCCGGCCGCCGTGCAGGCCGCTGCCGCCGTCTACGCGGTCTGGGTGTCGCTGCAGTTCAGCGACGATCCCGCCTGCGCGCTGATCAACGCCGGGCTGTTCCTGCTGCCCTTCCTGCTGCTGGGTGCGGCGACCGGGCGGCCAGCCATCGCGCTGGCCGCCGCCACGGCGCTGGCACTGCTGCTCTGGGCGGTGGGCGAGATGAAGCTGCGCTACTTCGGCAATCGCCTGGCGCTGATCGACTTCTACTTCCTGTCCGAGGGAGCCAACTGGAGCATCGTGCAGCGCTATCCGCGACTGCAGTGGATGCTGGCAGGCTACCTCGCCCTGGTTGCCGTGCTGATCCTCCATGCCTGGCAGCGCCGGCAGCAGCGCTGGGGCGCCAGGGCGCGGCTGGCGGCGGCGCTGCTGCTCGCCGGCTGGTGCGCCGGCGCCTGGGCCGGCCGCCACCACCATACCTGGGAGGTGTTCCGCGACGATGCCGACTGCGGCGCGATCAAGACCTGCGGCGTGATGTCGCGCCTGCTGTATTCCTACAGCGTCTTCGAGTTCGCCGAGCCCCTGCCCTCCGGCGACCCGGCGCGCTTCGAGGCCGCCGCCGCCGGCGTGGCCCCTTTGCCGGCGCCCTGGGAGGTGCGCCCCGACGTGGTGGTCTGGCTGCACGAATCCACCCTGGACCCGGCGCTCTACCGCCTGAACGGCGCGCGCTTGCCGCGGCTGGACATGTTTCGTCGCAGTCCGCGCGACCGCGCCGGCGGCCTGTTGCGCGTGCATACCTTCGGCGGCAAGACCTGGCTGTCGGAGTTCTCGCTGCTGACCGGCCTGGTGCCGGAGGACTTCGGCGGCCGCCGCACCACGGTGTTCAACAGCGTGGCCCCGCAGATGCGGCGCAACCTGGTGACGCGCTTCGAAGCCAACGGCTACGACAGCCTGGTGCTGATGCCGACCATGAAGAGCTTCTACGGTGCCGCCCGCACCTACGAGGGACTCGGCTTCGACCGCGTCCTGACGCTGCGCGACTTCCCCGAGTACGATCACGTCAAGGGCGACGAGTGGGACATCGCCGACAGCGACCGCCTGGGCGAGGCGGCCGCCAAGCTGCTGCGCGAACACCGGCGGGCGCGTCCGGACCGGCCGCTGTTCCTGTACCTGCTGTCGATCAAGGAACACGCCCCCTACTCGCGCCGCACCCGGCCGCTGTACCGCCTGGAGCGCAGCGGCGTGGGCAAGAGCCTGGCCGCCAAGCTCACCGACTACGTCGGCAAGCTGCAGGTGCTGGATGGCGGCCTGCGGACGCTGGAACGCGAGCTGACCGCCGGGCCGCGGCCGGCGCTGTGGGCCTATTTCGGCGACCACCAGGCATACTTCGAGGAAGCTTCCCCGCCCTATCGCAGCCAGCTGCCGGCACCGGAGCTGCTGACGCAGTACCGCCTGCGCAGCAGCCTGGCCCCGGCGCTCCGGGAATCCCCGCCGCTGCTGGACATCGCGCTGCTGCCCTCGCTGATCGCCGACAGTGCGGGCCTGGAGCCGGACGATTTCTTCCGCGCCCAGTCGGCCATGCGCCGGCTTTGCGACGGCCGGCTCGAGGACTGCCCGGACAAGGGCCTGCTGTCCAGCTACAAGGCCCACCTGTTCTCGCCCCGGCTGGGGCTCTTCGACGACGGCACCGAGCAAGTCGCCGCCCACTAGGCTAGCCTGCGGGTTCCCCAGCACGGAATCCTGCATGCCCATCGCCAAGCCCCTGATGCTCGACGACGTCGAGCGCTGCGTCGACGCCATCCTCGCCCGCGTCGGAACCGACGTCCGCATCGGACTGCCGCTGGGCCTGGGCAAGCCGGTGGAGCTGGTCAATGCCCTGTACGCCCGCGCCAAGGCCGACCCGGCGCTGCGGCTGACGATCCTCACGGCGCTGTCGCTGGAACAGCCGGAGCTTCCGGCCGGCGTCGAAGGGGCCTTTCTCGGCCCCTTCCTGCAACGCGTTTTCGAGGGCGTGCCGAAGCTGGACTACGCCGCCGACCTGCGCCGCAAGGCCCTGCCGCCCAACGTGCAGGTGAAGGAGTTCTTCTTCCGGCCCGGCAGCCAGATGGGCAGCGCCCACGCGCAACAGCACTACATCAGCACCAACTACACCTTCGCCGCGCGCGATGTCTTCAACCAGGGCTGCAACGTCGCCGCGCAGATGATCTGCAAGCGCGAGGACGCCGCCGGCCTGCGCTACAGCCTGTCCTGCAACCCCGATACCGGTCCGGAGCTGGTGGCGCTGCTGCGCGAGGCCGAAGCGGCCGGCCAGCGCCGCGTCGCCGTGGTCGGCGTGGTCAACCAGCAGTTGCCCTACATGGCGCGAGATGCCGAGGTTCCGCCGGAGACCTTCGACCTCGTGGTGGACCACCCGCGCTACTCCAGCGCACTGTTCTCCACCCCCAAGCAGCCCGTGGCCACCGCCGACTACGCCATCGGCCTGCAGGCCTCCGCGCTGATCCGCGACGGCGGCACCCTGCAGGTGGGCATCGGCGCACTGGGCGACGCCCTGGTCTACGCCGTGCAACTGCGCCAGCAGAAGAACGAGGCCTACCGTGCCGCACTGGCGGCACTGGACATGCCGGCGCGCTGCGCCGCCCTGCTGGAGGGCTGCGGCGGAGACTCGCCGTTCTCCACCGGCCTGTACGGCGCCACCGAGATGTTCGTCGATGGCTTCATGGACCTGGTCCAGGCCGGCGTGCTCAAGCGCGAGGTCTACGACTTCTGGGCCCTGCAGCAGCTGGTCAACGAGGGCCGTTGCGACCCGCGGCGGCTGGACCCGGCCGTTCTGGACCACATGGAGGCGCTGGGGCTGCGCGTGATCCGCACCGCCGACTTCGAGATCCTGCAGCATCACGGCTTCTTCAACGACGCCACGCGCTACGACCAGGGCCACATCGTGGCCCCCGACGGCGAGCGCGTGCTCGCCAACGTCGCCGACCCGCAGTCACGCCGGGTCATCGCCGGCAAGTGCCTGGGCACGGCGCTACGCCACGGCATCGTGGTGCACGGCGGCTTCTTCCTCGGCCCGCGCCGCTTCTACGACTGGCTGCGCGGCATGAGCGACGAGGAGCGCGGCCGCTTCTGCATGACCGGCGTCTACAAGGTCAACCAGCTCGACCACAACCCGCGCCTGTACAAGGCCCAGCGCGTCAACGCGCGCTTCATCAACACCGGCATCATGGTCACGCTGTCCGGCGCCGTGGTGTCCGACGGACTGGACAACGGCAAGGTGATCTCCGGCGTCGGCGGGCAGTACAACTTCGTCGCGATGGCGCACCAGCTGCCCAGCGGCCGCAGCATCATCATGATCCGCGCCGCGCGCGAGACCGACGGCGGCGCCAGCTCCAACGTCGTCTTCAACTACGGCCACTGCACCATACCGCGCCACCTGCGCGACATCGTGGTGACCGAGTACGGCGTGGCCGACCTGCGCTCGCAGAGCGATGCCGAGGTCGCCAAGCGCCTGATCTGCATCGCCGACTCGCGCTTCCAGGCCGGGCTGCTGGAGCAGGCGGTGAAGGCGGGGAAGATCGAGGCAGGCTGGCAGATTCCCGCGGAGTGCCGCGACAACACGCCGGCATCGCTGGATCGGCGCTTCAAGCCGCAGCGCGCGCAGGGACTGTTCGGCGCCTTCCCGCTGGGCAGCGACTTCACGGCGGAGGAACTGACGCTGGCGGCGGCGCTGAAGCAGGTGAAGGCGAAGGCGGCTTCCACGCCGAAGTGGAAGCTGCTGCTGGGCGCGCTGCGGGCAGGAGAGCCGGCGGCGGCGATGCAGCCCTACCTGGCGCGGCTGAAGCTGGAACAGCCGAAGACGCTGCAGGACAAGGTGGTGAGGATGTTGCTGGTGGAGGCGTTGTCGGGCTGAGAGGGGAGCTGCGTACCGAAGCATTCACGTCGCCGGCGTCGCTGCTTTGCCGGCTCAACGAGGCAGCCCCCTCACCCCATCCCTCTCCCCGCCTGCGGGGAGAGGGGGGAGAAGCTCAAGTCATCAGGGGGCCCATCGCCTCCACGCCGCGGCCCTGGTAGTAGCGGATGCCCATCGCGCGGTAGCGTTGCGCATCGCCCTTGCGGTCCACGTTCTTGGCGCCGATGGCCGCGCCCAGCGTCTTGGCCGAAGTCAGCAATGCCTGCAGTTCCGCATCCGCCAGCGGGTCCAGCTGCGCCGCCGTCAGCAGTTCCGGCGACAGCTTCACCATGTAGGGCCGCAGCTGCCGTGCCATGCGCAGCAGGCGCGTATCGGTGCAGCTGTCGATCACCAGCTTCACGCCCAGCGATCCCAGCGCCTCCAGGCCAGGGATCGCCTGCGATAGCCTCTGCGGATCCTCGGTGGAACTGATCTCCACTGCCAGGCGGCTCGCCTCCACGCCGTACTCCGCCAACAGGGACGAAAAGCTGCGCAGGTAGCGGTCGCTGGCCAGGCTGATGGCACTGACGTTGACGCTGATCCCGGCATAGCGGCTCCAGAGCTCCGGATGCTCCTGGTAGCCGCGCAGGATGCGGCGCAGCACCTCGGTATCGAGCCGGTCGATTTCGCCGGCGCGCTCCACCGCCTTGAGGAAATGCTGCGGCTCGATCCAATGGCCGTCGCTGTCCTCGATGCGGACGAAGGCTTCCAGCCAGGGCTGCAGGCCGGAGGCCGGATCGGTGGGCAGCACCGACTGCGAGATCAGGCGCAGGCGCTCGGAGCCGAGCTGCTCCGACACCCACTGCGCACGCTGCGCCTCGTCATCACCCTTGCCTTCGCCGGCAAAGCCGTCGCCGACGATCATCGCCTGCGTGCTGAGCTTGGCGGTGGCGGCATTGACCACGGAATCCAGGCTCGGCGCCTCGCCGTCCACCTCCACCGCGGCGTAGCGCACCACCGCGCGGCCGGCGTCGCTGGTGACGCGTGCCACCTCCAGCTGCGACAGCGCCCGGGCGGTTTCCATCGCCGCCTCCAGTTCCTTGATGCCGGCCCGCGCCGACAGCATGGCGAAGCTGGCGGAGCCGATGCGGTAGACGTCGCCGACACCCTCCAGGCTGCGGCGCAAGGTCCGCCCTACGGCGGAAGCGATGTTGTTGCGCACGTACTCGGAGGGATCGTCCTCGTCGCGGATGCCGGTGATGACGATCAGCGCGCAGTAGTGGCGCAACTCGAACTGCTGCGCCGACCGGATCAGCTCCAGCAGGCGCTGGCGGAAGGCCTGGGTGTTCGGCAGTCCCGAGGAGAGATCCAGCAATGCGGAGACCGGCGCGGCGGCGGTCGCCAGCTGCTGCGCGTCCAGCCGTACGATGCTGCTGAGGGTGCCGTCGGCATGGCTGCGCGGCAGCACCGTGATCGAAACCTCGCTGCGCGTCTGGTTGCGTGCCACCAGCAGGGCCTGTTCGATGCGGGGCAGGCCGGAATCGGAGCGCAGGGCGTTGAGCAGCCCCGGCATCGGCGAGCGCTCCTCGCCCCCTTCCTTGTCACCGCGCTCCCGCAGCTGCATCGCACTTTCGAAGGGCTGGCCCACCAGTTCCGCCCGCGGAACCGCGAGCAGATCCGCCGCGGCGGGAGTGGCGGCGATGATGATGCCCTGGCCGTCCACCTCGAGGATCCGCTCCGAGGATGCGTCCCACAGCGCCTGAGCCTTGTCGGACTGCAGCCGCAGGGACTGCGCCAGTTCCTCACCCTGGTCCTGCTGCGCCTGCAGGCGCTCGCGCGCCTCGGCCAGCTGGTCCTGGTAGTTGCGCGCCATCATCACCAGCATGTCGATCTCCTCGCGGGAGTACTCCTGCTGCGGCTCGCCCTGGAGAGGCTCCTGCGGCGAACGCGCCTGCTTGAGCCGAAGCTGCATCACGTCCGCCGGCACGATCAGGATGCGTACCAGATGCAGGTAGATCAGCGCGATCGTCACCAGCAGCGCGCCGCTGAGCGGCAGCAGGATGTAGTGCTGCAGTTGCGCCCCGCTCAGCAGCAGGTTGCCGGCCTGGAAGCGCGCTTCCTGCGGGATGGTCAGGCGCACGGTGAGTTGCAGCGCGGCCTCCAGCAGCAGGCCGAAGGTGAAGAGACCGACATAGACGTTGTAGCGGGCCCAGCCCCAGCGGCGGCGGCGGCCCTCGAGCCAGCGTCGGATGCCGGCGGTCAGCCCGCCGGGCTTCAAGGATACGGTCATGCGCGTCCGGCGCCCCCAAGACGCCACCCTCTAGAGATTTGCCCCACTCCGCAGCCGCAGGCCCACCGTCTAAGATGTCCTACACACTGTAAGCGTAACAGACGGATTACGGCCCTATGGAATCATTGCCTCGCGTCGCTTCGCTGCTGCTGGCGGCCTGCCTGGCCTTGCCGCCGGCCGCCTGGGCCGTCTCCCTGTCCGACGCACAACTGCGCTCGCGCCTGGGCCAGCGGCTGGACCTGCGCCTGGAGCTGCGGCATGCCGTCGATGAGGACCCCAGCGTACGCCTGGCCGACTCCGGCGAGTACGCGCGGCTGGGCATCGACCCGCCCTCGCGCCACATGGGCGAGCTGACGGTGGAGCGCGAATTGATCGCGGAGGGCCGAGAGCAACTGCGCGTGCGCTCTTCCAATCGCGTCTCTGAACCGATCCTCACCCTGCTGCTGGAAGTGCGTGAAGGCAACACGCGCCTGATCCGGGAAATCACGACCTTCGTCGATCCTCCCGCGGGTCCGGCGCTGCCGGGGACCGATCCCGCCGTCACGGCCGCCGCGCCTCCGCTGTCGCCGCTGCTGGCTGCACTGACGCTGGAGCCGGCATTGCCCTCGGCCGCCCCGCGCGCGCCACGCTCTGCGGAGCCACGCACGAACCGCGGCAGCAGCCGAGCCACGGCCGCTCCTGCACCCGCGGCTGCGCCAACGCCCGCGAAAGCGGAGGCAGCGCCGCCGCTGCCGCGCTTCCGCCTGGATGACCGCTACGGCAGCCAGGACAGCGCCAGGCCGGTACAGATCGCCGCGGCAACGGTCCGCTGGCTGCAGCGCGAACACGGCGGCGAGGAAGCCGCGCCTCCGGCGCCTGCAGAGCCGCTCCCGCGGGCGCAGCCTCCGGAGCCGGCGAGGAGCGCCGCGCCGCAGCCGGCGGCAGCGCATGCCCCGCCGCCCCCCTGGCGCAGCTTCCTCCTGCTGGTGGCGGCCACCATAGGCATTTTTATCTACGCCCGACGGCTGCGGCAGCGGCTGATGCGCGAGGCGGGTTCCCAACTGGCGCTGGAGAAGGCCGCGGCCTGAAGCCGCCCCGGCTCGCGCCCGGACGTGAGCCAGCGCACATCCGACCGGCAGGCTGCCCTTCCGCGCAGGGATGCGCGTCCTATACTCCGCCCGCACACTGCAAAAGGATTTGCCCGATGAAACTCCGCAACGCCGCACTGCCCTGCCTGCTGCTGGGCCTCGTCACCGTCGCCGGCTGCAGCAAGAAGCCGGAAGCCGAGCCCGCCGCGCCTGCGCCTGCCGCAGCTCCGGCCGCATCCGCGCCGACGACCGCGCCCGTGGATGCGGCGCAGGATGAAGCGGCGCGGGAAGCCGCCGGGAAGAAGGCCGCCATCGAACGCGCCTTGAAGGAACAGGCGATCGTCGAGGATCCGAAGGGGCAGTGGGCCAGCAGCGCCGTCGCCAGCTCGACCTACTCCTACGAGAAGACCCCGGCCTCCACGCTGGAATACACGGCGATGAAGGCCACCGGCAAGCCCGACGTCGAAGCCTATGGTGACGCCGGCGGTGCCTGGACCAGCGAGAAGGCCGACGCCGGCATCGAATGGCTGGAGCTGGGCTTCGCCACGCCGGTGAACGCCTACGAGCTGCGCGTCCGCCAGAACTTCTATCCCGGCGCCATCATCAAGCTCGAACTGATCGACGAGACCGGATCGAAGCACACGGTCTGGGAAGGATCCGACGATACGGCGTACCCGCCGAGCACCACCAGCTGGTTCGTCCGCAGCTTCGAGAAGACCCCCTACAAGGCCAAGGGCGCGCGCATCACGCTGGCTACCAACGCCGTCCCCGGCTGGAACGAGATCGACGCGGTGCAGCTGGTCGGCGAGTGAAGCCTACGGCGGCGCGAGGCGCTCATCGAGCGCCTCGCGCTCGTCGAACACGAAGCAGCGCCCGCGGTAGTGGCGGCCGCCGACTTCCTCGAAGTACTTGAGGATGCCGCCGTCGAGCTGGTAGACGTGCTCCAGGCCCTGCTCTCGCATCAGCAGCGCCGCCTTCTCGCAGCGGATGCCGCCGGTACAGTAGCTCACCACCGTGCGTCCCTCGAGCTCGGCACGATGCTCGCGCAGACGCTGCGGGAACTCGGTGAACTTCGTGAGTCGCCAGTCCACCGCGTTCTCGAAGGCTCCATGCTCCACCTCGAAGCCGTTGCGGGTGTCGAGCAGCACCAGCGGGCGCCCCTCGTCGTCATGCCCCTGGTCCAGCCAGCGCGCCAGCGTCGCCGCGTCCACCGCCGGCGCGCGGCCGTCCTCGGGGCGGATCATCGGGTGATCCATGCGGATGATCTCGGCCTTGAGCTTGACCAGCATGCGGCCGAACGGCTGCGCCGCTGACCAGCTTTCCTTGGCCTCCAGATCGGCGAAGCGCGGGTCGGCGCGCAGTAGCGTCAGGAACGCCCGCACCGCCTCTGCCGCCCCCGCCAGGAACAGGTTGATCCCCTCTGGCGCCAGCAGGATCGTGCCCCTCAGCCCGCCTTCACCGGCCCTGGCCAGCAGCGTCTCGCGCAGGGCCTCGCGGTCGTCGAGGCCGACGAACTTGTAGGCGGCGATGTTGAGGATACTGTCCATGAGGCCGCGGATTCTAACTAAGATGGAACGCCATCCCCCGCCCCGGCGTCAAAAAAGGCCAGCCATGAACGAAAACGACTTCCGCCCCGGCGTCTACCGCCACTACAAGGGCAACTACTACCTGGCCCTGGGCCTGGCGCGCGAGGACGAGACCAACGAGACCGTGGTGGTCTACACCCGCCTCTACCCGCGCGAAGGCCTGCCGATGAGCACGCGCAAGCTGCGCGTCTGGAATGAAGATCTGGTGGTGAATCCCGGCGAGGCGCCGCAGCCGCGCTTCGCCTTCGTCGGCCATCACCAGCCATGAGCCGCGAGGTCGATCTCTTCGTCATCGGGGCCGGCTCCGGCGGCGTGCGGGCGGCGCGCTTTGCCGCCGGCTTCGGCGCCAAGGTCGCGATCGCCGAGTCGCGCTACCTGGGCGGCACCTGCGTCAACGTCGGCTGCGTCCCCAAGAAGCTGCTGTCCTACGGCGCGCATTTCCACGAGGACTTCGCGCTGGCCGCCGACTACGGCTGGGACCCCGGCAAGCCCGGCTTCGACTGGCCGACGCTGATCGGCAACAAGAACCGCGAGATCGCGCGCCTCAACGGCATCTACCGCTCGCTGCTGCTGGGCAGCGGCGTGACGCTGCTGGAAAGCCACGCCCGCATCCTCGATCCGCATACCGTGGAAGCTGGTGGCGAACGCTGGCGCGCGAAGCACATCCTCGTCGCCACCGGCGGCTGGCCGCAGAAGCCGGATATCCCCGGCGCGGAGTTGGCCATCACCTCCAACGAGGCCTTCTTCCTGCCGAAACTGCCGCGCCGCATGCTGGTGATCGGCGGCGGCTACATCGCAGTGGAGTTCGCCTCCATCTTCAACGGACTCGGCTCCGAGGTGAGCCTGGCCTACCGCGGCGGCCTGTTCCTGCGCGGCTTCGACCAGGGCGTACGCGTGCACCTGCGCGACGAGCTGCTGGCCAAGGGCCTGAAGCTGGAGTTCGACGCCGAGCCGGTGAAGATCGAGCGGCAACAAGACGGCAGCCTTGCCACCCACTTCAAGGACGGCCGCGTGATCGCGTCCGACGGCGTGTTCTTCGCCACCGGCCGCAAGGCGATGACCGAAGACCTGGGTCTGGAGAACTGCGCCGCGAAGCTCGATGAAAAAGGACACATCGAGGTTGACGAGCACTACGTCACCGCCGAGCCTTCCGTGCTGGCGATCGGCGACGTCATCGGCCGCGTGCAACTCACGCCGGTGGCGCTGGCCGAGGGCATGGCCGTGGCGCGCCGCCTGTTCAGGCCAGAGGAATACCGCCCGCTCGACTACAAGCTGATCCCCACCGCCGTCTTCAGCCTGCCCAACATCGGCACCGTGGGCCTCACCGAAGAAGCCGCGCGCAAGGCGGGGCATGAGGTGAAGATTTTCGAGAGCCGCTTCCGCCCGCTGCGCCTGTCGCTGGGCGAACAGGGCGAGAAGACGCTGATGAAGCTGGTGGTGGATGCCAGCGACGACCGCGTGCTGGGCTGCCACATGGTGGGACCCGACGCCGGCGAGATCATCCAGGGCCTGGCGGTGGCGCTGCGCGCCGGGGCGACCAAGCGCGTGTTCGACGAGACGCTGGGCATCCACCCGACGGCGGCGGAGGAGTTCGTGACGATGCGGACGCCGCGAGCGGGGTGAGTCGGAAATAGGCGCATGTCCAGTGGACATGCGCCTCGACGAACGACCGGCCATGGAGGGCCGGGTCGGGGATCAATCGAGTAGCTCAAGTCCCGCCACGGACGGCGTCACTACATGCACGACTGGATGCCGGCTTTCGCCGGCATGACCTTCCTTGCAGAAGACGGTGCGCTAAGCATCGTCCGGCATCGCCGGCAGGTCGGTCACGCCCGGATCGATCCCGAACTGCATCAGCAGCGTGGTGGCCTGTCCGCGGTGATGGGTCTGGTGGTTGAAGAAATGCGCCACGAATCGCCAGCTCGGGCTGCTGAAGGTCTTGCCGCTCATCTGGCTGGTGAAGCTGAAGGTGGTGGCCAGCCAGGTCTCGTCCAGCATCTCCACCCAGGCCAGGATCTCCTCGTCGAGCCGCTCGCGCTCGGCGCGCAGCGAGGCGAAATCCGGCCGCTGCGGTTGGCGCGGATCCAGCCCGGAGAGGTCGCGTCCACCGAAGCGGCGCATCCATGCGGTGTCGGCGTAGACCAGGTGATCCAGCGTGCCCTGCAGCGACTTGAAGAACGCGCCGCGGTCTTCCAGCCGCTGTTCGTCGCTGAGCTGGGCGGCGCAGGCGTAGAGCTTCCGGTTCATCCACCGGTTGTACTGCGCCATGCGGCGGCACCAGTCGCGGCTGATCATCGCTAGCCCGAGAGGTAGGTGTAGCCGGTCAGGCCGGCCTCCAGCTCCGCCAGCAGCGCATCGCGCTGCGCCGCCGGGATGTCGCTGGCGGCGACCTTCTTGCGATAGGCGCGGGCCAGGTCTTCCGGCGCGTAGTGCACATAGCGCAGCAGCTCGTCGGTGCGGTCGCCCTGCTCGGCGTCCTGCAGCTTCCAGCCGCCGTTCTCCACCACCACGTTGACGGCATTGGTGTCGCCGAACAGGTTGTGCATGTCGCCCAGGATCTCCTGGTAGGCGCCGACCATGAAGAAGGCGATCAGGTAGTCCTCGCCCTCGCGCAGCGAATGCAGCGGCAGCGTCGGCTCCAGGCCGCCGCGATCGACGTAGGCGTCGATGCGGCCGTCGGAGTCGCAGGTGAGGTCGCAGAGGCCGGCGCGCACGTCGGGGCGCTCGTCGAGGCGGTGGATCGGCAGGATCGGGAAGACCTGCTCGATGGCCCAGGCGTCGGGCACGGACTGGAACACCGAGAAGTTGCAGAAGTACTTCTCCACCAGCTTCTCGCGCAGTTCGTCCAGCGCCTCGCGGTGCACGCGGATGCTCGGATCCAGGCGCGGCACCACGGCGCGGCAGACCGCGAAGTAGGTGCGCTCGGCGTAGGCGCGCTGCGTCAGCGTGAGCGTGCCGTGGGTGTACTGCGCCTGCGCCTCGCCCAGGAAGGCGATGGCGTCGTGCAGGCATTCCAGGGGACCGCGCGTGGCGATCTCGGCGATCAGGTCGTGCAGTTCGTGCAGGATGGCCGGATCGTCCGGGGCCGGGGCGCCCGGCGTGCCGGTGGGGGCCAGCTCCTTGTCGATCACCGAGGTGATCAGCACGGCATGGTGCGCCGTCAGCGCGCGGCCGGACTCGGAGATGATGTCGGGCTCGGGCTCGCCGGCCTCGCCGCAGACGTCCTGCAGGGTGCGCACGATGTTGCGGGCGTACTCGCGCTGCGAGTAGTTCATGGAGCAGTAGCTGCGCGAGCGCGTGCCCTCGTAGTCCACGCCCAGGCCGCCGCCCACGTCGACCACCGAGATCGGCGCGCCGAGCTTGCGCAGCTCCACGTAGAAGCGCGCGGCCTCGCGCATGCCGCGCTGGATGTCCTGCACGTTGGCCACCTGCGAGCCGAGGTGGAAGTGGATCATCTGCACGGAGTCGACGAAGCCGGCCGCGCGCACCTGCTCCAGCGCCTCCAGCACCTGGCTGGTGGACAGGCCGAACTTGGACTTCTCGCCGCCGGTGTTCTGCCACTTGCCGGCGGAGATCGAGGCCAGGCGCACGCGCAGGCCGATCAGCGGCTTGACGTCGAGCCGGCGCGATTCCTCGATCACCAGCGGCAGCTCGGAAGGCTTCTCGACGACGATGTAGACCTGGTGGCCCAGCTTCTGGCCGATCAGGGCCCGGCGGACGTAGCCGCGGTCCTTGTAGCCGTTGCAGACGATCACGCTGCCCGGGCGGGCCACGCCCAGCACCGCCGCCAGCTCCGGCTTGGAGCCGGCCTCCAGGCCCACGCGCTCGCCGCCGTGGCGGACGATCTCCTCGACCACCTCGCGCTGCTGGTTGACCTTGATCGGGTAGACCGCGGTGTAGCGGCCGCCGTAGCCCAGGTCGCCGATGACCCCGGCGAAGGCCCCGGTCAGGGCGTCCACCCGGTCGTGCAGGATGTTGGCGAAGCGCACCAGGACCGGCAGATGCAGGCCCTCGGCCGGCAGCTTGCGGGCCAGCTCGTAGAGGTCGATCTCGACCGGGGAAGCCTCCCGCTGGGGGCGGACGGTCAGGTGGCCGGCGGCATTGACGTCGAAATACCCCTCGCCCCACCAGGGCATGTTGTAGAGGTCGCGGGCCTGGGCAGGGGTCCAGGGGGCGGTCATGTCATTCATTGGCAAGGCTCGGGCCGATATACTCGCGGCCGCGAATTCTACCCCCTTCAGGAAGCGATCCCCATGACACTTGATTCCAGCTGGTTCACCGAGCCCATGGAGGCCACCGGCACGGCCTTCTCCCTGAAGGGCCACAAGCTCCACGAGGAGCAGACCCCCTACCAGAAGATCGAGATCTGGCAGACCGAGACCTTCGGCTACCTGATGACCATCGACGGCTGCACCATGGTCTCCACCCGCGACAATTTCCTCTACCACGAGATGATGTCGCACCCGGCCCTCAACTCCCACCCCAACCCCCAGAACGTGGTGATCGTGGGCGGCGGCGACTGCGGTACCCTGCGCGAGGTGCTCAAGCACCCCGGCGTGAAGTCCGCCACCCAGGTGGAGATCGACGAGCGCGTCACCCGCCTGTCGGAGCAGTACTTCCCGGAGCTCTGCGACCGGAACGATGACCCCCGCGCCACCCTGTTCTTCGGCGACGGCATCCAGTGGATGAAGGACGCCGCCCCGGGCTCCATCGACCTGATCATCATCGATTCCACCGACCCGGTCGGCCCGGCCGAGGGCCTGTTCGGCAAGCGCTTCTACCTGGACTGCATCAAGGCCCTGAAGCCCGACGGCATGCTGGTGCAGCAGTCCGAGTCGCCCCTGCTGCACCTGGAACTGATCAAGGAGATGCACCAGGCCATGCGCGAGGCCGGCTTCGCCCAGACCACGCTGCTGCACTTCCCCCAGGTGATCTACCCCTCCGGCTGGTGGTCGGGCTCCATCGCCTGCAAGCAGGCCGGCCCGCTGGCCCAGCGGCTGGACGAGAAGGCCATCGCCGCCCTGGACACGCAGTTCTACAACGCCGACACCCACCGCGCGGCCTTTGCGCTGCCGACCTATGTGAAGAAGGCCCTGGCTGGCCTCTGAAACGTCCGGGTGAAAAGAAACGGGCCGCAATGCGGCCCGTTTTTATTTGTAAGCCGACTTTATTTAATTCAATAGATATTCACTGCGGTGCCGCCGCGGCGGGAGGCACCGTGCGCCCGGAACAGGTGTCGTCCGCCTGCTTGCGGGCCAGCTCGATCAGCTTCTGGCGATCCTCGGGGCTGTATTCCTTTTCACGGCCCAGGGCATCGCGCTCGATCACGCGCGCCGCCTTCTGGTAGGACTCCAGCTCCTGCTTCTTCTTCTCGCAGGCCGCCTTGTCGACCTCGCCATAGGTCGCCGCGGCCGGCGCCGGGGTGCCTGGCGAGGAGGCCGGCGGCGCGTTGACCCCCACCCGCTTCCAACCGGGCTGGGGCTGGTCGCCATAGTGCACGCGGCCGCCGGGGTCCACCCACTTGTAGACTTCCGCGGCCGTCGCCGGCACCGTCGCCAGCGCCAGTCCCAGCGCCACCACCCTCGCCATCCGCATGCTTCGCTCCAGTACGACCCTTGAAGCCAGTGTATTACGCTGCCCGCCGGCCTGTCAGCGAACCCCGGATGCAGCCTGAAATCCCCATGAGAGCGGCCTGTCCGCTCGACCTCGAACCCGGCGACTACCTCTGGTGCGCCTGCGGCCGCTCGCGCCGCCAGCCGTTCTGCGACGGCTCGCACCTGGGCAGCGGCTTTTCTCCCCTGCCCTTCACGATCAAGCCCGGGCGCGTGCGCACGCACTGGCTCTGCGGCTGCAAGCACACCCGGCATCCGCCCTTCTGCGACGCCAGCCACAACCGGCTGCCGCGGAGCTGAACGGAAAAAGGGCGGCCCTCGGGCCGCCCTTTTTCCGTTGCCGCCCGCCCGGATCAGAGCGACTGAAGGTCGTAGCCGCGTTCGTTGTGCTGCGTGGTGTCGAGGCCCAGCGTCTCCTCTTCATCGTTCACGCGCAGGCCGGCCACGGCGCCCACCAGCTTCAGCAGCACCCAGGTCAGCACCGCGGTGTAGGCGATGGTGGCCACGATGCCCAGCAGCTGCACGCCGACCTGCGAGCCCATGTCCATGCCCTCGGCATAGCCCTGGCCGCTGAACACCCCCAGCGCCGAGGACGCGAAGATGCCGGCGGCGAAGGTGCCGAGCATGCCGCCGACCCCGTGGACCGGGAACACGTCGAGCGAGTCGTCGATCTTCAGCACGCGCTTCAGTCCGTGGGTGGCGAAGAAGCAGACGAAGCCCGCCACCAGGCCGATCACCAGCGCACCGCCGGGGCCGACGTAGCCCGAGGCCGGCGTGATCGTGCCCAGGCCCGCCACCATGCCGGTGACGATGCCCAGCGCCGAGGGCTTGCCGTACTTGACCCATTCGATGGCGCTCCACATCAGCGCGCCAGCGGCGGCCGAGGTGTGGGTGACCAGGATCGCCATGCCGGCATTGCCGCCGGCCGACAGGGCCGAGCCGCCGTTGAAGCCGAACCAGCCCACCCAGAGCATGCCGGCACCGGTCACGGTCATGGTCATGTTGTGCGGCATCATCGGCGTCTGCATGAAGCCGCGGCGCGAGCCCAGCACGATGGCGGCCACCAGCGCGGCCACGCCGGCGGTGATATGGACCACGGTGCCGCCGGCGAAGTCCAGCAGGCCGCGCTTGAACAGCCAGCCGTCGGCCGCCCAGACCCAGTGGCAGACCGGCAGGTAGACCGCCAGCAGCCAGAGCACCGAGAACAGCAGCATCGCCGAGAACTTCATGCGCTCGGCGAAGCCGCCCACCACCAGCGCCGGGGTGATCGCGGCAAAGGTCAGCTGGTACATCACGAACACGGTCTCGGGGATGGTCCCGTTCACCGAGTTCTCGCCCACGCCGTAGAGGAAGGCCTTGGACAAGCCGCCGATGAAGCCGTTGCCAGGGGCGAAGGCCAGGCTGTAGCCGCAGACCAGCCAGATCACCGACACCACGCAGACGATGGCGAAGCACTGCACCAGCACCGACAGCACGTTCTTGGCCCGCACCAGGCCGCCGTAGAACAGGGCCAGGCCCGGCAGGCTCATGAACAGCACCAGGGCCGTCGACGTCATCATCCAGGCGGTGTCGCCGGAATTGATGCCTTCCTGCGCCGACGCCGCCATGGGCGTCAGCGAGATCAGCGCACAAATCAGTTTCCTCATTGCTCCCCCTTGAGCATAAAAAAACCCCCGTCGCCGTTGACGGGGGTATGTTGTTCTACAGGACTCAGACCGCTTCGACCCCGGATTCGCCGGTGCGGATGCGGACGGTCTGGTCGAGGTCGTAGACGAAGATCTTGCCGTCGCCGATCTGGCCGGTCTTGGCGGCCTTCTGGATGGCGTCCACGGCCTTGTCGATCATGTCGGGGCCCAGGGCCACTTCCAGCTTGATCTTGGGCAGCAGGTCCACCGTGTACTCGGCGCCGCGGTACAGCTCGGTGTGGCCCTTCTGGCGGCCGAAACCGCGCACCTCGGTCACCGTCATGCCCTGGACCCCGATGTCGGCCAGCGCCTCGCGCACGGCGTCTAGCTTGAAGGGCTTGATGATGGCGATGAGCATTTTCATGGCTGGCTCCGCGGGTCCGTCGGGATTTTTGGAGCGGCAAGTCTACCACCGCCCCCCGCCGAAAAAGAAAAGGGCGGGTGCCTTGGCACCCGCCCCTGGAAACCCGCCGGTGGAGGCCGGCGGGGGTCGTTCTGCTTAGTTGTAGGCCTTCTCGCCGTGCTCGGCGACGTCCAGGCCCTCGGATTCCTGCTCTTCGGTGACGCGCAGGCCGACGGTGAACTTCAGGGCCAGCAGGGTCACCGCGGAAACCACGGCGCTCCAGACGATGGCGATCAAGACGGCCTTCACCTGGATCATGATCTGCGCCGAGGAGTAGCCGGCGGTCAGTTCGACCCAGTTGTTGTACACGCCCACGCCGCCCTTGGCCGGATCGACGAACACGCCGGTCAGGATGGCGCCGATGATGCCGCCCACCGCGTGGACACCGAAGGCGTCGAGGGCGTCGTCATAGCCCAGGACCTTCTTCAGGTAGGCCACCGAGAAGAAGCAGACCACGCCGCAGACCAGGCCGATGACCAGGGCACCGTTGATGCCGACGAAGCCGCAAGCCGGGGTGATGCCCACCAGGCCCGCGATGGCGCCCGAGATGATGCCCAGCAGCGAGGGCTTGCCCTTGAGGATCCACTCGGCGAAGAACCAGGCGATGCCGGCGGCGGCGGTGGCGAAGGCGGTGTTGGCGAACGCCAGGACCGCGTAGCCGTTGGCCTCGAGGTTGGAGCCGGCGTTGAAGCCGAACCAGCCGAACCACAGCAGCGAGGCGCCGATCATCGACATGGTCAGGCTGTGCGGAGCCATCGAGGTCTTGCCGTAGCCCGAGCGCTTGCCGACGATGATGGCGGCCACCAGGCCCGCGACACCGGCGTTGATGTGCACCACGGTGCCGCCGGCGAAGTCCAGCGCGCCCAGCTGCCACAGGTAGCCCGCGGTGGCGTTGAGGCTGTCGACCTGGTCCAGGCTGGTGTAGGCATCCGGACCCGCCCACCACCAGACCATGTGCGCCATCGGCAGGTAGGACAGGGTGAACCAGACCACCGAGAAGATCAGCACCGCCTTGAACTTCATGCGCTCGGCATAGGCGCCGGCGATCAGGGCCACGGTGATGCAGGCGAAGGTCATCTGGAACACGGCGAACAGCAGTTCCGGAATCACCACGCCCTTGCTGAAGGTGGCGGTCGCGGTGAAGAAGCCGTTGGCGTCATAGACCACGCCCTTCAGGAACATCTTGTCGAGCGTGCCGAAGAACGGACCGGTGCCGCTGAAGGCGACCGAGTAGCCGTAGACGCACCACAACACGCCGATCAGGCAGAAGATGGCGAAGGTCTGGGTCAGGGTCGACAGCATGTTCTTCTGGCGGACCATGCCGCCGTAGAACAGGGCCAGGCCCGGCAGGGACATCAACAGCACGAACGCGGTGGAAACCAGCATCCACGCCACGTTGCCTTCATTGAAGACCGGCGGGGTCGGCTTGGCTTCCTCGGCGGGGGCCGCAGCGGCCTCGGCCGGAGCCGCTTCAGCGGGAGCGGCTTCGGCCGGAGCCGCAGCCTCGGCCGTCGCGGCAGCCTCGACGGCAGCCGCCGCCGGCGCTTCCTCCGCCCAGGCGGGCGCGGCGAGGCCGCACATGGCGGCCAGCATCAATGCACTTAGAGTCTTACGCATCATTGTCATGATTCCCTTAGAGAGCGTCCTTGCCAGTCTCACCCGTGCGGATACGGATGGCCTGGTCGAGGCTGAAGACGAAGATCTTGCCGTCGCCGATCTTGCCGGTATGAGCCGCCTTGCTGATGGCGTCGATCGCGCCGTCGAGCTTGTCGTCGTCCACCGCCACTTCGATCTTCACCTTCGGCAGGAAATCGACGACATACTCGGCACCGCGATACAGCTCGGTGTGGCCCTTCTGGCGGCCAAATCCCTTGACCTCCGTTACCGTGATGCCGGCAACGCCCAGATCCGAGAGTGCTTCGCGCACCTCGTCCAGCTTGAACGGCTTGATGATCGCCGTGATTAGTTTCATGAAAAGACTCCTGGGTCGGAAAACGTGTTTCCGCCGGAGCAAAACCGAGGCCCCCAGCGGTCATGCCCGAAAAAGCACGGAGCGTGCCAACCGGCGCCGGCTGCCGCTAAACTGCTGTCGCCCCCGGAGATTTGCCGATGATCGACCCCCGACAGCTCGAAGACCTCGCCAGCCGCCTCGGCGCCGTGATCCCTCCCGGATTGCGCGGCATGAAGCGCGAACTGGAGGACAACTTCCGGGCCGTGCTGCGCGCCAACCTGGAGAAATGGGACCTGGTTTCGCGCGAGCGCTTCGACATCCAGTCCGAACTGCTGGCGCGCACCCAGGCACGCCTGTCGGCCCTGGAGAAGCGCCTGATTGAACTGGAAAAAAGGAACGCGCCGGGCGCCTGAGCCATGAGCCTGGCGACGATCCTGAGCCGCGCCCAGAACGGCTTGGCGGCCGACCCGGTGCGGGTCGAGGTGCACCTGGCCGCCGGCCTGCCGGGCCTGAGCATCGTCGGCCTGCCGGAAGCGGCCGTGCGGGAATCCAAGGACCGCGTCCGGGCGGCCATCGCCAACTGCGGCTACCAGTTCCCCAACCGCCGCATCACCTGCAACCTGGCCCCCGCCGACCTGCCCAAGGACGGCGGCCGCTTCGACCTGGCGATTGCCCTCGGGATCCTTGCCGCCTCCGGCCAGGTTCCGCCTCAGCGCCTGGAAAATCTTGAAATCCTTGGAGAACTGTCGCTGTCCGGCGAGATCATGCCGGTGCAGGGCGTGCTGTCCGCCGCACTCAAGGCGGCAGCGGCCGGCAACCGCCTGCTGGTGCCGGCGGGCAACTTCGCCGAAGCCAGCCTGGCCCAGTCGGCCGAGATTCTGGTTTCGCACCATCTTGGTGCGCTCTGCGGCGCCCTGCATGAGGGCAGCCTCAGTGCCCAGCGCACCAGCCCGGAGCGTCCCGACACCGGGCCGCAGCCGGATGTTGCCGAGGTCCGGGGCCAGGCCCAGGCGAAGCGAGCGTTGGAGATCGCAGCCGTTGGCGGACATTCGCTGCTGATGATGGGGCCTCCGGGCTCCGGCAAGTCCATGCTGGCCCAGCGCCTGCCCTCCCTGCTGCCGCCGATGACCGAGGAGGAAGCCCTGGAAGCTGCCGCCATCTCTTCGATCGGTCCCGGCGGCTTCGATGCACGGAAATGGGGCATCCGTGCCTTCCGCAGCCCGCATCACACCGCCTCCGGGGTGGCCCTGGTCGGCGGCGGCAGCAGCCCGCGGCCCGGCGAGATCACCCTGGCCCACCACGGCGTGCTGTTCCTGGACGAGCTGCCCGAATTCGACCGCAAGGTGCTGGAGGTGCTGCGCGAGCCCCTGGAGAGCGGCAGCATCACCGTCTCCCGCGCCGCCCGGCAGTCCGACTTCCCGGCGCGCTTCCAGCTGGTGGCGGCCATGAACCCCTGCCCCTGCGGCTATCTGGGGGACAGCAGCGGCAAGTGCCGCTGCACGCCGGACCAGGTGCTGCGCTACCGCGGGCGCATTTCCGGCCCGCTGCTGGATCGCATCGACCTGCAGCTGTTCGTGCCGCGCGTGGAGCGCGAGACCCTGACCGCCGCCGCGGCTCCGGCCGCCGAGTCCAGCGCGCAAGTGCGCGCCCGCGTGGTGGCCGCGCGCCAGCGCCAGCTGGACCGCCAGGGCAAGCCCAACGCCGCGCTCGGCCCCAAGGAACTGGAGCAGCATTGCCGGCCGGAGCCGGCCGCCCAGGCGCTGCTGGAGACGGCGATGACGCGCCTGTCCCTGTCCGCGCGCGCCTACCACCGCGTGCTGAAGGTCGCCCGCAGCCTGGCCGACATGGATGCCGCCGCGACCATCGGCAAGGCCCATGTCGCCGAGGCCGTGCGCTACCGCGAACTGGACCGCGGCCAGGCCTGAGCGGGCCTGCCTCCCGCCAGCCGCCGGGGACAGGACCTCCGGGCAAGAAAAAGGGCCGCTTGCGCGGCCCTTCCTGGGACTTGGGAGTCTCCGGTACCGCTTACAGGTCGAAAGCCTTCTTCAGGCCGACGTAGATGCGCTCCTTGCCCAGCGTGTCGTCTTCCGAGTTGGCGGCGACGGCGGCGGTGAAGGTGTAACCGCCTTCCACGGTCTTGCTCAGCGCCAGGCTGTAGTCGATGTAGCTGTCGTCATCCGGATCGGCGAAGGTGCCTTCCCAGGCGTCGCCCCAGCTGTAGCCGACCTGCGGCGTCAGCGTCAGCGTGTCGCTCAGCGCGAAGGCATAGCTGCCCGTCAGGTAGAAGGCGGAGTCCTCGCTGGCGCCAAGTTCCGGGCTGTAGTACAGCTTGCCGCTGAAGCCAGCGCCCGACAGGCCGACATAGACTTCAGAGAAGTTGGCCTTGGTGTCGTCACGGTAGCCGTAGAAGATGTAGCCGACGTCGTAGCCCAGTTCGCCGGCCTTGCCGGAGAAGCCCGCGTACAGGTCCGTTTCCGGCGAGTCGAAGGAGGTGTTGGACACCCAGACGCCGGTGTAGAAGCCGCTGGCATGCGAGTAGTCGAGGCCGCCCTGCACGGCCGCCTGGCTGTCGGTCTGCGTGATGCCGCGGAACAGGTAGTCGCTGAAAGCGGCCACGTTGCCGGTGAACCCCGCGAACGCCGAACCGCTGGTCATCAGAGCAGCTGCAACAGCGATGTGCTTCAGTTTCATGCTTCGCCTCTCCTGAGGAAAATCAAAATTTAAGTTGGTTCAAGGCAACGGCGCCGCTTGGTGTCGGGCCGAACCCCCGGCATGAAAGAGCAAGCAGCATGCCAGCCGATCCGGTGCATGCCCGAGGCCATCCTGCCCCTTTTCGGGGCAAACAAAAAAGGGCCGCTTGCGCGGCCCTTTTTCACGACTGAAGCAGCGATCAGAACTTGTAGATCGCCTTGACCGCCACGTTGCCCTGGCTGTCTTCCACCCCGCCCGTCGCGCCCGTGTCCGGGTAGATGTCGTCGTCGGAGTTGTCCCAACGCACTTCACCCAGGACTTCGAGGTTGCTGGCGACCATATGCCCCAGCGTCAAGGTGACGCTCTGCACTTCGTTGCCCGCAGCGCCGGCCAAGTCGTTGTCCGCGTGCTCAAGGCGCAGCGAGGCACGGTTCTTGTCGCTCATCTTGAAGTTGGCATAGCCAGCCACGCCCCAAGGATTGACCGTGTCGGCGCCAGGAGCATCGGGCTCGATGTTCAGATAGTCGACGTTCAGCACCAGTTGCAGCGCACTGGTGGCCTGCAGGCTGGCGACCACATCGAGCAGGGTGACGTCCGCAGCCAGCACAGCGTCCGACCCGTGGTAGACGACCGCGGCCAGGCTGCTGGTAGAGCTTGGCGCGAACGCTACGCCCAACTCGACAGTCTTCTGAGGATCAACATCGGCTCCCAGCGCGCCGGGGGAGAACGCAGCGTTGGCCACGCCGGCGTACAGCGTCGCGCCGCCCATCTTGTAGCTGGCGCGTACGCCGGTGTGTACCAGCGGCTGCAGCAGGGAGAACAGAAATCCGCGCGAGACGTTGGCGTTGGCGGTGTCGTTGATCACCTCGGCGCCGGCCAGCGTGACGAAGCGGCCGCCGATGACCGTGAGGCCGCCGGTGGCGTACTGGAAGTAGGCCTGGGTGACATTGATCTTGTCGTCGCCGTCACCGTAGGCGCCGTTGATGATCGAAGCATCGTCACCCGCGATGACGTTGACGAAGGCACCCGCGCCCTGAGCCGGGAGCTTCGACAGGTTGAACGCCGCCTGATTCAGCGTGAAGGAATCCGTCACTCCATCGAAGGTACGGGCGCCGAGCGCCTGACCATCGTTGAAGCCGTACACATAAGAACCGGAAATGTAGCCATCCAGCGTGACGCCGGAAGCACCCAGCACTTCGGTCAGGGTCGGTGCAGCAGCGGAAGACATCATCGGAAGGCAGGCGAGACCCGCCGCCGTCAACAAGCCAACGTACTTGCTCATAACGCTCCTTTCACACATTTTGGAATCAGTTTTCGTGAATCGGGCGTGCGGTTTTGGTGCGCACTGCCGGAATCCCCTCTCTCGCGCAAGCACCCAGATGGTGCAGAGCGGTCCGACTCTAACAGGGCTTCACAAAATTGTCATGAAATTGAAACAGGGCCGTTCCTGGGCGCCGGAAACGAAAAAGGCCGGGCATCGAGCCCGGCCTTTGGGTGCCGCTGCGCCTGGAATCAGACGCCGGCTTTCTTCAGCAGCGTCTCGACGGCCGCCTTGACCTCGTCATCGGACAGGTCGGGATCGCCGCCGCGGGGGGGCATCATGCCCTTGCCGGAAATCGCCTTGGCCACCAGACCGTCCAGGCCGCCTCCGGCGGCCTTGCGGGCCGACCATGCACCCTTGTCGTGCGGGGCACCCTGGACGCCGGTCTCGTGGCAGCCGGCGCAGATCTTGGTCACCACTTCCTCACCGGTGTAGGCGGCGCGCTGCACCTTGTTGGCCTGCTGCAGCTGCAGCAGCACGGACGGATCGGTCACCACGGTGCCCACGGGGGCGATACGGGCATTCAGGCGATCCAGGCCGGTGGCGTCACCGTGGCCCTCGCCGTCGTCGATCAGCGCGGCGGCGCCGATGCAGATGAAGAAGATCAGGAACAGGCCACCCATGACCTTGCCGAAATTGACGAAGAAAACCTGATCGTGGTTCTTGTGGTCCACCGACGACTCCCTGGAATGCGTGGCTATATGGCTTTTGCGGCGCGGGAGTATAGCCGGTGCTGGCTTTTGGGGGTATCCTTGCCGGCCCATTTGGGGGCTCCCCCCAATACGCGCCCGTAGCTCAGCTGGATAGAGTGCCGGTTTCCGAAACCGTAGGTCGCAGGTTCGAATCCTGCCGGGCGCACCAGTCAATTATCCCACCTGCCGTCTCCAGGCAGGATTCGAACCTGCGACAAACCATGGTCAGGTTCGACCGCCCACGCAGCGGGGTGGCATCGCTGCCGCAGGCAGCGACCCCGAAGGGGGTAAACCGGGGCTTTCGTGGAGTGCCTTGAATGGCACTACACGCCGGTTCACGCCCGGCCATGGATGGCCGGGCCGGGGCTCAATCAGCGCGATGAAGCCTCGCCATGGACGGCAACCCTGAAGC
>Ga0255097_1000197_pt1 | contig 32098 bp, 31 predicted proteins | sample Colum_Atlam_RepB_2_FD_188436 | JGI IMG/M metagenome (GOLD analysis project Ga0255097, IMG submission 188436) | Freshwater microbial communities from Columbia River, Oregon, United States - Colum_Atlam_RepB_8d | ecosystem: Environmental > Aquatic > Freshwater > River | place: USA: Oregon...
GGATTGGGTTGATGGGCTTGAACTTGCCTTGCGGGGCGAACTGGCCAAGGGGATCAGCCGCGGCAATGTCAGCCTGTCGCTGCGGGTGGCGCGAGATGGTATGGCCGACGGGGCAGAGGGGCTTCGGGTCAATGCCCCGGCGTTGGCGGCTGTGCTGGCCGCGATGACGGCGGTGGAACAGGCGGCGATGGCGGCGGGCGTCACCTTGGCGCAGGGCACTGCGGCGGATGTTTTGGCGGTGCGGGGCGTGCTGGATACTTCGGCCGTCGAGATCGACACGGCTCCCTTGCGTGCGGCCATTCTGGCCGATCTGCCACCACTTTTGGCTGATTTTGCCGCCATGCGGGCGGCGGAAGGAGCGGCCTTGCAGGCGGTGATCGTCGGACAGCTGGACGAAGTGGCGCGCCTGACTGCCGCCGCCGCGATCGAGGCCGCCGCGCGCCGCGAAGCCTCCTCGATGGCCTTGCGCGAGGCGATGGCGCGGGTCTTGGCCAATGCCGATGGGGTCGATGAGGCGCGTCTGGCGCAGGAATTGGCGCTGATCGCGGTGAAAAACGATGTCACCGAGGAGTTGGACCGCCTGACCGCCCATATCGCCGCCGCCCGCGCGCTGTTGACCGATGCAGGCCCCGTTGGGCGCAAGTTCGATTTCCTGATGCAGGAATTCATGCGCGAGGCCAACACCTTGTGTTCCAAGGCGCAGGCGCTTGCGCTGACGCGGATCGGGCTTGACCTGAAAACCGTGATCGATCAGATGCGCGAACAGGTTCAAAACGTGGAATAATCATGTCTCGCCCGTCCTCCCGTCGTGGGCTGCTTCTCATCCTCTCGTCGCCCTCGGGCGCGGGCAAATCCACTTTGGCCCGCCGGCTGATGGAATGGGACCCGAGCTTGCGCTTTTCGGTCTCGGCCACCACCCGCAGCCCCCGTCCGGGCGAGGAGGAGGGCCGCGAATATTACTTCAAGGCCAAGCCCGAGTTTGAAGCAATGATCGCCGCGGGCGAAATGCTGGAACATGCCGAGGTGTTCGGCAATTTCTACGGCAGCCCCAAAGGCCCGGTGGAAGCTGCGATGCAAGACGGCCGCGATACGCTGTTTGACATTGATTGGCAGGGGGGCCAGCAGATCCGCAATTCGGCTCTTGGCCGCGATGTGGTGTCGGTTTTCGTGCTGCCACCGTCGATTGCCGAGCTGGACCGCCGCCTGCGGTCGCGTGGGCAGGACAGCGACGAAGTGATCGCAGGCCGGATGGCAAAATCTCAAGCCGAGATCAGCCACTGGGCCGAATATGACTATGTGATCGTGAACACCGATATCGACAAGGCTTTCAACGAGTTGCTGACCATTCTTCAAGCGGAACGCATGCGCCGCGATCGCCAGCCGGGGCTGGCCGAGTTTGTGCGGGGCCTGAACCGGGAATTTCAGAATCGGGAGTTTGACGCGCGATGATCTATGAACTGGATGGCGTCCGCCCGAAGATCGACCCGACCGCTTGGGTGGCTCCGACGGCCGTGCTGATCGGCAATGTCATCGTCGGCCCGCGCGCCAACATCTGGTTCGGCGCGGTCTTGCGCGGGGATAACGAGCCGATTGTGGTGGGCGAAGGATCGAACATTCAGGAAAATTCCGTCCTGCACACCGATATGGGGTCTCCGCTGACCATCGGGGCCAATTGCACGATCGGTCACAAGGCGATGCTGCACGGATGTACCATTGCTGACGGCAGCCTGATCGGCATGGGCGCGACCCTGTTGAATGGCGCCAAGATCGGGGCAGGGTCGCTGGTCGGCGCATGCGCCTTGGTGACCGAAGGCAAGGAAATTCCGCCCGGTTCCTTGGTGATGGGCGCACCTGCCAAGGTGGTGCGAGAGCTGGACGCGGCGGCCCAAGCCCGGCTGCTGAAATCGGCCGAAGGATACCGCGCCAATGCTGCGCGCTTTGCCAATGGCATGGTGGCCATTGGCTGACCGGGTTCAGCTGTTTACAAAATCGCGCAGGCAGGCATCGCCCGTCTTGTCCACTTCGGTTGCGATTTCGGTATCCGAATGTTGTTTGCGATATTGCGCGGCATAGGCCCGCAGCGCATCGGCGCGCTGGTTCACCGGCAGTTTGACATGCACCAGCATGAGGTTCGAAATCTCGCGCAGGGTGGCCAGATCGTCCTCGCTCGCCTCACCCGCTTCGGCCAAAATCTGCCCCGATAGCACGGTCAACGCCGCGCAATGCAGGGCGGGGTCGCGGTCTTGGGCCAAAGCCGGGGTTGCAAGCAGCAAGGGCAGAGAAAAAACAAAAGAAATCAGACGCATGGTTACTCCACCTTCAATACGCGCAGGCTAACAGAGCGCGGGGCGGCTGGCAAAGGGGTGTTTGACGCCGCAGATGTTTGACACGGCAGGGTGTTTGACACGGGCCGCCCACAAAACTAGGGTCCGGGCCATGCAAGTCCCCCACCCAAAACCCGTTTTGAACCGTGCCGTGATCTTCATTCTGATCACCGTATTTCTGGATATGGTGGGCTTTGGCATCATCATTCCGGTGCTGCCTACGCTGATCGGTCAGGTCGGGCATGTGTCCTTGGGCGAGGCGGCGGTGATCGGCGGCTGGATGGCAGCGGGCTATTCGCTGGCGCAGTTCCTGTCGGGGCCGTTTCTTGGCAACCTGTCTGATCGCTACGGCCGCCGGCCGCTTCTGTTGCTGGCAATTGCCGGTCTGGGCATCGACTTTCTTCTGCATGCGCTGGCGCCAACGCTGGGCTGGCTGTTTGTGGGGCGCATTCTGGCGGGGTTTTGTGGTGCAAGCTGGGTGATCGCCAATGCTTTCATCGCCGACATCACCGCCCCAGAAGACCGGGGCCGGGCCTTTGGCCTGATGGGGGCGGCCTTTGGCTTGGGCTTTGTGATCGGCCCGGCGGTGGGGGGGCTGCTGGGCACCTTCGGTCCGCGCGTTCCGTTCTATGTGGCGGCGGCCGTTTCGGGGCTGAACCTGATTTATGGCTGGTTCGTCTTGCCCGAAACCCTGTCGCCCGAAAATCGCCGCCGCTTTGACCCGGCGCGGGCCAATCCGTTTGGCGCCTTCAAGGTGTTCCGCAGCTATCCCGGCGTCTTGCCGCTATGCGCGGTCATGGCGATGTTTTTCTTCTTTTCCTCGGTCTATCCGGCGATTTGGCCGTTCTGGGGCAAAGCCAATTTTGGCTGGTCCGAGGCGATGGTGGGCCTGACCTTGGCGGTCTTTGGCGTGGTGATGGCGGTGTTTCAGGGCCTGCTCACCGGACCGGCGGTCAAACTTTGGGGCGAGTTTCGGGTGGCGGTGATCGGCCTGCTGTGCGCCGCCATTGCGGCGACGGGCTATGGCTTTGTTGGCTCGCTTTCGGTGGTCGTGGTCTTGATGGTGGTGCATGGGCCAGAAGGGTTTGTGCATCCGATGCTGACCGCGATCTTGTCGCAGCGGGTGCCGGAAAATGCCCAAGGCGAATTGCAGGGCGGGATCAGTGCCATCACCAATCTGGCGATGCTGGCGGGGACGGTGTTTTTCGCACAGGTGTTTGGCTGGTTCATGCGGGAGGGGGCGGCGAACCCCTCGCCGGATATGGTGTTTTTCGTCGCGGGTGGGGGGCTGATTATGACGCTCTTTGCCATGATCTGGGCGACGCGGAGGGAAGAAAGATGAATGACGAACGTTTCACCGGGTCGTTCACCCAGCAAGAGCCGATCCCGGAGGCCGGGATAGAGGCTGCCATCGCCGTGATGCGCCATGGGCGGCTGCACCGCTATAATGAGGCACCGGGCGAGGTGTCAGAAACCGCCCGTCTGGAAGAGGAATTCGCGGCCCTGACCGGGGCGAAATACTGCCTTGCCGTCGCTTCTGGTGGCTATGCGCTAGGGTGCGCCTTGCGCGCCGTCGGGCTGGCTCATGGAGAGCCGGTCTTGACCAATGCCTTCACCCTTGCGCCTGTGCCGGGTGCGATTGCCGCGGCGGGCGGCAAGCCGGTCTTTGTCGAGGTGACCGAAGACCTGACGCTGGATTTTGCCGATCTGGAGGCCAAGACCAAGGCCACCGGGGCGCGTCTCTTGATGCTGAGCCATATGCGCGGGCATCTGTGCGATATGGAGGCTTTGGTTGCGCTTTGTGACCGATTGGGCGTGACGATCATCGAAGATTGCGCCCATACCATGGGGGCCGCGTGGAAGGGTGTGCCGTCGGGGCGGCAGGGGCTGATCGGCTGCTATTCGATGCAGACCTACAAGCATATGAATTCGGGCGAGGGCGGGTTTCTGATCTCGGATGACCCGCAGGTCATGGCCCGCGCCATTCTGCTGTCGGGCAGCTATATGCTGTACAACAAGCATCGCGCCGCACCGGGGCCGGACGTCTTTGACGCGGTGCGGATGGATACGCCCAATGTTTCGGGCCGGATGGACAACCTGCGCGCGGCAATTTTGCGGCCGCAATTGCCGACCTTGACCGATCGCGTCGCCCGTTGGGCCGCGCTTTATCAGACATTGGAGGCGGGCTTGCAGCACACCCCCGGTTTGCGGTTGGTGGCGCGTCCTGCCGAGGAAACCTATGTCGGGTCCTCGTTCCAATTTCTGTTGCCGGGCTGGTCCGATGCCCGCATGGCCCTGTTCCTGACCCGTTGCATCGCCCGCGGGGTGGAATTGAAATGGTTCGGGGCGGATGAGCCGGTTGCCTTTACCTCGCGCTATGACCATTGGCGCTATACCGAGGCGCAAAGCTGCCCGAACACCGACCGTATTCTGAAAGGGCTGGTTGATATGCGGCTGCCATTGACCTTCTCGCCAGGCGACGTGGCCTTGATCGCCCGCATCATCCGGGCCGAGGCCTTGGCCGTGGGGCAGGGGCCAGAGCCGGAGGCCGTGGCACCGCCGCGCGTCCAGTAGGGCTGCCCTTGCCGAACGAAGACGGGGGCGCTGCGCCCCCTCGCGCGGATATTTGCACCATATTGCAGGGCGCCCGAGTCGGGCTGTCTTGGCTGTCGGTCGCTTTGGGCCGGATTCGCCACAAAATTTAGCATGCTACGGCATACAACGACGAAAATCTTGCGCCACAAGGATGGGAAAACCGCGCCCCATGCGTTGACCCCGCCAAGGGGGCAGGATAAACGGGGGCCAAGAGATCAAGCGGCCCATGGGGGCCGTGGCTCGCCCGTTGCCAGCCAAAGGAGACCGCTCGTGGACAATCCGCTGTTGCGAGAATACCTGCCGATCCTCGTTCTGCTTGCCATTGCTGTCGGACTTGGCCTTGTGCTGATCCTTGCCGCCGCCGTGATTGCCGTGCGCAATCCCGACCCGGAAAAGGTTTCGGCCTATGAATGTGGCTTCAACGCCTTTGACGACGCCCGGATGAAGTTCGATGTGCGCTTCTATCTGGTGTCGATCCTGTTCATCATCTTTGACCTTGAGGTTGCCTTCCTGTTCCCTTGGGCCGTGGCCTTTGGCGAAATCTCGATGCTGGGCTTTTGGTCGATGATGGTTTTCTTGGGCGTTCTGACCGTGGGCTTTGCCTATGAATGGAAGAAGGGGGCCTTGGAATGGGCGTGATGACTGGTGCCAATACCGCAGGCGGCGACCGCGAGGTTGCAACCCAGGCCCTGAACCGCGAGTTGCAGGACAAGGGCTTTTTGCTGACCACCACCGAAGACATCATCAACTGGGCGCGCAACGGCTCCTTGCATTGGATGACCTTTGGTCTGGCCTGCTGCGCGGTCGAGATGATGCACACCTCGATGCCGCGCTATGACCTTGAGCGGTTTGGCACAGCGCCGCGCGCCTCACCGCGCCAGTCGGACCTGATGATTGTGGCCGGCACCTTGACCAACAAGATGGCCCCGGCCCTGCGCAAGGTCTACGATCAGATGCCCGAGCCGCGCTATGTGATCTCGATGGGCAGCTGCGCCAATGGCGGCGGCTATTACCACTATTCCTATTCGGTGGTGCGCGGCTGTGACCGCATCGTTCCGGTGGACGTCTATGTGCCGGGCTGCCCGCCCACGGCCGAGGCGCTGCTCTATGGTATCTTGCAGCTGCAGCGGAAGATCCGCCGCACCGGCACCCTTGTGCGCTGAGAGGTTCGAATGTCTGAAGCCTTGCAAGAACTTGGTGCCTATCTGGCGCAAAAATGCCCGGATGCGGTGATCGCCAGCGAAGTGGCCTTTGGGGAATTGAACGTCACCGTTCAGCCCGCGCATCTGGAAAGCCTTGTCACCTTCCTGCGCGATGACGCGGCCTGCCGCTTCACCTCGCTGGTGGATATCACGGCGGTGGATCACCCCGAACGCGCGCCGCGCTTTGATGTGATCTACATGTTCCTGTCGATGTATAAAAACCACCGCGTCCGCCTGAAGGTGGCGACGGATGAGGATGATATGGTGCCGTCGATCGTGGCCATTCACCCCGGCGCCAATTGGGTAGAGCGCGAGGTGTTCGACATGTTCGGCATCCTGTTCTCGGGCCATCCGGACCTGCGCCGCATCCTGACCGATTACGGTTTCCGCGGGCATCCCTTGCGCAAGGACTTCCCGACCACGGGCTATACCGAGGTTCGCTATGACGAGGCGCAAAAGCGCGTCGTTTATGAGCCGGTGAGCCTGGTGCAGGAATACCGGCAGTTTGATTTCATGTCCCCGTGGGAAGGTGCGCAATACATCCTTCCGGGCGACGAAAAGAAGGCGGGGTAAGCCATGGACGGCGATATTCGGCAGAACTCCTACGACGACGGCAGCCACGAAGGTCTGGCGGGCGAGCATCGTATCCGTAATTTCAACATCAACTTCGGCCCGCAACACCCTGCTGCCCATGGCGTTTTGCGTCTTGTGCTCGAGTTGGATGGCGAGATTGTCGAACGTTGCGACCCCCATATCGGGCTGTTGCACCGCGGCACCGAAAAGCTGATGGAAAGCCGGACTTACCTGCAAAACCTGCCGTATTTCGACCGCCTCGACTATGTGGCGCCGATGAATCAGGAACATGCTTGGTGTCTGGCGATTGAAAAGCTGACCGGCACCGTGGTGCCGCGTCGCGCCAGCCTGATCCGCGTGCTGTATTCCGAAATCGGCCGTATTCTGAACCACCTTCTGAACGTCACGACCCAAGCGATGGACGTTGGCGCCCTGACCCCGCCGCTTTGGGGGTTTGAGGAACGCGAAAAGCTGATGGTGTTCTATGAGCGGGCCTGTGGCGCGCGTCTGCACGCCGCCTATTTCCGCCCCGGCGGTGTTCACCAAGACCTGCCGCCGGCGCTGATCGATGATATCGAACAGTGGGCGAAAGAATTCCCGCGCGTTCTGAATGACTTGCACGGGCTTTTGACCGAAAACCGCATCTTCAAGCAGCGCAATGCCGATATCGGGATTGTCACCGAACAGGATATCTCCGACTGGGGTTATTCGGGGGTGATGGTCCGCGGTTCGGGTCTGCCGTGGGATTTGCGTCGCAGCCAGCCTTACGAGCTTTACTCGGAATTCGACTTCAAGATTCCGGTGGGCAAGAACGGCGATTGCTATGACCGCTATCTGTGCCGCATGGCCGAGATGGAAGAAAGCCTGAAGATCATCCATCAGGCGATTGCCAAATTGCGCGCGCCCGAAGGGCAGGGCGACGTTCTGGCGCGTGGCAAGATCACGCCGCCGAAACGCGGCGAGATGAAGCGTTCGATGGAAGCGCTGATCCACCACTTCAAACTTTATACCGAAGGGTTCCACGTTCCGACGGGCGAAGTTTACGCCGCGGTCGAGGCCCCCAAGGGCGAATTCGGCGTTTATCTTAAGGCCGATGGCACCAACAAACCCTACCGCGCCAAGATCCGCGCGCCGGGTTATATGCACCTGCAATCCATGGACTACATCTGCAAAGGCCACCAGCTTGCAGACGTCTCCGCGATCATCGGCACGATGGACATCGTGTTCGGGGAGGTTGACCGCTAATGCTGCGTCGTCTGCACAAAGAACAACCGGCTTCCTTTGAATTCACCCCGGCGAACCTTGCCTGGGCCAAGGGCCAGATTTCGAAATATCCCGAAGGGCGTCAGGCCTCGGCGGTCATTCCGCTCTTGTGGCGTGCGCAAGAGCAGCACGGCTGGCTGACCCGTCCGGCGATTGAATATGTCGCCGATATGCTGGGCATGGCCTATATCCGGGTGCTGGAGGTTGCGACCTTCTACTTCATGTTCCAACTGCAACCCGTTGGCTCTGTGGCCCATATCCAGATCTGCGGCACGACGTCGTGCATGATCTGTGGCGCAGAAGAGCTGATCGCGGTCTGTCAGGAGTTGGTGGCAAAAGCCCCGCATACCCTGTCGGCAGACGGCAAGTTTTCTTGGGAAGAAGTCGAATGCATGGGCGCTTGCGCCAATGCGCCGATGGCCCAGATCGGCAAGGACTATTACGAAGATCTGACCGCCGACAAGCTGCGCGAATTGATCGGGCGCTTCTCGAAGGGCGAGGTTCCGGTGGCGGGGCCGCAAAACGGCCGCTACGCCGCGGAACCGCTGTCGGGTCTGACCACGCTGAAAGACCATGAAGCGGGCCGCAAGCCTCACAACGCTTCGGTTCAGCTTGCCGTGGATATTGGCGACAGCGTCAAGCGCATTGACGGCACCGAAGTTCCGTTGACGACGCCGTGGCTTGGCAAGGCTGCTGGCGCTGCTGCCAAGGCGGAGGACGCAACACCGGCCAAGAAAGCGGCCGCTGCCAAACCGGCAGCCAAAGTGGCTGCGCCCGCAAAGGCTGTTGCCTCTGACGCTGGCACGCAGCCCAAGGGGCTGAAGGCGCCGAAAAAGGGCAAGGCAGATGATCTGAAGACCATCGAAGGTGTTGGCCCGGCGCTGGAAAAGCTGCTGAACGAACTGGGGATCTTCCATTTCGAACAGATCGCAGGCTGGGGCGAGGCCGAGATCGCATGGATCGACGGCAATCTCAAAGGCTTCAAAGGCCGCGCAACCCGCGACAAATGGGTGGCACAGGCCAAGCTGATTGGTGAGGTCGGGATCGAAGAATTCCTGATCCGCGCCAAGACCAACAATTACTGACGGGGGTAGGGGATGGCAGACCATCATCATGATCACGCACCCGTCGCTGGCCCTTGGGCTGGCGGTTGGCTGGTGGCGGCCGTTGCCGGGCTTTTGGCCGCGGTTGCGGCTCGCGCGATTGGCGAGGTCACCATGACCCCGGCGGTGCTCGTCGGGCTGGTGACCTTTGGCGTCTTCGGGGTCCTTTTGGGCGCTGGCGGCGTGGAGCGGGCAGAATTTGACGACCATGGCGACGACCATGGTCACGCGCATCACTAGGGCTGCGCGGGTGTCGGCCCCCGGGCGGGATCAGGAAACAGCCAAACAGGCGCGGCGTGCTGCGATTGTGATGGCTGGAACCATGATCCTGTGGATGGGGGCACAGGTTGTGGGCGGCGAGATGGGGTGGCCGGTGAAATACACCCTGCTTGTCGACTTGGCGGCGCTGGCCGGATTTATCTGGTCTTTGGTCGTGACGTATCAGATCTGGCGCAAGCGCCGGGGTTAGGAAGAGGGGCATCATGCTCAAGGATCAGGACCGCATCTTTACCAACCTCTACGGGATGCATGATCGCAGCCTTGCGGGCGCGAAACAGCGTGGCCATTGGAATGGCACGGCTGACCTTATCAAGCTGGGCCGCGACAAGATCGTGGACCTGGTCAAGGCGTCGGGTCTGCGGGGCCGGGGGGGCGCAGGCTTCCCGACGGGTCTGAAATGGTCCTTCATGCCGAAGGCGTCCGATGGCCGCCCGTCCTATCTGGTCATCAATGCCGACGAATCCGAACCCGGCACCTGCAAAGACCGCGAGATCATGCGGCATGATCCGCACACCCTGATCGAGGGGGCGCTGATCGCCTCTTTCGCCATGGGCGCGAACACCTGCTACATCTACATTCGTGGCGAATATATCCGCGAACGCGAGGCGCTGCAGGCGGCCATCGACGAATGCTATGATGCCGGGCTTTTGGGCAAGAACGCGGCCAAGTCGGGCTGGGATTTCGATCTTTACCTGCACCATGGCGCGGGCGCCTATATCTGCGGCGAAGAAACCGCTCTGCTCGAAAGCCTTGAAGGCAAAAAGGGCATGCCGCGCATGAAGCCGCCGTTCCCGGCAGGCTCGGGCCTTTATGGCTGCCCGACCACGGTGAACAACGTGGAATCGATTGCTGTCGTGCCGACCATCCTGCGCCGCGGCGCGGACTGGTTCGCCTCGTTTGGCCGTCCGAACAACGCCGGGACCAAGCTTTTTGGGATCTCGGGCCATGTGATGAACCCTTGCGTCGTTGAAGAGGCGATGTCGATCCCGCTGAAAGAACTGCTGGAGCGGCATTGCGGCGGCGTGCGCGGCGGCTGGAAAAACCTGAAAGCGGTCATTCCGGGCGGTTCCTCGGTGCCTTTGCTGACCCAAGCCCAGTGCAACGATGCGCTGATGGATTTCGATTGGCTGCGCGAGCAGCGCTCGGGTCTTGGCACGGCGGCGGTGATTGTCATGGACAATTCGACCGACGTCATCAAGGCGATCTGGCGCCTGTCAAAGTTCTACAAGCATGAAAGCTGTGGCCAGTGCACGCCGTGCCGTGAAGGCACCGGTTGGATGATGCGCGTGATGGACCGTCTGGTGCGCGGCGAGGCCGAGGTCGAAGAAATCGACATGCTCTTGTCGGTGACCAAACAGGTCGAAGGCCACACCATCTGCGCGCTTGGCGACGCGGCGGCTTGGCCGATCCAAGGTCTGGTGCGCGCCTTCCGCGAAGAGATCGAAGACCGCATCAAGGCCAAAAAGACCGGCCGTATGGGCGCGATGGCGGCTGAGTAAGTGAAGGGATTTGCGATCATGTCCACGGGTCTGATGACCGCTTGTGTTGCTTCGGGGCCTGCCCCGATGCCGCTTGCGGCCTCTGGCCCCGTGGCTATTTCGCATCAAGGTCTGGACTATATCGTTGATCTGCAACCGACCGTTTCCGGCGCGCAAATGACTGTGTCCGCCGAAACCGGGGCGTTGACCATGGATCAGGGTCTGGTGGCCAAAAACGTGGCGGGCGCGTTCTGCGCCAGCCGTCGCGCTGCCGTCGATCCGCGCGCCCTTGGGCGGTTTGTCGCTGGGTCTTGGGTGTTCAATGGGGGCTGCGCATGAAGATGTCGGCCCCTCGTCATGGCATAGCAAAGGCGATTGCTTCATCTGAAGGGGCAGGCAAGTCTTTGGAGTTCACCATGAAAACCTCTTTGAAAACCACCGTCGTCGGCGTCTTGGCCCTGATCGCTGCCCCCGCCCTTGCGCTGGAGCCGATCAACAAGGAACAGCATATCAACCACACGCTGTTGCAGGGCTTCATCGCCGACAAGATCGATGACAACTGTGATGGCCTTTCAGCGCGCAAATTGCAGGCGCTGTTTGAGTTGAACTCCTTGCGCAACTATGCGTTGGACAAGGGGTACAGCTCGTCCGAGGTGAAGGAGTTTGTCACCTCGAAAACGGAAAAGGCCCGCGGCAAGGCGGAAGCGATGGATTGGCTGCATGCGCAAGGCGCGGTGGACGGCGATCAGGCCAGCTTTTGCAAGATCGGCCGCGACGAAATCGCCAAGGACAGCCTGATTGGGCAGTTGTTGCGAGACGACGAGTAAAGGCGCGGGAATTGGAGTGCCGCTCTCGGGAAGGCCCGGTGGCGGAAACAGTGAAGGACGGGTAGGCAGATGACCAACCTCAAGAAGATCAGCATCGACGGCATCGAGGTCGAGGTGGATGGCGCGATGACCATCATTCAGGCGGCCGAGGTGGCAGGCGTGGAAATTCCGCGTTTCTGCTATCATGAACGTCTGTCCATCGCCGGCAACTGCCGGATGTGTCTGGTTGAGGTCGTGGGCGGCCCGCCGAAGCCTGCCGCAAGCTGTGCGATGCAGGTGCGTGACCTGCGCCCCGGCCCGAATGGTGAGGCACCGGTGGTCAAGACCACGTCGCCGATGGTAAAAAAGGCCCGCGAAGGGGTGATGGAGTTTCTTCTCATCAACCACCCGCTGGATTGTCCGATCTGCGATCAGGGCGGCGAGTGTGACTTGCAGGATCAGGCGGTGGCCTATGGTCTGGCGGGCAGCCGCTATAACGAGGTCAAGCGCGCGAGCGACAACCTGAACCTTGGTCCCTTGGTCAAAACCGAGATGACGCGCTGCATTTCCTGCACCCGCTGCGTCCGCTTCACCACCGAGGTTGCCGGCATCACCCAGATGGGCCAAACCGGGCGCGGCGAAGATAGCGAGATCACCTCTTATCTGAACCTCACGCTGGATTCGAACCTGCAGGGCAATATCATCGATCTTTGCCCGGTCGGCGCGCTGACCTCCAAACCCTATGCCTTCACCGCCCGTCCGTGGGAGTTGACCAAGACCGAATCCATCGACGTGATGGACGCGCTTGGTTCGAACATCCGCATCGACACCAAGGGCCGCGAAGTGATGCGTATCCTGCCGCGCAACCATGATGGCGTGAACGAGGAATGGATTTCCGACAAATCGCGCTTCATCTGGGACGGTCTGCGCCGTCAGCGTTTGGACACGCCGTACATCCGTGAGAATGGCAAACTGCGCAAAGCAAGCTGGGGCGAGGCGCTGGCCGCTGCTGCCGCGGCGATGAAGGGCAAGAAAGTCGCCGGTCTGGTGGGCGATCTGGCCCCGGTTGAGGCGGCTTATTCGCTGAAAACGCTGGTGGAATCGCTTGGCGGCAACGTCGAATGCCGCACGGACAATGCCAAGCTGCCGGCCGGCAACCGCTCGGCCTATGTTGGGACGGCGTCGATTGACGACATCGACAGTGCCAAGGTGATCCTGCTGATCGGCACCAACCCGCGTGTCGAATCTCCGGTGCTGAACGCCCGCATCCGCAGGGCATGGTCGAAGGGCGCGATGGTCGGCCTGATCGGCGAGGCTGCCGATCTGACCTATGACTACAAGCACATGGGCACTGACCGCGCCGCGCTGGTGGATCTGGTCGGCAAGGTGCAGGCCAAGGACAACACCGTGGTCATCATCGGCCAAGGCGCCATCAACGAGGCGGATGGCGAGGCGGTTTTGAGCCAAGCCATGGCTTACGCAACCGGGGCAGGGGCCAAGTTCATGGTTCTGCACACCGCCGCTGCGCGTGTGGGGGCGATGGATGTCGGCGCTGTGACCGAGGGCGGTCTGGCCAAGGCCACCGAAGGGGCCGAGGTGATCTACAACCTTGGCGCGGATGAGGTGGAAATTGCTGCTGGTCCGTTCGTGATCTATCAAGGCAGCCATGGGGACCGCGGTGCAATGCGCGCCGATGTGATCCTGCCGGGCGCCGCCTATACCGAAGAAAACGGGCTTTTCGTCAACACCGAAGGCCGCCCGCAATTGGCAATGCGCGCCGGTTTCGCACCGGGCGAGGCCAAGGAAAACTGGGCAATCCTGCGGGCGCTGTCGGCCGAGCTTGGCCAGACCCTGCCGTGGGACAGCCTTGCGGCGCTGCGCGCGACCCTCGTCGCCCAGCACCCGCATCTTGCCCGCATTGACGAGGTTGCGGCCAATGATTGGCAGCCCTTGGCGGTCAAGGCGCCTGCAAAGGCGACGTTCCGTCCGGTCATCCGCGAGTTCTACCTGACCAACCCCATCGCCCGCGCAAGCGCGGTCATGGGCGAGTTGGCGGCCATGGCCAAGTCCCGCGCGGCGGGTCAAATGGCGGCGGAGTAAACGGCCCATGTGCGTTGCCTGCAAAACCTTTGCCAGCCTCGGGATCGCCTCCGCGATCCTGTTCGGCTGCGCGCAAGGAAGCGAGCAGGCGTCGCAGGGCACATTTGCACCGCAGTACAACGGCATCGAGACGATCCTTTTGGACGGTGATCTGGTGAATTTCCGCGTGGAAATGACCGGCGCGCGCGACACCAAGGACGTTTCGGCCTATGCCGCTTGTGCCGCTGCGCAATATGCGCTGATCCGTGGCTTCGGATTTGCCCGGCATGTGCGCACAAATGTCGATAAACAGGGTGGAATTTGGCGCGGGGATGCGGTTTACACCATCTCGGCGGCGCTGCCCGAAGGGTTGAAAACGATAGATGCCGAAGTGACCGTGCGCGACTGCGGTGCGCAAGGTATACCGACGGTTTAAGGCCAAAAGGCTAAAGGGACGTGAGGGATCATGGCTGAATTTTTCCAGACGGGCGCAGGGATTGCGGTGCTGATTGCGCTGCAAAGTCTTGCCATCATCGCTTTCGTGATGTTGAGCCTTTTGTTCCTCGTCTATGGCGACCGCAAGATCTGGGCGGCTGTCCAGATGCGCAAGGGGCCGAACGTGGTGGGGGCCTTTGGCCTGCTGCAATCGGTGGCCGACGCCTTGAAATATGTCGTCAAGGAAATCGTGATCCCCGCTGGCGCTGACCGCCCGGTGTTCTTCCTTGCGCCGATGCTGTCCTTCGTGCTGGCGATCCTGGCTTGGGCCGTGGTGCCGTTCGATGATGGCTGGGTCTTGGCCGATATCAACGTGGCGATCCTATTCGTCTTTGCCGCCTCCTCGCTTGAGGTTTACGGCGTGATCATGGGCGGCTGGGCCTCGAACTCGAAATATCCCTTCCTGGGCTCGCTCCGCTCTGCCGCGCAGATGATCTCTTACGAAGTATCGTTGGGCCTTATCATCATCGGCATCATCATCTCGACCGGTTCGATGAGCTTTGGCTCCATCGTTGCCGCGCAGGATGGCGATCTGGGTCTGTTGAACTGGTACTGGCTGCCGCACTTCCCGATGGTGTTCTTGTTCTTCATCTCGGCCCTTGCGGAAACCAACCGTCCGCCCTTTGACCTGCCGGAAGCGGAATCGGAACTCGTCGCCGGGTTCATGGTGGAATATTCCTCGACCCCGTATCTGCTGTTCATGGCGGGCGAATATATTGCCATCTTCCTGATGTGCGCCCTGATCAGCCTGCTGTTCTTTGGGGGCTGGCTGTCGCCGATCCCCGGTCTGGCCGATGGCTGGTGGTGGATGGTTGCGAAGATGTGGGTGTTCTTCTTCTTCTTCGCCATGGTGAAGGCAATCGTGCCGCGCTACCGCTATGACCAGCTGATGCGTATTGGTTGGAAAGTGTTCCTGCCCTTGTCGCTGGGCTGGGTCGTGCTGGTGTCCTTCCTTGCAAAATACGAAGTTCTGGGTGCTTTCTGGGCACGCTGGACCATCGGAGGCTAAGGGCTGATGGGCATTTCGGTTCCTCTTTTCCGCCAACTGGCCGAGCTTGGGCCGCGCATTGCGCGTCCCGAGGCGTCGGTCATGCTTGGTCGGCAAAAGTCGGTGCTGAAGTCCCGCAACCGCAGCTATTACAAGACGGCGCTGAAGGCTTATGGCCACAAGACCACGGTGGACGAGTTGTTCGACACCACCGGCTTTGCCGAACCGATGCTGGAAAAGCTGGGGTTCGGTGCAGTCCAGACCATGGATTTTTCGGACTACGAAGGCGCGCAGATCCTGCATGACCTGAACCAGCCGGTTCCAAAGGATCTGCATGGCCGTTTCGACTTCATTCTGGATGGCGGCACGTTGGAACATGTGTTCAACGTCGCGCAGTCCTTCCAGAACATCTTTCACATGCTGCGCGCCGGCGGCACCTTTGTTTCTGCCACGCCCTTCAACGGCTGGCCGGGCCACGGGTTCTACCAATTCCAGCCCGATCTTGTCTGGTCGTTCTGGAAATATATGGCGCATTGCGAAGTGGTGCGCTGCATCGCCCTGCCGAATGACCCTGAAAAGCGGTCCTTCGATCTGCCTGACAACAAGGGCAGTGCGCGGCGGCGTGAATATGACGACAAGCTGCCTTCGGGCCGCGTGTTTCTGTATTATGAGGTCCGCAAGCTGGCGGACAGCCATTTGGGCGGGGCGGCCTTGCAGGCCGACTACGAGACCAAGTGGAAAAAAGGCTCTGACGAGGAGAGCGAGCAATGAGCATCGACTTTGGCCGCGCCACCAAATACTTCCTGCTGATGGATTTCTTCAAAGGCTTTGGCCTTGGCATGAAGTATTTCTTCGCCCCCAAGGCGACGCTGAACTACCCGCATGAAAAAGGCCCGCTGTCTCCGCGTTTCCGCGGCGAACATGCGCTGCGCCGCTATCCCAATGGCGAGGAACGCTGCATTGCGTGCAAGCTGTGCGAAGCGGTCTGCCCGGCGCAGGCGATCACCATTGATGCCGAACCGCGCGAGGATGGCAGCCGCCGCACGACGCGTTATGACATCGACATGACCAAGTGCATCTACTGTGGCTTCTGCCAAGAGGCCTGCCCGGTGGATGCCATTGTCGAAGGCCCGAATTTCGAATTCTCGACCGAGACGCGCGAAGAGCTGTTCTACAACAAGGACAAGTTGTTGGAAAACGGCGCGCGTTGGGAAGCCGAGATCGCCCGCAACCTTGAACTTGATGCGCCGTATCGGTGAGCCACAGATGACCGAAGCATTCACCAACGTTTTTCAGCAGATGATGGAGCAGGGCCAGAAGATGGCCGCTGCCTTCCGTCCTGCTATGGAAGGCATGGATGTGAAGGGCTTTGAGTCGCTGTTCCCGACCATGCCGAAAGAATGGATCGAGGCGTGGTTCGGCAAGACCTTCAACCCCGAGGGCCTTGATGCCCGCACCCGACTGTTGGTGACCATCGCGGCGCTGACCGTTTTGGGCGCGCAGGCCGAGGCGCAGTTGAAACTGACCATCCGTCACGCGCTTGAGGCCGGGGCGACCAAACGCGAGATCGCCGAGGTGATCTGGCAAATGTCGATGTTCGGCGGCTTGCCCGCCATGCAGAAGGCGCTTGAAATCGCGCAAGCCGTCTTTGCCGAAACGGCCAAGACAACTGGGGAGAAAGACGCATGACCGTCGCTGATTACGCCTTTTACGCTTTTGCCATTGTGACGGTGGCGGCCGGTCTGATGGTCACCATCAGCCGCAATCCGGTTCACTCGGTCTTGTGGCTGATTTTGGCCTTCCTGTCTTCGGCGGGGCTGTTCGTGCTTTTGGGCGCGGAATTCGTCGCCATGCTGCTGATCATCGTCTATGTCGGCGCGGTGGCGGTGTTGTTCCTGTTCGTCGTCATGATGCTGGACGTCGATTTCGCCGAGTTGAAGGGCGAAATGGCGCGCACCATGCCTTTGGCCTTGCTGGTCGGGGTCGTGATCCTGATGGAACTGTCGCTGGGCATTGGGGCCTGGGTGCAGGCCGATGGCGCGATGGGCTTGCGTGCGGCCGTGGCGCCTGCGGCGGCCGAGGTGGAGAACACCCGCGCGCTTGGCCTTCTGATCTATGACAAATACATCCTGCTGTTCCAGCTTTCTGGCCTGATCCTTTTGGTCGCCATGATCGGCGCGATCCTTTTGACCATGCGTCACCGCAAGGACATCAAGCGCCAGAACGTGCTGCACCAGATGTGGCGCGACCCGGCCAAGGCGATGGAACTGAAAGACGTGCAGCCGGGGCAGGGGTTGTAATCGGGTTGGGGGAAACCCCGACCTGCGTAGGGCGGGCTTCGGCCCGCCACGAACAAGACAAGACAACGGGCACAAAGCCCTGAGGGACATGAGAATGGTAGGACTTGAACATTACCTGACGGTGGCAGCGGCGCTGTTCGTCATCGGCATCTTTGGCATCTTCCTGAACCGGAAGAATGTCATCGTCATCCTCATGTCGATTGAACTTGTGCTTTTGTCGGTGAACATCAACTTTGTGGCCTTTTCGTCCTATCTGGGCGATCTGGTGGGGCAGGTCTTCACCATGTTCGTGCTGACCGTGGCCGCGGCCGAGGCCGCCATCGGCCTTGCGATCCTTGTGGTGTTCTTCCGCAACCGCGGCACCATCGACGTCGAAGACGTCAACGTGATGAAAGGCTGACCCATGGCTCAGATCATTCTCTTTGCCCCCCTGATTGGGGCTATCCTCTGCGGCTTTGGCTGGCGTCTGATCGGCGAAAAGCCGGCGCAGATCCTGACCACCGCCATGGTGTTTCTGGCCGCCGCGCTGTCGTGGAACATCTTCCTGACCTTTGATGGCGTTACCCAGCACATCACCGTGCTGCGCTTCATTGAATCGGGCGCCTTGTCCACCGAATGGGGCATTCGCATCGACCGTCTGACGGCGATCATGCTCGTCGTGGTGAACTCTGTCTCTGCGCTCGTCCACCTTTATAGCTTTGGCTATATGGCGCATGATGACAACTGGGCGCATGGCGAACCCTACCGGGCGCGCTTCTTTGCGTACCTGTCGTTCTTTACCTTTGCCATGCTGTCGCTGGTGACCTCTGACAACCTTGTGCAGATGTTCTTCGGCTGGGAAGGCGTGGGGGTCGCATCCTATCTGCTGATCGGTTTTTACTACCGCAAGCCTTCGGCCAATGCCGCCGCAATCAAGGCTTTCGTGGTCAACCGTGTCGGTGACTTCGGCTTTGCGCTTGGGATCTTTGGCCTGTTCTATCTGACCGACTCGATCAAGTTCGATGATGTTTTCGCCGCCGCTCCGACCTTGGCGGAAACCAACCTGCATTTCCTGTGGGCTGACTGGAACGCGGCCAACCTTTTGGGTGTGCTGCTGTTCATCGGTGCGATGGGCAAATCGGCACAGCTGATCCTGCACACCTGGTTGCCGGACGCGATGGAAGGCCCGACCCCGGTGTCGGCGCTGATCCACGCGGCGACCATGGTGACGGCGGGCGTCTTCCTTGTCTGCCGCATGTCGCCCTTGTACGAATACGCCCCGCAGGCCACCGCCTTCATCACGGTTCTGGGCGCGACGACCGCGTTCTTTGCGGCGACCGTTGGTCTGGTGCAGAACGACATCAAGCGCGTGATCGCCTATTCGACCTGTTCGCAGCTGGGCTATATGTTCGTGGCGGCAGGCGTTGGCGTTTACCCGGTCGCGATGTTCCACCTCTTCACCCACGCCTTCTTCAAGGCCATGCTGTTCCTTGGCGCTGGTTCTGTCATTCATGCCATGCATCATGAACAGGACATGCGGAACTATGGCGGTTTGCGTAAAAAGATCCCGCTGACCTTCTTGGCGATGCTGATCGGCACGCTGGCCATCACCGGTGTGGGCATTCCGTTGACGCATTACGGTTTCGCCGGTTTCCTGTCGAAAGACGCCGTGATCGAAAGCGCCTATGCCGGTTCCAACTATGCCTTCTGGCTGTTGGTGATCGCGGCCTTCATGACCTCGTTCTACTCGTGGCGCCTGATGTTCATGACCTTCTGGGGCAAGCCGCGCGGCGACCATCATGCGCATGACCATGCCCATGAATCGCCTGCCGTCATGCTGATCCCCTTGGGGGTTCTGGCCACCGGCGCGGTCTTTGCGGGCATGCTGTGGTATGGCGTGTTCTTCGGCGATGAGGCCAAGATGCGGTCGTGGTTCGCCATGGCCCCGGCTGCGGCGCATGGCACCGAACACAGCACCGAAGAGGCTGCTGCGGAGGGGGATGCAGCGCACACCACCGAAGCCACCACCACAGAAGCCGCTCCGGCCGAGGGTGAAGCTGTCGCCACCACCGAGGCTGGCCATGACGAGGCCACGGCTGCTTTGGCAGCCCCCGCCGAGGAAGGCCACGCGGCTGCCCCCGGTGTCGCACCGGCTGGCGCGATCTTCATGGATGTGAAAGGCACGCCCACGCTGCATGCCGCGCATGAGGCCCCGACTTGGGTCAAGGTGTCGCCCTTCATCGCGATGATCCTTGGTTTTGCCTTGGCGTGGAAGTTCTACATCCGCTCGCCAGAGTTGCCCGGCCGTCTGGCTGCGGCGCAGCGTCCGCTTTACCTGTTCCTCTTGAACAAGTGGTATTTCGACGAACTTTATGACTGGATCTTCGTCCGCCCGGCGAAATGGCTTGGCCGTTTCCTGTGGCAAAAGGGCGATGGTGCGGTCATCGACGGTGCCTTGAATGGCATCGCCATGGGGATCATCCCCTTCTTCACCAAACTCGCAGGGCGTGCCCAGTCGGGTTATGTCTTCACCTACGCCTTTGCCATGGTTCTGGGGATCGCTGCCCTGTTGACCTGGACGGTTCTCGGGGGTCACTGAATCATGGATAGCCTCCTGTCTATCATCACCTTTATCCCGGCAGTTGCCGCCGCCATCATGGCGCTGTTCCTGCGCGGCGATGATGCCGCCGCCCAAGGCAATGCCAAATGGCTGGCGCTTTTGGCGACCATTGCAACCTTCCTTGTGTCGCTGTTGCTGCTGACCGGCTTTGATCCGGCCAATACCGGCATGCAGTTCGTCGAGGAACACACCTGGATTGCGGGCCTGAAATACAAGATGGGCGTGGACGGTATCTCGATCTTGTTCGTGATGCTGACCACCTTCTTGATGCCGATCACCATCCTTTCAACGTGGAGTGTCTCGACCCGCGTCAAGGAATACATGATCGCCTTCCTGATGCTGGAAACCCTGATGCTGGGCGTGTTCTGCGCGCTGGATCTGGTGCTGTTCTACCTGTTTTTCGAAGCTGGCCTTATCCCGATGTTCCTGATCATCGGGATCTGGGGCGGGGTGAACCGCATCTATGCGGCCTTCAAGTTCTTCCTCTACACCTTCCTGGGTTCGGTTCTGATGCTGGTTGCCATGATCGCGATGTATGTCGCGGCGGGCACCACCGATATTCCGACGCTGATGGCGTTTGAATTCTCGTCCGAGCCGATGGCGGTGTTGGGTCTGACCATCACGGGCGGTCTGCAGACGCTGCTGTTCCTTGCCTTCTTTGCCAGCTTTGCGGTGAAGATGCCGATGTGGCCGGTGCATACTTGGTTGCCCGATGCCCACGTTCAGGCCCCGACGGCTGGTTCGGTCATTCTGGCGGCGGTGCTTTTGAAGATGGGCGGCTATGGCTTCCTGCGCTTCTCGCTGCCGATGTTCCCGGTTGGCTCTTATGTCATGTCGGACCTCGTGTTCTGGATGTCGGCCATCGCCATCGTCTACACCTCGCTGGTGGCGCTGGCGCAGGACGACATGAAAAAGCTGATCGCCTATTCGTCGGTGGCCCACATGGGCTATGTCACCATGGGGATTTTCGCGGCCAACCAGCAGGGCGTTGATGGCGCCATGTTCCAGATGATCAGCCACGGCTTCATCTCGGGCGCGCTCTTTCTGTGCGTCGGCGTGATCTATGACCGCATGCACACCCGCGACATTGACGCCTATGGCGGCCTTGTGAACCGGATGCCCGCCTATGCGCTGGTGTTCCTGTTCTTCACCATGGCCAACGTCGGCCTGCCGGGCACCTCGGGGTTCATCGGTGAATTCCTGGTGCTGATCGGGATTTTCCAGGTCAACACCTGGATCGCCGCGATTGCCACCACGGGCGTGATCTTCTCGGCCGCCTATGCGCTCTGGCTTTACCGCCGCGTCGCCATGGGCGCGCTGGTCAAAGAGGCGCTGAAGACCATTCAGGACATGAGCCGCCGCGAGCGGGCGATCTTCGCACCTTTGGTCGTGATGACGCTGCTGCTTGGCGTTTATCCCGCGCTTGTGACTGACATCATCGGGCCTTCGGTGGCCCAGCTTGTGACTGACTACCACGCTGCCCTGCCCGAAGTGGCAGAGGCCGCCACGCATTAAGGAACCGATCCGATGACTGGTGTTGATTTCCAAATCCTCCTGCCCGAGATCCTCCTTGCGGTCTATGCGCTGGCCGCGCTGATGTTTGGCGTCTATGGCGGCAAAGACAAGTTGGCCGGGCTGTTGACCTGGGCCACCGCGGGGCTGTTCGTGGCGCTGGCCTTGCTCATCGCGCTGCGCGACGGGGTAGGGGCAACGGCCTTTGGCGGCATGTTCGTGGATGATGCCTTTGCCCGATTTGCCAAGGTGGTTGTCCTTGTGTCGGCCGCCGGGGTTCTGGTCATGGCGCAAGACTATATGGCGCGTCGCGACCTTGCCCGGTTCGAATACCCGATCCTTGCCACCCTTTCGGTCATCGGCATGATGGTGATGGTGTCGGCGGGCGACCTGATGGCGCTTTACATGGGGCTCGAGCTGCAATCGCTGGCGCTTTACGTCATGGCTGCGATGCGCCGCGATAGCGTCAAGTCCACCGAAGCCGGTCTGAAATACTTCGTCCTTGGGGCGCTGTCGTCGGGCCTGCTGCTGTACGGGGCTTCGCTGGTGTACGGCTTTGCTGGGACGACCGCCTTTGCAGGGATCGCTTCGACCCTGACGGAAGGCCACGCGCCTTTGGGCCTGCTGTTCGGTCTGGTGTTCCTGATCTCGGGCATGGCCTTCAAGGTTTCGGCAGCCCCCTTCCACATGTGGACCCCGGACGTCTATGAAGGCGCGCCTACCCCGGTGACTGCTTTCTTCGCAACCGCCCCTAAGGTGGCCGCGATGGCGCTGATCGCGCGGGTTATCCATGACGCCTTTGGCGGCATCCCGGACGATTGGAGCCAAGTGCTGGCGGCCCTTGCCGTGATCTCGATGTTCCTTGGCGCGGTTGCGGCCATTGGGCAAAAAGACATCAAGCGTCTGATGGCCTATTCGTCGATTGCCCATATGGGCTATGCGCTGGTGGGTCTTGCCGCGGCAACGCCGCAAGGCGTGCAGGCGACGCTGCTTTACATGGCGATCTATGTGACCATGAACCTTGGCACCTTTGCCTTCATCCTGTCGATGGAGAAGGACGGCCGCCCGGTGACCGAGATTTCGGCACTGAACCAGTTTGCCAAGTCCGAGCCGTTGAAGGCGCTGGCCATGCTGGTCTTGCTGTTCTCGCTGGCGGGGGTTCCGCCGATGCTGGGCTTCTTCGGGAAGTTCTATGTGCTGAAAGCCGCCGTCGATGCCGGGATGGTCTGGCTGGCGATGGCCGGGGCGGTCGCGTCGGTCATCGGGGCCTTCTATTACCTGCGTATCGTCTACTTCATGTACTTCGGTGCCGAGCAAGAGCCGGTGCAAAGCCGGATGTCGGCCGTGCAATGGGTCATGCTGGTGGCCGTGGCCGCGGTGATGATCCTTGGCATCGTCAACATGTTTGGGCTGGAACCGATTGCCCTGAACGCTGCCGAGGCGTTGATTGGATAAGGCTTGGCCTGAAGGGACCGGGCGGCATGTGCTGCCCGTGACCGACAGCACCAACGCCCATGCCTTGCGTGAGGCCCCGGCAATGTCGGGGCCTGCGTGGTTTCTGGGGTTGGAGCAGACCGCCGGGCGCGGACGGCGGGCAAGGGCGTGGTCCAGCCCGCGCGGCAATTTCCACGGCTCTTTGCTGTTGTTTCCGACCGAACGCCCCGATCAGGTGGCCTTGCGCAGTTTTGCGGCGGCCTTGGCCTTGCGCGATGCCTTTGTGGCCCTGACTGGGGTGCCGCAGGCCTTTTCGCTGAAATGGCCGAATGATGTGCTTCTGAACGGCGCCAAGGTGGCGGGCATTCTGCTCGAGGCGACCTCTGCCGGGGCCGGGGTGCAGGCGCTGGCCATCGGGATCGGTGTCAACCTGATCGCCCATCCCGATCAAAGCGTGATGGAGGAAGGCGCCTTGCCGGCGGTGTCACTTCTGTCGGAAACCGGGATTCGGGTGACGCCAGAGGCGTTTCTGGATGCCCTTGCCCCCGCCTATGCCAAATGGGAGGCGGTCTTTACCGCCCAGGGCTTTGCGCCCCTGCGGGAGGCGTGGTTGTCCCAAGCGGCAAAGATCGGGGAACACATCCGGGCGCGGACGGGAAAAGACACCTTCTACGGTGTGTTTGAAACCATTGATTCACAGGGTAACCTTATCCTTGCGACGGCTACCGGCCAGATGGCCATTCCGGCTGCCGAGGTGTTTTTCTGAAAGGGGTGAGGGATGCTTCTGGCCATTGACTGCGGCAACACCAACACGGTGTTTTCGATCTGGAACGGCGCGAAATTCATCGCCACTTGGCGCATCGCGACCGACCACAAGCGCACCGCGGACGAATATTTCGTCTGGCTGTCCAGCCTGCTGGCACTGACCAAGACCGAGGCGCAGATCACCGAGGCCATCATTTCCTCGACCGTGCCGCGCGTTGTGTTCAATCTGCGGGTTTTGTGTGACCGCTATTTCGGCTGCCGCCCGCTGGTGGTGGGCAGGCCGGATTGCCGGTTGCCTGCGACCCCCAGAGTCGATCAGGGCACGACGGTCGGCCCGGACCGGTTGGTGAACACGGTGGCGGGGCACAACCGCCATGGTGGCAATCTGATCGTTGTCGATTTCGGCACGGCGACCACATTTGATGTGGTGGACCATGACGGGGCCTATGTCGGGGGCGTCATTGCGCCGGGGGTGAACCTGTCGCTTGAGGCGCTGCATATGGCCGCCGCCGCACTTCCGCACGTGGATGTGTCCAAACCCGTCCGGGCCATCGGCACGAATACGGTGGCTTGCATGCAGTCCGGCGTGTATTGGGGCTATATCGGCTTGGTCGAAGGAATCACCCGCGAGGTGCGCCGCGAGCGGGCCGAACCCATGAAGGTGATTGCGACCGGCGGGCTGGCCAGCCTCTTTGCCCAAGGGACCGAGCTATTTCACGCGATCGAGGATGATCTGACCATGCATGGCCTTGTCCTCATCAACGATTACAATAAGGAAACCGCATGAGTGGCGAGCGTCTGATCTATCTGCCCCTGGGGGGCGCCGGTGAAATCGGCATGAATGCCTATGTTTACGGCTATGGCTTGCCGGGCAAGGAACGGCTGATGCTGGTCGATCTGGGCGTGGCCTTCCCCGATATGGACACCTCGCCCGGTGTCGATCTGATCGTCCCGGATCTGAGCTGGCTGATCGACAATCTCGATCGACTGGATGGCATCATCATCACCCACGCGCACGAAGACCATATCGGCGCGTTGGGCCATCTTTGGCCGCTGTTGCGCAAGCCGGTCTATGCCCGCAAATTCACCGCCTCTATCGGGCGGTTGAAGTTTGAAGAGGCGGGGCTGCCGCTGGACGCGATCATCACGGTTGAGCCGCGACCCAATGTGGTTGAGATTGGCCCCTTCAAGGTGCAATTCCTGCCACTGGCCCATTCGATCCCGGAAAGTGCTGGTCTTGTGATCGACACGCCTGCAGGCCGGATCGTACATACCGGCGATTTCAAACGCGACCCGACCCCGATCGTGGGCGAGCCGTGGGATGATGCGGTGATGGAGGCGGTCGCGGCCGAAGTTCCGGTCAAAGCGATGATGTGCGACAGCACCAACGTCTTTTCGCCGCTGCCCGGCCGGTCCGAGGCCAGCTTGGCCGAACCCCTGACCGAGCTTATCAAGGGTGCCGGTGGCATGGTGGTGGCAACCACCTTTGCCTCTAACGTTGCACGGTTGAAAACGCTCGCCGAGGCCGCACGGGCGGCGGATCGCTCGATCTGCATTCTGGGCCGGGCGATGAAGCGTATGGTTTCGGTTGCCGAGGAAACCCGCGTTCTGACAGGCTTCCCGCGCGTGATTTCGCCAGAAGAGGCGCTGGAAATCCCGCGTCGCAACCTGATGTTGATCGTGACCGGCAGCCAAGGCGAACGCCGGGCGGCCAGTGCGGCCCTGTCGCGCGGCAAATATCTGGGCTTTGAGATGAAGGCGGGGGATACCTTCCTGTTTTCGTCGAAGACCATTCCGGGCAATGAGCGCGGTGTCTTGCGCATCATGAACGCGCTGTCGGAAACCGGGGTCGATATTGTCGACGATCAGGGCGGTAAATATCACGTCTCTGGCCACGCCAACCGCCCCGATCTGGAACATGCGCATCGCATTTTCCTGCCTGATATGCTGGTGCCGATGCATGGCGAACATCGCCATCTGCGCGAGCATGTCCGTATCGCGCATGAGGCGGGCATCCCCGGCATTATCGCCACCAATGGCAGCATGATCGACCTGACGGGTGAGCTGCCGAAAGTGGTCGAACATGTCGAGACGGGCCGCGTCTATCTGGACGGTACGGTGCTGGTTGGCGCGATGGACGGCGTGGTGCGCGACCGGATTCGCATGGCGTTGAACGGGCTGGTCATGGTGACGGTCATTCTGGACGAGCAGAATGAGCCCTTGGGTGACGCTTGGGTTGAGGTGATGGGTCTGCCCAGCACCGGGCTTGGGGACAGGCCGTTGAATGAAACCATGGAAGCCGAGTTGACCGAGTTCATGGAACGCGCCTCGGGCAAGATCCTGTCGGATGACGACAAGCTGGATGATGCGATGAAGCGCATCGTTCGGCAGGTTGCCATGGAAGAAATCGGCAAGAAGCCCGAAGTTCGCGTGGTTATCAGCCGTTTGTCTGCCGAATAAGCCAAATAACACACAGAAAAAAAAGCCCCGCTTTTGCGGGGCTTTTTTTGTTATTCGGCGGCGTTATCTTCGGCCGGGGCGAGGTCTGGTGCCTGCGGCACTTCGGTCGGGGCCTCGTCGGGCGTCTCGGCACTAGGTTTCAGCGCAAAGCTGCGCAAGATGAAGTCGGGAACGTGATCGCCCATGCCGACAACCCGATCGCCGCGGTCATGATCGCGGTAGCCGCGCTCGCGACGGTCATCGCGACGCTCTTCGCGACGGGGGGCTTCGCTGCGCTCATCCCGACGCTCATCCCGGCGGGGGGCGTCACGCCGGTCCTCGCGGCGACCGCCTTCACGACGATCCTCGCGACGCTCTTCGCGACGGGCCGGGGCTGCGGGTTCCTCAACGGCGGCCACGACCACCGGTTCGGCGGCAATGGGCTCCATCGAGGCCATTTCGTCATGCGGTTTCACCGGGCGGTCGCGCTTATCGCTACCACGCGGGCCACGGGTGCGCGGGCCACGGCCCTCGGTGCTGCGCGGGCGGTCGTGCCGCTCGGGGCGGTCGGCCACTTCGGCCAAAGCGCCTTCCGGCACTTCGCCACGCGGGATTTCCAATTTTACCAACGCCTCAATCTGTCCAAGGTATTTGGCATCCGCAGGGGTCGCGATGGAAAACGCCTTGCCCTGACGTCCGGCGCGGCCGGTGCGGCCGATGCGGTGAACGTAATCTTCGGGATGCGAGGGCAGATCAAAGTTGAAGACATGGCTGACCGAAGGGATATCAAGCCCCCGTGCGGCCACATCAGAGGCGATCAGCAGTTGAAGCGAGCCGTCGCGGAACGAATCCAGCGTTTTCATGCGCTGGCTTTGGTCCAGATCGCCATGCAGCGGTGCGGCGTTAAAGCCATGCGCCTTGAGCGACTTTGCGACCACATCCACATCCATCTTGCGGTTGCAGAACACGATGGCGTTGGTGCAAGTCTCACCTTCGGACCGGATCAGCGACCGCAGAATGGCCCGCTTTTCGGTAAAGGACTTGTCCTTGCGCGACGGCGTGAACTGGATCAGCTTTTGTTCGATGGTGGTCGAGGTCGTCGCTTGCCGCGCCACCTCGATCTTGACCGCGCCGGACAGGAAGGTGTTGGTGATCCGCTCAATCTCGGGCGCCATGGTGGCCGAGAAGAAGAAGGTCTGGCGGGTAAACGGGGTCAGCGAGAAGATGCGCTCGATGTCGGGAATAAAGCCCATGTCGAGCATGCGGTCGGCCTCGTCGACGACCATGATCTGCACGCCGGTCAACAGAAGCTTGCCACGTTCGAAATGGTCCAACAAACGGCCGGGGGTGGCGATCAGCACGTCAACGCCGCGGTCGATCAGTTTGTCCTGTTCGCCGAAAGAAACGCCGCCGATCAGCAGCGCCTTGGTCAGCTTGGTGTATTTGGCGTAAACATCAAAGTTTTCCGCCACCTGTGCCGCGAGTTCCCGCGTCGGCGCCAGCACCAAAGACCGCGGCATCCGGGCGCGGGCACGGCCCTGACCAAGAAGCGTGATCATCGGCAGCGTAAAGCTGGCGGTTTTGCCGGTGCCGGTCTGGGCGATGCCCAGAACGTCCTTGCCTTGCAAGGCATGCGGAATGGCTTGGGCCTGAATGGGGGTGGGGGTTTCGTATCCTGCTTCGGCAACAGCCTGAAGCACGCGCGGATCCAGCGCAAGGTCAGAGAATTTGGTCATCAGCGTCCTGAAACTGCGGGATCGGCCCGCAAGGGAAAGAGGGGACGCATTGTTCCGGGCGTCCCGGCGTCGTGGGGCCTCGTGCCCCATCAAGGGGGCGATACTGGAAAACGGCTCTTGCGTCAAGCAAACCAAGGAGAACGCGCGCCCCCCGGCGGTTGTGCCGGCGCGCGCGCGCAGAGGTCTTAGCCAATGTCGAAGGTCACGCCTTGGGCCAAGGGCAGGGTGCGGCCGTAGTTCAGCGTATTGGTGGCACGGCGCATATAGGCTTTCCACGCATCCGATCCGCTTTCGCGCCCGCCGCCGGTTTCCTTTTCCCCGCCAAAGGCGCCGCCGATTTCCGCACCCGAAGGGCCGATATTGACGTTGGCAATGCCGCAATCGCTGCCACGGGCCGACAGGAAGGTTTCCGCTTCGCGCATGTCATTGGTGAAGATCGACGAGGACAGGCCCTGCGGCACATCGTTATGTGCTTCAAGAACGTCGTCGAAGCTCTTGTATTTCATCACATAAAGGATGGGCGCAAAGGTTTCGTGCGCCACGGGGCCGATTTGACCGGGCATTTCCACCAACGCCGGGCGGGCATAGGCGCCACCTGCGGCCACAACCACATCACCGCCATGCACGGTGCCACCCGCAGCGCGGGCCTCGGCCAGCGCTTTTTGCATCGCATCCAGCGCGCCTTGGTCGATCAAGGGGCCAACCAGCACACCCTGTTCCAAGGGGTTGCCCACCTTCACGCTGGCATAGGCCGCCTTCAGGCGGGGCAGGAACGCATCATAGATGCTGTCATGCAGGAACAAACGCCGCAGCGTGGTGCAACGCTGGCCGGCGGTGCCCATGGCGGCAAAGGCTACGCCACGCAGGGTCAGGTCAAGATCGGCCGAAGGCGACACGATGGCGGCATTGTTGCCGCCCAGTTCCAGAAGCGAGCGGCCAAAGCGGGCGGCCACTTTCGGCCCGACTTCGCGACCCATGCGGGTCGAGCCGGTGGCCGACACCAGCGCCACTTTCGGGCTGTCCACCAGCGCCTCGCCCAAAGCGCGGCCGCCGATCAGAAGGCCGTTCAGGCCAGCCGGAGCGTTGCCGCCTTCGGCGTTGAAGCGTTCAATCGCGCGCTCCAGCATGGCATGGGCAGCCAGTGCCGAAAGGTTGGCCTTTTCCGAAGGCTTCCACACCACGCCATTGCCACACACAATGGCCAGCGCCGTGTTCCACGACCAGACCGCAACCGGGAAGTTGAAGGCCGAGATCACGCCGACGACCCCCAAGGGGTGCCAGGTTTCCATCATCCGGTGGTCGGGGCGTTCCGAGGCGATGGTATAGCCGTAAAGCTGGCGCGACAGGCCGACGGCGAAATCGCAGATGTCGATCATTTCCTGCACTTCGCCCGCGCCTTCCGACACGACCTTGCCAACTTCGATCGACACCAGACGGCCAAGATCGGCCTTGTGCTTGCGCAGTTCTTCGGCCCACAGCCGCACCAGTTCGCCCCGTTTGGGAGCGGGCACGTTGCGCCACTGGCGATAGGCGTCTTGGGCCGCGTCGATGGCTTTGGTGGCGTCTTGGGCCGTATTTTCGGCAATCGCGGCCAACCGCTCGCCGGTGATCGGCGAATGGGCGGGCAGGGTGCCGGGGGTCAGGGTTACGCCCATGCGGGCAAGCAGGGCAGTGGCGTCGTTGGAAAGGGTCATCGCGGGCCTCATGCGGAAAGTTGGCTTTACATTGGGCAAAGCCGGGGCGGTGGCGCAAGAGGGGCTTGCGGCCGCAAAGCGCAGCGAAAGGGCGGCAGTTTCGGCAATATGTCGTTTCGTATGGTTGATATGATAGGTAAATTTGATCGAAATGCAGCCTAATGACGATGCAATCTGACAGGCTGGCGTAAGAAATATTCCGGGAAAGAAGTTCTGCGAATAACCAAGAAAAACTTGTCAATTCGCGTGCCGCGACGCCACTGCGCCAGCGGCGGAGTTTTGCATCTTTGGTGCCAGCCGCCGACCTGCCCGTTGCGTTTTCCCTCAAAGAGGTGCCCAATCACGGGGCGTGAACACGGAGGGAGCCATGATTGAAAAACATAGCACCGCCATCTGGACTGGCAGTCTGAAAGAAGGGGCGGGCAAGCTGAACAGTCAAAGCGGCGTTCTTGCGGACACGCCCTATACCTTTGCCACGCGGTTTGAGAACGGCAAGGGCTGCAACCCCGAGGAGCTGGTGGCGGCGGCCCATTCCAGCTGCTACGCGATGTTCCTGTCTGCGCTGATGTCAGGGGCGGGGATTGTGCCGGAAACGGTTGAGGCGCGTTCGACGGTGAAGCTGGACCCCACTACCGAAGGCGGGCCGACGGTGATGGCGGCGCATCTGGATGTGACGGTCAAGGCCCCGGCGGACGCGGCGGCGATTGAGGATTTTGCCGCCAAGGCCAAGCTGGGTTGCCCGATCTCAAAGCTGCTCAAGGCTGAGATCACCCTGACTTTGACCGTGCTGTAGACAAAAGGGCCGGTCCCTTTGGGGGACCGGCCCATTTGTTCTGCCTAAGGCAGTTTAGACCATCATTTCCTTGGTCGCCGTCAGTTTCAACGCCGGATAGTCGCGTTCGATCCGGTCGATGTCCCATTTCAGACGGGTCAGGAAAACCGTGTCGCCGTCATTGTCCAAGGCGATATGGCCCTTGTTGACGTTGACGAATTTTTCCAACTCGTCCTTCGGCCCCGCGACCCACCGGGCCGAGGTGAAATTGCTGGGTTCAAAGCGGACGGGCAGGGAGTATTCCTGCTCAATCCGGCTGGCCAGAACCTCGAACTGCAACTGCCCGACGACGCCCACGATAAAGCCAGAGCCGATCATCGGCTTGAACACCTTGGCGGCACCTTCTTCGGCGAATTGCATCAGCGCCTTTTCCAGATGTTTGGCCTTCATCGGGTCCAGGGCGCGGACGCCCGACAAAAGTTCCGGCGCGAAAGACGGGATGCCGGTGAAGTGCAGCATCTCGCCTTCGGTCAGCGCGTCGCCAATCCTGAGTTGCCCGTGGTTCGGGATGCCGATGATGTCGCCTGCCCAAGCCTCCTCGGCCAGTTCGCGGTCGGCGGCGAGGAACATCACCGGGTTGGCAATCGCCATCGGTTTTTTCGACCGCACATGCATCAGCTTCATGCCGCGCTCGAAATGCCCCGAGGCCAGACGCACAAAGGCCACGCGGTCGCGGTGTTTGGCGTCCATATTGGCCTGAACCTTGAAGACGAAGCCCGCGACCGGCGTTTCATCAGCTGAAATCTGCCGCTCGGCGGCCTTTTGCGGCTGCGGCTGGGGGCCATATTCGCCCATGCCGTCCATCAGTTCCTTGACCCCAAACGAGTTGATGGCCGACCCGAACCAGATCGGGGTCAGGTGACCTTCGAGGAACGATTGACGATTGAACGGCGGCAGCAGTTCGCGCGCCATTTCGATTTCTTCGCGGAATTTTTTCAACAGGTCAGCGGGGACGTGATCGGCCAGTTTGGGGTCATCCAACCCGTCGATCTTGACCGATTCCGCCACCTTGTTGCGGTCGGCGCGGTCCATGATTTCCAGCCGGTCATGCAAGAGATCGTAGGCACCGATAAAGTCCCGGCCCACCCCGATCGGCCAGCTTGCCGGGGTCACGTCAATCGCCAGATTTTCCTGAATTTCGTCGATGATTTCAAAGGTGTCCCGGCTTTCGCGGTCCATCTTGTTACAAAAGGTCAGGATCGGCAGGTCGCGCAGGCGGCACACCTCAAAAAGCTTTTGCGTCTGGCTTTCCACACCCTTGGCCCCGTCGATCACCATGATCGCGGCGTCAACGGCCGTCAGCGTGCGGTAGGTGTCTTCCGAAAAATCGCTGTGGCCGGGGGTATCGACCAGATTGAAGCGATACTCGCGGAAATCAAAGCTCATCGCCGAGGCCGAAACCGAAATGCCCCGGTCCGCTTCGATCTTCATAAAGTCGGACCGCGTCCGCCGCGCTTCGCCTTTGGCGCGCACCTGACCGGCCATCTGAATGGCGCCCCCGAACAGCAGGAACTTTTCAGTCAGCGTGGTCTTGCCAGCGTCGGGGTGCGAGATGATCGCAAAGGTCCGGCGGCGGGCGATTTCGGGCGGGAGGGTCGGCAT
>Ga0255097_1000198_pt1 | contig 31966 bp, 29 predicted proteins | sample Colum_Atlam_RepB_2_FD_188436 | JGI IMG/M metagenome (GOLD analysis project Ga0255097, IMG submission 188436) | Freshwater microbial communities from Columbia River, Oregon, United States - Colum_Atlam_RepB_8d | ecosystem: Environmental > Aquatic > Freshwater > River | place: USA: Oregon...
GCGCGGCGTGGCCCTGACCGAGGCGGGGCGGAGCTTCTTCGACGACGCCCGCGCGATCCTGGCCGGGGTCGAGCGCGCCAGCGCCCAGGCCCGGCGCGTGGCGCGCGGCGAGCAGGGCCGGCTGCGCGTCGGCATGATCAACTCCGCACCCTTCCATCCCTTTGTCCCCCGCGTGATCCGCGAGTTCGGCCAGCGCTATCCCGACGTGGCCCTGGCGATCGACGAGAACAGCACGCCGGCCCTGGCCGCCGCCGTGCTGAACAACACCGCCGACATCGCCTTCGTGCGCCCCCTGCTGGGCGACAGCGCCGGCCTTGTCACCGAGCCCCTGTTCGACGAGGAGGTGCTGGTCGCCCTGCCGCAGGGCCATCCGCTGGCGCGCTTCCGCACGCTGTCGCTGTGGGCGCTGGCCTCGGAGAACTTCGTGCTGTTCCCGCGCCTGGTCGGCTCCGGCCTCTACGACGACATCATCGCCGCCTGCCGGCGCAGCGGCTTCAGCCCGCGCGTGACGCAGGAAGCCTCGCAGGTCACCTCCATCGTCAATCTCGTCGCGGCCGGCCTGGGCGTCTCCCTGGTGCCGGCGTCGATGCAGCAGATCAACTCCGAGGGCGTCACCTACCGCGCCATCGCCGGCGACGCGCCGAGCGCGCGCATGAGCCTGGTCTACCGCGAGGGGGAGGATTCGCCGACGGTGGCGAACATGGTGGCGCTGGCGCGCGAGCGGGTGAAGCGGAAGAGAGGAATGCCCAGTGGGCATTCCTCCCGCTGAACGTCCGGCCAAGGATGGCCGGGCCGGGGGTCATTCAAGTAGCTGAAGTCCCGCCATGGATGGCGCTCCCACTTTTCGCGGCAGCTAACGGATTGCAGGAGCGGCTGTTGGCCGCGGTGGGCCGTCGCGGCCACCAGCCGCTCCTGCATGCGTTGGCTAGATCAGCTTTTCGCCCCGCATCCACTCCAGCGAAGCCTCCAGCACCGGCTTCAGTTCTTCCTGCGCCGCCCCGCGCACATGCCCGCCGGGCTGCACCACCAGGTCCACCCGCGCGCCCGAGCGGCGCAGCGCGGTCTCCAGCGCCAGGCTGCTGGCGGCGGGAATGAAGTCGTCGCGCTCGGCGCGGATCAGCAGCACGCGCTGGCCCGGCTTCAGCGTGGCGGCCGCCTGCTCGATGCTGGGCAGGCCTAGCAGGGCATGCAGCAGCCGCGAGCTCATCCAGGCGCCCGCGCGGCCGAGCCAGCCCGCCTTGGGTTCCCAGCGCCGCGCGAACTGGTGCTGGATCACGCCTGGCAGTTCGGCAAAGCCATGCGCCAGGATCACCGCGGGAAAGCCGGCGTCTGCCGCGGCCAACGTCGCAAAGGGAGCGCCGGCGCTCACACCGACCAGGGTGATGCGCTGCGGATCCACGTCCGGCCGCTGGCGCAGTTGCCGGTGCAGCGCCACCAGGCCCTCGCGCGTCTCGGCGATGCCGCGGCGCGTCAGTGGGACCAGCCGCGGGACTTCGGCGATACGCAGCTTGCGCGGCAGCTCCACGGGGTAGTCGAAGCCGGCCAGCAGCACCGGCCGGCCGGCGCTCACCAGGTCCAGCGCTCCGGCGCCGCGGCGGTAGCCGCCCAGCAGGATCACGGCGGGCAGTTTTGCTCCCGCCTGCGCCGGGCGCAGCAGGCGCACGTCCAGCGCGCGCCCGGAGGCCATGTCCAGCGACAGGGTTTCCTCGACCGGGGCCGCCGAACCCAGCGAGGGCAGCAGCAGCGCGAGCGTCAACAGCCAGCGCCGCGCCGCGATCATGGCCGGCTACCGGCGACCCGGCAGGGGGATTTCCTGCGGATCATGTCCCTGGGTGCGCAGCCAGTCGCGCAGCGCCAGGCCGGTCGCGGCCGGCCAGTAGGTGGCCTGCGCCGGCGGCACGCGGATGTACTCCGCCAGCTCGGCACCGAGCCTGATCTCGCCGTCGGCCACCACGTGGTACGCGATGATGATCTGGTTCATGCGCTCGAAGCGGTAGTGGCCGATGAAGCTCGGCGCACGGCCCTGCAGGCCCAGCTCCTCCTCCACCTCGCGCACCACCGCCTCTTCCGGCGAGGGATCGCTGGCTTCCAGGAAGCCCGTGATCAGCGCGAAGAACTTGCCCGGCCAGGCAACGTTGCGCGCCAGGATCAGATCGTCGCCATGCTGCACCACGGCCGCGACCACGGGCGTCGGGTTGTTCCAGTGCACGAAGCCGCAGCCGGCGCCGCAGGCCAGGCGCGGCACGCCGTCATGGTCCTGCGAGGCCAGCGGCGCGCTGCACTGCGGGCAGAATCGGAATCCTCGGCTCATGTCGTTCCTTGCTTGATCGCGGCGTAGGTGCCGCTGGCTCGCGCCACTTCGCGCTCGCCGATACGGATGATGGTGCTGATCCCGATCCTCGCACGCCCGCGCTTCTGCAGCATCTGCAGGAAACGCGGCCACTCGGCCTCGGGCAGGCGGCTCTCGGCATGGAAATCGGCCAGCGCCGGCTCCAGGTAGTCGCATTCGCTGCGCTGGACCATCAGCTTGGCGCCGACGCCCGCCGCATCCAGCGCCTGCTGCACCAGCACCCAGCCGCTGAGGATCGCCAGCGTCGACAGTGCGCCGCCGAAGGCGCTGCCGTGGTGGTTGGCATTGGCCGCCAGCGGCGCCAGGATCTCCACGCGGCCCGGTTCCTGCACCAGCACGCGCACGTCCATCGCCGCCGTCAGCGGGATGCTGCGGTGGAGATAGGCCGTGGTCTCTTCGTTGTTCATGGCCGCGGATGATGCCGCCGCCAGGCCCAGAGGTACAACGCCCCGTTGAAGGCCAGCAGCACGGCCGCACCTGCCAGCTGCAGGCCGGGCGTCAGTCCCCCCGGGTAGATCAGCGGCAGCAGGTAATGGTCGATGAACCCGCCGTCGTAGCCCTGCAGGCCCGCCCGCTCGCGCAGCTGGTTCTCCAGCGGCGTCAACGGGCAGATGCCGTGCAGGGCCATGATGCCGGCCGCCCAGGCCAGCACCGGCAGGTGCAGCCAGCGCAGCCTCCAGCGCCAGGCCACCGCCAGCGCGCCGAGCACCGCGAACAGGATGAAACCGAAGTGGAAGGCGACGACGGCGTCGGCGAGCAGGGCGTAGATCATGCCGGTACCCGGCGCAGCCTGGGCGTCTTCGCCTGCCGGGTCTCTTCCAGCGCACCGGCGGCCGCTGCCTTGAGGATGCGCCGGAACGTCGGGCACTCCATGTGGCTGGGCGCCTTGCAGTCCGCCGCATGGCGCAGGCCGCGGCTCACGGCGCCCAGGCGGCGGATCGTCCGGTCCAGCTCGTCGGCCTTGCGCGCCAGCGCGCCGCGGTCGATACGCGGGCGTCCGTCCGGCGCGAACATCCGCGCCATCTCCTCCAGCGAGAACCCGGCGGCGCGTCCCAGCGCCACCAGCGCCAGCCGGTCCAGCACTTCGGCACCGAATACGCGGCGCAGCCCGTGCCGGCCGATCGACGCGATCAAGCCCTTCTCTTCGTAGTAGCGCAGCGTCGAGGCCGCCAGGCCGGAACGCTGCGCCACTTCGGCGATATCCAGTTCGCGCATCGCTTGACCTCAAGTCGGCTTGAAGTGGCAGATTGCCGTCCGACGCCCTTCCGGGCAAGCCCTCAGGAGACTGGCATGAACGACCGCACCCCGCCGGAGGAAGACCAGGCCGCGCTATGGAACGGCGCGGCCGGGCAAGCCTGGGTCGATGCCCAGGGCGTGCTCGACCACATGTTCCAACCCTTCGAGCGGCATCTCGCCGAACGCGTCGCGGCTTCGCCGGGCCCGGTGCTCGATGTCGGCTGCGGCACCGGCGCCACCTCGCTGGCCATCGCGCGCCGCTCCGGCAATCCCTGCCTGGGCGTGGACCTCTCGGCGCCGATGATCGCCCTGGCGCGGAAACGCGCGGACCGCGAAATGCTGCCGGTGGAGTTCACCTGCGCCGACGCGCAGATCCATCCCTTCGAGCCCGGTGTTTTCGACGGGATCGTCTCGCGCTTCGGCGTAATGTTCTTCGGCGATCCCGTGCAGGCCTTCTCCAACCTGCGCCGCGCTGCGCGCCCCGGTGCCGGGCTATGCCTGATCGCCTGGCGCAGCGCCGCGGAGAATCCCTTCATGACCACCGCCGAGCGCGCCGCGGCACCCTTGCTGCCGCAGCTCCCGCCGCGCAGGCCCGATGCGCCGGGGCAGTTCGCCTTCGCCGACCGCGAACGCGTGCGGCGTATCCTGAAGGACAGCGGCTGGCGCGAGATCGACATCCGCCCGCTCGACCTCCGCTGCCGCTTTCCCGAGCGCGACCTGATGCTGTACCTGACCCGCCTGGGCCCGGTGGGGCGCGTGCTGCATGAGGTGGACGAAACGACGCGCGGCAGGATCGTCGGCCTGGTCCGCGAAGCCTTTGCTCCCTATGTGCGTGGAAACTCCGTGCAGTTCGATGCGGCTTGCTGGGAGATCGTGGCGTCTAACTGAAACCTGGGCCTCGTAAATCAGGCCGGCCAATGAAGCCTCTTCAGGGGCACGATGCGCTTGGTTTCTGCATCGGTAGCATCGTAGTGTTCGATCAGCGCTCGCACCACGTGGTCGAGCGTCCATAGTGCTAGTGGAATGGCGGCACGGTCGGCTTCGTACTGGGCGTCCTTGCTGAAACCTCCAGTGCTGACATAGAGCCCTCGGTCATCCTTGTGTCGACCACCGAGGAAGCTGCGAATCTCTTGACTACCCATCTGTCCTTTGCGGTGCTTCACCTCCACCACGATCCGGGGATGCTCGAACCCGAAGCCGTCAGGGGAAGCGACGATATCTTTGCCTCGATCGGACCCAGGTGGCGAAACCTGCGTCTTGTAGCCCATGGCGCGCAGGATTCCGGCAACCAGCTGCTGCATCTCGTCCCAGTCGAGTTCATTGACTCGATCCTTGATTCGTTCAAGCGCTTGGGATTCGATATCCGCCAGCGGGTCGGGTACCGTTTCGTCGATGTCCTCGTCTTCGATAGGCTGTGTTGGCTTGCCAGACATTGCCTGTAGGACTTCGGCCGCGGCTTTTGGCGAAACCTCGAATACCGTTAACGTTGAGCCGAGGCTGTTCTTGGTGCTCGTCCCTAGACTGTCGCGCAGCAGCTCCTGTGGCTGCCATTGCACCCTGCGAGCCAGCGAGAGACCCTGTTCGCTCCAGTCGGCATGGTACTCGGAGGCGCCCATGATCCTGCCAACCAGATAAGTGCGGTTGACCGGCGAGTAGGTGATGACGTGGTCGCCATTTTGCACTTCGTTGACGAAACGCCAGACCTGCGATGCCCCCGATACTACTGTTCCATGCTTGGTTTGTGGCTCGGCGGCTTTATACGCCTCGATCAGCTGTTCTCGGCTGACACCCGGGTGGGCGTGCGGGCCCAGTTGATTCCAATTGATGGCTGCGATGCCTCGGTCACGGAAAGCTTCGTACAGGCTGCCGCCTTCTCCACGTACCATCCACATCCTTGCCATGCCATCCCCCGCCTCTTGCTAGATCACGAATTTTAAAAACACCAGCCCTGTCGTTGGGCCCTACTTTCGATGCAGAAGCTGGAAATTCTTGTAAGCCGCTGATTTTTAAAGGTCTCTGCCGCGAGTTGCCTTGTCTTGGGCACAAATATGGGCACGGTAGATGGAAGACTTCGTGAAGATCAACTCAGTCTGCCCCATACTAGTCCTCAGACTCTCGACTCTGACCAATGCATAGGCTCTGATCTGCTCTCCTCGGGATGGGGCGCAAAAAGAACACAAAATGCCCATACCAGCGTGGACAGCCAAGGGCGTAATCGCCCCCATCGATATCTTCGATCCGGTCTCTCCAGATCGCTCTCCCTACCCGGCAACTCTGGCGGAGGTGGTCCAGCGCTTTGCCACCACCACGGAGCGGTGCGAGATTCTGAGCGGATACTTTAGTCACCGCGCTGCACTGCATGCCGCCGGATTAACGTCTGGGTTTCAATGGCTCGACGGAAGCTTTCTGGAGGATATTGAAACGATTTCGTCCAGAGCACCCCAAGATATCGATGTTGTCACTTACTTCTCGCTACCTGCGGGCATGACCCAAGCCCAAGTGCTCGCAGCTAATCCTGCGTTGTTTCCAGCCGATGCGCCCGCTGTGGCCGCATTTAAGGCACAGTACAGGGTGGACGCATACGAGGTTGATCTCCAGATGCCGCCTGTGCATTTGGTTATGCACACAACTTATTGGTACAGCATGTGGTCTCATCGTCGCAATGAAGACTGGAAGGGCTATGTGCAGGTCGATCTAGCTCCTGGCGAAGATGCCGGAGCGATCCAAGACCTCCACAACATCGCCGCAAACTTGGCGCAGCCACAACAGCCTGCGGCTAATGTCGGGGGAGTTGTCCCCCCGGGAGCTGGCCCATGACACCGAGGAACCGCGCCCATTTGCTATCCGAGCGTAAGCGCCTTCAGCAGATGATTGCTGCAACCACGCCTGATGCCGCTTTGAACTTGCGCTCTCTCCGACTGCGCTTGGCTACAGTAGATGCGGAACTTGCACTTGCAGGTCCATTGCAGCGAGAGGGAGCAAAAGCAAGGCTTACCTTTAGTGGCCGGCCTGTTGTCGGCAGCCACGGCATTTTCGCTGACTTTGGAACGAAGGCCGTAAGTGGCTTCGCCGAAGCCGTTGCTGCAGTTGCAGCGTCCCTTCAGGGAGTACTGCAAGCGATGGGACCGATCCCGAATCGCGATATGTCGCAGCTACTTATTACTAACACTGCACTCGGCTCCTTTGGGTTCGAGCTGGAGGAGCATGTCGGGGATCAGTTGCCACTGGATCATGCCGAGCAATCCATCGTATTCAAGGCTCTAAGCACCACTCATGCCTTGCTCTTAAGCACGGTCACCGCGGACAACAATGCACTTGCGGAAGCTGCCTCGGAACTCGATATTCGGGCTTTGAGGAAAGTTAGAACCTTCGTACAGACGTTGGCGGACCATGAAGCTTTGGTCTCGTTTGAGTTCGAAAATAGGCTGGTCCGTCTTAGTTCCGCTCCCCAATTGGCGCGGGCACTAGAAGCACTAAGTGACGATAACGTGCAGGAAGAAGTGGTAACGCTTAACGGTCAGTTTGAAGGCGCCTTGCCCGGCAGTAGAACTTTCGAGTTTCGAATTGCCGGTGGTGAATTGATCTCAGGCAAGGTCAGCCGTGAAGCGGGCGACGTTGGTGTCTTGAATCATCACCTATACGTTCGGACGGACATTCGAGTGAGACGTACGCAGGTAGGCACCGGCCGACCGCGATATGTCCTCATCGAAGCTCCATGGCAAGATGCCCCAGCACAACTTCCTCCCGCATAGTTAAGGCCCTGCGCGGATACCGTGTGGCACATGCCCGTCTGCAGGGGAGCTACGGAGCAGGGCGATGGACCTCACCGCTCAAAAACAACGACAACGCCCTGTGCCTTTGCCACCTGCTGCGAATAACCACCGAACGCCGGCATCACGCCAGCCTCATTGGCGCTTCCAAGGATGATCCCGTCACCGCCCTGAAGGCAGGCACATCGCTGCAGCTCCTCGATGGCGTCCGGGGTGTTGTCTGAGATCATCCCGCCGCCGGGGGCCTTCGCCATGCAGATGCCCAGCTCCGTGTATCGGATGCCCTCGGGCGGGCGCAACAGAACCTTGGCGCCGCAGTTCTTTGGCTTGGGTGGATACTGCGCCTGTGTCACGCCCGTCGCGACGAAGCGGTGACCGGTACAGCCGCTCACCACCATCAATAGCGCCAGCCCGCACGCTTTAGCTGCTTTATTCATCTTCCTCTCCCGGTGTCTGTTCTTGCCCTGATGCAACTCCTAGATCGCGGCGCCGGCTGGTAGCCGTGAGAATCCGGCCCACGCTGTGCCTCCACCGGCCTAGAAACTCCTCGAACGTCTCGTCGTCGTCGCGGCGAGGCGCCCGCGGCAAGCGGGTGCCGGGCACCCACTGGTCTGGAACTGATGCAGGTGCGGGACTCTCTGCTCGCGTCATGGACAGGAGCCTTACTCACGCTCCCTCCAGGCGAAGAAGAAAGCTCCGGAGGAAGCGAGCAGGAGAAGCCATGTCCAGGGATTGGACGTAAGCCATCGCCGCCCGCCATCGGTCTCCGAAAACCAAACCTTCTTGATGTTCTCGCTGTAGATCGCCACCGCGCAGTTGTTCGCTGCCGATGAGTAGTCGTAGCTGTTGATGAAGCGCCAGCAGTCCGAGCGGGCCTCTATTTCAAATTCCGTGGAAGACGGCACCCGGGACAGTGCAAGCCGGTACTGAATCGATGGGTGGCTCAGCACGGCGAAAACCAGAAGCGCCCATGCCGCGAGCAACTGCATCCCTTGCTTGGGCCGACCTTCCTTGCCGCTGAACTGCCAGATCACGACGCCGATCCCGAGGTTCGGGAGCAGGAAGAGAAGAATTTCACCGACTGTGTAAGGGCCAAGAAGCATGGGGGAGCCGTCGCCTACTGCAAGACATAAAACGTCTAGTAGATACAGGTTATGTCCTTCGACATAAGCTGTCTAGAGACGACTCTTTGGCCCTACCTCTAGGGCCAGCCGGATGTCAAAGCAAAAGCGTCAGAACGAGGCCTTGGCCGTCCGCGTGGGCGGCCGGGTCAAGGAACTGCGACGGCAGCGCGGCATTACGCAGCTCGCCCTCGCCGAGGTCATCGGCGTAGAGCCGGAGACCGTAAGCCGGCTTGAGCGGGGAACGGCACTCCCCTCGCTGGAGAAGCTGGAGAACGTATCCGACGCGCTCGGGGTGTCCCTGGCTGAGCTGGTGGGGCACAGCTCGTCCCTTCCGAAGGATCAGGCGGCCGTCATCACAGAGATGCTGGTGAAACTCTCCCCCAAGGACCGCGACTTCGTCGTGGAGCTGGTGAAGCTGCAGTGCGGGTTTCTTCGCGGTAAGTAAGCAGCACCCGGCTAGGAGAAGTATTTCGACAGGCCGCGGTAGTACACGGTGACGGCCGCGTCCGCTTGATCCTGCAGCCAAAAGTACGTGTCCCAGCGCATCCATTTGGGTTTCGAGGGGAAGGGCTCAGCGAGGCTTCGGCTTCCCCCTAGCCGTGCCCGAATCTTCTGCGCGCGCCTCAACGCACGGTTGGTTGCGTTGTCCCGGGTGCTGGGATAAGCCAGGCGCAGACAGCGCCGGCACCTGAAGATGTCCCCGAGGTAAAGCTTGTCCGTGCGGCGCCGGCACCAGAAGCTCGGGCATTTGAACCAGAGACGACTGCCACCAAGGTGACAGGCCGTTCGATCCAGGTGAATGACTTGCTGCAGTGCGCGTGACTTGTCACTGACCCTAGAAGTCAGCTCGATGTGGTCGGGGGCGGCGGAGATCAGGATGGAGAACCTGTCCGTCCCGGGCCACGTCCAGGCGGAGGCTCCCCCCGGCGCCAGCCAACCGCCCCTCACGAGCTTGCGGAGGTTCAGGCACCGCACGTCATCTACCGTGTGGCGTGGCTGGCCTTTCCCGGGAACCGAAATCATTTGTCTAACCCGACCTTCAGGGCACACGACCTAGGGCAGCGTCTTGCTTCATCCCGGCGGGCGGCCTGTTCGGCTGCTTGGCCCGAACCGCGGAAGCCCCCGCGGTGCCCGTAAGCGCACTGCCGAAACCGACAAAACCCCCGTTCTGGCAGTTTTGGCAGTGCTGGCGTCGGGGCTTGTCAGCTTCGCAGGCACACTCGAATCGGTTCATGCGCTCTATCCCTTGCTCTTGAGCAGCACGGCGGGGTTGATGCGGTAGCGGCGTGTCGGCCGGCCCCCCCTGGGTCCCGCGTCGGCTTCTTCTCCGCGCACCCAGTGCTCGTCCTCCAGCCAGTCCAGGGCGGCCTGTATCGCCTCGTCCTTGGTCAGGTCGCGCCACTGGTTCCGGCGCACGTCGCGGGCCGTGAAGCCGTCCTGAAGATCGCCTCGCTTCAGCCGCTCCGCCAGGGACTGTGCAGCACGGCGGCCGTCGTCCTTGACCAGGCCATAGCAGCGACGCGCATGTGCTTCGAGGTACTCACACCAAGCCGCGGCCCGCCGCGCAGATTCTTCATCAACTTCGGCACCACCTCCGCTCACCAGGTGGAAGATAAGGGCGAGGGCAGGGAACAGCTTGTTGTACTTGCTCAGGTGCTCATGGACGATAGGATCGACCTCCCCCTGCAGACGCTCGCGGTGAAGGTCCATGGACCATTCGATGAACACCTCCTGCGCAGCCGGACTGAACCGGAAGTAGGGGAACTTGTTCAGGTCGTCTGCCGGTGCCGCCCCCACCTCCACCGGATCAAGATTTGCCAGGCGCTCGAATACCTCCATGGCTGCCCTGGCCGCCGCCGCGTCCGGCGTCCTATCCCGCCACTCCCACTCCGGCGGGTCTGGATACACCAGGAGCTGGAATCGCTGCAGCATCCCGTCGTTGGCGTACCCGCGCGTCGCGGCCTCCAGGTAGCGGATCAGGCGGTCAGGTTGAATGCCTCCCAGGATCGACACGCACACGTTCTTGATGTGGACGTTGCCGCGGCCGATGCGGTCTGTGTCGAAGCCCTGGTTTCCGTTCCAGGCCTCCAGGAAGAAGGCCCGGTCACCCTCTCGGCCTTCGCGGTCCCATGTCTCGATCAGGCCAACCAGTTCATCCCGCACCACCAGAAGCCCGGCGGGGTTGTCGCGCAACAGCTCACCCAGCTTTTCGACCGTGGTGTCGTTCGTCTTGTAACGACGAAGGATAGGAGGCGCCGGGGCACCCCTGTTGTGGGCCTGTAGCTCCTTCGTGATGCTCTCCAACGAGGCTTCCGTCTCGCCCTTGCCGCCCCCCTTTGCGGCGCTCTTGACGCGGCCATGGATGGCGTCACGGCGGGCCTCATGGACCATTTCAACAGCCTCGAAGTCGGCCATTGCGGCCTCGTGGTCCTTTCGGGCCGCCGCAGTCAGGCGATCCATGGCCCTCAGCGCGGCACTGGTTGCCGGCGTCTTCTTCGAGGACGGGCTTCCCACGATGCCGCCCCAGAGGTTGGGAACCACCAGCCAGTTGTCCTTGGCCTTGGGTTTGATCGCGCAGCGCGCCCCAATGACTGAACTCAGCGCCACGACAGCGGCGACGGCGACGAAGTCGGGAGGGCACGGCATGCGTCCGGCCTCATCCATCACCCAAGGCCGCAGCGACGGCGGGAGCAGAAGTTCAGCATCGAAGACCGGCACCGGCTTGAGGGTGGTCACGATGGGGCGCGGTGTAGGCCAGCCTCCAGGCGCAAAGGAGCCAACGTCGTCGGGCGTCACGGTGACATGCTCCAGTTGGAGGACCACACGCCACACCAGGCTCCCGCCGGGGTGCGCGGCCAGATCGGCGCCCCGGTCATCGACACCTCGGGTGGGTAGGCATGGCACTCGTCGCGCTCCCAGAAGACGCAGGATTCGCAGCTCGCTGCATACAACAACGCCTCCGCCGCCCCGAGCAGGTCCTGCTCAATGCGGTCGGGCAGGCGATCAGCAATCTTGCGGAAGTTCGGGCCGCGCGGATCGGGCGTGTATTCCCGTCGCCGCGCGGACGCACGGCTAGCCGCTGGTGGAGCGAAGGTACCGGGCTTCACAGCACACCGGCTCGGCTCTGCTCGACCAGGCGGCTGAGATAAGCATCTACTTCATGCTGCAGCCAGCCAACAGCAGCGCCGGTCAGGCGGATGGGCCTCGGGAAGCTTGAGTCGTAACGCTTGGACTTGGGGTTGATCTTGTCGTAGATGGTGCTGCGGGAGAGTCCCAGGCGCGCTTCCAGATCACGGCGGCGCAGGATTTTCAGCTCGGGGTGGTGAGATTCGGGCATTGTCGGCTCCTTGTGGAATGACCGACACCCAATCTATACATCGACAACAGCCTCCTCCACCTCTCAGCCGGCAGAATGCTCACTCTGCCGGCAGGGTTCCACTTTTTGCCACCGCATCCCAACCTCGAACCCAGTCCTCGATCTTCTTGTGGCTTTTGAGGTGCTGGCACTTCTCCAGCATGTCCCGGGCAAACTCCGCTTTGCTCTTGTAGCGAGACGGATTGGCTCGCCATTCGCGATAGCACTCAAATACAAGCTTCTTGTCTGCGGCCTTGGGGTCCTTCTGGTGCCGCGCTACGGCTGCCTCGTAAGCCATCCTGCGCCGGACCTTCTTAAGCTGGGGACTGCCGTTTAACTCGGCCTGCGCGTCAGACAAAGCGTTCATTGCGGACACTACCGAGGAAACGGAGCCTCGGCCGTCCAATTCCATGCCGATTATTGCGTTGTCGATCTCACGCAGGCACGCAAACAGTAGATGTTCCCCTCGAAGCTCATCCACTACATCGATCTCTCCCATCTCCCTGAGTTGATCGAATATCTGCACTGTTAGCGCTAGGATTTCCGCCTCGGTGCGATGCTTCAGGGCTAGTAGGTTCGGGTTCAGTGGTTTTCCATGCTGATCGGCCATACGGCCAGCGTCGGCCATGTCGGCAAGCAGCTCGCGCCACATGGACATACATCGCTGAAAGCTCTCGTATCGCTTTACGTAATCTTCACGATCTTGAACGCCCAGCAATTGATATGCGTCGCGCCCGATCCGCCAAAGGGCCTCTGCATCAGGATTGCTGGAGTTGCGAAAGACCGGCCGCCCCATTCGGTCTAAAAGCTCCCCATTCGTTGGATCGGAGTACGTCACGAATGGCGAGTATCCTTGGAACGGCGTCGCATTAACTACAGCGTCAACTATGCGCATCAGGTCTTCAGCGGTGGCAGGTTTGTTAGCTCCCGCCGTCTTGGTTGATCTCTTCTTCATAGCGCCGAACTCTCCCTGCTATCCCTTCGGGCCGCCAAGGTTCCCAAGTGGAGGTAGTGTCTTCACGATCTTCATCGTCTCAAGACTTACTGTTACCACGCGCAGCAATAGCTCCAAGGGATAGCGCGGATTGTTCATCGTCTCGACAGCCCAGTCGTTGGCGTCGTTGGTGATGCCGCTATCTGGGTCGGGCTTCACGCACTGCCGCTCCATGACCCAATCAATGGCGGGCTTCCCGTTAATAACGTATTCGTAAGCATCCAACGGGATGCCGGTAACAGTGATGCGATCATTGTAGAGAATAGTAGTTAGGTCTTTGTCCTTACTCCTTCTTCCATACCGCATCTTTTGAACACGGTAGTCATCGTCAGACAGTGGCTTGCTGCCATGTTCTATCTTCGCGCCTGCGTACATGGGCACGGTCTCGTAATTTAGATGTAAGTCCGCCAGTGCACGTCCGGCCTTGCTAAATCGCCAGAAAGCAGCTGCCGTCTCTACGCAAGGAATTCGTGGGAGTTCCTTCGCCAAGTTGTCTGCGTATCGAGAACGATAGTCCGGCGAATACAGTAGTCCGTACACATAGTAGAAGATGTCCTCCTTCCCGAGTTCCTCTCCAGGATACGCAGCGAGGAAATGTGTCAGCGCTGCGTTCGTCAGGGCGTCGCGCCGCTTCTTTTCAACTCCCTTCATACCTTCTGGAGAGAATAGAACTCCTTGCGGAGCTTCTACCGCCTCGGTCTGCGTTTCATCGTATAGGTACATGGAGAAGCATTGTGTGCCACCGTCTCCAATTAACTTGAAGCCGGGAACGACGCCGACCATGAGCGCGCTGAATGCAACAGTTCCCCCGCTGGCGGAAATGCAGATGACTCTATTCTCGTGCGCTCCGTCAGGAAGGATGCGCGGCATCTGACTAACTCTATGGTTTAAGTATTCGTTGTAATAGAGCCATTGCTTAGTGAACGGGCGTGTAATGCTTTTCGCGAGACAGGCAGCGTCGAACTCGAACGAACGACCGCGGATCAGTTCGTCCTTTAGGCTGCTGCTCCAGCTAATAAGAGTTGGATCATTGGTGATGAAGTCATCGACCGCTGCTGCTCGTTCCTTCCGCGGGGCCTCGCCATACACGCTAGCAAATCGTGTTGCTTCAGCGTTATACGCAGCGATCATGCGGGTCATGTTGTTGGCTACCGACAACTTTGACGCGTTGTAGCACCACGCGTCCCGACTCGTAAGAACGCCCTGCGAGAATGTCTCGAACAACTTGATCCCTTCACCCTTCTTGTCTCCGAGCGGCGCGAAAGTAGAAAACCCGTCATCTCGCTGCTTAAGCCAGTCACCGTGCGCGTCAGGTGTAATTTTTCTCCACCCATTTGCTGCAGAAATACCTGCAATGCTTCTAAAGCCGGTAACTATCTCCAGCTTTTGCTCCCGACTGAGGTAATCCCCAATGTCATGGAAGAAAATCTGTCCCTGATCTTTCGCATTTGGATTCTTTACAAGCAAAGAAATGGCAATCGGCGCGCGGCTTCCACCACCGAAAATTTTCCCTCCCTCCTTCCGAGACAGCTCCCCTGAGGTCCGCTGATTTCCTCTGAGGTGAAATACATAGATGCTGCTGAACTCTTCCGCCAAACATTTTCGTAGCCCGTCTGCGGATGCGGCTTCGACAAAGCCCGCGTTTGTTACGAATCCGATAACCCCGCTATTTCCAACACGATCACTCGCCCATCGGATGGCGCGGATATAGCTGTCATATACCCCTTTAGTGGTTGTAGCTGCTGATCTTTCCGCGTATGTGTGCCGGATACGACCATCCAGATGCGGGTATTCGACGTTGTCATTGTTGTCGTTCTCGCTTTTCTGGCCGACGGAGTACGGCGGGTTCCCCAGGATCACACGAATGTCTAGCTTCTTCTGCCGTTTGCGTCTTTTACTGTTGTCCACCAGCACTGCATCGATCAAGTCCTCTTTCTCATACATCTGAAAGGTGTCGGTAAGGCAGATGCCCTCGAACGGCTGGTATTGCCCACCTACAATGCCGTGGTACACCGCTTCGATGTTGATAGCAGCGATGTAGTAGGCGAGTAGCACAAGCTCGTTCGCATGAATTTCGTGCCCGTATTTGTGCTTCAGCTCCTGAGGCGTGATTAAGCCGCTCTGCATCAGCCGAGTGATAAAGGTGCCGGTACCAGTGAAGGGATCGATGATGTGAACGTCTCTGCTACCCAGTGTTTGTCCGAACTCCGCCTGTAAAATGTTTGCGACGCTGTGGATAATGAAGTCCACCACTTCGACAGGGGTGTAGACGATACCCAGTCGCTCCGTCATGCGAGGAAACGCATTGCGGAAAAATTTGTCGTATAGCTCTACGACGATTTTTTGCTTGCCTCCAGCGTTGTCGATGCCCTCGGCCCGAAGCTTTACGCTGTCATAGAAGGCCTGCAACGTGTCCGCCTCTTTCTCAAGACGATGCTCTTGAAGGGCCTCAAGCACACCTTGCATCGCCTGACTCATTGGGTTGTGGCTTGCAAAGCTGTAACTCTCGAACAGAGCATCAAACACCGGCTTGGTTATTAGGTGCTGTGCCAGCATCTCGATGATGTCGCTATCCGAAACGCTGTCGTTTAAGTCGTCGCGCAACTCTGCGGCAAAGTGCTCAAATGCAGCGCGCTCCTTGGTGTTGACTGGATTTTCTAGCAGCGCCGTGATTCGGTCGATATGCGTTTTGGCGATCTTCGCAATGTCGTTTGCCCAATCTTCCCAATGGCTGCGATTACCAACCTTCTGCACCAACTTCGCATAGATCGCGCGCTCTATCTCGCCGATCTCGAACTGCAGTTCACCCTGGTCTTCCTTACTCGGGCCCTTGGGTAGGTCTGCGCCTATTCCAAACTGGTTTTTTCCGGAGTTCTTGTTCTTTGCGCTCTTCGATCTGTCTTGCTTCTTCTGAATCGTGTCAGTGATGGCAATGACTTCCATCTTTTTAACATCTTTGCCGATCAGGTCTAGCTTGTTAATCATGGCGTCAAAGCGATCATCGTGTGACCGCAACGCTTGCAGTACCTGCCAAACCACCTTATAGGTCTGGTTATCGTTGAGCGCTTCGTGGGGCTCTATCCCGGCGGGAATTACTACCGGTAGTACCACGTAGCCGCGTTTTTTGCCCGGAGCGTTTCGCATGACGCGGCCCAACGATTGCACCACGTCTACCTGAGAGTTGCGCGGCGTCAGGAACAACACTGCGTCTAATGCCGGGACATCTACTCCCTCCGACAGGCACCGGACGTTACTCAGAATGCGACAGGTGTTCTCCGGTGCAGGAGATTTGAGCCACGCAAGCTTTGCCTCTTTCTCGCCCGCGTTCATCCCGCCATCTACATGCTCGGCCTCACATGCCAGCGAGATTGCTTCTTCATCCTCAGCGGTTCTCTGATATTCCTCCACCACCGCTTGGAACATACCTGCAATATTCTTTGAGCTAACTTTGTGTGTTTTTGCTCCTTTGTTGACCTCGATCACCTGGCAGAAGGCCACGGCTCGCTGCATGGGGGCCTCGTCGCCGACTAAGTTTTCCGAGAGCCCCTGCTTCGACAGAGCCTTCCAGCACCCGATGATCTTGGCGGCATCGTCTACCTTGAGCTGGTTGTTTTCGTCCTTCAACAGATTCTGAAGACGGCGGTTTACGTGCGACTCTTCCATCGCCAGCACGAGCACCTTGTAGTCAACCAGCAGCCCTCGCTTTACTGCCTCGGAGAATGTGATGACGTGCAGCTCGGACCCGTACAGAGTCCTATCGTCCATAGAACATAGCGCCACATTTCCTTTCTCCGCACTGGCTTTAGCGTGCTCGCCGTATATGCGCGGCGTAGCTGTCATGTAGAGCCTCTTTGCTGCACGGATGAAGCCCGCGTCGTGCACACGCACGAATTTGCTTTCATCCTCACTTTCAAAGGTCGCGCCGGTTGTGCGATGTGCCTCGTCGCAGACGACTAGATCGAAGTCACCAAGGCCATGTTCCTTTTGGGCATCACCAATTACCTCGATGCTGTGATACGTGCTGAACACCACACTCATGTGCCGCGCGTCGTGCCGCTTTGCTACTTCAACGGCAAGCCGCTTCGCGTCTGTAGTCGCCGGGTATTGAAGCTCATGCGACAGCATTTGGAAGTCGTCGTCCAGGGCTTTTCGCTTCTTCCCAACATCGCTGTCGGAGCAGACCGCAAAGCTATGGAGAGGTACCATGCTTTCCTGGGTCCAGTCCGTAAGGGCCTGGGAAAGCAGAGAAAGACTCGGTACCAAGAACAAGATGCGTTTGCCAGGGCCTGCGATCTGTTCAGCAATCTTCAAACTGGTAAAGGTCTTTCCCGTACCGCACGCCATGATGAGCTTGCCGCGGTCTGCTTTCGACAATCCTGCAAGCACATCGGCCACCGCGTTCTTCTGGTGTTCCCTCAGAACCTTCTTAGGCTTTAGCGTAGGCGTAGTCGTAGGTTGGTAACGGCTCCATTCGATTTGGCTGTTCTCTAGATCAAACAGGGTAACTAGACTCACCGGAGGCTGTTGATCCTGGACAGCCTTGCGCAGGTGCCCGCTGCTCTTAGTTGCCGTGAGAAAGATGAGCCGATGTGCGAAATGTTTCTTGCTGGACGCAGTGAAGAACGTCGCGAAGTCATCCAACTTCAGGACTGCATCGTCATCGTAGAATTTAGCTTGCACGGCATGCAGCTCGCCCGTGCTGGTCTCAGCCACTAGATCGATGCCAGCATCTGCACCTATATCGCCCAGTCCGCGCTTTGCTGCCTGAGCACGCCATTCTTCCCAGAGCCAAACGCGGCCACCGTACAAATCTGCGTAGAAGGGTTCGTTGATGAGATACGCTTTCACCAGCCGCTCGAAGTAATTTCCCTTCTCACGCTCGGAAGCAGCGCTATGCCGGAATGAGTCCAGCAGTGTGTTCAACGGAGTCACAGGTTCCCCTTATCAGTACCAATCACCTGCCTTGCCGCAGGCTTTAGCTATTCGTGCTCTACGGGCGCTTTAGGCCGCGCGAGCTTCCTTGCCGAAGCGGCCCAGAATTACCTTTCGGCCTTCTTCGATCTGGCTATCCACGAAATCGGCCCACCACTGGAGCATTTCGCGCCGCGGTTCTTTCCATTCGGCCTTGTTGTATACACCGCGAACGCCTCCCGTCTTATGGGCCAGCGACTTCTCAATCCAATCTGAGTTGAAGCTAGCCTCGTTGAGAAGGGTCGATGCCGTCCGGCGGAAGTCGTGGATTACGAAGTCTTGCACATCTGCCTCCAGCGACCGAATCACGTAGTTGAGCGTGGTCTTGCTGATCGGGCGCTTGGAGTCGTTGCGGCTGGGGAAGACGTTCTCCGATCCGCAGGCCAGCGCTTTCAGCTCTTCAAGCATGGCTATGGCCTGCCGGGACAAAGGAACAACGTGGGCCTTATCTTTCTTCATTCTTTCCCTCGGGATTGTCCACTCCTGCGCGTCGAAATCGATTTCCTCCCACCGGGCCTCGATCAGCTCTGATTTTCGCACCATGCAGAGCATGAGCAGATGCAAGCCGAGCTTATATGCACGGTTCATGTTGGACTGGTAGATGGCCCGCAGCAGGCGGCCGATCTCCGTCGGAGTCAGCGCTACCTCGCGGCTACGCGCTACCGCAATGAACTTTGCCTCGATGGCTGCCGCGGGGTTGAACTGGGTCTTCTGTCGCGCAATGCCGTATGCAAATAGACGCTTCAGGATGTTTCGCGTCTGCAGCGCCATCTGGTCGGCGCCGCGGGCCTTGATTCGGTCTGTGATGGTCAGAATGTCGGTGACGGTGACTTCTCCAACCATCTTGCCCCCGATGGCGGGAATCACGTCTTTTTCGAGCACACGACGGATATTCCTGCAGTCGCTATTTGCCGGCTCTGCGACCTCCTGGAACCAGCGCCATGCAAAGGCCTCTACGGTGTCGGTGCTGAGCTTAGCGGCTTCCGCAGCCCTCAGCTTGGCCGTGGCCTTGGCGCACCACCTGCTCACGAACTCCTGCGCTTGCTCGCGTACGGCCATCGGGACATCCCCTGGGATGGCGTTCCCCTGCGCAAGAGCCATTGGAGAAACCCCACGTTTTGCGAGGCTCTTGGCTGCCTCGCGCCAGGCTCGTGCTTCCGCTATGGACCAGGTGGGGTACTCACCCAGAGTGACCTTCTCTTGCTTCCCCAGGAGCCGATACCGAAGCCGCCAAGCCAGTGTTCCCCCCGGCATGACCTCCACGAACAGACTTCCGCCATCAGCGACGGTGTAGGGCTCAGCCTTCGGCTTGAGGTTGCGGAGCTTTGTGTCTGCCAGCGCCATTGCGTTCTCCATGGTGGTGTTCCCATGGCCTAGGGAGTAGAAATCGCCTTCTGGGTGAGCCTTGGGCACACTGATGACTGCTACTGGGCACGGCCATGGGCACACTTTTACTCGGATTGGCTCGGCATGTGCAAGCGCAGTATGGACGCAATATCCTTTTAAAACGATGAGTTGAGTGAAATTATCGGAATGCTTTGGCATCCCTAGGAACGACTTTTACTTCCCGATGCAGAAGCTGGAAAAGATCCGCCCCAGCAGGTCCTCGGTGGTGAAGCGCCCGGTGATCTCGCCCAGGGCCTCGTGCGCCAGGCGCAGTTCCTCGGCGGCGAGTTCCGGCATCGCGGTTTCGCGCAGGCGTGCCTGCGCGTCGCCGGCCAGTGCGCGGGCGCGGCGCAGGGCATCCACGTGGCGGCTGCGCGCGGAGAAGGCGCTCTCGCTCGCGTTCACTCCGGCGAAGCGGCGGATCTCGGCGAGCAGCAGTTCCAGGCCCGCGCCGCTGCCGGCGCTGAAGCGCAGGTGCCGGCGGCCGTCACGCTCGAAGACTTCCGGCTCGCGGCCGCTGAGGTCGCACTTGTTGTGCAGCACCCACACCGGCAGGCCCTGGGGCAGGCTCGCCAGCAATTGCCGGTCGGTGTCGTCGGCTCCGCTGCGGTCGTCGACCAGATAGAGACCGAGTTCCGCGCTGGCCAGCGCCGTGCGCGCGCGGCGGATGCCCTCGCGTTCCACCAGGTCGTCGCTGTCGCGCAGGCCGGCGGTATCCACCACCGTCACCGGCAGGCCGTCGAGGTCCAGGTTCTCGCGCAGCACGTCGCGCGTGGTGCCGGCCACTGGCGTGACGATGGCCACCTCGGCACCGGCGAGGCGGTTGAGCAGGGTGGACTTGCCGACGTTGGGCTGGCCGGTGAGCGCCACCACCAGGCCTTCGCGCAGGCGCCGGCCCTGGGCCGCGCCGGTCAGCAGGGCGTCGAGATCCGCAATCAGCTTTTCCAGGCGCGCGTGCAGCTGCGCATCGCCCAGCCAGTCCACGTCCTCGTCGGAGAAATCCAGCGCGCCCTCCACGAACACGCGCAGCGCCACCAGCTCTTCGGCCAGCGCGTGGACCTGCTTCGACAGCGCGCCTTCCAGCGAGCGCTGCGCGGCGCGCGCGGCCTGCGCGGTGCCGGCGTCGATCAGGTCGGCCACGGCCTCGGCCTGCGCCAGGTCCATGCGACCGTTGAGGAAGGCGCGCTCGGAGAACTCGCCGGGGCGCGCCACGCGCGCGCCGAGCTGGCAGGCGCGGCGCAGCAGCAGGTCCAGCACCACCGGGCCGCCGTGGCCCTGCAGCTCCACCACGTCTTCGCCGGTGTAGGACTGCGGTGCAGGAAAGCGCAGCACGATGCCCTCGTCCAGCGTGCTCGCGTCCGCGGCGCGGAAGGGACGCAGACCGGCCTGGCGCGGCGGCGGCAAGGGTCCCGCGATGGCGGAGGCGATGGCCTGCGCCGCAGGGCCAGAGATCCGCAGGATGCCGACGCCGCCGCGTCCGGGAGCGGTGGCGATGGCGGCGATGGTGTCGGTGGCGGGGCTCATGCGGGCAAGCTTAGCGGCCCCCAAACGAAAAGTGGGAGCGACGCGAGTCGCGATCTTTTCCGGTTGAAAGATCGCGACTCGCGTCGCTCCCACTGGAGAATACGGCTTAGCGCTTCGCCTCGGCCTTGAGCGCTTCCTCGCGCTCCAGCTTGCGCGTGATGAACCACTGCTGCGCGATGCCGATCAGGTTCGAGGTCACCCAGTAGAGCACCAGGCCCGACTGGAAGAAGGCGAAGAACGCGGTCATGCCGATCGGCATGACGTTCATGATGCGCTGCTGCATCGGGTCCATCGCCGTGTTGCCCGAGAGCTTCTGCTGCACGAACATGGTGATGCCGAACAGCACCGGCAGCACGTAGAAGGGATCCGGCGCGGTCAGGTCGTTGAACCACAGCACCCAGTCGGCCTGGCGCAGCTCCACCGACTCCAGCAGCACCCAGTACAGCGCGATGAACACCGGGAACTGCACCAGCAGCGGCCAGCAGCCGGCCAGCGGGTTGAAGCCCTCCTTCTTGTAGAGGTCCATCATCGCCTTCTGCTGGCGCTCGCGGTCGTCTCCGTAGCGCTCCTTGATGTCCTGCAGCTTGGGCGCGAACTTCTTCATCTTCGCCATCGAGCGGTACTGCGCTTCCGACAGCTTGTACATCAGGCCCTTGACGATGATCGTCAGCAGGATGATGGCCCAGCCCCAGTTGCCGGTGAACTTGTACAGCTTCTCCAGCAGCCAGAACAGCGGCTCGGAGATCGGCGTCAGGATGCCGTAGTCCACCGTCAGCTCCAGCCCCTTGGCGTGGCTGCCGATGCTGTCCTGCAGCTTGGGGCCGATGTACAGGCCGGTGTTGAACGTGGCCTGCTGGCCCGGCTCGATCTTCTGCGTGGCGCCGACGTATTGCGCCACGAAGCCGTGCTGCGGCGAAGGCTTGGCGCTGAGCGTCAGGGCTTCGCCCGGCGGCGGCAGGATGGCGGTGACGAAGTAGTGCTGCAGCATGGCGATCCAGCCGCCGTTCTGCTGCTTCTCCACCGGCTCCTTGGCCAGCTTTTCCAGCTTGGTCTTGGCAAAGCGGTAGCTGTCGCCGCCCGCTTCCTTCTGCTCGTAGAGGCCCACGCCGGTGAAGGTGGAGGCAAACGGCGGCTCGTCGCCGCTCTTGTACTCGGTGCGCGCGATGCGCACGTAGGGGCTGGCGTCCAGCGCCGCGGCGCCGGTGTTGCTCAGGCCCTGCTGCAGCTCGATCTGGTAGCTGCCGCGCTTGAAGCGGTAGGTCTTGGTGGCGGTCAGGCCGGCCTGCTGCGTCGTCAGCACCACGTCGAGATGGTCGCTGCCTTCCACCAGGCGGTAGTCGGCCTGCGGCGCGCTGTACATCGTCTTGTGCGTGACCAGCGCCGCCTGGCTGCCGGCCAGGCCGCTCTGCAGCACGTAGTAGCGCCCGTTGCGGTCGTCGAGCAGGGCGAAGTGCTCGTTCTGCCGGGTCTTGGAGACCGGGTAGCCCTTCAGCTCCACGCGGCGCAGCTCGGCGCCCTCGGTGGAGATCTCGGCAATGTAGAGGTCGGTCTCCACGCGGATGCGGCGGGCCGGGCCCGCGGTGACCGCGGCCGGAGCCGCATCGGTCACGGCCGCGCCGGGGGCGGCTGCTGCCGGCGCAGGCGCCGCGGTGGGCACGTCGTCGATGGCGGCAGCAGCGGTCGCCGCGGCCGGGGCCTGCGGCAGCGGCTTGGCGCCGTAGTCCTTCTGCCAGGCCTGGTAGATGAAGAACAGCACGACACCCAGCAGGGCGATCAGGATGAAACGGCGGTTTTCCATGTCGGGTCAGTGGTGCGGGCAGCGGCAGGAATCCTGCGGCGGCGCGCCAAGATGTTCGGGAACGGGATCGTAGCCGCCGGGATTCAGGGGATGGCAGCGCACGAGGCGGCGTAAGCCTAGCCAGCCGCCGCGCCAAAAGCCATGGCGGCGGATCGCTTCGGCGGTGTAGTGGGAGCAGCTGGGGTAAAAACGGCAGCGCGGCCCCAGCAGCGGGCTGATGAAGAGCTGGTAGCAGCGGATCAGGAAGAGGCTGAGGGTGCGCATTTGGCCACCACGCGGCTCCAGAGCCGGTCGAGGACGTCGCTGAGCTGCTCGGGCGTCGCCTGCAGGCAGCCCCCCTTGGCCAGGATCACGACGTCCACGGCCGGAAGGGCATTGCGCCGGATCCGGAAGCTTTCACGGATCTGGCGCTTGATGCGGTTGCGGTCCACCGCGCGCGGTACCGCCTTCTTGGGTACCGCCAGTCCCAGCCGGGACTCGGAGTCCCCGCTGGAAACGACCAGCGCGGTCAGCCACTTTTCGTTGAGGCGGCTGCCGCGCTCAAAAGCCGCCTTGAACTCGCCGGGCTTCTGCAGGCGGGCGCGCCGCGGAAAGCGCGCCGTCATCGACCGATCCTTACGGGATCAGGCGCTTGCGGCCCTTGGCGCGGCGGCGCGAGATGACCTTGCGGCCACCGACGGTCGCCATGCGGGCGCGGAAGCCGTGCGTGCGGGCGCGACGCAGTTTCTTCGGCTGGAAAGTACGCTTGGTTGCCATGACATCACCCTGAAAACGTGTGTTGATGCAAAAGGGCGCGGATTTTATCCGCAGGCAGGGACTTAGAGCAAGCCGCAGGACCGCCGGAGGCTGTGGATAAGTCGTTTCCGAACGGGTAGACTGCCTGCCCGGCGCTAGAAAGACGCCCTCATACTAATTATTAGAAGCGAGATGCATTCTTCGGAAGAACTGTGGACGCAGTGCGTGCGCTGGCTCGAGGCCGAACTGCCCGACAAGGACATCGCGACCTGGATCCGGCCGCTGCACCCCATCGCCTCGCGCGAGCGGCTGCTGCTGCTGGCGCCCAACCGCATCGTCCTGGATCGCGTACGCCAGGACTTCCTCGGCACCATCCGCCGGGCGGTGCGGGCCAGCTCCGGCGAGACCCTGCCGGAGGTCGAACTGGCCGTCGGCAGCGCCGAGGTGCGCGCCCCGGCCGGTCCGCCGAGCACCCCGGCCGCCGGCCCTGAACCGGTGCTGGCCCCGGCCGCCCCGGACGAGCCGCCCATGGGCAATGCCCCCAAGCTGGATTCGCGCTTCACCTTCGCGAACTTCATCGAGGGCAAGTCCAACTCCCAGGCGCGGGCCGCGGCGCAGTACGTGGCCGAGTCGCCGGGCGGGGCCTATAACCCGCTCCTGATCTATGGACCGACCGGGCTGGGCAAGACCCACCTGATGCATTCCATCGGCAACGAGATCCAGCGGCGCAATCCGCAGGCCCGCGTCGCCTACCTGTTCGCCGAGCAGTGGATGAGCCAGTACGTCACCGGCGTGCGCCACGGCCGCTGGGACGACATCAAGTCCTACTACCGTTCCGTCGACGCCCTGCTGATCGACGACATCCAGTTCTTCGCCTACAAGGAAAAGACGCAGGAAGAGTTCTTCCATGCCTTCAACTCCCTGATCGACAGCCGCAAGCAGATCGTGCTGACCTGCGACCGCTATCCCAAGGACGTGGACGGCATCGATGACCGCCTGAAGTCGCGCTTCACCTGGGGCCTGTCCGTGGCGGTGGAAACGCCGGACCTGGAAACCCGCATCGCGATCCTGCAGAGCAAGGCCGAACAGAGCCACGACCTCAAGCTGCCGGACGACGTGGCGATCTTCGTCGCCCAGCGCGTGCGCTCCAGCGTGCGCGACCTGGAAGGCGCGCTGCATCGCCTGGCCGCCAGCGCCCGCTTCCGCGGCGAGCCGCTGACCACCGATTTCGCCCGCACCACGCTCAAGGACATGCTGGCCGCCTACGAGCGCCAGGTGACCATCGAGAACATCAAGCGCAAGGTGGCGGACTACTACAACATCCGCGTCTCCGACCTGTCCTCGCCGCGCCGCACCCGCACGCTGGCGCGGCCGCGCCAGATCGCGATGGCCCTGGCCAAGGAGCTGACCCAGCACAGCCTGCCGGAGATCGGCGAATCCTTCGGCAAGGACCACACCACCGTGCTGCACGCCTGCCGCAAGGTGGCGGAGCTGCGCGAACAGGACCTGAAGATCCGCGAGGACTACGAGAACCTGCAGCGCCAGCTCGGTTTCTGAGGGAGGCGGGCAGGGGTTTCGGGAGGAAGAACAAGCTGTGGACGGAGTGCATGGCAAGGCTTCGGAAAACGCTTGCAAGAAGCTGTGGATAAATTAAGCTCAAGGTTTATCCACAGTTCATCCGAAGGCCGGCAGCCCGTCTGTCCAGCCCCGGAAACCGGATTCAAGCGATTGATGCGCAAGCATTAATCGAAAGTTATCACCAGCGGCACGCGGTCCTTGTTGTTATTGTTTTTACATCATTAATCAATCTACATATTAATAAGGTGATGTCATGAAACTCCAAGTGGGGAGAAACGAGCTGCTCGCAGCGCTCTCTGCGGTGATCGGCGTGGTCGAGCGTCGGCAGACCCTGCCGGTGCTTTCCAACTTCCTGATGGAAACCCGGGAAGACGAACTGATCGTCACCGGCACCGACCTGGAGATCGAGCTCGAAGCCCGCGCCCGCGTGCAGAACCTGGCGCCCGGTCGCGCCACCCTGCCGGCCCGCAAGCTCTTCGACATCTGCCGCGGCCTGCCGGAAGGTGCCGAGATCTCGCTGGACGTCTCCGGCGACAAGGCCACCCTCAAGTCGGGCCGCAGCCGCTACTCGCTGTCCTGCCTGAAGGCCGACGAGTTCCCGGCCATGGGGCGCCTGGCCGAAGGCCGCGAGCTGGTGATCCCGCGCCGTGCCCTGCGCACGCTGATCGAGCGCACCCAGTTCGCCATGGCGCAGCAGGACGTCCGTTACTACCTCAACGGCCTGCTGCTGGAAGTCACCGCCAAGCGCGTGCGCTGCGTGGCCACCGACGGCCACCGCCTGGCGATGAGCGAGGCGGGCCTGGACACCGGCTTCAAGGACAACCTGCAGGTCATCGTGCCGCGCAAGGCCGTGCTGGAACTGACCCGCCTGCTGGACCCCAGCGACGAGTCCGTCACGGTGAAGATCGGCGCCGGCCAGATCCAGGTCGACGTCGACGTGGTCCGCATGACCTCCAAGCTCATCGACGGCCGCTTCCCGGACTACGAGCGCGTGATCCCCGAGTCCGGCGACAAGAAGCTGCAGGCCGACCGCGAGCTGGTGAAGCGCGCCCTGGCCCGTACCGCGATTCTGTCCAACGAGAAGTTCCGCGGCGTGCGCCTCAACCTGGACGGCAGCAAGCTGGTCCTGCAGACGCACAACCCCGAGCACGAAGAGGCCGAGGAAGACCTGGAAGTCAGCTACCAGGGTTCCGCCCTGGAGATCGGCTTCAACGTGAACTACCTGCTCGACGCCTTGGGCGCCCTGAGCGGCGAGCAGTTCGTGATGGAGCTGAAGAACTCCGACTCCTCCGGCCTGATCCATGCGGCCGACGACTCGTCCGCCAAGTACGTCGTGATGCCGATGCGCCTCTAAGGCATGCCGCATCTCGCCCAGGTCGGGGCGGAAAACTTCCGGGTGTTCGAAACCTTGAGCCTGCGGTTCCACCGCAGGCTCAATTTCGTTTATGGGGACAATGCCGCCGGCAAGACCACGCTGCTGGAGCTGGTCCACGTCCTCAGCCGCGGCCGGTCCTTCCGCGGCAGCAGCCTGCAGGACTGCGCCGGCCCGGCCGGCAAGCACTGGCGCCTGCGCGGGCGCTACCAGGAGCAGGGCGATATGCCGCCCGTGGTCGTGGATGCCGCCTGGGCCCAGGGCGAGCTGGCCCAGAAGCGGGCAGGGCAGGCGGCCAGCCGGCTGGAACTACTCCGTGAATATCCTGTGCAAATCCTTGAACCAGGCTTGCATAAGTTGTTGCAGGACGGCCCCAGCTATCGCCGTGGCTTCCTGGACTGGGGTGTGTTCCACGTGGAACATGGTTTCCATCCGGCCTGGAGGCGCTACAGCCGGGCCCTGAGGCAGCGCAACCTGGCCCTGCGCCAACGCGCGCCGGACCGCGAGCTGGAGCCCTGGACCGCGGAACTGGCGCAGTCCGGCGAACAGGTCCATGCCTACCGCCTGGCGCAGCTCGAAGCCCTGCGGCCCTACATGGAGCGCCTGGTGCCGCGCCTGTTGGATACGGACGACTGGTCCCTGGACCTGCAGGCGGGATGGACGGCCGGGCAGAGCCTGCGCCAGACCCTCGATGCCCATCTGGCCCGGGACCGGCAGCAGGGCCTGACCCAGGATGGACCCCAGCGGGCCGAGTTGCGACTGCGCCTGTTCCAGCGCCAGACCAAGACCCTGGTCAGCCGCGGGCAGCAGAAACAGCTGATCGCCGCCCTGCTGCTGAGCCAGTGCGAGTTGATCTGTGAAACCACTGGCAGCGCCCCCATTCTGCTTGTGGATGATTTCGGGTCGGAGCTGGGCGAGGACTACCAGAGGCGCCTGTTCCAGACCCTCCGGGACTATCCCGGGCAGCTCTTCATCACCAGCTTCGCCCCCGCCGGCGTGCTGGAAAATATTGGCGAGGGAGCCATGTTCCACGTGGAACATGGCCGCTGCAGGGCGGTTTCTCCCTAGTCTCTCGGGGCTTCGGGCAGGGCCGAACCCCCTGAAAATGCTAAAATGACGGCTTCCACCAGGTCGAATCCATGACTGTTCCTCCGAACAACGAATACGACGAATCCAGCATCCAGCAGCTCGAGGGCCTGGAGGCTGTCCGCAAGCGTCCGGGCATGTACATCGGCGATACCTCCGATGGAACCGGCCTGCACCACATGGTGTTCGAGGTGGTGGATAACTCTGTGGATGAAGCCCTCGCCGGCCACTGCGACGATATCGTCGTGACCATCCATGCCGACCAGTCCATCACCGTGTCCGACAACGGCCGCGGCATTCCGGTGGGCATCAAGTTCGACGACAAGCACGAGCCCAAGCGCACCGCCGCCGAGATCGTGATGTGCGTGCTGCATGCCGGCGGCAAGTTCAACCAGAACAGCTACAAGGTCTCCGGCGGCCTGCACGGCGTGGGCGTGTCCTGCGTCAACGCCCTGTCCAAGAAGCTGACCCTGACCATCCGCCGCGACGGCCAGAAGCACTTCCTGGAGTTTGCCCGCGGTGTTCCGCAGAACCGCTTGGTGGAAGTCCAGAACGGCGTGGAAGTCTCTCCGCTGAAGATCCTGGGCCCGGCCGAGGGCCGCGGCACCGAGGTGCACTTCCTGGCCGACGAGGAAATCTTCGGCAAGGTGGAGTTCCACTACGACATCCTGGCCAAGCGCCTGCGCGAGCTGTCCTTCCTTAACAACGGCGTGAAGATCCGCCTGCGTGACGAGCGCACCGCCCAGGAAGAGAACTTTGCGTTCTCCGGCGGCGTGAAGGGCTTCGTGGAGTACATCAACCGCGCCAAGACCCCGCTGCATCCCAACGTGTTCTACGCCAGCGGCACGGCCACGGTCTCCGGCAGCACCGGCGGTCCCGTGGAACTGACCGTGGAAGTGGCGATGCAGTGGAACGACAGCTACCAGGAACAGGTGCTGTGCTACACCAACAACATCCCGCAGTCCGACGGCGGCACCCACCTCACCGGCCTGCGCGCGGCGATGACCCGCGTCATCAACAAGTACATTGAAGAGAACGGCATCGCCAAGAAGGAGAAGGTGGACATCGCCGGCGACGACATGCGCGAAGGCCTGGCCTGCGTGCTGTCCGTGAAGATGCCGGATCCGAAGTTCGCCTCGCAGACCAAGATGAAGCTGGTTTCCTCCGAGGCCCGGCCGGCCGTGGAAGAGGTGGTGGCCGAGAAGCTCGCCAACTTCCTGCTGGAGAATCCGGCGGAAGCCAAGATGATCACCGGCAAGATCGTGGAAGCCGCCCGCGCCCGTGAAGCCGCGCGCAAGGCCCGCGAGATGACCCGCCGCAAGGGCGTGCTCGACGGCATCGGCCTGCCGGGCAAGCTGGCGGACTGCCAGGAGAAGGATCCGGCCAAGTCCGAACTGTTCCTGGTCGAGGGTGACTCCGCAGGCGGCTCCGCCAAGCAGGGCCGCGATCGCCAGTTCCAGGCCATCCTGCCGCTGAAGGGCAAGATCCTGAACGTGGAGCGCGCCCGCCTGGAGAAGATGCTGTCCTCGCAGGAAGTGGCCACGCTGATCACGGCACTGGGCTGCGGCATCGGCAAGGACGAGTTCAAGCCCGAGAAGCTGCGCTACCACCGCATCATCATCATGACCGACGCGGATGTGGACGGCTCGCACATCCGCACGCTGCTGCTGACCTTCTTCTACCGCCACATGTTCACGCTGGTGGAACGCGGCCACGTGTTCATCGCGCAGCCGCCGCTCTACAAGGTGAAAGCCGGCAAGCACGAGACCTACGTCAAGGACGACCACGCGCTCAACGACTGGCTGATCGCCACCGCGCTGAACGACGCGCAACTGTTCCCGGCCGAAGGCCAGCCGGCGCTGCCGGCGGCCGAACTGGAGCGCCTGGTGCGCGAGTACGCCGCCGTGCAGGACAGCATCGAGCGCCTGGGCCGCCGCTACGATCACCACGTGCTGCAGACCCTGGCTCGCCTGGCGCCGCTGCCGGCCACGGACCAGAACAGCCTGAACGGCTGGGCCGAGCGCTTCTTCCTCGCGCTGAACGAGGGTGGCCTGGTGGGTGACTTCGCCGTGAAGCCCGTGATGGGCGCCGAGGGTCCGCTGCTGGAGGTTTCGCGCCGCTTCCATGGCGCCACGCAGATCTTCAACTTCAACCACGACTTCTTTGCCGGCAGCGACTACCGCCGCATCGCCGCGCTGCGCGAAAGCACCGCCAGCCTGATCGGCGAGGGCGCGCAGGTGAAGCGCGGCGAGCGCCAGCCGGTGGCGGTGCAGAGCATCGACGACGTCTACGCCTGGCTGCTCAACGAAGCGCGCCGCGGCCTCGGCATCCAGCGCTACAAGGGCCTGGGCGAGATGAACCCCGAGCAGCTGTGGGAGACCACGCTGAACAAGGCCAACCGCCGCCTGGTGCGCGTCAACATCGAGGACGTGGTCGCCGCGGACCAGATCTTCACCACGCTGATGGGCGAGCAGGTGGAGCCGCGCCGCGACTTCATCGAGAAGAACGCGCTGCTGGCCAGCAACCTGGACCTGTAGGCCCGCATGAAGTCCCTGAACGTCGAGCTGGCGGACCGCAGCTACCCGATCCGCATCGGTGCGGGCCTGCTGGCCGACGCGCGCCAGTACGCCGAGGTGGAAGGCCGCCGCCTGAAACTGGTGACCGACAGCAACGTTGCGCCGCTGTACCTGGCGAACGTTCTTAAGGCATTGAATTTAAAGGAAGAAGATGCCCTGGTGCTGCCGGCGGGAGAGGAGCACAAGAGCTGGGCGACGGTAGAGCGCGTGCTCGACTGGATGCTCGGCGCGCGCCTCAACCGCGACGGCGTGCTGGTGGCCCTGGGCGGCGGCGTGATCGGAGACATGGCCGGCTTCGCCGCGGCGATCTACCAGCGCGGCATCGACTTCATCCAGATCCCCACGACGCTGCTGGCCCAGGTGGACTCCTCGGTCGGAGGCAAGACCGGCGTGAACCACCCGCGCGGCAAGAACATGATCGGCGCCTTCCACCAGCCGCGCCTGGTGCTGGCCGACACCACCGCGCTGCGTAGCCTGCCCCAACGAGAGCTGCTGGCCGGCATCGCCGAAGTGATCAAGTACGGCATGCTCGCCGACAGCGACTTCTTCAAGTGGCTGGAGCAGCGCCTGGACGACCTGCTGGTGCTCGACACCGACGCGCTGACCAAGGCGATCTACCGCAGCTGCGAGCTCAAGGCGCGCATCGTCGCGCAGGACGAGCGCGAGTCGCTGGCCGGCGGTGCCGGCCCGCGCGCGCTGCTGAACCTGGGCCACACCTTCGGCCATGCCATCGAGACCTACACCGGCTACACGCAGTGGCTCCACGGCGAGGCCGTGGCCACGGGCCTGGTGATGGCCGCGGATCTCTCCGCGCGGCTGGGCTGGATGAGCGCCAAGGATGCCGAGCGCTGCACCAGGCTCGTCGCCCGCGCCGGCCTGCCGGTGAAGCCGCCGGCGGGCATGACGCCGGAGCAGTTCCTGGAGCTGATGGGCCACGACAAGAAGGTGGCCGCCGGCAAGCTGCGCCTGGTGCTGATGCGCGGCATCGGCCTGGCCGTGGTCAGCGGCGACTTCGACAAGGACGCGCTGCAGGCGACGCTGGAGCATTTCACGAAGCAGTAGCGCTGCTTTGAAGTGGGAGCGACGCCGGTCGCGAAGGCCCTCTCAAAAGATCGCGACTGGCGTCGCTCCCACGTGGAACAAGACCGTAGCCGGTTTGCCGCAGGCAAGCCGGGAACGATGCGGCTCCATGGCAGCCACAGCCGATGCCTGCGAGTGGGTTCCCGGCTTCGCTGCGCGAAACCGGGCTACATGTTTGGCATGGCCCTGTTTAGACTCTGCCCACGATGAGCGCCGACCTCGCCCCCTACGCCGCCAGTGAAGCGCATTCGCGCGGCCGCCTGCATGCCGAGCCGCCGCCGGGCAACCGCGGCGAGTTCCAGCGCGACCGCGACCGCATCATCCACTCCGCGGCGTTCCGCCGGCTGGAATACAAGACCCAGGTCTTCATCAACCACGAGGGGGACCACTTCCGCACGCGCCTGACGCATTCGCTGGAAGTGGCGCAGCTCGCTCGCACCATCGCGCGCAACCTGCGGCTCAACGTCGATCTCTCCGAGGCGATCTCGCTGGCGCACGACCTGGGGCATACGCCCTTCGGCCACGCGGGCCAGGACGCGCTCAACAGCTGCATGCAGCCCTACGGCGGCTTCGAGCACAACCTGCAGTCGCTGCGCGTGGTGGATCACCTGGAGGACAAGTACGCGAGCTTCCGCGGACTCAATCTCTCCTACGAAACGCGCGAGGGCATCCTCAAGCACTGCTCGCTGAAGAACGCGCGCAAGCTCGGCGAGATCGGCGAGCGCTTCATCAAGCGCCAGCAGCCGAACCTGGAAGCGCAGCTGGCGAACCTCGCCGACGAGATCGCCTACAACAACCACGACATCGACGACGGCCTGCGCGCGGAACTGCTCTCCGTGGAACAGATGCGCGAGGTGTCGCTGTTCCGCCGGCATCACGACGAGGCACTGAAGGCGCACGGCAAGGACCTCAATCCCAAGCAGGCGCGCCACGAGACCATCCGCCGCATCATCAACACGCTGGTGGTGGACCTCACCGAGACCTCGCGCGCCAACCTGAAGGCGGCGAAGCCGAAGGGCATCGCTGAGGTG
>Ga0255097_1000200_pt1 | contig 31554 bp, 28 predicted proteins | sample Colum_Atlam_RepB_2_FD_188436 | JGI IMG/M metagenome (GOLD analysis project Ga0255097, IMG submission 188436) | Freshwater microbial communities from Columbia River, Oregon, United States - Colum_Atlam_RepB_8d | ecosystem: Environmental > Aquatic > Freshwater > River | place: USA: Oregon...
GACCTCGTCCTCGGCGCCATGCGCCTGCGCTGGAACCCCTCGGCGGAAGGCTGGCGTGCGGAACTGGGCGGCGATGCCGCCGAGGGCGAACTGCGCTACGCCCGTGGCGCCAGCGGCACCGTGACGGCGCGCCTCAAGCGGCTGAGCATGCAGACGCGGCCCCTGCCTCCGGCCCCCTCGGCACCGGCAGACGCGGCCCCCGCGCGCGATCCGCGGCAATGGCCGCTGTTCGACATCGACTGCCAGCGCCTGCTGGCGGCGGACCAGGAACTGGGCCACCTGCAGCTGCGCAGCGCGCGCATCGCCGATGGCCAGCGGCTGGAGACACTGTCGATCAACGGCGGCAAGCTGGACCTGACGGCGACCGGCCAATGGCAGCGCAATGCCTCGGGTTCCAGCGCCGCGCTCAAGTTCGAGCTCGGCAGCTCCGATGCCGGGGCGGTGCTGCAGGCGCTGGGCTACACCCCCACGCTGACCGCCAAGTCCAGCCGCTTCTCCGGCGAGCTGAGCTGGAACGCGGCACCGCGGCTGGACTGGCAGCAGGCCAGCGGCCGCGTCCGCATGGACGTCGAGAACGGCGCGCTCAAGGCCGTGGAGCCGGGCGCCGGCCGCGTGCTGGGCCTGCTCAACCTCTACGCCATCCCGCGCCGCCTGCTGCTGGATTTCCGCGATGTGGTCAGTTCGGGCCTGGGCTTCGACAAGCTCAGCGGCAGCTTCCAGCTCGGCGAAGGCCAGGCGCGCACCAGCGACATGGAGATCAGCAGCACCTCCCTGCGCATGGAAATCCGCGGCCGCATCGGCCTGGTGGCGCGCGACTTCGACCAGACCGTGAAGGTCTATCCTGACGTGTCCTCCGGCGTGACCCTGGGCGCGGCGCTGCTCGGCGGCCCCGCGGTAGGGGCCCTGGTGCTGCTGGCGCAACAGGTGCTGGACAAGCCGATCGACCAGGTCACACAGCTCAGCTACCGTGTGACCGGCGGCTGGGACAACCCGCGCGTCGAGCGCGGCTCGGGCAACTAGGCGGCCTTTAGCAACTAGGCGGCCTTTACAGGAGACAGGCATGAATCCGGCGATCGCGGCGATCCAGATGAACAGCTCCGACCGCGTGCTGGACAACCTCTACGTGGCCGAGCAGATGCTGCGCGAGGCGGCACGGCGCGGCGCCTGGCTGGCCGTGCTGCCGGAGAACTTCGCCTTCATGGGCGCACGCGAGCGCGACAAGCTGGCGCATGCCGAGCCGCCGGGGCAGGGCCCGATCCAGGAGTTCCTCGCCACGATCTCGCGCGAGCTGCGCCTGTGGGTGGTGGCCGGCACCATTCCGCAGGCGGCGCCCGGGGATCCGAACCGCGTGCTGGCGGCCAATCCGGTGTATGCCGCCGACGGCCGCCTGGCGGCACGCTACGACAAGATCCACCTGTTCGACGTGGAAGTGCCGGGCGGCGAGAGCTATCGCGAGTCCAACAGCATCCGGCCCGGCGAACCCAATGCCGTGGTGGCGGAGACGGCTGTCGGCAAGATCGGCCTGTCGGTCTGCTACGACCTGCGCTTTCCCGAGCTCTACCGCCGGCTGGCGGCGGAGGGCGCGGAAATCCTCTGCGTGCCCTCGGCCTTCACCGCCAGGACCGGCGAGGCGCACTGGGAAACCCTGCTCCGCGCCCGGGCCATCGAGAACCAGTGCTACGTCGTGGCGTCCAACCAGTGGGGCGAGCATGCCGGCGGCCGCCGTACCTGGGGCCACAGCATGATCGTCGGGCCCTGGGGCGAGGTGCTGGCCTGCCAGGACGACGGTGCCGGCGTGGTGCTGGCGCGTCCCGACCGCGCGGCGCAGGCGAAGCTGCGCCAGGATTTTCCCGTGCTGTCGCACCGCCGGCTCGCGTGAGACGATAGGCCTTATGAACGACCCGAACCCGATGGCGGTTGCCCGCCAGACCCTGCTCGAACCCAGCGGCATCGACGACACGGCGCTGTCGCATCTGCTCGACGGCCTGATGAAGCCCGGCATCGAGGAAGCCGACCTCTACTTCCAGCATTCGCTGACCGAAGCCTGGTCGCTGGAGGACGGCATCATCAAGAGCGGTTCGCACCATGTGGAACAGGGCGTGGGCGTGCGCGCCGTGGCCGGCGACAAGCAGGGCTTGGCCTACTCCGACGAGTTGCGCCTGGAAGCGCTGCGCGATGCCGCCGGCGCGGCCGGCGCCATCGTGCGCCAGGGGCAGCAGGGCGCGGTGCAGGCCTTCAGCCGCGGAGCCGGGCACAAGCTCCTGTATCCGGCGATCAACCCGATCCAGTCGTTGCCCACGCCGGAGAAGCTGGCGCTGCTGCGCCGCGCCGACGCCGCGGCGCGCGCGGCGGACAGCCGCGTGCAGCAGGTCAACGTCAATCTCGCGCTGAACTACGAGACCGTGCTGATCGCCGCCACCGACGGCACCCTGGCGGGCGACGTGCGCCCGCTGGTGCGCATGGACGTCAGCGTCATCGTCGAGCACAGCGGGCGGCGCGAGCAGGCCCATGCCGGTGCCGGCGGCCGTGGCGGCATTGCGGAGTTCCTCGGCGGCGAGCAGCCGGAAACGCTGGCCAGGCAGGCCGTGCGCCAAGCCCTGGTGCAGCTCGACGCCGTGCCGGCCCCGGCCGGCAACATGACCGTGGTGCTGGGCCCCGGCTGGCCCGGCGTGCTGCTGCACGAGGCCGTGGGCCACGGCCTGGAGGGCGACTTCAACCGCAAGGGCACCTCGGCCTTCTCCGGCCGCATCGGCCAGCCGGTGGCCTCGGAGCTGTGCACCATCGTCGACGACGGCACGCTGCTGAACCGCCGTGGTTCGCTCAGCGTCGATGACGAGGGCACGCCTACCCAGTGCACCACGCTGATCGAGAAGGGCATCCTGCGCGGCTACATCCAGGACAAGCTCAATGCGCGCCTGATGGGCGTGCGCCCCACCGGCAACGGCCGCCGCGAGTCCTACGCGGCCCTGCCGATGCCGCGCATGACCAACACCTACATGCTGCCCGGCCCGCACGATCCGCAGGAGATCATCGCCTCGGTGAAGAAGGGCATCTATGCCGTCAACTTCGGCGGCGGCCAGGTCGACATCACCTCGGGCAATTTCGTGTTCTCGGCCAACGAGGCCTACCTCATCGAGGACGGCCGCGTGACCCGGCCGGTGAAGGGGGCGACGCTGATCGGCAACGGCCCCGAGGCGCTGACGCGCGTCAGCATGGTGGGCCACGACCTGAAGCTGGACACCGGCGTCGGCATCTGCGGCAAGGATGGCCAGAGCGTGCCGGTGGGCGTGGGGCAGCCGACGCTGAAGATCGACGGCCTCACCGTCGGCGGTACGCAGGGCTGATGCCTTTGGTGCCCGGCCGCCCGACTGAAGGCGGTTGACCGGGCCGGCGGTTCTTGCTTAATTGCCTCCCATGGCGAAACGGCCTCCAGGGAAACTGCGGATCATCGGTGGGGAGTGGCGCAGCCGCATCGTCGAGTTCGACGGCGACAGCGGCGCCCGGCCCACGCCGGATCGCGTGCGGCAGACGGTGTTCGACTGGCTGGCTCCCACCATCGAGGGGACGCGCTGCCTCGATCTCTTCGCCGGCAGCGGCGCGATGGGCATGGAGGCGCTGTCGCGCGGCGCCGCGCACTGTACCTTCGTGGAGAACGGCAGCCGCCAGGCCACGATGATCAAGGCCGCCCTGCTGCAGTTCAAGGCGCCCAGCACGCGCTGGGACGTCACCGGCATGGACGCGGTCTACTTCCTCGACCAGAGCTGGCACCGCTACCACCTGGTGTTCCTCGATCCGCCCTATGCCAGTCCGCTGCTGGACCGCGCGCTGCAGGAGTTGCCGCGCGTGCTGGTGCCGGAGCAGAACCGCATCTACCTTGAATGGCCCGAGGGCAGGCCGCCGGCGCTGCCGCCGGGCTACGAGCTGCTGCGGGAGAAACAGGCCGGTCAGGTATGCTTCGGCCTGGCGCGGTACCAGCATCCCCCCAAGTAAACCCGTCTCGCCCTTCGGTGGCGGTGACGTCTGCACCCAAGGAAACGCATGTCCGTCATTGCAGCCTACAGCGGAACTTTCGACCCGATCACCCTGGGTCATCTCGACATCATCACGCGCGCTTCGAAGATGTTTCCGAAGCTGGTGGTCGCGGTGGGCTACAACATCGCCAAGAATCCCAAGTTCAGCCCCGACGAGCGCGTGGCGCTGATCCGCGAGGTGGTGAGCGACCTGCCCAACGTGGAGGTGAAGGCCTTCAGCGGGCTGGTGGTGGATTTCGCGCGCGAGAACGGCGTGACGGTGCTGGTGCGCGGCGTCCGCACGGTGGGCGACGTGGACTACGAAAAGCAGATGGCGGTGATGAACCGCGATCTGTACGCCAACCTCGACACGGTGATGCTGGCGCCCTCGCCGGAGTACGCGCATCTGTCGTCGTCGCTGGTGCGCGAGCTGGCGGGCCTGGGGGCGCCGGTGGAGAAGCTGGTGCCCAAGGCGGTGGTGCCGGTGCTGCTGCAGAGGTTCGGGCGCGATGGGAAAAAGTGATCTGCCTAAAATGGCAGATCGCCCCTTCGCGCGCCCGGCCAGGGATGGCCGGGCAGGGGCAATGAGGTAGCTGAAGTCTCGCCGTGGACGGCGCCGCGGCTTGCCTCCCTCTCCGCGCTTGCGGGAAGAGGGTTGGCGAGGGCATGGATGCCCGAGTTGGGGCAAGGCAGGAGCAGTTGCCGGAAGGGGCTCGTGGCGTGATCCGCCAGGGCCGGGAACTTCCCGCCCCCGGGAGCGGTAAAATAGCCGTATGGCCCTCAAGATCACCCACGAGTGCATCAACTGCGACGTCTGCGAGCCGGTGTGTCCGAACCAGGCGATCTCGCAGGGCGTGGAGATCTACGAGATCGACCCCGGCCTGTGCACCGAATGCGTGGGGCACCACGACCGCCCGCAATGCGTGGACGTCTGCCCGGTGGCCTGCATCCCCCTGGACCCCGATCACGTCGAGACCCCGGAGCAGCTGATGGCCAAGTACCACAAGCTCACCCGACTGGTCTCATGAAACGCGCCGTCTTCCTGCTGCTCTGCGGTCTCGTGCTGCCTGCCCGCGCGGCGGAGCTGCCGGGCGATGCCTGCGCCACCGCCCACCCGCTGGCCACCGAGGCCTGCCTGGAAGTGCTGCGCGAGGGCGGCAATGCCTTCGACGCGGTGGTGGCGGCCAGCGCGGCGATCGCGGTCACGGAGCCCACCGGCTCGGGCCTGGGCGGCGGCGGCTTCTGGCTGCTGCACCGCGACGAGGACGGCGGCGAGACCTTCGTCGACGGCCGCGAGACGGCACCGGCGGCGGCCACCGAGACGATGTTCCAGTCGGCGGACGGCAAGGCTGTCGCGGAGCGCTCGCGCGACGGCGCGCTGGGCGCCGGCATCCCGGGTGAGCCGGCGGCGCTGGTGCATATCGCCGACACCTACGGCCGGCTGCCGCTGGCGCAGCTGCTGGAGCCGGCGATCCGCTATGCCGCCGACGGTTTCGTGGTGGACGCCAAGCTGGCGGCGACCATCCAGGGCAATCTTTCGCGCCTGTCGCCCGCGGCCCGCGACATCCTGGCGCCCGGCGGCAGGCCGCTGCAGGCGGGCGACACGCTGCGCCAGCCGGACCTGGCGCGCGTGCTCAAGGCGCTGGCCCGGCGCGGCATGGCGGGCTTCTACGAGGGCGATGTGGCGAAGAAGCTGGTGGCGGGCGTGCGCGCGGCCGGCGGCATCTGGACCGAGGAGGACCTGCGCCGCTACCGTGTGGTGGAGCGCGCGCCGCTGGTCACCTGGTTCCGCGAGTATCGCATCGTCACCGCGCCGCCGCCCTCGGCCGGCGGCATCGGCCTGGCGCAGATCTTCCAGCAGCTGGAAGCGCTGGGCTGGAAGGACGACGGTTCCACCGCTTCGCGTCACCTGATGATCGAGGCGATGCGCCGCGCCTACCGCGACCGCGCCACCTACCTGGGCGATCCCGACTTCGTGGATATCCCGGTGGGGCGCCTGAGTTCGCGCGACCATGCGCTGCAGCTCGCCGCCACCATCCGGCCCGACCGCGCCACGCCCAGCGCCGCGCTGCCGCCGCCGTCGGAAGGCGGCAACACCACGCACATCTCTGTGATCGACCGCGAGGGCAACCGCGCGGCGGCAACGCTGTCGATCAACCTGCCGTTCGGCTCCGGCTTCGTGGTGCCGGGCACCGGCCTGTTCCTCAACGACGAGATGGATGATTTCTCCGCCGCCACCGCGGCGAGCAATGCCTACGGACTGATCGGCTCGGTGCCCAACCGCGTCGCGCCGGGCAAGCGTCCGCTGTCCTCGATGACGCCCACCTTCGTCGAGGGCCCGCGCGGCGCACTGGTGATCGGCACTCCCGGCGGCAGCCGCATCATCACCATGGTGGCGCTGGGCATCCTCGGCTGGATCGACGGCCTGACGGCGGCGCAGGTCGCGGCGCTGCCGCGCTATCACCACCAGTACCTGCCGGACGCGGTGCAGTTCGAGCCGGGTGCGCTGCCGGAGGCGCAGCAGGCGCAGCTCAGGGCCATGGGACATGTGCTGAAGCAACTGGGGCCCGACAGCCTCAACCTGGTGCCGGGGAGCTATGGCAACCTGCAGCTCGTGAGCTGGGACCCGAAGGGCGGCAAGCTGGATGCCGCAGCCGATCCGCGCGCGGTGGGCGCCGGCACGGTACAGCCGAGATAGGGCCGGGCGGGCTCAGGCCGCCCGGCGCATCTCGCCGCGCGGCTTCTTGGAGGAGGCCCCGGCCGGGGGCGGGTTGAGCCCGGCGATCTCGCGCAGTTCCTGGGCGGCGATGGCCTGGGGCCTGCGTGCCAGCCGGTCGAAGCGGCCGCTCTTGCCCAGGCGCCGGATCAGGCGCAGGTGCGCCTCGATCTGCTCGACATAGGGATTGCGGCCGCCGAAGTGGTGGTCCATGTAGCGGTATGCGCCCTGGAAGTAGCCGTCGAGGCGTTCCTCCCAGAGCTTCTTGTTGAAGTCCGGCGTGTTGCGCAGCAGGTCTTCCACCTGCGGGTACATGACCTTGGGTCCGCCCGGGATGCCGGCGCCGGCCATGCCGCAGATGACGAACTCGCGGAACAGGTAGGTCTTGCACTTCTCCAGATAACAGCGGTCCGAGGTCTGCGCGATGATGTCGGCGGTGCCGAGCATGAAGCCGAGCATGCGGTCCTTCGGATGGCGCACGCGGATCTTGTCCAGCGCGATCTCGTAGCCGGTGAAATGGACCACTTGGCGCGTCAGCTCCACCGCGTCGGCGAAACCCACCGTCGGCAGGAAATCGGACAGGAATTCGCCGCTGCGATGCACGTGGTTGAGCGTGAACTCCGCGCCGTTCCAGGCCGCATCGCTGCTGCGGCGGATGTAGCCGGCGTCGTGGAACAGGGCGATCAGGATGCCGAGCTGCGTGCGCCGCTCGCCCAGCCGCTGCGCTGCCGGCACGCTGCGCTCATGCCCGTCCAGCAGGCGGGCCATGGCCAGGGCGCAGTCCAGGCTGTGCTGTGCGTCGTGGTACCAGGTATCGCAGCCCAGGTAGCCGGGCAGGGTGCCGGCATAGAGCCGCGTGAAGATGTCGAAGGCACGGTCCAGGGGCTTCAGGTCCATGCCGGGATAGAGGGAGCCCACGATGCCGCAAACGGCATCCCTCACCTCGTCCGGATGCGAAATCCGGACGGTGTCGGTGACGTCGTAGTGGTTGCGCCTCTTCCGCAAAAGGCTCATGGACTCCTCCCCCCTATTCAGGGGTTTCATGGCCCAATAATAGCCCTGTCCCCGGCCCCTGCAAATGTGACCGGGCTCACATTCAGACTGTGAATTCCGACACGACCGGAGCGTGGTCCGACGGGCGTTCCAGGCGGCGGGGTTCGAGGTGCACCCGGACTCCCGTGCAGGCTGCCGCCAGGGCGTCCGAGGCCAGGACATGGTCGATGCGCAGGCCCATGTTGCGACGGAAGGCGGCCTGCCGGTAATCCCACCAGGTGAAGCTGGCCGCGGGCTGCTCGAACAGGCGGAAACTGTCCTTCAGGCCCAGGTCCAGCAGGGCGCGGAAGGCGGCGCGCTCGGGCTCGGAGCAGAGGATGCCGCCCTCCCAGACCGCCGGGTCGTGGGTGTCCTCCGGGGCGGGGGCGATGTTGTAGTCGCCGGTCACCGCAAGCTTCGGATATTTCTGGAGTTCTTCCTGGAGATACTGGCGCAGGCCGGCGAGCCAGCGCAGCTTGTACTCGTACTTCTCGCTGCCCACGGCCTGGCCGTTGACCACGTAGACATTGACCACCCGGACCCCGCCGACCGTGGCCGCGATGACGCGGCGCTGCTCGTCGGCGAAGCATTCCATGTCGCGGCAGACCTCGGTCAGCGGCTGGCGCGACAGCAGGGCCACGCCGTTGTAGGTCTTCTGGCCGTTGTGGGCGGCGAAGTAGCCGGCGGCTTCCAGCTCCGCGAAGGGGAACTGCTCGTCCACGCACTTGGTTTCCTGGATGCCGACCACGTCGGGTTCGGCGGCTTTGAGCCAGTCCAGCAGATGCGGCAGGCGGACGCGCAGGCTGTTGACGTTCCAGGAGGCGATCTTCATGGGTTCGGCGGCGGAAGGGCGGAGCGCGAAGTCTACCCAAAAGAGCAAAACCCCCTCTGCCGCGGGATCGGAGGAAATCCCTTGTTGCGGCAGAGGGGGCTAGCCCACTGCGAACCCTTGCCGCCCGGCTCCCGGGGGAGCGGGCGGGTTACCGCCTTGACTCAGGCCGCTTCCAGCAGCCCCGTGTGCCGCAGCAGCGGCTCGATGCTCGGCTTGCGGCCGCGGAACTCCACGAACAGTTCCATCGCTTCCTTGGAGCCGCCCTGCGCCAGGATCGTGTCGCGGAACTTGTGCCCGGTCTCGGGCGCGAAGTTCGACTCCTCGAAGGCGGCGAAGGCGTCGGCCGACAGCACCTCGGCCCACTTGTAGCTGTAGTAGCCCGCGGCATAGCCGCCGGCGAAGATGTGGCTGAAGCTCCAGGGCATGCGGTTGAAGGACGGCGGACGCATGACCGAGACGATGTCGCGCACCGCGTCCAGCGTGGCCAGCACGCGGCCGCCCTGCGCCGGGTCGTAGTCGCGGTGCAGGCGCAGGTCGAACAGCGAGAACTCCAGCTGGCGGACGTTGGCCAGGCCCGTGAGGAAGGAGCGGCTGCCGCGCAGCTTGGCGATCATCTCCTCCGGCATCGGCTCGCCGGTCTGCCAGTGCCGCGCGAAGCCGCGCAGCGTGGCCGGGTCGTAGCACCAGTTCTCCATGAACTGGCTGGGCAGTTCCACCGCATCCCAGGCCACGCCGTGGATGCCGGCCACCGAGGCCTCGTCGACCTGCGTCAGCAGGTGGTGCAGGCCATGGCCGAACTCGTGGAACAGCGTCAGCGCCTCGTCATGCGTCAGCAGCGCCGGCTGGCCGGCCAGCGGCGGGGTGAAATTGCAGACCAGGTAGGCCACCGGCTGCTGCAGGCCCGAGGCCGTGCGGCGGCGGTTGACGCACTCGTCCATCCAGGCGCCGCTGCGCTTTTCCGGGCGGGCGTAGGGATCCAGGTAGAACATGCCGAACTGGCGGCCCTCGGCGTTCTTCAGCGCGTAGGTGGTCACGTCGGCATGCCAGACCGGCACGCCGGCGGCGGGCTCCACGCGGATGCCGTAGATGCGCTCCACCAGGTCGAACATGCCCTGCACCACGCCGGGCAGCGGGAAGTAGGGGCGCAGCTCCTCTTCCGACAGGCCCAGCTTCTGCTCCTTGAGCTTCTCGGCGTAGTAGGACGAGTCCCAGGGCTGGAAGTCGGCGAGGCCGTCGAGCTGCTTGGCGAAGGCCTTCAGCTCGTCCAGCTCGCGCTGGGCGCGCGGCTTGGCGCGCTGCGCCAGGTCGAGCAGGAACTTCTCGACCTCGTCCGGCGACTCGGCCATCTTGGTGGCCACCGACACTTCGGCGAAGTTGCGGTAGCCCAGCAACTGGGCCTGCTCGTGGCGCAGCTTGAGGATCTCTTCCATCAGCTCGCTGTTGTCGAACTGGCCGGCCAGGGGGCCCTGGTTGGAGGCGCGCGTGGCATAGGCCTCGTACAGCTCGCGGCGCAGCTCGCGGTTGCGCGCGTAGGTGACGACGGCATCGTAGCTGGGGAAGTCCAGCGTCAGCAGCCAGCCCTCCAGGCCCTTGGCCTGTGCCTTGGCGGCGGCGGACTGCTTCGCCGCCTCGGTCATGCCGTCGAGCAGCGAGGCGTCGGTGACCTGCTTGCTCCAGGCCTGGATCGCGTCCATCAGGTTTTCTTCGAACTTGGTCTGCAGCTCCGACAGGCGCAGGCTGACGTCCTTGTAGCGGGCCTTCTGCTCCGGCGGCAGGGCGATGCCGGACAGCTTGAAGTCGCGCAGCGCGTCGTTGACCACCTTGCGGCGGGCAAAGCCGTAGGTCTTGAACTCGGCGCTGTCGGCCAGCGCCTGGTAGGCGCGGTACATCGGCTCGGACTGCGACAGCTCGATGCCGTACTCGGTCACCTTGGGCAGGCAGGCGTTGAAGGCCGCGCGCCACTCGGCGGTGCTGGTCACGCTGAACAGGTGCGACACCGGGCCCCAGGCACGATGCACGCGGTCGCCCATCTCTTCCAGCGGCTCGATCAGGCTGTCCCAGCTCGGCTGCGCGTTGCCGGCCAGCAGCGCCTGCAGCTCCTCGCGGTTCTGCGCCAGCACGGCGTCGATCGCCGGCTCGGCATGCGCCGGCAGGACCTGGTCGAAGACGGGGAGGGGCGTCAGGCCCGCGGCGGCAAGCAGGGGGTTGGTCATGGTTCTGGTTGGAAACGAGGGGAGCTTCTACTTGGGCGCTATTGTCCCCCCCTTCAACCCCGGGCACGAGGCGCCGCCGCGGCCATTTCCGCAGAGGGTTGTTTCGGGGGGGAATTTAGCGGGACGCCGATACGGCCGTACCGGCGCTCAGTGTTCTTATAACTAAATCATTAATACTATTTTATTCAAATAATCACAGCGTCAGCCGCCCCCCAAGCCGCGGGCCTGCAAGGCGAAGACGGCGGCGCAGCCCAAGGCCAGGAAGCCCAGGAGGCTAAAAAATGTCCACCAGCGCTGGCGCCGCAGCAACTGCTCGGCGCTGAGCGTGGACAGCAGGAAGGGGCGGCCGTCGCGGCTGCGGTCCAGCACATGGATGTCGGGGTCCAGCGAGTGTTCCAGCTGGCGTGCACGCACCGCTTCCAGCGCGGCGCGGCGCACGGCCTCCCATTCCTGCGCATCGATCTCGCCGTTGCGGTCGGCGTCGAAGCGGCCCAGCAGGGCGTCCCGGTCGCGCTTCCACTCGGCCAGCAGCTCGCGCAGCTCGGTGGCCTCGTCGAATTGCGGTGCGTGGCCTTGCGAGCGGAATTGCCCCAGCGCCAGCAGGTAGTCGCCGAACTGCAGCAGCTTCTCGCTATAGCGGTAGTCGCCGCCGCCGAACCAGCGGTGGCCCACCGGTGGCCCCTCGGGGCGCTGCGTGCGGCCGCGCCACTGCCGTTCCAGGCTCGGGTGCACGGTGGCACCCGCGGGGTCTACGATGCAGTCGCCGGTTTCGTCGCTGAGCTGGAACAGCTCGCCGCTGGTCTCCGCCTCCACCGTGACCCACTCGGTGCTGCGCTTGCCGTTGCGGTAGGTGGTTTCCTGGCGCTCGATGCGGTACCACCACCAGCAGCAGCGCGCGCCGCTCAGCGGCGAATGGATCTCCGGGCCCGGCAGCAGCCGGGCGTGGCCCTGCAGCCGGACGTAGCCCTGCGCCGCCGAGCGGATGCGCGACACCGGCGTGTCCTGGATCAGGCGCGATTGGCGCAGGCAGCGGAAGGCCAGCCAGAACAGGACCAGCGCGCCGGCGGCGGCGAACAGGGTCCAGAACCAGAAATGGCCGGCATCGGCCTGGCGGAGGTCGCCGGCGATCTGCTGCAGGAAGGCATTCATGAGAGGTAGAAGTATTCGACGTGGCCCCAGGCGCCGGCCAGCGCGGCCAGGGCCAGCGGCGCCAGCACCAGGAACAGCAGCAGGCAGATGGCGGCGGCCCAGCGCTCGCCGCGGACCAGGCTGGCCTGGGGCTGGGTGGCCAGGATGAAGCGCCGGCCGTCGGCCGGCCGCGACAGGGTGTTGGCCCCCGGCTCGCTGCCGCCCTCGGGGAAGCGCTGCGCCGCCATGCGCTCCACCTGCGGCAGCCAGGCCGCGGCGCGGTCCGGAACCCGGGCCCACGGGGCCCGGAAGGTGCGCAGGTCGCCCAGCAGGTAGAGCTCGTCGCCGGCCTTGATGGTGCCCTCGACATGGCGGGTGGAACTGTCCGGCTGCCAGGAGCGCCAGCGCACCGAGGCGGCGTCCGCGCCCTGGGGCAGCACCAGCGCCAGCCCGCTGCCGTCATCCACCAGGAAGGGTTCGGCGCTCTGCTCGTCGCGGGTCATGCGCCACTGCTTCTTGTCGCCGATGCCCTGCTCGCGGAACACCTGGCAGGCCCACCAGACGCAGCCCTCGCCGGACAGCGGTGCCCGCAGGTCCTTCTCCTGCGGCAGCCCGGCGGCACGCCCATGCAGCTCGACGTAGCCCTGGGCGGCGCCGCGCAGACGCGAGGTGGGCAGGTCCTCGATCTGGCGCGCGGTGCGCAGCGCCCGCAGCATGCGCCACAGCGCCAGGACGGCCGGGGGTACGGTGCAGGCCAGCCAGACCAGCAGCTGCGGGATGGGCAGCTGCGCCGCCCAGCTGTCGATGCGCTCCGCCCAGGGTTCCAGATCGGGCCGGGGAGGGGGTTCGAAGCCCTGTTCGACCAGCAGGGCGCTGTAGCTGGCGTGGTCCGCCAGGATCTCCTGCTGCATGCGGCGCGAGTCCTCGCGCTGCTGGAAGTAGAGCTCCACGGCCTGGTAGCTGCAGAACAGGCCGAGCGCGGCCCAGAACAGCAGGCCGAGGCCGATGGAGTGCAGGGCGCGCATCGGCGGGCAGGGATGGAGCCTGCCGGCGGGCTCAGGAGTTGAACAGGGCCTTCATGTCGACGTCGCGCTTCTCCTCCTCGGAGAACTCCAGCAGCACGGCGGACTTGAAGCCGAGCAGGCGGGCGACGATGACGTCCGGGAACTGCTCGATGCGCACATTGTTGACGTTGACCGTCTCGTTGTAGAACTCGCGGCGGTCGGAGATGGCGTTTTCCAGGCCGGTGATGCGGCCCAGGAGCTGCTGGATCGACTGGTTGGCCTTCAGTTCCGGGTAGGCCTCCACGGTGGCGACGATGCCGCCCAGCCCGGCACGCATCAGGCCCTCGGCGGCGCCCACGCCCTTGACGTCGCCGGCCTCGCGCGCGGTCTGGGCGCCGGAGCGGGCCTTCATGACCTTTTCCAGGGTGTCGCGCTCGAACTGCATGTATTGCTTGCAGGTCTCGACCAGCTTGGGAAGTTCGTCATGGCGCTGCTTGAGCAGCACGTCGATGTTGCTCCAGGCCTTGGTCACGCCATGCTTGAGGCTGACCAGGCCGTTGTAGATCACGATGCCGTACAGCAGCACCGCCGCCGCGACCGCCAGCCAGATGAAGCTGCTGATCATGATTCGTCCGCCCCCTGTGGAACCGGGCCCCTGCCTGCGGGGTCCGTATGTGGCCTAAAGGATGCGTGAAAATGCCCGGGCACGCTACCATGTTGCCCTTCATTTTCAGCCCAAACCCGCCAACGAGAAGGTTTTTCCGTGCGCAAGCTGATCGTCCTGCTTTCCCTCGCGCTGCTGGCCGGCTGCACCGGCCCCGGCGTCCTCAATGCCTTCACGCCCTCCTCCGGCTACAACCAGGCCATGAACCTGCCGTATGACCCGGCGACCGGCCAGACCCTGGACGTCTACACGCCGGAGGGAGCGCGCAACGCCCCGGTGGTGGTGTTCTTCTACGGCGGCCGCTGGAGCGAGGGCGACAAGCAGGAGTACCGCTTCGTCGGCCAGGCCCTGGCCTCGCGCGGCATCGTGGCCGTGGTCCCCAACTACCGGAAGTATCCGCAGGTGCGCTTCCCATCCTTCGTCGAGGACGGCGCGCAGGCGGTGAAGTGGGCGCGCAGCAACGCCGCGGCCTACGGCGGCAACCCGGACCAGTTGTTCGTGATGGGCCACTCCTCGGGCGCGCACATCGCCGCGATGCTGGCGCTCAACGAGTCCTACCTGAAGAAGGTCGGGGGCTCGCGCGGCTGGCTGCGCGGCATGATCGGCCTGGCCGGGCCCTACAACTTCCTGCCGATCACCGACCCGGTGCTGCGCGACATCTTCGGCCCGCCGGAGCGCTTCGAGCAGTCGCAGCCGGTCTTCTTCGCCGACGGCCTCAACCCGCCGCTGCTGCTGCTGCACGGCGAGAACGACGAGATCGTCTGGCCGGACAACACCCGCAGCCTGGCCAAGGCGGTCGCCAATGCCGGCGGCCCGGTGGAGACGGTGATCTATCCCAAGATGAGCCACACCTTCATCATCGGGGCCTTCGGCTCGGTGCTGCGCGGCTCCACCGACGTGGTCGACCACGTCGACGAATTCGTCAAGCGCATGGCGACCTACCAGCGCCCCTCGCCGCAGACGCCTTCCGACATCCAGGCCGTGCCGCTGGAGATCGAGTCCGTGCCGCTGTCCTCGCCATGATCCGGCCGTTCCAGGGCCTCTGGCCCAAGGTCGGCGAGCGTGTCTACATCGACCCCTCCGCCCAGGTCATCGGCGACGTGGCGCTGGGCGACGATGCCTCGGTCTGGCCGCTGGTGTCGATCCGCGGCGACGTCAACCGCATCCGCATCGGTGCCCGCAGCAACGTGCAGGACAACTCCGTGCTGCACGTGACCCACGACGGGCCCTATTCGCCCGGCGGCGCCGACCTGCAGATCGGCGACGACGTGACCATCGGCCACGGCGTGATCCTGCATGCCTGCCGCATCGGCAACCGCTGCCTGATCGGCATGGGCGTGATCGTGATGGACAAGGTGGTGGTGGAGGACGATGTCCTGATCGCCGCCGGCAGCACCGTGCCGCCGGGCAAGACGCTGAAGAGCGGCTGGCTGTACCGCGGCGCCCCGGCGCAGGCGGCCCGCGAACTCACGGCGGAGGAGATCGCCTCGCTGAAGTACTCCGCCGACAACTACGTGAAGGTCAAGAACAAATACCTCGGCTAGGGCCACGGCCGCCGGGGACAGTGCTGCTTCAAGGAGATCAAGGATGTCCGAACCACTCTGGAGCCCGCGCCGCCTGCAGCGCGGCGCCACCACCCTGGGCGCCTTCGCCCACCATCTGCGCGACGCCGGCCTGTTCGAAAGCGACGGCGAGAACTACCAGGCCCTGTGGCAGTGGTCGGTGGAGCATCCCGCGGTGTTCTGGGAAGCGCTCTGGAAGTTCGCCGACGTGCGTGCCGGCAGCCCCTACACGCAGGTGCTGGATGATGCCACCCGCATGCCCGGCGCCCGCTGGTTCGAGGGTGCACGCCTCAACTTCGCCGAGAACCTGCTGCGCTTCCACGACAGCACGGCGGCGCTGGTGGTGCTGGACGAGCGCGGCCGCCGCCGCGAAATCTCCTATGCGCAGCTGCAGGAGCAAGTGCGCGGCCTGGCCGCGGCGCTGAAGCGCGAAGGGGTGGTGCCAGGCGATCGCGTCGCCGCCTTCCTGCCGAACTGCGCGGAAGCGGTGATCGGCATGCTGGCCGCCACCAGCCTGGGCGCCACCTGGTCGTCCTGCTCGCCGGACTTCGGCTTCAACGGCGTGCTCGACCGTTTCGGCCAGATCGAGCCCAAGGTGCTGATCGCCTGCGACGGCTACAGCTATGGCGGCAAGGGCGTGGACACGATGGAGCGCGTCGCCCAGATCGAAGCGGCACTGCCGAGCCTGTGCCGCGTCGTGGTGGTGCCTTACCTCAACGAGCGGCCGGCGCTGTCGCTGCTGAAGCAGGGCGTGCTGTTCGGCGACTACCGGGCGGAAGGCACGCTGGAATTCGCGCAGCTGCCCTTCGACCACCCGCTGTACATCCTCTATTCCTCGGGCACCACCGGCAAGCCCAAGTGCATCGTCCACGGCGCCGGCGGCACGCTGCTGCAGCATCTCAAGGAGCACATGCTCCATGGCGACCTGCGCACCGGCGACCGCCTGTTCTTCTTCACCACCTGCGGCTGGATGATGTGGAACTGGCTAGCGTCGGGCCTGGCGGTGGGCGCCACCCTGGTGCTGTTCGACGGCTCGCCCTTCCATCCCGGCCCCGAGGCGCTGTTCTCCATGGCCGAGCGCGAGCAGCTGACGCATTTCGGCACCAGCCCCAAGTACCTTTCGGCGCTGGAAAAGAGCGGCTGGGTGCCGAAGGACCATGTGAAGCTCGAAGCGCTGCGCGTGATCTTCTCCACCGGCTCGCCGCTGGCGCCGGAGCAGTTCGACTACGTCTACCAGTCGGTCAAGCGCGACCTGCAGCTGGCCTCGATCTCGGGCGGCACCGACATCGTGTCCTGCTTCGCATTGGGCAATCCCTGGAGCCCGGTGTTCCGCGGCGAGCTGCAGGGGCCAGGCCTGGGCATGGCCCTGGAGGTCTACGACGAACTGGGCAAGCCGGTGCGCGGCCAGCCCGGCGAGCTGGTCTGCACCAAGGCCTTCCCGTCGATGCCGGTGGCCTTCTGGAACGATCCGGACGGCAGCCGCTACCGCGCCGCCTACTTCGAGCGCTTCCCGGGCATCTGGTACCACGGCGACTATGCCGAGATGACCTCGCACGGCGGCCTGGTGATCACCGGCCGCTCGGACGCCACCCTGAACCCCGGCGGCGTACGCATCGGCACCGCCGAGATCTACCGGGTGGTGGACGCCCAGCCGGAAGTGCTGGAGTCGGTGGTGGTGGGCCAGCGGGTGGACAACGACGACCGCGTGATCCTGTTCGTGCGCCTGCGCGAGGGGGTGGAGTGGAACGAGGCCCTGGGCGGCCGCATCGCCAAGGCCATCCGCGCCGGCCTGACCCCCCGCCACGTGCCGGCCAAGATCCTGGCCTGCCCCGAGGTGCCGCGCACGATCAGCGGTAAAATCACCGAAATCGCCGTCCGCGACCTGATCCACGGCCGGCCGGTCAAGAACACCGACGCGCTGGCCAACCCGCAGTCGCTGGACTACTTCAAGAATCTTTCACCTGAGGCACTTAGATGACCAAGAAACTCGTCCTCCTCCGCCACGGCCAGAGCCAGTGGAACCTCGACAACCGCTTCACCGGCTGGGTCGACGTGGACATCACCGAGCAGGGCGCGCGCGAAGCCAGGGCCGCCGGCGAGCTGATGAAGGCCGAGGGCTTCCGTTTCGACGTGGCCCACACTTCGGTCCTCAAGCGTGCCATCCGCACGCTGTACACCGCGCTGGACGCGATGGACCAGATGTGGATCCCGGTGAACAAGACCTGGCGCCTCAACGAACGCCACTACGGCGCGCTGCAGGGGCTGGACAAGGCCGAGACCACCGCCAAGCACGGCGAGGAGCAGGTCAAGGTCTGGCGCCGTTCCTATGACATCCCCCCTCCGGCGATGGACATCAAGGATCCCGGCCATCCGGCCAACGACCCGCGCTACGCCAAGCTCGACGCCCAGGCTCTGCCGGGCACCGAGTCCCTGGCCACTACGCTGGACCGCGTGCTGCCCTACTGGCACGACGCCATCGCCCCGCAGCTCAAGGCCGGCCAGACCGTGCTGGTGACCGCGCACGGCAACTCGCTGCGCGCGCTCTACAAGTACCTCAACAACGTCTCGCCCAAGGAAATCCTGGAGCTGAACATCCCCACCGGCATTCCGCTGCTGTTCGAGCTGAACGACGACCTGACGGTGAAGTCGCACCGCTACCTCGGCGACCCCGAGGCGGCGAAGAAGGCCGCCGAGGCGGTGGCGAACCAGGCGAAGGCGAAGGGCTGAGATCAAGATCGCGACTTGCGTCGCTCCCACGGGGCTGCTTTTTTCCTTGTGGGAGCGGCTTCAGCCGCGATCTTTTCCCCATGACCCACAACCCGCACTCGTCTGCGCTGCGCCGAGGGCGGGCTTCTCTTCCGCATCACGTTTATCACCTGCGCTTTACCACGCAGGAGCGCAAGCCGGTCTTTGATGATTTCTGGCGGGGGGAGGGTGGTAGCCGCCTGTCTCCATGACCGTGAGGTCGTAGGAGATTCACGCACTCTTGCCCGGACCTTGATGCCGGATCATCTGCACTGGCTGGTCCAACTGGGTGAGCAGGCCGAGCTGGCGTCGCTCGTGCGTCGCTTCAAGTCCGTCAGCGCCCTTCGTGTGAATCGCCGCTGTGGCGGGAGCGGAGCACTCTGGCAACCCGGCTACTACGAGACCATCTCGTCCGCGACGATGAGAACCTGCGCGACGCGGCGCGCTACATCGTCGCCAATCCCTTGCGGGCGGGCTTGGTCGAGAGGATCGGTGACTACCCGCTCTGGGATGCGATCCGGCTCGAGGAAGATCGCGGCTGAAGCCGCTCCCACGTGAACATACGGCTGTGGGAGCAGCTTCAGCCGCGATGCTGGTCTACAGCGAGAAGCGCAGCCCCGCGTAGACGCCGCGTCCCGGTGCCGGCACCGCGTCCTTGATGAAGGACGTGGCGCGGCGGATGTCCTCGTCGAGCAGGTTGCTGCCGCGCAGGTAAAGGGTGGTGCCGTGCTGCTCGTCGCCCTGCACGCGCCAGGACAGGCTGGCGTTGAGCAGGTCGTAGCCGGCGGTCTGCGTCTCCAGCGAGGCGATGCGGTCCTGGCGGTCCACGCGGATGTAGTCGAGGCTGGCGGCAAACTGCTGCCAGCGGCCGTCCAGGCCCAAGCCCCAGCGCTGCGGCGTGATGCGCGGCAGGTTGCCGCCGCCGTCGAGCTCGCCGCGCACCTGGTCGGTGAACAGCCGCAGGTCCAGGCGCAGCGGGCCCTGGTCCAGCAGCGCGTAGCCGGCGGAAGCCTCGTAGCCCCAGAACTTTGCGTCGGCCTGGCGATAGTCCACCAGCAGGAACTCGCCGGCGGGGTCGAGCACGCCTTCCTCGTCCACGCGGTCGGCCACGCCGTCGGCGTCCTGGTCGGATTCGGACAGGTAGAGGAAGTCGGATACGCGGTTGTAGTAGACGCTGGCCTGCAGGGTCCAGCGCTCGCGGTGGTAGTCGTAGCCCAGTTCCAGGTTCTGCGCGCGTTCCTTGCCGGCGTCGGCGTTGCCGCGCTCGTAGGTCGCCGTGGCGGCATGCGGACCGTCGGCGTACAGCTCCTCCGGAGCAGGCGAGCGCTCGGAGCTGGTGGCATAGAGCTTCAGGTGCGCGTGCTCGCCGAGGTTGAACACCGAGCCCAGCGAGAAGCTCAGCGGCGTGAAGTCGCGCGACGGCAGGCCCTGCGGATCGTTGGTGTTGCGGTCCACGCGAGCGCCGATCTCCAGCTTGCCCAGGCGCCAGGGGCGCTCCTCGACGATGAACAGGCCGGCCTGCCGGCTCAGCACCGGCGGCACGTAGGCCTCCTCGCCGATGGCCTGGAAGTCGCGCCAGTTGAGCTGCAGCCCGGCCACGCCGCGAAAGCCGGCGAGCGGCACGTGCACCGCTTCCAGGCGGCCCTGGTACTGGCGATTGTCGAAGCGCGTGCCGGCCACGCCCGGTTCCTCGAACTCGGTGTGCTCGTACTCGGAGCTGCCGAGCCGCAGCTTCAGCGACTCCAGGCCCGGCAGCGGATTGCGGAAGATGCCCTGGGCATCGATGCGGGTCTGGTGCATGTCGATGAAGGCGCTTTCCTCCACCGGCAGGCCGTACTGCGATTCGAAGCGGCTCACCGCCAGGCCCAGCGTGCGGCTGTCCTCGATCCAGGAGTACGAGACGCCGCCGGAGCGCGCCTCGACGTCGCTGTTCGGCAGGCGGCGGCGGGGGCCGCTGCCGTCGACGTTGGCCGGCCCGGCCAGGGCGTAGTCGCCGGCCTCGCGCCAGCCGAAGTCGGCGCGCAACTGGTGCTTGCCGCTGCCGTAGCCGGCCTCGCCGCTGAAGGCCCCGGTATCGCCGTTGCTGCCCCAGGAGGTGTCGAACCCGCCGTGCAGGCCTTCGGTCACTTCCTCGGGCAGGCGGGCATCGCGCACGTTGACCACGCCGCCCGAGGCGCCGTTGCCGTAGAGCAGCGTCGCCGGACCCTTGAGCACCTCGACCTGCTGGGCATGCGCGGGGTCGATGGTCACCGCGTGGTCGGGACTCAGCTCGGATACGTCCATGGTGGACAGTCCGTTCTGCAGGACTTCCACGCGCGGGCCGGCCTGGCCGCGGATCACCGGGCGTCCGGCCCCGGTGCCGAAGTCGGTGGTGGCGATGCCGGGTTCGTTCTCCAGCGTCTCGCCGAGGGTGCCGCGGCGCTTGCGCTGCAGCTCCTCGTCGGCGAGCACGGTGACCGGCTGCACCAGTTCGTCGGCGGTGCGGCCGAGGGCGCTGGCCTGGACCACGACCGGTGCGAGTTCGACCGCCGCCGGCGGTTCCTCGGCGGCGGCCAGCAGGGGAAAGGAAGCGGCGGCTGCGGCCAGGGCGCGCAGGGCGAGGGAAGACTGGGGGCGGGGCGCGGCAGGCAGGGCCTGCGCGCCGCGGACGGCGGATGCGTTCATGAAGCGGATTCCCGAAAAGAAAATCAGAAGGCGCGCGAAGGCGCGCCGGTACTCAGGCGGAAGGGATCAGGCCTGGGCTTCGGGAGGACCGCGGATGGGATGGAGGCGGCGCTGCGCCGCGACGACGGCGACCGGGGGGGCGGCGGCAGGCGATTCCTGCGTGTACTGCGCGAACGCCTGCGCGGCCGCGGCGGCCGGGGCCCCCGAGGCCAGGTTGTGCGCATGCACGCACAGCTGGCAGTCGACATCGGCACCGAGGGCCGGGTGCTGCAGTTCGTGCGCGAACGCCAGCCACTGGCCCAGCAGCAGGGCCAGTGCGAGCAGCAGGGAATGGTGGGTCCGGACGCGCACGGGCCGGACCTTACGCGCAGGCGCGGTCCCAAGTCCAGTGCCGCGGTTCAGTCGCGGCGGCGTCCGCGGGGGCGCAAGGCCTGGTCGACCAGGCCATGGTGCTGCAGGAAGGCCAGCGCATCGGCGCTGTCGCGCTCGAACCAGGCGGCGGCGCTGCCGAGCACGAAGTTGTAGCCCCAGGCATCCATGTCGGCGAACAGGCGCGCGCGCGAGTAGCCCGGCAGTTCATCGGCCAGCAGGGCCTGCAGGTAGCAGACGCCCATCTCCTCGGTGTCGCAGCCATTGGCGTCGGTATGCAGCGTGGCGCGGCGCGCGGAGTCCACGCAGATCCAGTGGCAGGCCTCGTGCAGGGCCGAGTGCACCGGCGTGTCGGCGCGCAGGTAGAGCGTGTCGCCCACCAGCCCGGCTTCGGTCTCGCCCCAGTAGCTGCCGGGGATCGCCATGCCGGGGGGCAGCCATCGCAGTTGCAAGCCGTATGGGCTCAGCAGCGCCTCCAGCGCCCCGCCGGCCAGCTCGCTCGAGCGCATCACATCTGGATTCATAGTGCATTTTAGGGCTTATGGCGGCCCTCAGCGACAAGCAAGAGACCCCACGACGGAGGCGGCCGAGGCGGGAGACGGGGTGACCATCCTGCGCGCGGCAGTCGGTCGGGGCTAGGCCGCTCCCGGCCGCAGGCCGGCGGAGGAAGACTGCAGCACCGGGACCGCCATCAGTTCGCAGGCGCTGGCGCAGTCCCGGCAGGCCGCCGCGCAGGCCTGGCAATGCTCGTGCCGGTGCTGGGCGCATTCCTCCGCGCAGGCGTCGCAGGCGGCGGCGCAAGCGGCGCAGATGGCGGAGGCCAGTTCACTTTCCCGCATCATCATCGCGCTTGCCAGCCGGCACAGCGCGGCGCAGTCGATGTCGAGCCGGATGCAGCGGGCCATGGGCGTGACATCTGCCTCGCGCAGACAGGCCGCGGCGCAGTGATCGCAGGCGGCCGCGCAGGCGTCGCAGGCATCGATGCAGGCCGAGAATCGTTCGTTGGACATGGTGAATCTCCATCCGTGGAGGGGAACTGCTGGCGCCCTGGCGGCGTCCATGCTGTGATCTTGGAACCTGCGCGGCCGCCGGAGTTCGGGCGCCGGGGCCTACAGGGCGAAATGCCCGGAGCGACGGATCGGACATGGAAGCTGCAAGCTTGCTGGTCGGCGACATCGGAGGCACCAACGTCCGCTTCGCGCTGGCTTCCGCAGGCGTGGAAAGGCCGCGGCTGGAGTCCGTGATGCAATTGCGCTGCGCCGAGTTTCCAGGCCTGGCGGAAGCGGCCCTGCACTTCCTCGAGCGCAGCGAGGCGCAGCGGCCCCAACAGGCCTTGCTGGCCGTGGCGGCGCCGGTGACGGGAGACAGGGTCCGCATCACCAACAATCCCTGGACCTTCTCCGTCGGCGCCACGGCCGATGCGCTGGGCCTGTCGCTGCGCGTGGTCAACGACTTCGCCGCGGTGAGCCGCGCCCTGCCGCTGCTGCGCGGCGAGGAACTGGCGCCGATCGGTCCCTTGCCGTCCTCGCGGTCCTCGACGCGGCAGGTCTATGCCGTGCTCGGTCCCGGTACCGGCCTGGGCGTCAGCGGGCTGATCGCCGAGGGCGGCCGGATGACCGTCATCGAGTCCGAGGGCGGGCACATGGACTTCGCGCCCATCGACGCTACCGAGGCGGAGGTACTGCGCCTGGTGGCGGAGCGCCATGGCCGGGTCTCCGCGGAGCGCCTGGTGTCCGGCATGGGCATCGTCAACGTCTACCACGCGCTCTGCGAGATCGCCGGGCGCCCGTCGCAGGCGGACAGCGCGGAGCAGGTGGCAGTGCTCGCGGGGCGCGATCCGGAAGGACTTGCCGCGCAGGCGCTGGACCGCGTCTGCGCGATGCTCGGCAGCTTTGCCGGCGACATCGCGCTGGCCTTCGGCGCCTGGCAGGGCGTCTTCCTGCACGGCGGCGTCGCGCAGAAACTGCTGCCGCGGCTGCAGCGCGGTGCCTTCCGCCAGCGCTTCGAGACCAAGGGTCGCCATGCGCCGCTGATGCGCGCGGTGCCGACGCAACTGATCCTGCATCCGCAGGCGGGCCTGCTGGGAGCGGCCGCGCTGGGGCTGCAGGCAGCCTCCTCCGGCTAGGGCCTTTGACGCTATGGCCGTCGCTGCGACGGCCATAGCGTCGGCAGGTCCTAGAACGTGTAGGCGACGTAGGCCGTCAGGCTGTCGCGGTCGCGCATGGTCTCGTTGCTGCCGCTGGAGCCGCGGTAGAACAGCCCGCCGGACCAGTCCTTGAGGAAGTAGAACTCGGAGCCTATCTGGAAGAACGTGCGGCCTTCCGCAAAGCCCTGGTAGCCCGACTTCGGCAGCGGCGAGATGCCCTGCACGTCATGCCCCCAGATCAGCCAGGGCTTCATGTTGAGCAGGCCGAAGACATCGTTGTACTCCATCATCACGCTGACGCGGTATCCCCAGGCGAAGTCGTCCGCGAAGCCCTCGGTCTGCTGGGTCGGCGTCAGGCGCAGGCCGGGCACGCCGCCCGAGCCGGTGCCGTCGGCGCCGGGGCTGGCGTGCGTGTTCTTGTGCAGGATGAAGCCCTCGAACTGGAGCTGTTCCCTGTCCGGCATGTCCAGGACATGGGTGATGCCGGACTCCAGCAGCACCAGGATCTGGTCGGTGCCCAGCGGGAAGGGAAGGTCCGAGGGCGACAGCGCCTTGATCGCAGAGAGGTTGAACTGGCCGACCTTCATCCGCTCGTAGCCGCGGATGATCTGCCCGGCCTGGATCGAGCGCTCGGGGATGCTGTTGTCGTAGCCGCGGTAGACGCTGAGGAAGTCCGGGATGAAGGTCCGGGCGCCGGGGATGGTGGCGAGCTGCCGCAGCCCCACCACGATGTCCTGGCGCGGGAACAAGGGCTGCGCGGCCGTCATGATCACGTCGGTCAGGGCCACCTGCAGCGGCAGGTTCGGGCGGTAGGCGTACTCGCCCGACAGCGACCAGCTGCCGACCGTGGTGTTGAAGCTGATGCCGTACATCTGGATGTCCTCGGGGTAGTCCAGGAAACCCTTCGGCGTGTCCAAGGGCAGGGCATCGTTGCCGTTGCTCAGGTCGATGTCGACCGGCGGAATGCCGCTGAGGTCGACCCCCAGGTAGTGGTAGAGCAGATCCGCCAGGTCGAACGAGCCGCTGAGCAGCAGCGGACAATCGAGCACGGCGCCGACGATGGTGGTGGAGTCGCGGATGCAGGACTCGTCGCCGGCGATCATGCTCAGGTAAGGGACGCGGCTGTGGTAGTTGGCGGCGTAGAAGCTGAACTGCGTGCCGCCCAGGAGTTCGTCCACCCGCCAGTTCAGCCGCAGGCCGAACTGGCCGCCGTCCTCGGGATCGTTGCTGCCGATCATGCGCGCCGTGGCGGAGCTGTCGGTCAGCAGCGTGGCCAGGCCCGAGATGTGATGCTCGCCGTCGGGGTCCTCCGGCGTCTGTCCCTGCGTCAGGATGAAGTGGTCGCGGCCGTTGGCGCTCTCGAACAGCGACATGAAGCCGCCGGCCGCCGCGGCCTTGGCCGGCCTCCAGCCGAACTGGTAGAAGACCTCGGCATCGACGGTGTCGGTCAGGTCGGCCGACAGGATCGCCAGCGGCACGGCCTGGAAGGCGTCGGGCAATTGCGCGCCGGGCATCCAGAAGATGTTCTCGTCCGGCGGATTGATCTCGGCCAGGCTGTTGAGCGCGACCAGGTTGCTCTCGCCCCAGCGCAGCACCTGCTGGCCGACCGAGACGTTGACGGTGTGGTTCTCGAACTCGAAGCTTCGCGCCACGTAGAGCTGCAGCAGGTCGATGTCGGTGCCGAGGTCGCGCTCCACCCGCTGCGAGCGTTTGGTATGCCGCGGCTGGTGCGTGGTGTCCGGGTGGTAGTCGTCGGCGTCGACGTTCACGGCGTCGAAGAACGCCACGCCCGAGAGCTTCAGCAGCGTCTCGCCCCAGGTCAGGACCGTATCTGCCTTGAGCCGGGCGACCGCCGAGGTCATGTCGTACTGGTCGTAGTTGAGGTTGCCGTCGTCGAAGGCATGGCCGATGTAGGCGCCCCGCGCGTCCACCAGTCTCTGGTTGGGCTCGGAGTCCCCGCCCAGGTCGATGCAGTCGTCCCGCGAGCAGAGGCCCTGCTGGCCGGGGACGTTGAGCTTGCCGACCAGGCGGTTGTCCCGCTTCTCCATGCGCCACATGGCGCCGATGCTGGCGCGGCCGTTCAGCGAGATGTCGATGTCGCGCCATTCATAGTCGAGCGCCACCGCCTGTCCGCAGCTCAGCAGGCCCGCGATCAGTCCCGCGCTGCGGGCACGACCGCCCGTTGCAGCAGTGTGGTTCATTGCCGTCTCCTCCTGTCTCGTTGTGTCAGCCGCCTCGGCGGGCGGCTCTTGTCCGGGCGCCGCTAACTCATCCCGATGCGCCGGTGGAAGTCCTGCAGGACCTGTTCGATGGCCGGCTCCAGCGCGATGCCGCTGCTGTTCAGGAAACCGGCCACCATCTGGTAGTGGCCGATCAGGATCGTGATCTCGATCAGCAGCGGCTCGCGGTAGTGCGCCGCCAGTGCCGCCCAGGTGGCGGCGGAGATGACCTGCTCGCGGGCCATGTCGTCGCAGGCCTGCAGCAGCGCGCGCTCGCGCTCGTCCTGCGCCTGCGGCGGTCCGCGCGAGATGCGCAGGATGTCGTCGTCGGACAGGCCCGCGCCCAGGCCGATCTCCAGATGCTGGCCCCATTCGTAGCGGCAGCGGCAGTTCCAGCCGGTGCGCAGGATGACCTTCTCGCGCTCCCGGGCCTTGAGCCGGCCGCCGGGCATCAGGCGCGAAGCGAAGAACAGCCAGGGCCAGAACAGGCGGCGGTTGATGTGGAATACCGGGAACAGGTCCGGCAGCTGCTTGCGGCCGAACATGCGGGCGCCGCCGGAGACGGCGCGGAACAGCAGCCCGCGCTGCGAGGGCGGCGGCGGCCGCAGGCGCGGCTCGGCAAACCGGATCCAGCCGCCTTCGGGTTGGAGTTCGCGGATGCTCAAGCGGAGCCTCCCTGCTGCTGCTTGCGATACTGGCCCGGTGTCTGGCCGCCGCTGGCCTGCTTGAACCAGCGCAGGAAGGCCTGGTGCGAGTTGAAGCCGAGGAAGTCGGCGATCACGGTGACCGAATCGCCGCTCTGGCTCAGGCGCTGCTGCGCCAGCCCCAGGCGTACCTCGTCGAGCAGTTCGCGGTAGCCGCTGCCGGCCTCGACCAGCTTGCGGTGCAGGCTGCGCCCGCTCATGCCGAGCTGCTCGGCAACGCGGTCGCGCATCGGCACGCCCTCGATGATCATCGCCTGGATCAGGTGGCGGACTTCGTCGGTCAGCGCGCGCGGCTGCTCGCGTTCCGCCAGCAGGGCCTGGGCATGGCGCTCCAGCAGATCCTTCAGCAGTGCGTCGCCGTGGGGCAGGCGCATCTGCAGGACCTGGTCGGGGAAGTTCAGGCTGGACTCGGCCCGGTCGAAGTAGACCGGGCAGCCGAAATGCTGGAAGTACTCGCGTGCCGCCTCCGGAGCCTCGGCGCGGGAATGGCTGAAATAGACCGACTGCAGCATCTGCCGGCCGAGCAGCACGCCGGTGATCGCGGCGAAGGTGCCCAGCACGTACTCGGTGGCTTGGCGCCGCAGCGCGGGGCCGCCGACCAGGCATTCCCAGCAGACCTGCAGTTCGCCGGGCATGCGCCGCACCGAGGAGCGTCCGATGTTGCTGAGCAGTCCGCGGTAGCGGATCACCATGTCCAGGGCGTCGGAGAAGGTGGTGCAGGCCTCCAGGATCAGGCCCAGCGGACCGAAGGCCGCCGGCTTGATGTCCTGGGCGGCATGCAGGCCCAGCAGGGGGTCCGGGTAGCGCTCGGAAATGGCCGAGAGCACCGACTCGATGACCGACAAAGGTACACGGCCCTCGCCGTCGACCAGTTTCTCGCGCGACAGCCCGGCTTCGCCCAGCAGGTCGTCGAATCGCAGGCCGGCGGCTTCGCCGCGGCCGATCATGTGCTGCAGATGGCGTGCGGAAATCCAGCCCGAGAGGGGTTTGGCGGCGGTCATCGACATGAGGGCGGCGGTGGATTCCGGGTGCAGGTGGCCTGGTGGCAAATCCTGCCACGCCCCCCGCGGAGGGGTGATCGTGGCCGATTTTGATCCATCCCATGACCGCTTTCGAGCCTGTCCGGCGGCAGGGGGGCTGCCTACCATGGATTCACGCGACGCCACCCCGGCCGGAAGACCCCATGAAAAGCTTCAAGAACAAGAAAACCTTCGTCACCGGCGCCGCCAGTGGTATCGGCCGTGCTACCGCCATCGCCCTCGGGCGGGAAGGGGCGGAGCTGTTCCTCACCGACATCAATGCCGCCTCGCTTGAAGCGGTGGCGGGCGAGATCCGCAAGGCCGGCGGCCAGGTGAGCATGAGCCGAGCGCTGGATGTGTCCGACTACGAGGCGGTGCGCGGCTACGCCCGCGACATCCATGCCGCGCACGGCAGCATGGACCTGGTGCTGAACATCGCCGGCATCGCGATCTGGGGCGCCGTGGAGAACATGGAGCACCGCCAGTGGCGCCAGGTGATCGACGTCAACCTGATGGGGCCGATCCACGTCATCGAATCCTTCCTGCCCGAGATGGTCAACGCCGGCCGCGGCGGCCACCTGGTCAATGTGTCCTCCGCGGCGGGCCTGTTCGGCCTGCCCTGGCATGCCGCCTACAGCGGCAGCAAGTTCGGCCTGCGCGGCGTATCCGAGGTGTTGCGCTTCGACCTGCGCCGCCACGGCATCGACGTCAGCCTGGTCTGCCCGGGCGGCGTCGATACCGGCCTGGTGCAGACCGTGCAGATCGCCGGCGTGGATACCAGCGCGCCGTTCATGACCAAGCTGCGCGAGATGTTCCAGGCCCATGCCATCTCCCCGGAGAAGGCCGCCAAGGCGATCCTGTCCGGCATCCGCGCGCGCCGCTACCTGGTGTTCACCTCCATGGACATCCGCCTGGGCTACTTCTTCCAGGGCAAGTTCCCGATCACCTACGACATGGTCATGCGCCTCATGAACCACGTGATGCACAAGGTGATGCAGCGCCAGGAGCGCGTGCGCGCCGATGCCGCCGCACGCGGAGGGGCGCGGTGAAGCATGCTGCCCTGCTGCTGTCGGCGTTGCTGCTCGCCGCTTGCGGCGGCAGCTCGGACCCGATGGGGCAGGGGCCCGAAGGCCCGGAGCCCGGCGAGGATGCGCCCAAGGTCACGGAGATCGTCGATTTCGAGACCAGCGACGGCGCGGACCTGCACGTCATGCTCACCGGCTACGGCGACCTGCGCGCGCGGCCGGTGATCGTCCAGTTCAGCCCCTACGGCGACCTGGGGCGCGACCTGCCGGATTTCGGCCCGGCCTACAACTACGCCTACGTCAACGTGCGCGGCACCGGCCAGAGCAGCGGCACCTGGTCCGCCATCGGCCTGCGTGACCAGCAGGACATCGCCGAATTCCTGTCCTGGGCCTGCAAGCAGCCCTGGAGCAGCGGCCGCCTTGGCCTCTACGGCTTCTCCGCCAGCGCCATCGCCGTCTACAACTCCCTGCACCAGAAGCTGGAGTGCGTGGAGGCCGCGGCGCTGATGGCCGGCACCGCCGATCTCTACCGCGACCTGCTGTATCCCGGCGGCATGTTCAACCTGGTGCCGGGCGCGGTCGTCAGCTTCGGCGTCGGCCTGCCGCTGATCGCAGGCGGCTTCATCGACTTCTTCCAGACCGGCCAGTTGCCGCTGGAAGCGATCTTCTCCGGCGTCGGCTTCCTCGGCACGATCCTGCAGGTGATCCTGAACGTCGACGAGAACGAGTTCTGGCAGGAGCGCATGCAGCGCTACGACACCAACCCCAACCGCTTCCCCGTGCTGGCCGATACCGGCTTCTACGACGTGGAATCCCGCGGGCCCTTCGAGAGCTACAAGCTGCTGCGAGACCAGGGCGTGCCGGTGCACCTGCGCGTGTTCGGTGCGCATGATGGCTACCCCAGGGGCACGCCGGGCCCCATGCCGGAGTACCAGCGCTGGTTCGACCGCTACCTGCTGGGCAGGAAGAACGGCATCGACCGCGAGCCGCGCGTGCAGCTGCTGATCGGCCACGGCAGCTACGAGGCGCAGATCGAGGGCGCCGTCACCAAGCTGGACGCCGCCGACTGGCCGGTGCCGGGCACGCGCTGGCAGAGCTTCTTCCTGGACCCGGAGCGCGGCCACGGAACCTTCTCGCTGAACGACGGCGGGCTGTCGCCGGTGAGGCCGGAGAGCCGGTCCACCCTGCCTTACCTGGCCCTCACCTCGCTGCCCACCGCCACCGATCCCAACACCACCGGCACGGTCGCGGCCGGTGGCGCGCTGACCCTGTTCAAGGTCTTCCCGATCCTTACGGAACTGGCGCTGATGGAGCCCCTGTCCCTGAGCTGGACCACGCCGGCGTTCACCGAGGACGTGGACGTGGTGGGCCCCGCCGCGTTGACGGTGTTCGTCTCCGCCGCGCTGCCGGAAGCGGACCTGCATGCCGTGGTCGCCGACGTCTGGCCCGACGGCAGCGCCCACGCCGTGGGGCTGGGCCGCCTGCGCACCGGCTACCCGCATATCGTCGAGGAACGCAGCATTCGCGACAGCCGTGGCGAGATCGTGCAGCCCTACGCCGATTTCAGCGCCAAGGACCGTGCCTTGCCGGGGCAGACGCGCGAGTACCACGTGGAGTTCTGGCCCATCGGCAACCGCTTCGCCGCCGGCCACCGGCTGCGCCTCTACCTGGTGGGCGCGGCGACCTACAGCATCCCCACGCCGAACCTGAACTTCGTCTCCATCGGCGGCGACACGCCTTCGCGCCTGCAGCTGCCGGTGCTGCCGGGCAGCGATGCCTGCCGGGCGGTGGGGGCGGATTGCTGAGCGTTTAAGATGGCGCTCCTGCAGCGGGAGCGCATCGGATGTACAGGATCGGCATCGACCTGGGCGGCACCAAGATCGAGGGCGTCGTCATGGGCGCCGACTCGTCCATCGTCGCGCGCCGGCGCATCGCGACGCCGGCCGGCGACTACGCGGCCACGGTGGCGGCCTGTGCCGGACTCGTCGCCGGCCTCGAAGGGGAAGTGGGCCGGACCGGCCTGCGCGTCGGCTTCGGCACGCCGGGGGCGATCTCGCGCCGGACCGGCCGCATGAAGAACTGCAACTCCACCTGCCTCAATGGCCAGCCGCTGAAGCAGGACCTGGAACTTGCGCTGGCGCGCGAGGTGCGCCTAGCCAACGATGCCGACTGCATGGCCCTGTCCGAGGCCAGCGATGGCGCGGCGGCGGGCGCGGCCGTGGTGTTCGGCGTGATCCTGGGAACCGGCGTGGGCGGCGGCATCGTGGTCGATGGGCGGCTCCTGTCCGGGCCCAATGCCATTGCCGGCGAGTGGGGCCACAACCCCTTGCCCTGGCCGCGGCCGGAGTGGGACGAGGTTCCGGGGCCGTTGAATTTCGACGGGCGCCATGGCGCGATCGAGAACTGGCTGTCCGGCGTCGGCCTGGCCTGGGATCACGAGCGGGCCAGCGGCGAGCGCCTGTCCGGCGAGGACGTGGCGCGGCGCGCGGAGCAGGGCGATGCCGCCTGCGCTGCCACGCTGTCGCGCTACGAGGACCGGCTGGCGCGGGCCCTGGCGCACGTGATCAACCTGATCGATCCCGACGTGATCGTGCTGGGCGGCGGCGTGTCGAAGCTGGCGCGCCTCTACCGGCACGTGCCGGCGCTATGGGACCAATGGGTGTTCTCGGACAGCGTCGAGACGCGGCTGGTGCCGGCGATGCATGGGGACAGCAGCGGAGTGCGGGGTGCCGCGTGGCTTTGGCCGCTGGAATAGTCAGGGTTCCGTGGCCGTTCGCCCTGAGCTTGTCGAAGGGTGAACAGCGGGTAGCGGTCCCCGGGCCTTGCGTGCATCCGTTCGTACTTCGACAGGCTCAGCACGAGCGGACGGAGAGGGCGGTGTTGAATTGCAGCGGGTTGCTTCCCCTCAATCCACCGGCATCGGCCGCTTCTCCATGAAGCTGAGCACGCCGCGCACGACGCGGTACAGCCACCAGATGGCCACGACCAGGTAGACCACGAAACCCACCAGCACCCACATCAGGATGGTGGCGACCACCAGCCACAGCAGGCCCCACCAGAAGGTGTGGATCAGCCAGCGGTGGTGGCTGCGGATGAATTCGTTCTGCGTCTCGCCGATCTTGAGGTGATCGATGATCACGCCGACGATGGCCGCGGTCCAGAAGGTGAAGGGCGCGACGATGTGCAGGACATAGGCGACCAGCAGGGTGGTGCGCTCCTGCTCGGGGATGGCATTGTCGACGGGAAGCGGCTCGTTCATCGCAGGGTTCTCGCGTGAGGGGCGGGAAAGGTAGCGGTCCCTAGCTGCATCGGGGCTGAATCGCGCCGTTCAAGGGCCCGCGTCAAGGGCGCATGACCCAGCTGCCGGTGATCTTGAGCCTGTCCGCGGCGATCCGGCGGTACTGCTGGGCGTCCTCGTAGCTGGCGAAGCCGCCGAGCAGCAAGCGGTATCGCGGCCCCGCCGGCGTTTCGCTGGCCAGCACATCGGTGGCATAGCCCAGCG
>Ga0255097_1000206_pt1 | contig 31168 bp, 23 predicted proteins | sample Colum_Atlam_RepB_2_FD_188436 | JGI IMG/M metagenome (GOLD analysis project Ga0255097, IMG submission 188436) | Freshwater microbial communities from Columbia River, Oregon, United States - Colum_Atlam_RepB_8d | ecosystem: Environmental > Aquatic > Freshwater > River | place: USA: Oregon...
CCTCCAGGTCGACGACATACATGCTGGTCTGGTGGACGAGCGTCGGCACCGTCAGCGGCTTGTGCAGACGGTTCTCCTCAAACGTCTCCATCTCGTCGAAGGCGAAGCTCCAGGGCTCGGTCTGGTCACGCAAGAGCGGCAAGCGCGCTCGATGGAACGCTTCGCAGTGCTGGCCCAGCTGCTCGAGCCGCAGCGCGATGGTCTTGCGGTTGATCTTCAGCGAGCGCGCCATGTGGCGCTGCGTGACCTTGGCCACGAACCCGCGAAAGATGTCGATGGTGATGCCCGGCCTGCGGTGCCGCCAGTCGAAGCGAAAGGTCTGCGTGGAGAAGGTGTGGCCGCAGGTTTTGCAGCGAAAGCGCTGCACGAGGCGGTTGTCACAGCGGCGCCAATAGTGGCCCTTGTGCTGGAAGGCAAAGCGCGCCTGGCCGGCGCAGGAGGGGTGCGGACAGAAGGCGGGTGTGAAGGCTGTCATCGCGTAGGTGCTCCGCCCATACGGACGAATCACGCGCGCCAGGTGGGACAGCTAGTTGGGATTTCTGTGCACACTGGTCGGGGCCAGTATCGAGTCAGAGCTCCTGCCCCCCCAACCTCTCCCTCAGCCTCTCCAACACCTGCCCATGAATCTTGCACACCCTAGACTCCGACACCCCCAACACCTCTCCAATCTCCCTCATCGACATCCCCTCCCAATACCTCAAATACACAACCCGATACTCCACCTCCGACAATCGCTGCGCCACCAACCCCAGAATCTCCACTCGCGTGAGATCCTCAAACGGCGCCTCAGCATTCTCATCGACCACGCGGTCTAGGAGCGGCACGGAATCATCATCGTCCTCGCCCCAGGCGGCATGGGGGCCCTCAATCAGGGCAGCGCCGAAAAATTGGCGGTACTCGCACACGTCCATTTCCATGGCGGCGGCCACCTCTTCGTCGGCGGGGTCGCGCTGGAGGTTGGCGCGGAGGCGTTCGATGGTGCGGCGGCGTTGTTCGAGGCGGGCGCGAACGGGGCGGGGTACCCAGTCGAGGTGGCGGAGTTCGTCGAGGAGGGCGCCGCGCACGCGGAGGTCGCAGTAGCTTTCGAAGGGCACGCCACGTTCCGCGTCGAAGGCCGCGATGGCGTTCATGAGGCCTACTTGGGCGGCGGTTTCTAGGTCGCCACGGTCAACGGAAGGCGGTAGGCGTTGAGCAAAGCGGCGCACGATGTCGAGCGCGAACGACTGGTAGTGAACGACCAACGCGTTGCGTTCGACTTCGCTGCCGCTACGGCGAAAGGCACGCCACAGGCGAGCGACGGGATCCTTCGTGCGCGCTGCACGTTGGATCTTTGGCTCGGGTAGAGCGGACACAGAGGTGTCTTGGCCTGCGAGGTTCGGCATGCGGGGATCGCGCGGGCTGCGGAGGCCGGCGCGTCGCGTCCATGCATCAAGCGAAACGGGAGCGTGTCATGCAAGAGGCAAGTTGAGAACTTCCCAACTCAGTCATCGTGCGGCAACGGATCATCAGCCCAACCAAGTGCACGCATCGTGCGTGTCTCCGCGCGTCGCATCGATTGACGATCGCGCGGTGTGTGGTCGTCATAGCCGCACACATGCAACACACCATGCACGATGTAGAGCAGCAACTCGCGCAGAGCTGGTACTCCACGCTCTTTGGCCACGCGGCGTGCATGTTCCGCACCGACAATCAACTCGGCATCGCACGTGCCTTCGTGCTGCTCGCCATCATCACGCAGATCGAAGGTGATCACATCCGTGGCGCTGGGATCCGCCAGCCACACGCGATGCAAACGCCGCATTTCACGCGTTGGCACGAAGACAATGGAGACATGCCGCAGGCGTGTGCGACCGGTCTGCGCCGCAGCGGTGACGGCGGCTTGGACTTGGGCACGCGTGGCCCAAGCACGCGCACCGCGCCACGTGATGGACACCTCTACCGGTGCCTTGGGCGCGGCAGCCATCAGTCGCGGCGTGCAGGTGCTTCGTAGGCGCGCACGATGGCCTCGACCAAGGGATGGCGCACGATGTCTTCACGCGCAAACTCGACCAACCCGATGTCCTTCCAGCCGCGCAAACGCGCGACAGCATCGGCTAGGCCGGAGCGAGCGCGTTCCTCCAAGTCCGTCTGGGTCGGGTCACCCGTCACGACCATGCGTGACCCCTCACCCAAGCGCGTGAGGAACATCTTCATCTGCGGCACGGTCGCATTTTGGCCTTCATCCAACACGACGAACGCATTGGCCAGCGTCCGACCGCGCATGAACGCGAGCGGTGCCACCTCGATGATGCCGTGCTCTTCCATGCGCTGCACATCCTCGAAGCCAAGCATGTCGTAGAACGCATCGTAGAGCGGACGCGTGTACGGATTGAGCTTCTGCTGCACATCACCGGGAAGGAAGCCGAGGCGTTCGCCGGCTTCGACCACTGGGCGTGTCAAAACGATGCGACGCACCGAACCACTGCGCAGCGCCTTCACAGCAGCAGCCACAGCCAGATACGTCTTGCCTGTGCCAGCCGGGCCGATGCCAAAGGTCAGCGGGCAACGCTCCATCAGCTCCAAGTAGCGGCGCTGATTCTCGCTGCGCGCCACCACCGGGTTCTGGCGCATCATGGTTGGTTGCGGTGGCGGAGTGGTCGGCACGCGTGTGCGCGCATCATCACCACCCTTGACCAACCGATAGGACGGCGTCGGACGGCCGCGCAACGGAGCGGGCAGTCCACCTGCCACGGCAGTAGTCACTGGCGCGGACGCACTCGGCGAGTCATTGCCCAAGAGGATCGCCTCGACCTCAGCACTCTGCAGTTCACGCCCCTTGCGCGACTTGCCCAAGAGATGGTCGATGCGTCGTCGCGCTTCTTGGACCTGCTCGTCAATGCCCTTGAGCCGGAGATTGCCCTTGCGCGTGTAGATCTCGATCTCGAGGTCTTGCCGCAACAACTTCGCGTAGCGGTCATACGGGCCGAGGATCAGAATCGCCTCGTCGTGTGAGCGCAGCGGGATGGTGATTTCCGTGGGATTCAGACGGGTTGGCTCCGGTGGGGTATGTGGATCATGCACCCGCCCCTTCCGATTCGTCAAGCCGAGGCACGCTTCACAACGAACGTTCGAACACGAACGGCCACACCAGCACCGCAGTTGGGATGGTGAGCAACAAGCTGTCGACCTGGTCAAAGAGACCACCTGACGGTCCGAACCAGCTGGAGGAGTCCTTCACGCCTGCTTTGCGTTTGGCCCACGACTCCAGCAAGTCGCCCGCTTGTGCTGCGAGATTGACAATGGCGGCCCCCACGAGGACACCCCACACGCCATAGCGCGCGTCGGGGGTCAGCCCCGCGAGGTACAAGCCTCCGATGACCGCGACGCACCCGACCAACGAGGCCACACAGCCGGCCGTGGTCTTGCCGGGCGAAATGCGCGGGAAGGGATGCGTCTTGCCGATCGAACCACCCACGTAGTACCCGCAAGTGTCGCCGATCTTGGAGGCCACCAAGAGGGTCACGAGTCCGGCTAAGCCGAAGTCCAAGCGCAAGCCGTCGAGCGCGAACAGCGGCGGCAGGATCCACAGGGCGAGTGCGCCCACGAAGAGCGCACGCCTGCGCACATCCGAACGGCGCCACGACAGCAGCAGCCAACCAGCACTGACGATGCCCATCACCAGGGCCGCGAAGCGCAAGCCGGTCAGCCCATTGTGTGCTTCGGCGAGTTGCCATAGGAGCAACCCTGCGATGCCCGCGAAGGCGAAGCCACGCGCCCACGCACGCGGCCAGAACGGAGCGCGCAACGACTGCAGCGCGTGCACAGCCAGCGCTGTCAACGCTACGAATGCTGCGTCGCGCCAGTAGCTCTGCGCGAGCACACCATTGGCCGCATCAGGGAAGTCACGAGCGTGATCCTGCACGATGGCGCGGCCTTCAAGCTGGGCTTGCGCCAACAACGCGGCCGCAAGCACACCCGTCAAGAGCGGCGGCAGCAGGTCCACCAAGGCCCAACTGCCCATGCGCGCCACTTCCCACACCAAAGCGAGTGCCACCAACAGCACAGCGATAGGCACAACGCGATCATTCGTCTTGGACCACACCAAGAGCAGCGTAAGCGAGCCCGCCAGTGCTCCACCCGACAGCGTGCGGCGCAAGATCTTGGCGCCGCGCGAGGGAGTCGGTTGACCAGCAGCGCCCATGGACCTCACGCTCCGCCCGCGGGTGTGGGTGTGTTCAGGCCACCGAACTTGCGGTTGCGCGTCGCATACGCGCGCAGCGCGGCCAGCAAATCCTCACGCCCGAAGTCCGGCCAGCAGGTCTCGGTGACATACAGCTCGGTGTACGAACTCTGCCACAGCAGAAAGTTCGACAGACGCAGCTCTCCCGCTGTGCGGATCAACAGATCAGGATCCGGAGTGTGCGCGTCATACAGATAGCGCCGCAGTGTCTCTTCATTGGCGAGCTTGGGATCCTCGCGCCCAGCCAACACCGCCGCACCGTACAGCTGGAGCGCATCGCCAATCTCCGTGCGCGAGCCATACGAAAGGGCCAAACGCAGCAGCATGCCCGAGTTGGAGGCTGTCAAATTTTCTGTACAGCGCAACTCGCGCAAGGCGCCTTCGGGCAGGTCCTCCAAACGCCCCAATCCGCGCAAGCGCACATCGTTGTCCATCAAGGTGCTGCGCTCGTCGATCAAGAAGCGCTCGAGCATGCCCATCAAGAACCGGATCTCGTGCTCGGGGCGTTTCCAGTTCTCGACCGAGAAGGCGTAGAGGGTCAGGCTCTCCACGCCCATGCGCGCACATTCGGTGACGATCGTGCGCACCGCCTTGACGCCCTTTTCGTGGCCGAACACGCGCTTGAAGCCCTGCTTTTGAGCCCAGCGTCCGTTGCCGTCCATGATCACCGCCAGATGCGCGGGGAACGGACCGCCTAGATCGGGACGCTGGATGCTCAAGGCCATGCGGCTCACCTGCGGCAATCGATGATTTGGTCGCGTTCCGGTCCGACGGAGATCATCGCGACCTTGGCACGACAGGTGCGCTCAAGCCACACGATGTAGTCGCGCGCGGCCTGCGGCAGATCCTCGAAGCGCCGCACAGCCGTGATGTCTTCGCTCCACCCTTTGTGGCGCGCAAAGACCGGCCGCACACCTTCGATGGACGCCAATTCCGCCGGCCAATCCAGCATGCGGCGACCATTCAGCTCGTAAGCCTCGGCAGCGCAGATCTCGTCAAACCCCGAGAGCACATCGAGGTTGGTGACGATCAGCTCATCCGCACCGCTGATCTCCAACGCGTACCGCACGGCGACCGCATCGAACCAACCACAGCGCCGCGGACGGCCCGTGGTGGAACCATACTCGTTGCCTTGCTTGCGAATGCGATCGCCGATGGCGTCCTTCAACTCGCTGGGGAACGGGCCTTCGCCGACGCGCGTGCAGTAGGCCTTGACGATGCCCACCACATGGTTGATCCAACGCGGCGGCACCAACGCGCCGGCCGAGATGCCGTTCGCTCCCGTGTTGGAGCTCGTCACATACGGATAGGTGCCTGCGTCGATGTCGAGCATCGCGCCTTGCGCACCCTCGAACAGAATGCGCTTGCCAGCCTTGTAGGCTTCGCGCACTTCACGGCCGGTGTCGCCCACGAAGGGCGCCAGCTTCGCGCCCAGCGCCACATAGCGCTCGACTTGCGCCTCCAAGTCGAGCGGCGTCTCGCCGTGCACGCGCTCAATCAGCGCGTTCTTCTCGGCCAGCGCGGCCCGCAAGCGCACGCGGCAGTGGTCCGGGTCCAGCAAGTCGACAATGCGCAAGCCCGTGCGTGCCGCCTTGTCGGCATAGCTGGGGCCGATACCACGACCCGTGGTGCCGATGCGGCCATCGCCACGCCAACGCTCGGACAAGCCATCGATGCGACGATGATGTTCGAAGATCACATGCGCCTGTGATGACAAGCGCAGGTTACGCCCATCGACAGCGATGCCGCGCGCGTGCAGACCCTCGACCTCTTCCAAGAACTTGAGCGGGTCAACCGCGACACCGTTGCCGATGACATTGACCTTGCCTGGATTGAGAATCCCAGACGGAATGAGGTGCAGCACATACTTCTGCGTGCCCACGACCACAGTGTGGCCGGCGTTGGCACCGCCTTGGTAACGCACGACCATGTCGGCGTCCTTAGCGAGCAGGTCGATGAGCTTGCCCTTGCCTTCGTCGCCCCATTGGGCGCCGAACACGCTAGTTGCGGGCATGAAGGATCCGATGCGAGTCGTGGTCGAGGGGACGGGAGCGCCGATGCCCCTGCGACACGGCGCGAGCGCACAGGTTAGCGGTCTTCTTCGGGGTAGTCCAAGACCTCAATCGGAAGGTAGTCGAGGACTTCCCACCGGACCAAGGGAACGATGTCGACACCTGCATCCGACTTGCGACGCCAATAGACGGCCCGGATGACCCGCACGAGGGACTCACCGCCCTGCTCTTCGCGCCGGCGCGCCTCCTCGGGGTCGGCCGTGGGGTCCAAATCGCCCTGCGCCGAGGTGTTACGGCGGGCGACGAAGTACACGCTGAACACATGGCTCTCCACCGTGAGCAGCTTGGTCAACGCATCCTTGGCGGCGCCTTCCAAGTTGTCGTAGCCGCTGACCTGCTGGAGTTCGGCCAGCTCTTCGAAGGCACGCAAGTCGAGCACCTCATTGCCCCACTCGTCGTAGCGCACAGATTCCTCGGCCTCTTCTTCGCTCGTAGTGGTCGCGCCGGAGTCTTCTTCCTCTTCCTCCAGGTTGCGGTACTCGATGATCTCGTCAAGGAAGCGCGGGTCCACCTCACGGTCATCGAAGAGGCCTTTGAGCACCGCGGGCGGCGCGGTGTTCAGATTCACGCCATAGCCACCGTTGGTCGAACCATTGGTGTTGCCAGATGCAGCCCCCGCAGCACCACCGGCTTGCCCGCCAGCTTGAGCACCGTTGCCGCCTTGGCTGCCAGCACCTGACTGTGTCGAACCGTTTTGACCGCTGCCCTGACCAGAGCCCGTTTGGGCCGAGCGTCCATCCTGCGTGGTTGATCCAGCTTGGGCCTCGGATCCGCCCTGCGTGGACGAGCCACCTTGCGTCGAGCCGCCCTGATTAGAGCCGCCGCCCGCAGCCGCCTCTTGCCCTGCGCGCGCCACACCAAGCGCCTCGCCAGCCGTGGACACCGCCGTCCACACGGTCAGGAACGCACCGATGGAATGCGCGACTTTGCCATTCACATCGCGCACATCGCGAAAGTGCATCGGCTCAAACGGCGAAAGCCCAGCAAATTCCAGCAACGAACGCGGCAATCCAAGTTCGCGGTTCTGCTCGTCGTCTGTCAAAAGTTTCGGACGCGGCACACGCGAGTCATCACGCTTCAACAAGTGATCGCGCATCGCGCGCGCCATCTCCTCCGCCGTGCGCGAGTCGATGTCCAGCTCCGTGCCTTCACGGCACGCGTCCAAAATACGTGACACACGACCGAGGGCTGCTTCCGCTTCCTTGTCGTCGGGATTGGCAAGGTTGAGGACGTTGTACTTGGAGTCCTCATCCACCACGAGAATGCGCAAGCGCACCTCGTTGATCTCTGTGCGCTGCGGTGTGGCCCACTCGTCCTTGCGCGTATCCGACGAACCTTGGTTGCCCGAGCCGGAGCCGGGTGCTGTCCCCTGGCCGTTCGCGGGTTGCTGTCCTTGCGCAGCACCAGCCTGATTGGTGGACTCGGCCGGACTCGCGGGTGTGTCGCTACCTGCGCCCTCACCGTCCGTCTTGAGTGTCTCCTGCATCTGGAGCATGGCGGACTCGATCGCCAAGTCCATACCCGTCATGGTCAGGTCGTTGCGCGCCACGCGCGCGTCGGTGCCGGTCGTGACGCTGATCTGGATGGTGATGGCCACCAACACGAACAACAACAACAGCGACAACAATAAGGCCGCGCCACGGCGCGAAGGGTCAGAGACGGCGAGGTGGCGCGGAAGCTTCATGGAGCGCTCGTCATTGTAGGGACGAGGCGGGATTGTAGAGACGACGCAGGCCGCAGCCTATTCCCCGACCGGCGCTTGCCGCCCTGCAAGGACAGGGCCAGACCGCGGTCAGAACTCACGATTGAGGTCGGACCCCTGCAGGATGCGCGGCCGGATGAAGAACAGCACGTTGGTCTGTTCCTTGCGGTCCAGCGACGAGCTGAAGATCTGCCCTAGCAGCGGGATGTCGCCCAGCAGCGGCACCTTGTTCTCGACCTTCACATTCCGCTCGCTGATCAGGCCGCCCAAGATGACCGCCTGACCGGGCTCGAGGTAGACCACGGTCTTCGCCGCACGGCGCGACAAGATCGGGTTCGAAACCGTTTGACCGTTCTGCAGCGTGAAGCCGACCGAGCTGCCCGACTGCGCGGAGTTCTCGATGTCGATGGCCAAGGCGACCGTGTCCGTACCCACGACGCGCGGCATCACATAGAGCTTGATGCCCACTTCTTCATAGGTGAGCGCGGCACTCGCCTGACCGGCGGCGTTGAAGCTCGACACATTGTAGTTGGGCAACTTGATCGTGTTGACGATCTCTGCGCGACCACCTTCGCGCACCGCCACCTTGGGGCGCGAGATGATCGAGACGTTCTCGTTCGTCGCCAGGGCTTGCAGCATGGCGTTGAACTCGACTCCGTCTTGCACACCGCCCAACTGCAACAGCGAGTTGGCGGCCGTCGAGCTGGCGAAGTTCGGCAACGAGTAGGTCAAGCCGCGCACGAAGGCGTGATCCGGGAAGCCAAAGATCGGCGTTTGGTTGTCGATAGGCTTGACGCCGATGTCGAGCACATCGGTCAACGACACCTCGACGATCTTGGCCTCGATCTCAATCTGCGGCACACCCGCGGCGAAGGTGTTGATGAAGTCCTGCACTTCACGCAGCGCGTCAAATCCAGCTGTCACCACCAACCAGTCGGCGACATCCACACGCGACTTGGCATCGTCGATCAGCTCTAAGCGCAGGCTGGTGAAGTTCTCTTGATCCCACTTCTCCTCGAGATCGAGTCGCACTTGCGTGGGCTTTTGCGGCTCAGTCGCGGTCTTCTGGTCGTACAGCTCGAACGGACCGATCAAGCGCAGCAGCTTCTCGAGCTTGGCGCCCGTGCCGGTGCGCAGCGGAAAGGGCTTGGAAATCAGCTGTTTCGACGGATAGACCACGATCCGCGAACCGAAGACCAGGTACGGATTCTCCTTGAACGCTTGGACCGGATCCGTGGGCGGAGTGACCAAAGGCGCCGGCTTGTTGGCCGTCTCAGCCGCATCAAACGGGTTCTTCGCGTCGGGCAAAGGGTCCGAGAAGTCGGCATCCCCCATGCTGTCGACCGGAGTCAAAGCACCGCGTTCCACCAACTCGCGCAAAGCTGCGATCGCCTCTTCGTCTTGACGCTTGGCATCTTTGTCGCCGAAGACGCGCAGATCCCAGCCGGAGTGCTCACTGGCGGCTTTGGAGGCTTCACCCTCTTTTTCTGAAGGTTGCTCACTGGCGGAAGGCCGATCACTCACACACGCCGACAACGCCACGCCTACAACGAGGGCGCACGCACGCACGTACATAGAGGCTGCGCGAAGCACGCTCAGAAGAGTGCGATCACGCTGTCCGTCACATCGGCAATCGCACGACCGTCCGAATGGCGGGCCGTCTTCCACACGCTGCAGTAGCCCTTCTGCACACGCAGGGCTTCACACTTCTCGCGGATGCGATCCACCGCCTTCTGGCGCAACTGGATGCCCTCCGACGAATTCGGATCGATCTTCTCGTCCTTGAGGCGCTTCATCTCGGGCGTAGCGCCCATCAAGCGGTCGTAATCCACCACCACCGGGTTCGACAACTGACGCGCATCATCCAAACCACAGATGTTGTCGCTCTTATCCACCTGCCAGCCAGCATAGTTCGCAGCCACAACAGCGGTGGTTACAACAGATGTGCGTGCATCGGCCTGCGGCACTCCAGCAGCGGAGGCACCCACGGCGAGGAAGGCAAGGAGGGCGATGGAGAGGATGCGCTGGGTCATGGAACGGGACTCGGTCGTGGTGCAAACGGCAGAACGGTCGATCGCGGTCGCGGTCAGCTGGCTTCCGTCCCTCTCGCGCCCAGCGCGACAAGGAACCTGTGGATGCCGCTGACGGCTCGGGATCCGTTCCTCTTGTACCAAACATCCGTCGTGGCCACAGCTAACAGGCGAAAAAATCCCGCTGCCTGCATAAGTCCCCCTACCCATGCCTCTACCCCCCTCGTGCGTAGATCGTGCAGCCCACGAGATAAAGTGAAGACCTTTCCGCTCTCCAGACAAAAATGAGACGCGCCGTGGTGATCCACGGCGCGTCATGCAGACCGAGCGGTCGCCTGTCTCAGGTCGCCATCGTCGCGGCCTTGGCCGACAGCTTGATCTTGCCGCGATCGTCAACATTGATGATCACAACTTCGATCTGCTGGCCTTGCTGGATCACGTCTGCGACGCGCTCCACATAGCCTTCGGCCAGTTCGCTGACATGGCACAAGCCTTCCACACCCGGGAGGATCTCGATGAACGCACCGAAGTCGCGGATCGACTTGACCGTACCGGTGTAGCGCGTGCCGATCTTGGGCGTTTCGCACATCGAACGGATCGCGTTGGCGCAGTCCTTGACCATGCGCGAATCGTTGCCGAAGACCTGCACATTGCCCGTGTCGTCGAGCACCGACACGCGCACCTTGTACTGCTCTTGCAGGGCCTTGATGGTCTTGCCACCCGGGCCGATCAAGAAGCCGATCTTCTCGCCGGGGATCTGCAGCGCTTCCATGCGCGGCGCAAAGTCGCTGATGTCGCTCATCGGACGCGGCACAGCCTTGAGCATCTCCTTGAGGATGTGCTTGCGGCCGGCCTTGGCCTGCTCGAGCGCTTCCTTCATCTGCGCTTGCGAGACCGAGTCGATCTTGAGGTCCATCTGCAAGGCCGTGATACCGCGACCGGTACCCGCAACCTTGAAGTCCATGTCGCCGTGGTGGTCTTCCGACCCCATGATGTCCGACAGGATGACGTAGCGCTGGCCATCGGTGATGAGGCCCATGGCGATGCCCGCCACCGGCTGTGCCACGGGCACGCCCGCGAGCATCATCGAGAGGCAACCACCGCACACCGAGGCCATCGAGGACGAGCCGTTGCTCTCCGTGATGTCCGACACAATGCGCACCGTGTACGGGAAGCGCGCCTTGGTCGGCATGACGCCCGCCAATGCACGCTCGGCCAGCATGCCGTGACCGATTTCACGACGGCCGGGGCCGCCCAAACGCTTGGTCTCACCCACGCTGTAAGGCGGGAAGTTGTAGTGCAGGTAGAAGGCCTTCTTGTACTCGGATTCGATGCCGTCGATGATCTGCTCATCATCCGGCGTGCCGAGGGTGCACGACACCATGGCCTGCGTCTCACCACGCGTGAACAGCACCGAACCGTGCTGGCGCGGGATGAAGTTCGGAACGATGGTGATCGGACGGATCTCGTCATTCGTACGACCGTCGACGCGCTTGCCCTGCAGGATCAACTCCCGCTCGCGCTCGGTGACGAGGTTGCCGAAGTACTTCTTGGCTTCCTTTTCGCGGTTCTTGGCATCGTCGGCGGCACCCGCGGCGATCCACGACTTGACGCAGTCCTTCTTGAGCGCGTCGATCGCGGAGTAACGCTCGTGCTTGCCCGGTGTCGGCAACACGGCATCCAAGCGCGCTGCATAGGCGGCGCAGTGGCTCTTCAAGGCCTCGTCGACGACCGGCGCCGTCCAATCCATCTGCTGGCGCGCCACTTTGTCCTTCAGCTCGTCGATCGCGGCGATGATGCCGTTGATGACCTCTTGAGCCAGCTGGAGAGCCTCGACCATCTCCTCTTCGGAGAGTTCCTTGGCGCTCGACTCCACCATGTTGAAGCCGGCCTTGTGGGCGGCCACGACGAGGTCCAGGCGCGACTCTTCGCGGCGGCGCTCATCCGGCGGGAAGGCGCACAGCTTGCCATCGAGGTGACCGATGCGCACCGCGCCCAGGGTCGCCTTGAACGGCACGCCACTGATGCGCACAGCGGCAAAGGCCGCAATCATCGCGCACACGTCGGGGTTGGTCGAGCCGTCGTACGACAGAGTGTGGCTCATGACCTGCACTTCGCGCGTGAACTCGTCCGGGAACAACGGACGGATGGCGCGGTCGATGAGACGCATGGTCAGCGTCTCCTTGGTGGTCGGACGGCCTTCGCGCTTGAAGAAGCCGCCGGGGATCTTGCCCGCGGCTTCGGTCTTCTCGCGGTAGTCCACCGTCAGCGGGAAGAAGTCGATATCGTCGCGCTGGGGGCCGACGCACGCGGCCGCAAAGCACATCGTGCCGCCGAGGGTGGCGATCACGGCGCCGTGGGCCTGACGGGCGACTTGCCCAGTTTGCAGCACCAGTCGGACTCCGCCGACGGTCGTCTCCACAGTGATCGGGAGGGGATGATGGCTCATTCGTATTGCTTTCTCTTCGTCTCTCGTTACGTCTCTACGTTTGTCAAAAACTTTGTACGGGGTGCATAGCGTCAGGAGGACAAGGCGCGCCTCGCAGGCAGCAGCACGAGTGCTCTCCGGACTAATGCACGCGGCCTGCACTCAGGGCAGGCCGCGTTGCGAGTGCATCCAATCAGCCGCGCAAGCCGAGCCGCTCGATCAGCGACTGGTAGCGCGCCACATCGGTGGTGCGCAGGTACTTGAGCAGCTTGTTGCGGGCACCGACCATCACCAACAGACCGCGGCGCGAGGTGAAGTCCTTGCGGTGCACCTTCAAGTGCTCGGTCAGGTGGTTGATCGTGGCGCTGAGCAGCGCAACCTGCACTTCGGGCGAACCAGTGTCCCCGGGCTTGGTTGCGTACTTCTGGATGATGACTTGCTTCTGTTCGACGGTGATCGGCATGGTCCTTTGGTCCGCCTCGGCTAGGTAGGTGAGACGGCGCTGCCTGTGCGTGTTGACTTGCCCGGGTCCCAGAGAAAGGCGCTCCAGAACAGGGTGCGGTGAGGAGTGCACGCCTCACCTCGTGGCCTCGTTTGAGGCGCAAAGACGATACCAGATGGGCTCCGCTGACGCCAGCCAAGCCCCCCGGCACCCGGTTCGCGGCCCTCAGTTCGTGGCGTATCCGGGCAAAGGGTTGCGGGCCGGCAATGCCTCAAGCACCTCGGCAGTGATGTACTCGCAGGCCGCACGCATGCGCGCCGAGGAGGTCGCGTATTGCTCCTTGTTGGCGCTGAAGTCGTAGCGGCGATCCACGCTACCGGTCCACAGCACCGTGCCATCGGCGGCATCGACCATCTTGACCGTCAGCGCCACATGAATCGCGCCGTTGGTGTCAAAGAGCGCCGTGTCAAAACGCGTGACCTTGGTTTGGAAGACCGCTTGTTCGGACAAAGCGCCGGCCGAATACGAAGCCTCGACCACCTTCTTGTCGACATAACGCAGAGCGATCGGGCTGTAGCGACGCGCGATCAACGCTTGCTGGAAACCAGCGCGCAAGTCTTCGGTCGGCACAGCTCCGGAACCACCCGCTGCGTTTGCGCCTTCCACAGGAGCAACGACAATCTCGAGCGGGCTGCGCTGATCCAGCAGCGCAGAACCGCTGGAACGCACTTCCCCGCCCGGAGGCTTGGGCAGTTGCGTGCACGAGGCGGCGACAAAGGACAGAGCGGTGAGCGACAGGGCGGCAGAAAGCGAGCGGATCACGGTGGTACCTGCGGCGTGGACATGGTTCGGCGCGCGAACCGTTCGCGCTGCCTGCATGGCCCCGTGCGGGCGAGCATACAAGTCACAGCGTGCGGATCAAGGCACTCGCAAAGTCAGTGCGAGATTGCGTGAGCGCACGCCTGCCGTGGGCTCGCGTTCCAGGTCCGCAAAGCTCAGGTCGCGCGGGTTGTAGGTCTCCCACGAAACCGACTCGAAGACGGCCGTGTAACCTCCGTCGACGAAGCCCAGAGGCAGGGTGCCCTCCGGACCTACGAGAGGCAGCGGCAGGCGCACCGTCGCATCGAACGGATCCTTGAGCTTGTCCAAACCATCGAGCGCGTACACCGTCCACGTCCGGCCTGGCGTGCCCAGCAAGGTCACCTTGTGCACCCCTGCTGTGGGCAAGGGTTTCGTGTACTGCAGGTCATAGGCCGAGGTGTTCACCGCTGTCCCGAGGGTGATGGCGGCCGAGTCGGCGGGCGGCTCGCTGAAGACCGTCGTCAGGGGCGCGGTGGACACCCGCGGGCGCACATAGGCACTAGCCCCGCTGGTATAGGCCGCATCTACGCGCACGAATAGGTCCTCCTCGACCATGCCGTCGAGCACATAGCTACCGAGCGGGCTGGCCGCACCTGTCGCCGCAGACCGCACGCCATAGGTGTTGGGCAGGGTGCTGAAGGCCTGTCCAAGGCCGACGGGCAGCGCCCCGGCAAGCCCCGGGACCAAACCCTCCACGCGCACGCTGGGAGCGCCACTGAGGGTGAGCAAGCTTCCCGGTACAGGCGTGACGGCGAAGGCCGCGGGCTCAAAGGGCACATTCTCCGGCGCCGAGTCGGGATCGGTGAACAACGGATCCACCGACAGCACCAGTCCACCTTGCGCGCCACCGGCAGGAGCCGCCAAAGGCAGGGACAGGCCATAGCCGTTCAGAAAGAGTTCCGGCACAAAGGTCAGTGCCGAAGTTGCGGGCGTGGCCACAAAGGCGGTGAGCGCACCCGTGCGCCGTCCGCGGATGCTGAGCGGACCGAAGGCGCACTCCAGGCGCTGGTTCGGAATGGACTGCGTGCACGCTGCCACCGCACCGCTGGCGGCGCGCTCGTCTTGACGCGTGTCACGCACCTGCTTGGTCAGCAAGGCATTGGCTGTCGCGGGATTTTGACTGACAACCAAACCGGACAGCGTGGGAGTGCTAGCTGTGTTGGGCATCAGACCAATGCTGACGCGCGCCCCCGTGATGCCATCGATGGTCACCAAGCCGTAGCCGTTCGCATCGATGGTCAGGATCGAGGCCTCGCTGAATAGCGCAGGCTCCACCGTGGCAAGGCCGCTGATGTCCGTGACGCCACCAGCGCCAATCTCCACATAGCCCGGCGGCAGGTGCTCGTGCACCCGCACGGTAGCGCTCGGAATAGGTGCCAGCGTCTGCGCGTCGTACACCTCAACCACCACCTCCTCGGTGGCGTTCGTGCCTAGATTCGCCACAGCGCGCTGCTCGAACGTGGCGGTGACAGGCAAGGATGGATTCCGCGCGCGGTCGCGCAGCACCAGCTCAAAGCTGACCGGCGCGTCAAGCAAACCTGACGCCTTGGGACCCAAGCCGCGCACAGGAGCCGCCAAGAACAGGCCGCTATCATCAGCCCCCAACACGCGCTCGTTGGCTTCGTTGCTCAGGGCATCCACCACGACGCGCGCCGAGGCAATCGCTTCGCTACCCCGGCCGATCACGCATAGATCGCGCTGATCCGAGCGAAAAGTGCTGCGCTCAGTGCCGCTTGTGCCAAAGCCCACCAAGGTCGGTGCTGTCAGGTCGAGCGTGACCGATTGACGGCCCAAGCGGTCAAGGTCCGTATCCATCACCTTGACCGGCGTTTTATCGGAGCCGCGGCGCACGGAGAAGGCGAAATCCAGCGTGCCTTCCTTGACGCGCGCTGTGATCGGGGACGTGCTCGACAGCAGGTTCATGTCCGCCGCCGTCAACACGAAGGTGGTGTACGGCTCGCTCATCAGCACATCGCGGTACAGCGACACGAGCGGTGCGCTCGTCTCCACCGCGGGGTCGCGGCCGTAGATGTACACCGAGAGACGATCCCCAGCGACCGCATCAGGACACAGCACCGTCAGTGCCAAATCCGCAGGCCCTGTGAGAGACTCGATCCCGATCGTATCGACGCGACCACCGTCGTAATCGATGTACGCCTCGGTAGGCGCCGACACGCGCGAGGTCTCGAAATCCAGCGTGAAGGAGGGCAACTGATTGCCTTCCTCGTCGCGCATGGGCTCGCCGCTGGGCGACAACACCACGGCCACATCGCTGCCAGTGCCCAAGGACCGCGCCACGCCGTCGTCATCGACGCTGCGCCAGCGCCACACGCGTGCATCCTCTTGCACGCCAGCCAACGAAGCAGCGGCGGGCTCGGGGTCGAACTCCGGTGCCACGCCGTTGACCGTCACGACCCATGAAGCGTCCGAGACTGTCAAGGCGTCCATCGGGCGCGAGAACACCGCTACGACTTCCGTCGTCGCCGCCACAAGAGTGGCATTGTCGGCAGGATAGGTGGCCACCAACGCTGGCGCGCTCGGTTCGGTGCTGGCGATGGCAAACGAGCCAAAGTTGCCGCTCGACGGCGGCGTCAGAACTTGACCATTGCGGTCCACGATGCGCTGCCCGTCGCGCAGGCGCACGCTGAAGCCTGCACCCAAGCCCAAGCCTCCCCCGCCGGGAACCACCGGATACAGCACCAGCACTCGCCCGTCGCCATGCAACGACGAGATGGTGATCGGAATCACCGTGAAACCGTCATCACCAACCAGCTCGAAGGACGCGCCGGGATTTGCGCTGGCGACGGCTTCACTGAACACGAGCACGATCGGTGTGTTGGGATCGGCATTGGTGCCGTTCGGCAACATGCGCTCAAAACGGATGGGCTCGGCGAGCACGATCTCACCATCGCTGGGCACCGAGGCCGGTGCGCCACCAAGGGCGCCACCTTCGCCTTGGGACGAGCAATCGCCTCCAAAAACGCAGGCGGGGTTATCACAGGAAGGCAACGCCAACGCCAAAGCGGCGGCGGACAGCAAAGATTGGGTGAGACGGCGCATGGGGCGGGGCCGAGCTTGGACGCGCGGCAGGCTTTCATCTTCCCTTCTGGAGGCTCCCCTTCCAAGCGCGGTGACCGATGGGGGGCTCGGGAGCTAGACTCTGCACCCCGCATGCCCCGTCCCCACTCCTTGGCCTTCCTAGGTTTGCTGGCCACCACTTGGGTGGCCGCGGGGGCGTCCTGTCGGGCCCCTTCCGCGCAGGTGACCGAGGACGAACACGCGTCCGCTATGCAGGCAGCGATCGAAGCCGGAGTGGAGGCGCGGCTGCGCGAGTTGTTCCCCGAAGTGCGGGGTACACCCACACGCGAAGCCATTCAAGCCGCGCTCCAAGCGACCGTAGTCGTCGCGCAAGGTGACGAGCAGCAGTTGATGGCTTGGGTGCGCTCAGGGGCTTGGGACGAGGCCAGCCAGTTCTTAGCGCGTCGCTTGGCCAGTGCCGAGGGTGCGCGGGCGCGCGAACTGATGGCGGCTGGCGATGTGCGTGGCGCGCTGGCGTTGTACGACCAGGCTGTGGAGCGCATGCCGCGCGACACGGAACTGCGGCTGGAGCGGGCCGAGGCGGCTTGGGTCTTGGCCAGGGCCGACAATGATCTGGGGCTCTACGAAGCCACGTTGGCCGAGTTCGAGACGGTGCTGATGGCCGGCCTCTCGACCCGCGCGGCCTTGGGTGCAGCGCGTTGTGCCCGCGCAGTGGGCAAGACCGAACGTGGTGTGGCGCACGCACGGGGCGCCTTGAACGAGGCGCTGCGCGCTGGCAACGACACGAGTCCGGCGCTGCTGCACAGCTGCAGGGTTGTGGCTGCGGACTTGCTGTTGTTGCAGCAGTCGGAAGCTGAGGCTGTTGGCGAAGGCACGCGCGCCTTGGAGTGCGCGGAAGAGGGCTTGGGGCTGTTGCGCGCGGCCCTGGAGGCGAAGCCGGACGATAGCTGGGCATGGCGCACCTTGGCGTCGCGTTTGCTTGTCATGCGTCGCACGGATCAAGCGACGCAAGCGGCCCGGGACGGGCTGGCGCGTTTGGGGCCGGATGCTGGGTTGCTGGGAGTGCTCGTCAGCGGAGCGCGCGAGTTGGGTGGCCGCGAACTCTTGGTGCGTGAGCTCCAGCAGTTGCAACAAGCACAGCCAGAGTGGGCGTATGTGCCGTACGAGCTCGGGCGTGCGGCCTATGAGAGCGGCTTGGAGCAGTTGGATCTGGCGCAAGACCGTGCCAGTGCGCGCGCGGAAGCGCAGGCTGCGTTCGTCGCAGCGGAGGCGTACTTTCGGGCAGCGACGCGCGCCAGCGAGTTGGAGCCGTCCTGCAACTCGTATCGAGCCGTTGCGCGCTCTGGCATGGGCTGGCTGGCATTGCAGGCCGGCGACTTGAACGCAGCGCGCGAACGCTTCCTCTCGACTCAAGATTTCGGTCGCGCGGCCTTGCGTTTGGAAGCGTTGCCGCTGATTCCTAGTGCGGTCGCCGGCTTGCACTCCTGCGGTGCGCGCTTTGCCGCGCTGGCGCAAGACCCGCTCGCCCCCGAAGCCTTGGATGCGTTGGAGTCGGCAGCACGCATCTACGCCTTCCTGTTCGAGACAGAGCCCGACGTGGTCGACTGGGCCAACAACGCGGGCTTCTTTCAGCGCGACTTGGCCGTGGCGTTGGAGATTCGCGCCCGTGAACTGGCGAGCACGCCGGAGGTCGGCCGTCAGGAGCGCGAGGCCGCCAATCGCTTGCTGACGCGCGCCGTGGAAACGATGGAAGCAAGCCTGCGCGCCTATCGCGCTGCAGCCGCGCTCGCACCGGACGATGTGCGCATCGTGAATGACACGGGCCTGATCCTGACGTACTACCTGCAGCGCGATGCAGTGCTGGCCAAGGAATACTTGCAACGCGCTGTCGTGGCTGGCGAGGCTCAAGTGCGCAGCTGGGAAGCCGCCGTAGCCGAACTGGACATCGCCGATGATGAGCGTGCGTTGCGACGCAAACGCTTGGAAGAAGTCGCGACGGCGCTCGGTGATGCCTATCAGAACTTGGGTGTGCTCGCACTGACCTTGGAAGGCGATGCGCGCACAGCGCAAGCATGGCTGGAACGCTCGCTCACGACCGGCGTCGATCCGCGCGAAGAAGTGCGCGGCAAAGGTGGCTACCTGGAGCGTTGCACCGCGGTGCTCGCGAGTGGTGCCGATCCGCGCGTACGCCCCGACCAACGCTGGGCGGCACCGATTGCGGTGCCTTCAGCGCAGACTGGTGTCTCGAAGAAGAAGACCTGACATGATGCACGCACTTTTACTCGCGCTCGGCGGCTCGGTCGCTGTGCCTACCTCGTCCCCTCTCGTCGTGACCGCACCGATGCGGGCCGAGCAAAGCGCGCAAGTGACAGAACTGGTGAGCAAGGGACGCGCCTTGCTGGTGGCGCGCAAGCCGGTCGAGGCACTGGCTGCCTTTAGCGAGGCGGATGCCTTGGGCGGAGGCAAGCTCCACACCAAGCAGTGGGTGCTGCGTGCACGCTTGGATCTGGGTCAAGTGGACTCGGTCTTGGCTGATGTCGAGCGCATGGAAGCCGCAGGCGAGACGGGTGCGGCCATCGAGTACCTCTATGGCATGAGCTTCGCTGCGCGCGCGCAGAAGTCGATCGCCGAAGGTGGCAATGGCGGCATCATCGCGATGGCGTACACCGATGCCACCAACTACTTGCGCTCGGCGTTGAAGAAGGAACCCAAGCTCTATCCCGATGGTTGGCGCACCTTGGCCGAGTCGGCGTGGAACGCGCAAGAGCTACCGACCGCACGCGAAGCAGCCGAAACCGCGTGCGCTTTGCTGCCGGAGGATGATGCCGCCCAAGTGATGTTGGGCAAGGTGTGCTTCTCGCAGTACAGCGCCGCGAAAGGTGACGAAACCAAGGCCGCCGAAGCCGCCACCTATCTGGACTCGGCCAAGGTGGCCTTCGAGCGCGCCATCGCTCTGTGCGTCGCGCACAAGGAGTTCGAATGGCGCGCGCCCGAGTCGGCGGCACGCGTGGAGCTTGCGCGTGTGTGGGCTTGGAAGGGTGACAAGGCACAGTCGCTGCAGGAGTACGGCAAGGCCTACGGCTTGGCGCCGCAAGCAGTCGACATCAATGAGTTCCGCGGGCAATTGGATCCCGAGCAATTCGCACAAGCCTTGGAAGCAGCCCACAGCGCCTATGTGGCCGCCTACGGCACCGAAGGCAGCGGCGATGCGTTGGTGCTGTGGTGGTTGGGCTGGGCGTCCTACGCGACCAAGAAGTACGCGCGTGCCGAAGAGACCTTCACGCAAGCGCTCGCGAAGTGGCCCGACTATGTCAACAGCCACTACTACATCGCGCTCGCGCGGTACTTCCAACAGAACTACGACGGCGCGGTGGAGATGCTGCACAAGCACCACAGCACCAACCGTGCCGATTGCGTGGCTTCGCTCTCGGCGAACAAGGATGAGAACATCCGCATCCTCGACTACTTGATCAGCTTGATGGTGCCGAAGGGTAAGAACCTCGAGGCGGCGTGGCTGACGGAGATCGAGTGTTCGCTGGAACCGGCCAACTCGCTGTACTGGAACAACCTCGGGTTGTTCCGCCGCGATGCGGGCGAGCAGAAGAACCGCTCCAAGAAGGCCGAAGACAAGGCCGAGGCCAAGCAGTTGTGGGAAGACGCGTACACGGCCTACGCCAAGGCGTTGGAGCTGGCACCGCAGGATCCGAACTACTTGAACGACATTGCGGTGATGCTGCACTACTACCTCAACCGCGACTTGGAGCAAGCGCTGGCTTGGTACAAGGAGGCGGCCGTGCAAGCGGAGAAGGAGCTGGCGCGCACCGACCTGAGCAAGGAGCTGCGCGACATCCGTGCGATTGCCAAGCGCGATGCCAACAACAACATGAAGAAGCTGGAGGAGTTGTTGGAGCTGCGACGCAAGAAGGCAGAGAAGAAGGAAGGCGAGAAGCCTGGGGAATCGCAGGGCTGAGCGAGTGAAGCTCCCCATCCGATTTGTGACTCCGCCCTCTCACGCGGCCGCCATCAAGATCGATGGCGCGTGGGAGGGGCCTGGCCTAGATCTCTCGCATTGGCCGGGAAATCACACGCCTGAGCCGCTGCGGCATGACCTGTCGACGGGCTGTGCGCTGGCCTTCGCGCGCTTGCCGCAGGTCGAGCGGGAGCGGCTGGCGGCCGGCTGCACGACGCTGGCGGTCAATCACTACGACACGGACGGTGCACTGGCGGTGTACGCCACTCGCTATCCCGAAGCGGCACTGCGCCATGCGGAGTTCCTGCTGGAGGCCGCAGCCGCCGGTGACTGGTTCCGCCTGCCCTCCGAGCAAGCACTGCGCTTCGATCTGCTGGTGCAGGTGTTGGTCGATGAAGCGCGATCCCCATGGCGCGCGCTCTATGCAGGGCTTTCCGACGAAGGACGACGCGAACGCTGCCTGGAGGAGCTCGTCGAGCGCCTGACAAGCTGGCTTGACAGCGGTGTCTTCGAGTACGCGGAGCTAGTCGAGGATGACTTGCGGGCGATCATGGCCGATCAGGACCAGCTGCGTGACTGTCGCCTCGATGACTTGCTGCACTTGGATTTGGCGGTCTGGAATCGTGCCACCGTGGGGCCTGCACTGGATCCTGCGCGGCATGCGTTGTGCGGCTCCAGCGTGCGCGATCGCTTGCTGGCCTTGGCTCCGCTCGAGGGAGGCGGCACGAGCTGCCGGTTCGTCGTCAACACGACCTCGTGGTTCCCTCTCGCCCAGCCGCGCTTGGCGCGTCCGGATCTGCAGCGTCTTTGCGCGCGCCTCAACCAGTTGGAAGGCACTACCGGCGCTGCACTGCGTTGGCGTGCACAGCCATCGCAAAGCCCTTCACCTGAGCTATGGTTCGGCGCGGATGGTGTGCCCTTCTTTGCGGAACGCAACCGGCACCTGACCGGCAGTCGCTTGGATGTCGCCACGATCAAGCGTGAAGTGGTGGATGCAATTCGTGCCGCATGGGTCTTCCCTGACGACGAGTGAGCGAGTACGACTGTGCCGATGAGCCGCGAGAGTGCCACAGGGCTGTATGCCGCCGTCGACCTGGGGTCGAACTCGTTCCACATGGTGGTGGCGCGTTGGGCCGATGGCCATCTGGCGATCGTCGATCGCTTGCGCGAGCGCACGGCTTTGGCTGCAGGCCTCGGGCGTGACAAGACGCTGAGCACAACGACCATGGACAGTGCTGTGGCTTGTCTGCGGCGCTTTGGCGAACGCCTGCGCGGCATGGAAGCGAGCCGCGTGCGCGCCATCGGCACCTCGGCCTTGCGCATGGCGCGCAACTCGCGCGGCTTCTTGACGCGCGCTGAAGAGGCCCTTGGCCATGAGATCGAAATCGTCTCCGGCCTCGAAGAGGCACGCCTCATCTACCTAGGTGTGGCACACGACCTATCCGATGATGCCCAACGGAGGCTGGTCGTCGATGTAGGCGGTGGCAGCACCGAGATCATCTTGGGCGAACGCTTTGAGCCGCTGGTGGCCGACAGCTTGCACATGGGGTGTGTCAGCTGGACTTTACGCTGGTTCGGCGAGGGCGTCATCACGCGCGAAGCCCTGCGGCGTGCGCGTCTGGAGGCCGAGCTGGAACTCCAACCACTGCAACGCCCTTACCGTGCCTTGGGATGGGAAGAAGCGGTGGCCTCCTCTGGTACAGCCTTGTCGGTTGCGCAGGTCTTGCGGGTGAATGGCTGGGCCGATGGCAACATCACCGCCAAGGGCTTGCGCAAGTTGCGTCGTGCGATGACTGATGTAGGCCGCATCGACCAACTCCACACGATCCCTGGCTTGGATCCTGACCGCGCGCCCGTTGCCGTGGGCGGCGTGGCTATCTTGTCCGCTTTTCTTGACGTGATGGGCGTCGAGACCATGAGTGTCTCGCAGGGCGCGCTGCGCGAAGGCGCCATCTACGACCTCTTGGGCCGCCAGCGTCACGAGGACGTGCGCGACCGCACCATCCGACGCTTCTGCGAGCGCTTTGGCGTGGACCTAGAGCAAGCGTCCCGCGTGCAGCGCACGGCCTTGACCTTGTTCGAGCAGACGCGCAAGGACTGGGACATCGACAAGGAGTTCGGCAGTCGCTTCCTTGTGTGGGCTGCGCGCTTGCACGAACTGGGGCTTTCGATCTCGCATCAGTCGTACCACCGTCACGGCGCGTACATTGTCGAGAACTCCGACATGGCCGGCTTCTCGCGCGAAGACCAACTGGTGCTGGCGTGCCTGATCGAAGGACACCGTCGCAAGTTCCCGCCGCAACGCCTCGAGCAATTGGTACCGGCGCACCAAGACCCCGTGCGCAAGCTGTGCATTGTGATGCGCTTAGCTGTGCTGCTGGAGCGCAGTCGAGGTGTGCGAGCGACACCACCTGTGGAAGTGCGGGCGCGCAAAAACGGCTACGGCATCGCGCTTCCGGATGGCTGGCTATCGGAGCATCCGTTGACCCAACTTGATCTGGAGCAAGAGGCCGGACGGCTCGCCCCTGCCGGCTATGTAGTCGCGCTGCTGTAGTTAGCTCAGCCGCAATGCCGCGCCAACAAAGTTTGCTGCGCGGAACGACCCTCGCCTTCGGCCCGCGTGTAGGAACCATCGCTGGCCAAGAGCCAGGCTTGCTGGTCATCACGCAAGTACAGGTCTAGGCACTCTTCGCGCACACGGGCAGCCAAAGCGCGATCCTCCAACGGGAAGCAGGCTTCGATGCGTGCAAAGAAGTTGCGCTGCATCCAGTCGGCACTGCTGCACCACACGAGCTCGCGCCCCTGTGCGTGGAACGCAAAGATGCGCTCGTGCTCCAAGAAGCGACCGATGACCGAGCGCACGCGAATGCGCTCCGAAACACCCTCGACACCTGGGCGCAAGCAGCAGATGCCACGCACGATCAACTCGACTGATACACCTGCTTGCGAAGCGCGGTAGAGCGCTTGGATGATGCGCGGCTCGGTCAGCGAGTTCATCTTGGCCACAATGCTCGCCGGGCGACCAGCAGCAGCTTCGTCGGCCTCTTGATCGATGTACTCGATCAAACTGTCCTGCAGAGTGAACGGCGCTTGCTTGAGTTTGCCGAGCTCCATCACGCGTCCGAGACCGGTCATCTGCAAGAACATGCGGTGCACATCCTCGCCAATCATCTCGTCGCAAGTGAGGAAGCTGATGTCGGTATAGGCGCGCGCTGTGCGTGCGTGGTAGTTGCCCGTGCCCAAGTGGCAGTAGCGCACGAGCTTGGTCCCCTCGCGGCGCACGATCATCAACATCTTGGCGTGCGCCTTGTAGCCCACGATGCCGTAGACCACTTTGGCTCCGGCTTCTTGCAGCTTGGTCGCCAGGTTGATGTTGGCGGCCTCATCAAAGCGGGCGCGCAACTCCACCACAACGGTGACTTCCTTGCCTGCACGCGCAGCGGCCAGCAAAGCATCGACCATCGGTGAGTCAGCACCAGTACGGTAGAGCGTCTGCTTGATCGCCAACACTTGCGTGTCGCTGGCAGCGGAACGCAGCAGCTCCACCACGGGAGTGAACGACTCGTACGGATGGTGCAGGACCACATCACCGCGAGCGATCGCCTCGAACGGGTTCTCGGCCTGCTGCAAACGACGCGGCACTGCGGGCAAGAACGGTGCGTACTTCAAGTCGGTGCGTTCGACCAACTCGTGAATGGCGACCAAGCGATGCAAGTTCACGGGTCCCTTGACGCGATAAAGGTCCGACGACTGCAGATGGAACTTCTCCAACAGGAAGTTCGCCATCTCATCGGTCGTGTCCTGCGCCACTTCCAAGCGCACGGCATCACCATAGTTACGTGACGACAACTCGCCCTTCAGCGCGTGCATCAAGTCGTCGACTTCTTCTTCGTCCACCCACAAGTCGCTATTGCGGGTGACACGGAACTGGTGGCACGAGAGCACCTTCATGCCCGGGAAGATGTCTTCCACTTGGCTGTGCACAACGGAGGACAGCAACACGAAATCGTGCGCAGAGCCGGACAACTCCTTGGGCAAGGGAATCAAACGCGGCAAGGAGCGCGGCACTTGCACGATGGCCACACCTGCATCACGACCGAACGCATCAGCTCCTTCGAGCTTCAAGATGAAGTTGAGCGACTTGTTGAGGATGCGCGGGAACGGGTGCGCCGGATCGAGGCCCATCGGTGTCAAAACCGGCAGCACCTCTTGTTGGAAATAGCGCTTGATCCAACGCAGCTGACGGTTGGACCAGACTGCGCGCTTGAGCACACGGATGCCTTGCGCCTCCAACTCGGGCAACAGGACCTCGTTGAGCACGCGGTACTGCTCGCTCACCAACTCGTGGGCCACACGCGACACCTCGGCCAAGGTGCGGTGCGGCAACAGCCCGTCGGGACCAGTTTGCTGGGAGCGAAACGAAACTTGGTGCTTGAGACCAGAGACACGGATCTCAAAGAACTCATCTAGGTTCGTGGAGCAAATCGTTAGAAACCGCAAGCGCTCCAACAGCGGCGTGCGCGCATCCAACGCTTGTTGCAGCACACGACGGTTGAACTCCAAGAGCGACAGTTCGCGATTGATGTAGAGCGCGGGGTCCTTCAAGTCAGGTTCAGGACCTTTGACGAGCTCGGCGGGTTCTGTAGGGCTCATGGTGTAGGCACAGGCGGTAGGACAATGCGGCCGGAGATTCTCGCGCATGAGTCCTTCCAGTGCTAGTCAAGGTTCCGTAGTGCCTATCGAGAGACGGTCCAATCTTCTTTACAAAGAAACCAGAGGTCTGAGGACCAACTCGGTAGAGTGGTCGCATGTCGTGCTTTCCCGCTGCCACACGGCACCAGTTCGTCCACGATCTTCAGTCAGCAATGCGTGACGTTGTGAGTTGCGGATCCGCCGGTGAGGTGCATGCTCTGCGAAGTGCTGCGTTGCGCGCTTCGGTGGCGTTGGAGCTGTTGGGCTGGCGGGCGTTGCGCAACGACCTGCGGTGGCTGCGGCGTACGGCTGGACGACTCCGCGATTGGGATGTGAGCCATGGAGCGGCGGCACCTGCGCAACGCAGCGCGCTTGTGCAGGAGTTGCAAGCCCAGCTTCACGCAGCGCGGGCGCAATGCTTGCCGGAGGCGCTCATGCGGATGCTGCAGACGCGCTCGCCCAGCCACCATCTGGGACCGCAACGTCAGCTGCAGAGTCTTGCCCGGCGTGCGCTTGGCACACACGACCCGCATCGCTTGCGCCAGCGCCTGCGGAGGTTGCGCTTGGCTTTGGACATGCTGGGGTTGACGCACGATGCGGGCGCGATGCGCGAAGTGGTCGATCGGCTGGGGCGCTGGCACGATGAGTTGCAAGCACCTCAGAGCAGCACATTGGACCGCACCTACAAGAAAGCGCGGCGTTCATGGCGTCGAGCGGCCCCCATTGTGCGCCGCTATGCATCCTGAGCCAGCGCCCTTAGAGTAGGTGCATCTATGAGACTGTGGATCGTACGCCATGCCCCTGCTGTGGACCCAACGGCCGAGTTGCCAGATGCAGCGCGAGCCCTGACGCCCAAAGGCCGCGAGCGCTTTGCGACGGCCGTGCGCGGCTTGCGCAGACTCAACGCGCGCTTTGACTTGATCCTGCACAGTCCGCTGCTGCGCGCTGTCCAGACAGCCGAACTGCTCGCGCCGCTGGGCCAAGGCCGGCTGCAAGTTGCCCCCGAGCTGGCACTCGAGCCGAGTGAAGACCTGCTGGCCTTGTGTGAAGGACAGAGCGTCGCTCTCGTGGGCCACGAGCCGCATGTCTCAACAACGGTGGCGTGGTTGACGTGCGGTTGGGAGAGCCTCGGCCCCACTGGTGCGGTGCTATTCAAGAAGGGCGCTGTCGCTTGCTTAGAAGGCGAGCTGCGACCCGGGCGCATGCAACTGCGCGGACTGTGGCAACCGGGCGTGCTGCGCAAACTGGCGCGCTAAGCTGCACGCAGCGTGCGACGCATGCTCCACGCGCTATACAGCAGCACAGCACCGGTCACAGCAAACACACCGCGAATGCCGATGTGAGCGCTCGCCCAACCGCCTGCAATGGAGGACACGGCAATCGACATGGTGCGCACGCCGAACACGATGCCGAAGGCACCACCGCGTCGCTCGACGGGCACTTCTGCGGCGGCTAGACCGAAGCTGCAAGGAGCACTGGCGGCCATAGTGATGCCAAAGACCAAGCGTGCCGCCACAAGGGCTAGGACGACTGGTGCGAGTGCATGCGCAAAGAGCGCCACAGCGCTCAACGCGGCGCACAACACCAGCGCTTGCGCGTGGCCGTGACGATCGCCCCACTTGCCCCACACCGGCATGGCCAACATGTGCAGCAACGCGCTGCCGCTGAACAACACGCTGGTCCAAAAAGGCCATTGCAACGGGTCGACAACCAGGTCACGCACATGCAGTTCCAAGATCGGATTGGTGGCCCCTAGACCAAACTGCACGAAGAAGACGATGGCCAGCGAGGCCCGCAACTTTGGGCTTTGCAGTGTGGCGGCCAGATCGACACGCAACGATTGCCACGCGGCCGTGGGGCCACGCCAAGGCTGAGGTTCGCCGCGGTGCGCCGCGTCTTCCTGCGCCCACAGCATGACAAGTACAGCTGACACGAGCGCCAGCCCCGCAACGACGAGGAAGATGTTGTCGTAGCCGATCCAGGGGCCTAACGCTGCGCCCAGTACCGGCCCCAGCACCGTACCAGCGGCCATTGCGGTTTGGAGCGAACCAGCGACACGGCCTTGGTCTTCAGGCGGCACGCTGACAGACACGAGTGTCAGGCTCGGCGCAGCAAAGCCCGACAAGGAACCTTGCAAGATGCGCAGGATCAACAGCTCCCACGGGCTGGTGGTCCACTTCATCAAGCCCACGAAGAGCGTGATGGCCAACATCGAGCGCACGACCATGATCTTGCGCCCCATGCGATCCCCGAGCGCACCCCACAACGGCGAGGTCAGGGCAGCACTGAAGGGTGCTGCGCCGTAGCAGATGCCCGCCCACAACGCGATGTCGTTGCGGTCGGTCATGCCCAACGCCTCCAAGTGCGTGGGGAAGTAGGGCAGGAAGCTCATCATGCCGATGGCAGTGACGAGATTCGCTGTCCACACCGACCAGTAGGTGCGCCGCCAGCTCTTCAAGTGAGCCTAAGACGCTAGCAAGGGCGCACGCGTGAAGCGACGCCCTTGCGGCACAGACTCAGAAGATGGACGCGGTCTGGATCTCGATTGAACCCAGGTCGCTTGTGTCATCAGCCAAGCGCTGGCGCACCGTGTCGAACTGCTCGCGCTGCACGAGGAAGGCATTGACCACATCCGGGTCAAAGTGCGCACCGCTGCGGGCACGAATCCAATCGAGAGCCGCGGGGTGCGACCACGCGCTCTTGTAGGGCCGATTGGTGGTCAAGGCGTCGTACACATCCGCAAGCGCGAGAATGCGTGCAGCCAGCGGGATCTTGGCGCCCGCCAAACCGCGCGGATAACCGCTACCGTCCCACTTCTCGTGATGGTGCAAGGCAATGTCGCGGCCCATCTGCAGGAAGCCGGTATCACCGAACTGGCCGATCACACCGTCCAAGGTTTGAGCGCCAATGTCGGCATGAGTGCGCATCACTTGCCACTCTTCCGGAGTCAGACGGCCAGGCTTCAGCAGAATGGAATCAGGGATGCCAACCTTGCCGATGTCGTGCAACGCACTGCTGCGTTCCAGGTCGTCGATCCACGAGTCCGTGAGCAGCGCACGATGGCGCGGGTCATCACGCAGCTGCTGCGCCACGATGCGGCAATAGGCCGCCACGCGCTCGAGGTGCTTGCCGGTTTCGTTGTCGCGGCGCTCGGCGAGGCGTGCCAGAGCCAGAATCGTGGCCTGCTGGGCCTTGTCGCGTTCACGACGGCGGAACTCATGGTGTGCGGCAACGGCGGTCGCGGACGCGATGGAAGCCAGCAAGCCCGCATCAGCGTCGGCGAGCTTGTCGCCACTCTTCTTGTGCAGATCGACCACGATCTCGCCAATCGCGCCTTCGCGCGTGGCCAGCGGCATGGTGTGCATATGCGAGCTCATCTCGGGGCCCAGACCGCGCTCGACGAAGCCGCAAGGTTCCGAAGCATCCCACACTTGGACATGCACACCACGGCCACCCAACACATCGAAGGCTGCTTGGGCTGCGAGGTCGACCACATCCTTGAGCCCACGCGCCGAGCACAGATCCAACGAGAAGCGGTGCAAGCGACGCAGCGCATCGGTCTGGTGATCGAGACGCTCCTCGAGCAACATGGTGAAGCTCTCGAGTGAGTCCTTGCTGAACTTCAACTCCTCCTCGGCCATGTCGTGCGCGAGGAACTGCACATGGAAGGCGAGAGCCTCGTCCACGGCTTGGGACAACTGTTCCCATCCGCAGGGCTTGGCCAACATGCGGAAGATCTTCTGCTGCACGCACTCGGCGGCGATCTTCTGGTCTGCAACACCTGTCAAAAGAATGCTGACAGTCTCGGGTGCGTGCGCGCCAATCTCCTTGAGCAACGACAACCCATCCATGCCGGGCATCGAGTAGTCGGAGATGACGACCGGGAAGGGACCGTCTTGCTCGAAGCGCTTCATGGCTTCCTGAGCATCACGCGCAGTGGTTACTTGCCAGCGACGTCCCAGCATCTGGGCCATGGTCGTGCGGACATCGTCGGCGTCGTCGACGTAGAGGATCTTATTGTTCATCGCGCGTGCTGATGAGGGGAGTGCCATGAGATGCGAAGTGCATCTCGTGCGGCTCCTCCGTCATCGGGGGGCGCGAAGGTCCTTCTTGAGTGCTGAGTGGAAAAAGTGGAGCTACGGCCCGTGGAAGAATCTTCCTGGCTGCAGCCCCGCACTCAGTTCTTGTAGCCCTGCAACGGTGCGGGCACGCGGCCACCGCGACCATGCAAGATGCGGGCACCAAAACGGCCGGGATCCTGCACGATCGCCGTACCCAGCAGACCACCCCAATCGACGGTCTCGCCGACCTTGCGACCGGGGATGGGCAACAAGCGCACAGCAGTGGTCTTGTTGTTGATCATGCCGATCGCCATCTCGTCGGCGATGATGCCGGCGATGACATCCACCGGCGTGTCGCCCGGCACGGCCACCATGTCGAGCCCCACCGAGCACACGCTGGTCATGGCCTCGAGCTTGGCCAACGACAACGCGCCGGCTTGCACGGCGCGAATCATGCCGGCGTCTTCGGAGACAGGAATGAAGGCACCGGAGAGACCACCCACACTTGAGGACGCCATGGCGCCACCTTTCTTGACAGCATCGGTCAAGAGTGCGAGCGCCGCAGTGGTGCCGGGTGCGCCGGTGCGATCCACACCGATGAGCTCCAAGATGTCGGCCACGCTGTCACCAATGGCGGGTGTGGGCGCCAAGGACACATCAACGATGCCAAAGCTGGTGCCCAAACGACGCGCGGCCTCGCGACCGACCAACTCACCCATGCGGGTGATCTTGAACGCGGTGCGCTTGACTGTCTCGGCCACGGCTAACAAGTCGGCCTCAGGACCAAGACGCGCCAACGCGCTGCGCACGACGCCCGGGCCGGAAACACCGACATTGACCACCGTTTCGGCCTCGCCCACGCCGATGTGTGCGCCGGCTACGAACGGGTTGTCCTCGACGGCATTGCAGAAGCACACCAACTTGGCCGCACCTAGACCGCCTTGATCTGCCGTGGCATGCGCAGTATCGAGCACCACCTGAGCAAAGTGGTTCACTGCATCCATGTTGATGCCGGCGCGCGTTGAGGCCAAGGACACGGACGAGCACACGCGCTTGGTCGAGGCTAGGGCGCTCGGAATCGAATCGAAGAGCGCACGATCCGTGTTGGTGTAGCCCTTGTGCACATAGGAAGTGAACCCGCCGATGAAGTCGACTCCGCAGCGCTCGGCCGCAGCATCCATGGCCTTGGCGAACGGCGTGAGGTCCTTCGCGCCGCTAGCTGCGGCGACGAAGCTGATGGGCGTGGTGGCGATACGCTTGTTGACGATCGGAATGCCATAGTCCGACGAGATGGAGTTGCCCACCGCGACCACATCTTTGCCGTGGTGCACGATCTTGGCGTAGATCTTCTCGCACGACGCATCGATATCGGAGTCAGCACAGTCCCAGAGGCTGATGCCAAGCGTGATGGTGCGGATGTCGAGCGTCTCCAGCTCGATCATGCGCACCGTTTCGAGAATCTCTTGGTCGCTGAAGCTCATGAGGCTGCGCAGTCTAACGCTTGCCGTCAGTAGCGAGGAAGGCCAACAGGTTCGCCACCTCTTGGAGACTCAAGTCATCGATCAAGCCCTCCGGCATGACCGAGGTGTCGGCGCGCCGCATCCCGGAAATGTCGCTACGCTCGAAACGCTGGCGTGCACCATTGGCATCTA
>Ga0255097_1000208_pt1 | contig 31058 bp, 34 predicted proteins | sample Colum_Atlam_RepB_2_FD_188436 | JGI IMG/M metagenome (GOLD analysis project Ga0255097, IMG submission 188436) | Freshwater microbial communities from Columbia River, Oregon, United States - Colum_Atlam_RepB_8d | ecosystem: Environmental > Aquatic > Freshwater > River | place: USA: Oregon...
TGTCCAATTCGGGCAACAGCGGCCTCAACACGCGGCACAGCTGCGCCACATTCTCCAGCGGCTTGTCGATGAAACCATCCGCCCCGGCAGCCAAGGCGATTGGCCGCCCCTCGGCGCTGCCCGACATGCCCAGCACCGCCGAAGGCCGTCGCACCGACTGCACAAGTTCTCGGATCAACACCTCTCCTCTGCCATCAGGAAGGCCAAGGTCGATCAGGGCGACATCGGGGCAATAGACCTTTAGATGGCGGCGTGCCGCCTCAATCGTTTCGGCCCGCCGCAACCGTGCCCCCGCCCGCCGCGCCATGAGGCGCAACGCTTCGCAGGCAAAGCGGCTGTCTTCGACGGCCAAGATCGTTGTGCCTTGCAGGGGCAATTCCACCGCCCATCCGCCCAAGGAACGCGCCGCAGGAAACGGGCCAGACGACAATCCCGCCAAGGGGGGCGCGCGGTCGGGCGGGGGGGAATGATTCGGCGGCATGGTGATCTCTGGCAGCAAGGTTCCGCCAGTAGGCCCCAGGCTTGCCTAACGGCTGGTAAAGACCGCGGCATTTGCCGCATTTTCGCGCCTCTCTGTCCCCCGGCCCCTTGCCGAGGCGCCTCCGGCTTCGCATAACGCGGGGAATGTGCCCTGTGGAGAATTGCCCATGATCGGACGTCTGAACCATGTCGCCATCGCGGTCCCCGACCTTGAGGCCGCCGCCGCGCAATATCGCAACACGCTGGGTGCCAAGGTGAACCCGCCGCAGGACGAGCCGGATCATGGCGTCACCGTGGTCTTCATCGAACTGCCGAATACCAAGATCGAACTTCTGTATCCCTTGGGCGAGAACAGCCCGATCCAAGGGTTTTTGGACAAGAACCCCGCGGGCGGCATTCACCACATCTGCTATGAAGTCGATGACATCCTTGCCGCGCGCGACCGCCTGAAGGCCAGTGGTGCAAGGGTTCTGGGCAGTGGTGAGCCAAAGATTGGCGCGCATGGCAAGCCCGTCTTGTTCCTGCACCCCAAGGATTTCAACGGCTGCCTGGTAGAATTGGAGCAAGTATGACCATCACCGCCGCCATCGTCCTGTTTTCCGTAACCTGGTTTTTGGTGTTCTTCTGCGTCCTGCCCTTCCGCTTTGAGTCGCAGGCCGAAGCGGGCAGCGTCACGCCCGGCACCCCCGCCTCTGCCCCCGCAGATGCCGCGATTGCCAAGAAAGCCAAGATCACCACAGCAATTGCCGTCGTGATCTTTGCCGGGCTTTACTGGGTCATCGCCTCGGGTTTCATCACCCGCGACAATATGGATGTGTTCCACATCCTGAACTGATCCGTCGCGGCGCTTTAGCGCCGCGCCGTCATGGCGTGGAACAGATGGGTGAAGGTGGCCACCCCCAGCACCGGAACCGCCAAATTGACCAGCGGGATCGACAGGGGGGCCGCCATCAGCGTGCCCGCCAGCCAGATGCGCCCCGCATGCTGCCCACGCAGGGTTTTTGCTGCCGCACGACCAACCCGGCGCATGGCGACAAGGGTGAAATACTCGCGCCCCAAAAGCCAGCCGTTCAGACCCCAGAACAACAGCGGCGCGAACGGCCCGGAAAAGACGTAAAACACCAGCGCCAGAACGTTGGCTGCCAGTAGAAGGCCAAGGAAATTCAGGCTGTCGATCAGGCTGTCGGCCAGCCGCAGCGGCGTGGCGGGCGGCAGGCCCGGGTAATGCCGCACTTCGACCGCATCTGCTATGTCTTCCAAAAACAAACCGGTAAAGGCCGAGGCGACCGGAACCATCAGAAACACCGACAGTCCCAGCATCAGCAGGAATGAACCCCAGCCCAGAACCTGATCGATGCCCCCCACCGGGCCAAGCAGGGGCAAAGTGATCGTTCCCGGCAAAAGGCTTTCGACAAGCCAGAGAAAGCCGGTGGACATCCCGACCAAAAGACCCAAGGCCAACAGAACGCCCAACGCCATCACACGGCGAAAGCGGCTGTCGCCGATTTGATCCAGGGCTTTGAGGAAACTGGAAAAGATCACGAAAGACCCCATTGCACGACGCGGGAAAGATCGGGGCGCGGGCGCTGCGGCGCGGCAGGGCCGGGCGTCCCGATATGCACAATGCCCGCCACGGTTTCCGTCCCCGTGCAGCCAAAGGCCCGTGCGCAGAAATCGGCGTCATGGCTGACCCAGCCCGTCAACCAGTTAGCCCCCCAGCCTGCGGCAGTGGCGGCGTTCACCAACCCAAGGCACAGTGCCCCCGCGGAAAGCACCTGTTCAGCCACGGGAACTTTCGGTACGTTCTGCGGGGCAGAGATTACCACCACAGCCAGCCCACCCCGGTCAAACTGCCCGCGCCCTTTGTCGATCTTTTCGGCGTCGCCGCCCATTTCGCGCGCCCGCGCTTCGGCCAGATCGGCCAACCGGATCATGTCGGGTTTGGTCACTACGATCAGTCGCCAAGGCTCCAGCTTGCCATGATCCGGCACCCGCAGGGCCGCCGTCAGAATCGGCTCCAACTCGGCCCTGTTGGGCACTGGTCCGGCAAAGAGTTTGGCAGGTTGCGATTGACGGGCGGCAAGAAAGGCAAAGGCGGCGGGTGTGGAAGCGGCGGGCATAGAAAACTCCTTTTCCGCCAAGGTGTCTGAGGAAAGCGTGGAAGGGTCAAGCGGGGTTGCATGTGCAGCGGCGAAAGGTCAGCTTGCGGCCATGCAAAAAGGGGCTTGGGCAGAACTGGCAGTGGCGGGGGCAGAGTTTGCCCTGCGCGTCACACCGCGTGCGCGGCGCGAGGAGATTTCGCGCGACGACAGCGGGTTCAAGGTGGCCGTCTTTGCCCCACCCGAAGATGGCAAAGCCAATGCTGCTGTGCAGGCCCTGTTGGCCCATGCCTTGGGGGTGGCAAAATCGCGGCTTGTTCTGGTGCGCGGCGCAACATCCCGCGACAAGCTGTTCCGGCTGGAGGGTTAGCCCTTGGCGGGTCTTTCAACCCGGTAGCTGCCCTCGGGCAGGTCCAGCGCGGCGGCCAGATCGCGCAATTGGGCCATAGACAGCGTGACGATCTGCGGCTCGTCCGTCATCTCATCAACCTGCCGGATCGCAACGCAATCCTCAAAGGCCTCGATGATGACATCCTCTTGCAGCGGCATGTCCTTGTCCCCCTCGTCAACGAGGGTGATCACGGTGGCGTCAAATTCATGCTCGATGGTAAACATACAAAGATGGTAGGCCGGGTTGGGGCGCAGAGCAAGTCCGCTTAGGGGGGCAAGAGGCTCTGGCATGGGGTGGGGCTGCGCTGCTAAAAGGCCGCGGAAAAACCGAGAAGGGGCAGGCGATGAAATACGGAGTTGCGTTGGCGATGGTTGCCGCGATGGCCGTGCAGGGCTGTGTTGCGGTGATACCGGCAGAGCCGCAGGCGCCGTTGCCCGTGTCAGATACCACCCCCATGCTGCCGGTTGAAACAGCGGCGGAAAACTTCGTGGCGGTTGTTGCGCGGATGGAGCCGGTGGCAGAAGACTATTGCCGGCGTCTGTCCCGCGTCAGCAATTGCGATTTTCGCATCGTGATTGACGATCGTCCAGGCCAGCCGGCCAATGCCTTCCAGACGCTCGACAGCTCGGGTCGCCCGATGTTGGCCTTTACCGTGGCGCTGATTCGGGATGCCCGCAACCGCGATGAACTGGCCTTTGTCATGGGGCATGAGGCGGCCCATCACATTGCAGGCCATATCCCGCGGCAGCAGAACACGGCATTGGCGGGCGCGGTGCTGGCCGGGGTTTTGGCACAGGTCAGTGGGGCCGGTCAGGATGTCGTCAACTCGGCACAGGATCTTGGGGCGACGGTGGGCGCGCGGCGGTTCTCAAAGGATTTCGAGTTGGAGGCTGACAGCCTTGGCACCGAAATCGCCTTTGTGGCGGGATATGATCCGATGCTGGGGGCGGCGTTCTTTGATCGGATCCCCGATCCCGGCGATCGCTTCCTTGGCACGCATCCGGCCAATGCGGACCGTAAGCGGACGGTGGCGGCAACCCTTGCCCGGCTTGGTGGCTGAGGCCCGGTTGATCCGTATCAAAGCGCGGTGACGCGATCCGCGCGACCCTTGGCGCATTCAGGTCGCGTGAGGGAAGAAGATGATCGGGTATCCACAGGCGCCTCGGGCATGGGGCTTTACGCGGGGCATGGCGCGCACGGTGGGCGTGTCCTTGCCAGATGCCGTGGTTGACGGCTGGCTGAGCCGGGATGAATTGGGGGTGCTGGTCGAGCGCTGTCGCACATGCGGCAGCACCAAGGCCTGCACTGACTGGTTGTCCCATACCGTGGCGGCCGAGGCGCTGCCGGGCTTTTGCCCGAATGCGGCGGCGCTTGTGGCGTTGCGACCCTAAGTTTCGCGATATAGGGGGCAAGGGTTTCCTCTGGACCCGTCAGCCGTTACGATGTCCCCATGTTGCAGATCGAAGATGTCGTCCGTGACCGCGGGTCACGCTATGCGGTTTCTGGTGGTCCCGTGCAGGGCCGCGCCGGAGCCGAGGCCTTTCTGGCCGAGTTGAAGCGCGTCAAGAAATACGCCAAGGCCACGCATAACACTTGGGCTTGTGTGTTCTCGGATGCAGGCCCGGTGAAGAATGACGATGGCGAGGCGGGCGCAGGCGCCGTTATTCTGAAGATGCTGGAGCGTGCGGGGCTGGTCGATCATATCGTCGTTGTCACCCGGTGGTATGGTGGGGTGCATCTGGGCGGCGACCGTTTCGCCCATGTGGTGACCTGCACAAGGGCCTATCTCGATGACTTGCCGAAGGCCGGGGTCAAGGCTTAGCCTGCCTGTCACAGGATGGGGGGCAATTCATGCGTGCGCGTCTGGCGGCCGAGGGGCTGCGGTTTTGGAACACCTGTGTCTGGTCATGGCAGGGCTGGTCAGCGGCTTGGGCCAGCGAAAAGACGCTGCGGCAATGGACGGTGGTGAACGTCCTGTCGGTGGCGGCGACCTTTCTGGTGACGATCTCTCCGGCCGAGCGGGCGTTGATCTGGGCCTTGGGACTGTTGATCCTTGCGGCGGAGTTGATGAACACCGGGCTGGAGGAGGTGGTGGATTATCTGTCGAAAGACATCGATCCCCGCGCCAAAAAGGCCAAGGATTGTGGATCGGCGGCCGTGGCCTTGACGGCGCTGGCCGGTGGTTTGGCGTGGTTGGTGGTGTTGATCGGCTGATCTTGAAGTCCCTGCGCCCTTTGGCTGCCCCCGGAGGGTTTCACACCCTCCGGACCTCCCGTGGAGTAATTCGAAAGGCGCAAGACGGACAGCGGGGCGTGGCGTCAGATCAGGTTCATCACCTTGTCGCGGAACGCGTAATTTGCCGCAATGCAGTCGTCGAGATAGCCGGGCAGCGCATAAGCGCGCGGCAGGTCGGCACGCCAGTTGCCGGGATCGGCCAAGGCAGGCATGCGGGCAAAGCCGCGGAACTTGGCTGAAAACGGCAGGCACAATACTTTGCGACCCATGAGCATGGCCCAATAGGTGCCGTGGAATGAATTGGTGATGACGGTTTCGCCCGACGCGATAAAGGCCAATGCCTCGTTCAGGGTGCCGTCGTGATTGGTGCGGCAGGGGATGCCGTCGGGGCGCTCTACCGCATCGGATTTGGTCGCGTGCAGATACAGCACCGCGTCGCGGGTTGGCGCGGTGGCGGTTTGCAAGCCGGGCGCAAGACAGGTGGCGCAGGGCACATATTCGGTGCCCTTGATGCCCACATCGCGGCATCCGATCAGCGACATGCGGGCCTGAAACTGGTCGGCCCCGTCCACCTTGCGCTTGGCGGCCTGCAATCCGATGGCCCAAGTCACGCAATGGCGCGCTGCGGCTGCGCGTTGTGTGACCGCCTCAACCGCGCTGGCATAAATCTGCCCACCGCCAAAGATGGCCAGATCGCAGGGCGGCACCGTGTCGGTCAGGGATTGAACGGTCTTTTGGGCGTCGAACGGCAGCCAATAGGCCGGACAACATTCCCGATCGCCGATATTACGCGACCCTTTTCTGTGCTGAAAAACCAAATGAACCATGGGGCAAGCCTAAAGCCGCCCCCATGACCAATGCAAGCGTTGCAGGTCCGATCAGCTGATAAGGTGGCGCAGGCCCTGTGTCACATCGGTGCGCACGGCAAGCCGCAGGCCGGGTTCGTCGCCGGCCTTGAGCGCGGCTAGGATCAGCCGGTGATGCTGCGGCAGATCGCGGCGGCGGATCTTTTGGTAAAGCGCACGCATCGTGGGGCCAAGTTGCAGCCAGACCGTTTCGATCATGGCAAGCATCGCGGGGGTCTGGGCGCGCAGGTAAAGCGTGCGGTGAAATTCCAGATTGCTGCGCACATAGGCCACCGCGTCTTGGTTCATCACCGCTTCCTGATTGGCGGCATTGATCGCGGCCAGCCGGTCGATCAGCGCGAAATGGACGCGGGGCAGCGCACGGGCGGCCATCTCTGGCTCTAGCAGGGCGCGGATGGCGGCCAGTTCCTCGATCCGTTCCGGGGTCAGGTCGGGGGTGCTGATCCGCCCCGAGGAAGAAATGGTCAGCGCGCCTTCGGCGGCGAGACGTCGGGCCGCCTCGCGCACCGGGGTCATGGAGACACCGAATTGCGCCGCAATGCCGCGCAGGGTCAGGGCCTGACCGGGGGCCAGCTCGCCATGCATCACCTGTTGGCGCAGGGTGCGGAAGACGCGTTCATGCGCGGCAGCGTTCGGGTCGGCAAGGCGCGGAGAGGGGCGAGGTTGATCGGTCATGGCGGCAGCGAACATGAAGCCCGCGTGGGGGTCAATCCCCCGCAGTGGTAAAGCGCAAGGCGTGCAGGGCCGCGCCCTGCGTGTGCAGCCAGCGGCGCTGCGCCTCCCAGCCGGGGTAAAGCTGGTCGACCACGGCCCAGAACCGGTCGGAGTGGTTCATCTCGAGCATGTGCGCGACCTCATGCGCCGCGACATAGGTCAGCACCGCGGGCGGCGCCATGATGAGCCGCCAAGAATACATCAGCGCCCCCTCGTGACTGCACGAGCCCCAGCGCGAGCGGGTGTCGCGTAGGGTGATGCGGGCCACTTTGCGCCCGATCAGGCCCGCGTAATGGTCAGAGGCGGCCACCAAACGGTCCCGCGCCAGCGCCTTCAACCAGGCTTGTGCCCGCGCGCCCGCCAGCGCCGCATCACCCGGCACCAGCAGGCTGTCGCCCTCTAGCATCAGCCTGCGCCCTTGGCCGGCGATCAGGCGAATCGTGCGCCCCTCGATCGGGATTTCCGCGCCGATGCCCACCAGATCGGCGGATGGCATCTGCGCCAAGGCCTTGCGCAGCCAGCCTTCTTGCGCGCGGGCAAAGTCCATCGCTTCTGATTCGCGTGCCCGCAGCGGCAGCGACAGCGTGATGCGCCCATCAACCCGGCTGACGCGCAGCGAAAACCGCCTTGCACGGGCTGAACGGCGCAAGGTGATGTCGAGTGGCGGCGATCCGGGCAGGCTGGGCATGGAACCTCTTGAAACGGAGCGCGAGAATAGCAATGTGGGGGCGGGTAGCAATCCGGTCACCTCAGAGCACAAAGGCTTTGACAGTTCCGGGCACTTGTGGCAATCGGCCGCTCTACTGGATATCCGCCTGAAAAGGCCAGCCTGAAAAGGGAATACCATGCCCAAGGCAGAATGGGGCACGAAGCGCATTTGCCCGACCACCGGCAAGCGCTTTTATGACCTGAACCGCAGCCCGATCGTCAGCCCCTACACCGGCGAGGTTGTGGACATCGAAAGCGCGCGCCGCAAAATGGCCGCAGCCGTCATCAGCCGCTCGACGCCCGACAAGGACGACGAGGTTCTGGTCGATGATCTGGAAGCCGATGACGACCTGCTGGTTGGCGGCGTTTCGGATGATGCGGAAATGGATGACGAGTTGTTGGAAGACGACGCCGACGACAATGTTTCGCTCGACGATCTGGCCGATGTGCCTGGAGATGAAGAAGAACTCTAAGCTGTTTCGGCAGGCGCGGAAAAAGTGCATTTTACCTCTTGCACCCCGCCGCGCCTGCCAATAAACAGCGCCCATCCGCAGCGGCCCACGCAGGCGGAAGTTGGTAACGGGGTCATAGCTCAGATGGGAGAGCGCTTGAATGGCATTCAAGAGGTCGGGAGTTCGATCCTCCCTGGCTCCACCAAACTTCCCTTTGGGAACAACGACTTAGGCACCTTCGGGTGCCTTTGTTGTTTGTGACGGAAAGTTATAAACCGTTATAAACCGCCCCGATCAGTTTCGGGTCCGAAACAAGGTCCACCTCGACGCCCATCGGTGCCGCCCATCGGTCAGACACATCCAGACTATTCACTTGAATGGGGTTCTATGGATGATCACGCTATGGTATCGAGCAGGAAACTGGAGGCCAAAATGAACCAACTTAGCCTGTTCGGTGACGACAAGACTGAGACTTCGGTGGGCCCCGTTTCTGATCTAGTCGGCACCCTAACCGAATTCAACGAATTTGGAAAGTCCACTGAACTGGTTTCCAGAAACGATATCCCGTACTTCGTAAATGAGTATTGGACGGCCGGACAAAGGCAAGCCCATTCAATTCATGAAATCTCATACCGAGCATGCTTTAAAGCCCAATTGCCTCAGTTTTTCATCGAAAGGCTGACATCTGCTGGGGATGTAGTCTATGACCCGTTTATGGGTCGAGGGACTACACCTGTTCAGGCAGCCCTAATGGGGCGTCACGCTTATGGAAACGATATTAACCCACTGTCGGTCCTTCTTACCCGACCGAGACTTCATCCGGTAACGGTCAAAGAAGTTGATCAGACGCTTCTCAACCTTAGAATTAACCCAAAAAACGAAATTACTGAGGAACTTCTTGCCTTTTACCACCCAAAAACGCTTTCTGAGCTTGAAGCTCTAAAGGCGTTTCTGCTGACCAATGCGCCACTGGATAAATCCAACCCTGACCCAATTCTTGATTGGATTAGAATGGTCTCCATCAACAGGCTATCAGGGCATTCTCCCGGATTTTTCTCTGGTCGATCAATGCCGCCAAACCAAGCGGTCTCGGTTAAAGCTCAATTAAAAATCAATGAGAAGCTTGGACTGTCTCCGCCAGAGCGAGACATAAAGAAAGTAATCAGTAAAAAAACAAAGTCACTCCTAAAGGATGGAGGAGTTTCGTCTAAAATTGTGAGTTCACTGTTTGTGGGCCATGCCTCAAATACTATCGAAATACCAGACGGCCATGTGAAACTTGTTGTCACATCGCCGCCCTTTCTTGACATCGTTCAGTATGCTGCTGACAATTGGCTTAGGTGCTGGTTTGCCGGGATTGATCCCAGCCGAGTAAAAATTGATATACACAGAAAAATAGAAAGCTGGACCGAGATGGTTCACTTAGTCCTCAAGGAACAAGCCCGTATACTTTGCCACGGTGGATACGTGGCTTTTGAAGTCGGAGAGGTTCGTAACAAGACAGTCCTCCTAGAGGAATTGGTCTGGAAAGCCGCTGAAGGCTTACCCTTCGACCGCTTGGGTGTCATGGTGAATGAACAAGATTTCACTAAGACGGCCAACTGCTGGGGCGTCGACAATGGATCGAAAGGGACCAACACTAACAGGATCGTTCTGCTTCAGCGTCACTGACACTAGACAACTTCATCATTTTCCACTTAGCTCACCTCACACACGATTGGGTGAGGTCCATGGAAAAGAAGTTCAAGCTACAGTGGGACGTCGAAAAACTTTCTGAAGCATTTCAAGTAACTAAGGATGACGTCAGGGAATATTTCACTGATGGGCGGCGTGTGTCATTTATTATCGAACGCCGCTTAAAGTGGGATCACCCTGGCTGGCAACTGGCTCCGTCAGAAGGTGCTGGTTACGACCTAAAGGACCCTGATGGCGGGCTCTGGGAAGTTCGATCAGTAACAAAGGGTGGGGTTTATTTCACCCCAAGCAACCAAGTTGGTTCTGGACGGAAGTTCAACGAAGATGGGTTTCAGGGCAAACTGTCTGGCATAAAAGGCTTCATCTTAACAGACATCGAAAAGTTTCCAAGCATGGACGTATATGTTCTTCCCGTCACGAATGTGATTAGGTGGCATAAACAGGGCTTGCTCGGAACCAACGCTAAGATCAGTCGAGCCAAATTCATTTCACATTTTGTAAATGATATCATCCACGACTGATTGCTGTCATAAATCGATCACACGCCTCTGTGCCTCACTGTCGGCCTCGATATATCGCTGGGTCACCGACAGTGAGGAATGACCAGCCAACATCTGAACGTCTCGAAGTGACCCACCCACGGTGCTGATCTTTTTAGCAGCGTTGGTGATGAAGGTTCGTCTCCCACTGTGGGACGAGCAGCCGAGAAGCCCAAGGTCGGCATACCACCGCTTGAACATGTTCACGACCGCCTGCGCCGAGGTGTGCCCGGACCTTTCAGTGGTGACGACGTAAGCCGTTTCGGGTCCGAAATGGCGATTCTGTCGGGCGACCGCCAGCATCTGGACCAAGTTCCCCCGAAGCTGCTTGTTCAGGGGAACAATCCGCCCCGACTTCCCCTTTGATGCTTCATCGGTCAGGTGGATCGAGTCGCCCACCTCACCGTCAGCCCCAAGGACCATCGCCCACTTGAGGTTGGCGATCTCCTTTGCCCTGAGTCCGGCACGGACCGACAGGAGGAAGACCGTCTGATCCCGCAGCCCATGCCGTCGGGTAAGAAGGAACGAGGTGACAGATTCAACCTGAGCCTTGGTCAGGGTCTTGGCTTGTTTGCCCAGTGCCATGATGTGCCTCTGATGACATTAAGTTACTGATTTAAAGTAATAAAATTAGTCAGAACGGTACACCGCTGGGTGCGGAAATAATGTCGATTCAGGTCAACGGCTTATGCCGACTGATGATCTAATGGCTATTTGGTCATCAGTTCCCTGAGTGTCGGACATTACTTCCGACAACCGATGTCCGTGAATTTACTCGGGCATCCGGTATCATGAACTTATGAAAACTAAGGAGAACAGAATGCTTTACTTTGAGACTGTGAAAATGAACACCAATTGCTTAGAAGCCGCCGCTGAAGAAGCAATCAAGATTGGGAAAGAATTCAGTTCTGATGATGCATTCATGGCTGATTTGCAGGAGGTCTGGCCTAATAGTAGGGAATGCGCAGCACGAACTATTGTTTTCCGGGTCCTGTCATCAACAGAACGTAAAGCACTTCTAGCAGCCTGCGGATCGGAACAAAAAGCCTATAGGTATGTTGCAGAATGCGTTGATGACGGGCTGCCTGGATCATTTGAGCGTGCTGTGCGCCTCGCCATCATTGGCGTGAAGGGTTTTGTTCTCTCGAGAAATGGCTGAAGCTCCCGAAGGACAGATCGATCAATCAAATCTTCAATTTCAGTTTACACAAGCATGAGGGTTGCTTAGTTGCTAGGTATGTTTCGGAATTATTGCGGGAGCCGATTTGCTAAGGCGTGCCATAAGGAAGATGCCAAGGATGCTTTGAGCTATACCAGTGAACTCAAATCATCGTGGGTTTGGAATGAGAGGTTTTTTAATCCCAACAGATTGAATTGGACTGTTCTGCATGGTCTCGAGCTTTGGGACCAGTCTGGTCTCGACAGCATCAAGTTTGTTTTCGAAATTCCGACTTCGCTGGGATTTCCGCACTTCCTCTACGTCTATGCACAGCAGGGTGATATCTTACGCTGTACGCTGGAGACTTCTCTTGACCAATTGAAAGCGGAACTTCCAGAGGAGTTCGCCTGCTTTAGAGAGGCAGAAGCACGTCAAGCAAGAGAGTTTTTTCCGGGAAACTCACCAAGCGAAACTGACTTGCATACCTCATAGCCCTTTTTCAAATACCTGCGAACTTGGCGAAGTTGCCCTTCATCATATCGCAGGTTTCCCTTTTTGTCGGCGAGTGGCTTCATCTGTAGGATATATGGCACCCACTTTGCTCTGGGACGTCCTCTGAACTTCTGAACGATTTTGGACACGGTCTCAGTATTGACTGGTGGCTTCCCCATTTCCTGCCAAAACTGATACATTAGCTGGATTTCATATAAGGTCCGCCCCCGCACCTCTACTCCCATTGTGATCTCGTAGGAGCCAAAACCGGAGTGAAGTGACTTCAGAGTGGATGGGTCAATTCCCTTTTGACCCAATCGCTCAATCTGGCATGCCTCGACCAGCCGTTTAACTTCGGCAAGCACTTTTGTGACAGGCATGTTCAACGGAATTGCGAGGTGAACTGCATTGGGAGAGTTTGAAACAGAAGTGACCTTACGCACCGCTGTTTCACCAAAGAGATGTTTGTGCCCCTTCCACCAATCGTCAAATTTCATGGTGGTCACGTCCCCCCAGGGCTCATAGTACTCTCGTGAGCGCTGAAGGTTGCCCACGAGATCCGGTTCCTTATGTGCCATCTTCAGAAACTCGAACCACATCCGATAGATTTGCTTTTGTGACTGGATAGCGGGCAAAGGCATGACGGGCTTTCAGATCGTGCGGCGGGTAAGTAAACATCCCTTACAGGTTGGTAGCCGTCAACTGTGCGGACACGCTGCCGATCTGCATCCGTGTTGCGATCATCCCATCAGCCATTGATGTCAGAGCTTGTACAAGGGCATCGACCTTCTGGTCGGTGTCCTTCTTCGTTTTCGCCAAGAGTGCCTGTTTCACTTGCTGGTAGTGGCGCACCGCCTCATCCCCGTGGCGCTTCCCCTGTGCTGCATAGAGTGCAACAGCGCCTTTGCGGACAAGCCCTTCGTCAAGGTCGTACTGGGCTACAAGAAACTGCTTGAACCCGATCATGATGTTCTCATCAAGATGATCGTCAGGTTGCCCGACCGTTGTGACATGGCTTTCGTCTTGGTCAATAACTCTTGTTCGTGGGTAGCGTCATAGGGCTCGATTACGTCAATCTGGAGGATGTTCTGGCGCTGAAGGACTCGAAGCAGTTCATTCTTGGTTTTAGGAGTTACAGGCTCAAGGATCATGGCTGACTCCATTCCTCAGCGGTGGAGTTGAACCAAGCCAAAGGTTCATCGATATCTTGTTTCGACTTCTTCACGAAGTCTCGAATCATCCGGTTGATCTCTGCTGTCATGTTTGTTCTCAGCGATGAACAGGTGATTTCAAATTCGTCTTTCAATCGTGATGGTATTCTAAAGTTCATCAGGAAAATTTCTTGATCCATGTCTGCCTCCTATGGGGTTTGATTATATTTATCTGTAAATATCTGGTATCTTCCCTTCGGGAAGTTGATCCTTCGGATCAACCGATTCAATGTATTTCAATTATTGTGGTATTGTTTTTGGACACACTTAACCTTCCGACAGGTTAAGTGTGTCCGAAGCGTATTTGTGTCTACTGCCCTCGTTCACATCCCATCTAGAGCAACCCGAATTTCAACGGGAAAGGGCGGTCAGCCGGTCTCCTTTTATGCTCCGCTTAACTGGCGGTTAGCCAAATGTGCCGATGGGACGACGATCATTCAGCTATGAAGGTTGTTGTGCACAGCGCCTTCATCGTGACGGGAATTTCTATTCAGCCAGTCCGTCTTTGCTGCCGTTCCCAAGTTACCTTGGTGGGTCCTATACTGAGATTTTCTGTACCCGCCTCCAATCAAGTCGGTCGGTTACTCAACAGGTTTGACATCCAAATATGTGGCGATCCGTCTGGATCGGGAATATTTATATGGGTTGGGTCGCTCAAATTTACCATCGACGAAAATATTCTTAAACTCGCCAAATCAGTGACAATTATGTCACGGCCGGAACTTGTGCGTCAATCTCCAAAGGAGTGCAGGTTCTTCGCCATTTCTTTCGATAGGGGCAGGAAACGGGCATAGAACCGCTCGATTTGATCTACCGAGGTTCCGGCGTTCTTGGCGAGGTTGAAGATGTTTACCTTCCCTTCGCTGTTGATAATCCTCATGCAGATTGCTGTGTGTCGAAGGGAATAAAGCGTGTGCTGCTTACCCGTCGGCTCATCAACCTGAATATTCCCCTCCTTCAGGACTTCCCGAAACTGACGCTGGACGATGTTCGCAGCCGTGGTTCGGTTCGTGTATTCGGGGTAGAAGATATAGTCATCGGGCTTGGCGTCTGGATACCGCTTCTTGATGCGGTCATAGACCGACACGGCAGCTTCCATCGTGTTTGCCGACCGATACCCTGTCTTGCCGTCCCGAATCGTTACGATCAACCGTCGAGGATCGTCTGCCACGGTGATGTCGCTGTGTCGGATAGCGTACAGTTCGGACGAGATGGGGCGCACGAAGGAATGGGTGAGGAACAGGACGAGGTCGTACAGTTCGTCGGTAATCTCTACCCCCCGAACACTGACCGCCTGAGCGGCCATCTCCTTCACCTGTTTCAGCAGCTTCTGATAAACGTCCTTCTCCTTCTCCACGATGGGGTGGAAGCGGAAGAAGGGACGAGGGTTGTCCTTGACCCTTGACCGAGGTGTCTCGGGAACGGCGTCGATGACCCCTTCGTCTCTGGCGATCTTCAGCACGTTCCGAAGGGTTGCCATCAGGGTGTTTCGGGTTGATGCCGTCATGTCAGGTCGGCGCTTTGACAGGTCAGCCATGTACTCCTGATAGGTCTGGGTTCTGATCTGCCGGACATCCTTCTCACCGAAGAACCGAAGCAGACCCCAGTCCTCGTTCTGAATGCCCCAATGAAGTGCCTTGACGTAGCCCTTGCTCCGATCACCTGATTGCTGCTGGAGGCGGGATCGATGCAGCAGCTTGAGGGCAAAATGGCGGAAGGTGAACTCCCTCTCCACGGGCTTCTCAGCCTTCAGGAGGGACAGCGCCAGTTCCTGTGCCAAGGCTTTTGCCTTGATGGCACTCTCCTCGCCAGTCGATTTAACGATGTATTTCTTAGCCTTACGGTCCCAGACCCTGACGTACCACTTGGTCGAGTTCTCGACACGGTAGATGGAAAGCCCTTGGTAGAGGCGGATGGCAGAGGGGGTTTTGGTCATGGCGGCTCGAACAGATAGTTATAAACAAGGGTTATAAACCACCTCACAAGCCTTTGACACTATTAAGTACAGAGGCTAATGGCATTCAAGAGGTCGGGAGTTCGATCCTCCCTGGCTCCACCAACCAGCCTTCGAACAGCGACGCCTTCGGGCGTCGTTTTCGTTTGTGCTTTGGCGCAGGGTAATAGCGGCATTTCCGCACAGTGGCTGGGCTTGATCGGTACCGCGAATGGCGCACCATCACGGGCAGCCATTCCGTGAAAGGGAAAGCCATGACCGATGTGCCGAAGATCGCCCAGAAAGCGCCTTACAAGGTGGAGATGGAGGCGGGGAAAACCTACTTCTGGTGTGCCTGTGGCGAATCGAAGAATCAGCCGTTTTGTGATGGCAGCCACAAGGGCGGTGCCTTTGTGCCGCTGAAGGTGACGGCAGAGGAGACGAAGACGGCCTATCTGTGCGGCTGCAAGCAGTCGAAGAACGGGTCTTTCTGCGACGGCACACACAAAGGGCTGTAACGTCGCGCGTCTGCCCCTTATCGCGGGGCAGGCTGGTGCTAAAAAGGCCGCCCAAGGGGCGGCCTTTGTCATGTTTGGGGTGCCCGCTCTGGTCAGGCGTGGATGGCGCCGTCACCGCAAGCCAGTGCTGCCTCGCGCACCGCTTCCGAATAGGTCGGGTGGGCGTGGCAGGTCAGCGCCAGATCCTGCGCGCTGGCGCCGAACTCCATCGCCACACAGACCTCATGGATCAGGTCGCCTGCGCCCGGCCCGATGATATGGGCCCCAAGGATGCGGTCGGTGGCGGCATCGGCCAGCAGTTTCACAAAGCCCTCGGCCTGAAACACCGCCTTGGCACGGGCATTGCCCATGAAGGGGAATTTCCCGACCTTGTAGGCGCGGCCAGCCTCTTTCAGCTGTTCCTCGGTGGCGCCGACAGAGGCCACTTCGGGTGTGGTATAGATCACGCCGGGGATAACAGCGTAATTCACATGGCCATGCTTGCCCGCGATGATCTCGGCCACGGCCATGCCTTCATCCTCGGCCTTGTGCGCCAGCATCGGGCCGGGGACGGCATCGCCGATGGCGTAAAGGCCGGGGATATTGGTGCGGAAATGATCGTCGATCTTGATCTGCCCACGCGGCAGCATTTCAACGCCCAAGCCCTCCAACCCCAGACCGGCGGTGTAGGGGCGCCGACCCGTGGCGACCAAAACGACCTCGGCCTCGATCTCGGCCTCTTTGTCGTTTTTGCGCAGTTTGTAGCTGACCTTGCCGCCTTCGACCTTTTGCACGGCCGCGCCCATGACGAACTTTAGCCCCTGCTTTTTCAGGATGCGTTCAAAGGTTTTGGCCACTTCGCCGTCCATGCCGGGGGTGATGGCGTCAAGGTATTCGACCACGGTGACCTCGGCCCCCAGACGGGCATAGACCGACCCCATCTCAAGTCCGATCACGCCGGCACCGATCACCACCATCGACTTTGGGATCGTGGGCAAGGCCAGCGCGCCGGTCGAGGTGACGACGGTCTTTTCATCCACCGTGACGCCCGGCAGTGCGGAGGGTTCGGACCCGGTCGCGATGACGATGGCCTTTGCGGTGTGAACCTCGTCGCCAACTTTGACCTGACCCGCGGCAGGGATAGAGCCCCAGCCCTTGAGCCACGTCACTTTGTTCTTTTTGAACAGAAACTCGATGCCCTTGGTGTTGCCGCCGACAACGTCCGCCTTGTAGGCCTGCATCTTGGCCCAATCGACGGTGGGGTTGGCACCCATCAGGCCCATCTTTTCAAAGTTCTCATGGACTTCGTGCAGATGATGGGTGGAATTGAGCAGCGCCTTTGACGGGATGCAGCCGACGTTCAGGCAGGTGCCGCCAAGGGTGTCGCGGCCTTCGACCACGGCGGTGTTCAGGCCCAGTTGGGCGCAGCGGATGGCCGACACATAGCCGCCGGGGCCAGCGCCGAGGATGATGACGTCGAAGTCTGCCATGATGGTTCCTTTCTTTGGCGGTGGACCCCGGGGGCGCGTCGCCCCTCAAGATCCCCAGAGGATATTTTAGACCACGTTGAAGGTGTCAGATCAGGGCTGCAACCAGCATCGTGAAGGTGGCGAGGAAGCCTACGAACCAGATTGCGGAACGCCAAGGCCGCCAGCCAAAGGCATAGGCGGGGACATAGGCGATGCGAGCGGCCAGATAGCTGTAGGCGGCGAATTTGGTGGTTTGGGTGGACTGGCTCGAAAGGGTCACGACCAGTACGGCGATGGTGAAAAGGATCAGCCCTTCGAAATGGTTGTTGAAGGCGCGCTGCATGCGGCCCGACAGAACGGAAAGCTGCCGCGACGGTGCGCGATCCCGGGCCGACGATGTGTAGCCCACGCCAAGATCACGGTTGGCCGGAATGGCGAAGAGCGCATATTGCACGACCTGCAACAGGGCGGCGAGCGTGAGGGCGGTGAGTTCGGGCGTCATGTCACATCCCTTGCGGGTGAGGAGCGCAGGCGGGCATAAGCCCGCCCTACGCGTTTTCGCAGCCTGTAGGTCGGGCTGATGCCCGACTCGTCACAGATCCATCAACAACCGGCGCGGGTCTTCCAGCGCTTCTTTGACGCGGACGAGGAAGGTCACGGCGCCTTTGCCGTCGACGATGCGGTGATCGTAGCTGAGTGCAAGATACATCATCGGACGGATGACGATCTGCCCGTTCACCACCACCGGGCGGTCTTGGATCTTGTGCATGCCAAGGATCCCCGACTGCGGCGGGTTCAGGATCGGCGAGGACATCAGCGAGCCATAGACCCCACCGTTCGAGATGGTGAAGGAGCCGCCCTGCATTTCTGCCATCGACAGTTTGCCGTCCCGGGCGCGGACACCCAGTTCGGAAATCTTTTTCTCGATGGCGGCAAAACCCATCTGGTCGGCATCGCGCACCACGGGAACCACAAGGCCGTTCGGGGTGCCGACGGCAACGCCCATGTGGACGTAGTTCTTATAGACGATGTCCTGACCGTCGATCTCGGCGTTGACCTCGGGCACTTCTTTCAACGCGTGGGTACAGGCCTTCACGAAGAAGGACATGAAGCCCATCTTGACGCCATGCTTCTTTTCAAAGGCATCTTTGTAGGTGTTGCGCAGTTCCATGATGCCCGACATGTCCACCTCGTTATAGGTGGTCAGCATGGCGGCGGTGTTCTGTGCGTCTTTCAGGCGGCGGGCGATGGTGGCGCGCAGGCGCGTCATCTTCACACGCTCTTCGCGGGCGGCGTCATCGGCGGGCACGGGGGCACGCGGAATGGCGGCCGGGGCAGGCTGGGCGCTGGCCGCTGCCGACACCGCAGCGGCGGCGCGGGCGACGTCTTCTTTCATCACGCGGCCGTCGCGGCCCGAGCCTTGGACCTGATCGGCGGAAAGGCCGGCTTCGGCCATGGCTTTCTTGGCGGCCGGGGCGTTTTCAACGTCTTTCGCGGCGGGTGCCGGGGCGGCTTTCGGTGCTTCGACTTTGGCGGCGGGTGCTGCGGGGGCAGCGCCAGCGGCCCCTTCGGCCACGATGGCCAGACGGGCCTTGGCGTCCACCGTGGTGCCTTCGGGGGCCAGAATTTCGGTCAGCACGCCTGCAACGGGTGAGGGCACTTCGACCGAGACTTTATCGGTTTCAAGCTCGCACAGCATTTCGTCCTGTTTCACCGTGTCGCCAACCTTTTTGAACCAGGTCGAAACGGTGGCTTCGGATACGCTTTCGCCCAGGGCGGGCACCATAACATCGGTCATGATTTTCTCCATCCTCTGGGCGATCAGCCCAGAGCCTCCTTCACGAGGGTTTCCTGTTCAAACTTGTGGCGGCTGGCCAGACCCGTGGCGGGCGAGGCAGAGGCCTTGCGGCCAGCATAGGCAAAGCGGGTTTTCTTCGCGCCGATGTCGGTCAGGATGACTTCCAGTTCCGGCTCGACAAAGGACCAAGCGCCTTGGTTCTTCGGCTCTTCCTGACACCAGACCCAATCAGCCCCTTTGAAGCGCGACAGTTCCGCCTTCAGCGACTTGGTCGGCATCGGGTAGATCTGTTCCAGACGCATCAGATAGGTGTCGTCTTGGCCACGCGCATCGCGTTCGGCCAAAAGGTCATAATAGACCTTGCCCGAACACAGCACGACGCGCTTGATCTTGTCGTCGGCCTTCAGCGTCAGCTTCGAGTTGCCCTTTTCGGCATCATCCCACAGCACGCGGTGGAAGGTGGAGCCGTCAACGAAATCTTCGGTCCGCGAGATCGCCATCGGGTGACGCAGCAGCGATTTCGGCGTCATCATGATCAGCGGCTTGCGGAAGGTGCGGTGCAACTGGCGGCGCAGGATGTGGAAATAGTTCGCCGGGGTGGTGCAATTCGCCACGATCCAGTTTTCTTCGGCCGAAAGCTGCAAGAAGCGTTCCAAGCGGGCGCTGGAGTGTTCCGGCCCTTGGCCTTCGAACCCGTGCGGCAACAAGACCACAAGGCCCGACATCCGCAGCCATTTCGATTCAGACGAGTTGATGAACTGGTCGAACATGATCTGCGCGCCGTTGGCGAAATCGCCGAACTGGGCTTCCCAAACGGTCAGGCCATTGGGTTCAGCCAGCGAGTAGCCGTATTCAAAGCCCAGAACCGCATATTCCGACAGGGCCGAGTCGATCACTTCGTATTTTGCTTGCCCCGCACGGATGTGGTTCAAGGGATAGTGACGCTCTTCGGTGATCTGGTTGATCCAGCCCGAATGGCGCTGCGAGAAGGTGCCGCGGGTGCAATCTTGGCCTGCCAGACGCACCGGGAAGCCTTCGACAGCCAAAGACCCAAAAGCCAGCGCCTCAGCGGTTGCCCAATCAAACCCTTCACCTTTGGCGAACATGTCTTTCTTGGCTTCCAACTGGCGCGCCACGGTCTTGTGGATGTCGAACCCTTCCGGCACGCGGGTGAGCGCGGCACCGATGTCGGCGAAGGTGTCAGCTTTGACCCAGGTTTCGCCGCGTTCGTAATTCTCAAGGTCTTTGGTTTGCAGGTTCTTCCAGCGGCCATCCAACCAGTCGGCCTTGTTGGGCTTATAGGCTTTGCCGGCTTCGAATTCTTCATTCAGGCGCGCTTGGAAGGCGGCCTTCATGTCTTCGATTTCGCCTTCGGGGATCAGGCCGTCTTTGACCAGACGCTCTGTATAAAGCTGCAGCGTGGTCTTTTGCTTGCGGATGCGGTTGTACATCGCCGGGTTGGTGAACATCGGCTCGTCGCCTTCGTTGTGACCAAAGCGGCGGTAGCAGAAGATGTCCAGCACGACGTCTTTGTGGAACTTCTGGCGGTATTCGGTGGCCAGTTTGGCGGCATGCACCACAGCCTCGGGGTCGTCGCCGTTCACATGGAAGATCGGCGCTTCGACCATCAGGGCGATGTCGGTCGGATAGGGCGAGGTGCGCGAGAAATGCGGCGCGGTGGTGAAACCGATTTGGTTGTTCACCACGATGTGCAGACAGCCGCCGGTGCGATGGCCCTTGATGCCCGAAAGCTGGAAACATTCGGCGACGATGCCTTGGCCCGCAAAGGCGGCATCGCCATGCAGCAGGATCGGCAGCACCGAAATCCGCTCGGCGCTGTCGCCAAACTGGTCTTGTTTGGCGCGGACCTTGCCCAGAACCACGGGGTTCACGGCCTCAAGGTGGCTGGGGTTGGCGGTCAGCGACAGGTGAACGGTGTTGCCGTCAAAGGTGCGGTCTGACGAGGCGCCAAGGTGATATTTCACGTCGCCCGAGCCGTCGACGTCTTCGGGCTTGTAGCTGCCGCCTTGGAATTCGTGGAAGATCGCCTTGTAAGGCTTTTGCATCACGTTGGCGAGAATGTTCAACCGGCCCCGGTGCGGCATGCCGACGATGATTTCTTTCACGCCCTGTGCGCCACCGACCTTGATGATGGCTTCCATCGCCGGGATCAGCGCTTCGCCCCCATCCAGACCAAAGCGTTTGGTCCCCATGTATTTGACATGCAGGAACTTTTCATAGCCTTCGGCTTCGACCAGCTTGTTCAAGATGGCGCGGCGGCCTTCGCGGGTGAACTGGATTTCCTTGCCGTAGCCTTCGATCCGTTCTTTCAGCCAGCTTGCCTGCTCGGGGTCCGAGATGTGCATGTATTGCAGGGCAAAGGTGCCGCAATAGGTGCGCTTCACGATCTCGACGATCTGGCGCATCGAGGCGGTTTCAAGGCCGAGCACGTTGTCGATGAAAATCGGGCGGTCCATATCGGCCTCGGCAAAGCCATAAGAGGCTGGGTCGAGTTCCGGATGCGGGGTTTTCGGCGCCATACCCAAGGGGTCAAGATCGGCGGCCAGATGGCCCCGGATCCGGTAGGCGCGAATGAGCATGATGGCGCGGATCGAATCCAGCACGGCGCGCTGGATCTGATCTTGGGTCAGGGCGACGCCCTTTTCAGCAGCTTTTTCGGCAATCTTTTTGCCAGCCGATTTGGCATCGGGCGTGGCAGGCCATTCGCCCGTCAGCGCGGCGGTCAGGTCGTCCGCCGGCTGCGGCGGCCAATCGGTGCGCGCCCAAGACGGGCCTGCAGCGGCGCGCTTGGCGTCCATCTCGCTGTCGCCAAGGGCGCGGAAAAACTCAGCCCATTGCGCATCGACCGAGGCCGGATCCGCGGCGTAACGCGCGGCCAGCTGATCAACGTAATCGGCATTTGCCCCATTGAGGAACGAGGCAGCGTGGAAGGCGGAATTCGTGGTCTGTTCGGTCATGGGTTCCTCCCTTGAGGGCCAGAATCGGGGCGCGGCGGGCAGTCCCGCTGCTTTAGGTCACAAAGGTTGACAGCAGGTGGAGAGGGCCAAGAGGCGGGCAACCCGCCTCTTGGCTGGCAGGGCGACTTTGGCGTGCCCTGCCGGGATCATCCCTTGATGGCCTTCATTACCGCCTCGCCCAGATGGGCGGGGCTGTCGGCAACGATGATGCCTGCGGATTTCATCGCTTCGATCTTCGATTCCGCATCACCCTTGCCGCCTGCCACGATGGCGCCAGCATGGCCCATGCGGCGGCCCTTCGGGGCGGTGCGGCCCGCGATGAAACCGGCGGTGGGCTTCCAGCGGCCTTTTTTCTTTTCAGAGGCCAGAAACTCTGCGGCTTCCTCTTCGGCAGAGCCGCCGATTTCGCCGATCATGATGATCGAGTGGGTTTCGGGGTCGGCCAAGAACATTTCCAAGACGTCGATATGTTCGGTGCCCTTGATCGGGTCACCGCCGATGCCGACAGCGGTCGACTGGCCGAGGCCGAGATCGGTGGTTTGCTTCACCGCTTCATAGGTCAGCGTACCCGAACGCGACACCACACCGACCGAGCCGCGACGGTGGATGTGGCCCGGCATGATGCCGATCTTGCAGGCGTCGGGCGTGATGATGCCGGGGCAGTTCGGCCCAATCAGGCGGGTCTTGGAATTGATGAGGGCGCGCTTGACCTTCATCATGTCCAGAACCGGGATACCTTCGGTGATGCAGACCACCAGCGGGATTTCGGCGTCGATGGCTTCAAGGATCGAATCCGCGGCGAAGGGCGGCGGAACGTAGATCACGGATGCATCAGCGCCGGTACGCGCCACGGCCTCATGCACACTATCAAAAACCGGCAGGTTCAGGTGGGTCGAGCCCCCCTTGCCGGGCGTGACGCCGCCGACCATCTGCGTGCCATAGGCAATCGCCTGTTCGGAGTGGAAGGTGCCTTGGCTGCCGGTGAAGCCTTGGCAGATGACTTTGGTGTGTTTGTCAACGAGAACGGACATATCTGTTTTCTCCGTAGGGCGGGGTTCACCCCGCCATTTGTGGGAACGTAGGCGGGGTTGTCCCCGCCCCACGGGTTAGCCTTTGACCGCTTTCACGATCTTCTGCGCTGCATCGGCGAGGTTGTCGCCTGCGATGACGTTCAGACCGGAATTGCGGATGATCTCTTTGCCAAGTTCAACGTTGGTGCCTTCCAGACGGACCACCAGCGGAACCTGCAGACCGACTTCTTTCACCGCCGCAATCACGCCTTCTGCGATGACGTCGCAGCGCATGATGCCGCCGAAGATATTGACCAGAATGCCTTTGACGTTCGGGTCAGAGGTGATGATCTTGAAGGCCTCGGTGACCTTTTCCTTGGTGGCGCCGCCGCCGACGTCCAAAAAGTTCGCCGGTTCCGCGCCGTAAAGCTTGATGATGTCCATGGTGGCCATCGCCAGACCCGCGCCGTTCACCATGCAACCGATTTCGCCATCCAGAGCGATGTAGTTCAGGTCGAACTTCGATGCGGCGAGTTCTTTGGGGTCTTCCTCGGTCTCGTCCTTCAGCGCCAGAATGTCGGGGTGGCGATACAGCGCATTGCCGTCAAAGCCCATCTTGGCATCCAACAGCTTCAGCGAGCCGTCTTTCAGCACGCAGAAGGGGTTGATCTCCAGCATGTCCATGTCCTTGTCGACAAACAGCCGGTACAGGTTGCGGACGATGCCGACGCATTGCTTGACCTGTGCGCCTTCCAAACCCAGACCAAAGGCCACGCGGCGGCCGTGGAAGTCTTGGAAGCCCGTTGCCGGGTCGATGTCAAAGGTCAGGATTTTTTCGGGCGTGTCATGGGCGACGTCTTCAATCGACATGCCGCCTTCGGTCGAGGACACGATCGAGATGCGGCTGGTTTTCCGGTCGATCAGCAGCGCCAGATAGAACTCGCGGTCGATGTCGCTGCCGTCTTCGATGTAGATACGGTTGACCTGCTTGCCCGCCGGGCCAGTTTGAATGGTGACAAGCGTGCGGCCCAGCATCTGACGGGCAAATTCAGCGGCTTCACCGACAGAGCGGGCCAGACGCACGCCGCCCTTTTCGCCAGCTTCGGGTTCCACGAAATGGCCTTTGCCGCGCCCACCTGCGTGGATCTGCGCCTTGACCACCCACAGCGGGCCATCCAACTCGCCCGCGGCGGTCTTGGCTTCTTCGGCTTTCAGCACGGCGCGGCCGTCGGAAACCGGAATGCCATAGCTGCGCAGAAGTGCCTTGGCCTGATATTCGTGGATATTCATGGGAGAACCCCCGTTTCAGATGAATTTCGGCGGTCATGCCATGAAATAAAGCACTTTCAAAACGGGAATTGCGCGGTGCGTCGGGAAAAGTGACATTTGTGATCACATGAAAAAATTTTGTGATAACAGTTAGCGCAAGCGCGAGGAATTGTCAGATTTGCACAGGGCGGAACCGGGGTGGAACCGGCGCCGAACCATGACGGCACGCGGCCGCCATGGTCGCTTGACAGGTCAATTCAGCCAAATGGCAAACAGCATGGCATCGCCGGCGAGCATGGCTTCGAATTGCGCCCAATTGTCGCCTGTGACCAGCGGTCCCTTTTGCAGATAGGGCAGGGCGGACCAGCCTTGTATCCAACCGGCAAGATCCTGCGGGGCAGGGTCGAGAAACAGCTTTTGGAGGTTCACCCCGCCCTGATCGCCCGTCCGCCAATAGGGGATCAGCTTTTCGCCAGTCAGCAGCGCCTCGGCATCGGCCAGCACCGCCTGCCACCGCGCTGCGGTGTCTGGGGGCAGCGGCAGGCCGGTGCCAGAGTGCTGGCGGGTGTTGGGCAGCCATTCCTGTTTGTCGTCGGTCTCAGCCTCAACCAGCGTCCAGAACCGGCGGTTTTGTTCGATCATTTGCAGGAAATGGCCATGCGCCTTTGCCGCGCGGGCTGCATCCGGGGTCTGGCGCAGGGTTTCCAGAACCATGGCGATCAGGTCGATCTCATCTGGCATCCGGTCCATTCCGGTCAGGAAACTGGGGGGCAGGGGGCCGTAGGCGGCCATTGCCTTGCGCGCCGCGATCACGCGGGTCAGGGGTTCGGTCGGGTCATAGGCCAGCACGGTTTCGGCCACGCCTGACAGCAGATGGGCATAGGCGGTGGCCCAAGCCACATCGGCAATGTCGAAGCGGATCGTTGGCAGGGGGGCTGGGGCGATGCCCATTTCAGCAGGGGAAACCCCCATCGAAACCGTACCGACGACAGAGGCAAGATCTTCACCCGGATCACGGGTCGCGTTGCTGTTCACGTCGAACCAAATGTCACCAAGGTTCACTTCCAGCGCGGCAGGCGAGGTGTCGGGCAAGGTGGAAAAGGTGGCAATCGCGCGGGCCAGTTCTGCCTCGGCTTCGGTAAAGATCTGGGCAACGACCGGCGGCTCAAACGGTTTGGCGGCGGGGTTGTCGTCCAGCGGCAAGCGCAAAAGGGGCAGCATGCCCGAGCGGTCCGTCATGCCATAGGTCCAACGGGTCTGAAGCGATCCTTCGACCGCGCGCAGGAATTGCACCGCGCCCAGTGCCAGAACGTCGTCCTCGGTCGGTGTGGGCAGGGCGCTTAGTCTGCGCTCGGTGGCGGCAAGGCCGGTGACGGCGATCTCAGTGGAAATCGGGTCTGCATGGGCGGGGATCGCGGCCAAAAGACCAAGGATGGCAATGCGTTTGAACATAAAGGCACCTCTTTCAATGGGGGCAGCCTCTACGTCGTGGGGTGAAAAATCAATCGGAATTCAAAGGTGTGGCACGGATCAGCAGCTGCCCGCGTGGCAGTTCGGTCGGCAAGGGTTCGGGCTGAAAGCCCGCCGTTTTGGCGGTCTTGAGCACATCGGACAGCCGGTGGTGCCAAGGCGCGCGGTCGGGATGGGTGACAACGCCATCGGGCTGGCGATGGGGTTTGGCAAAACCGTCATCCGGGGCGACGAAGACGGTGAACATCAGCCATTCCAGCGCGGGAAAGCAGGCGCGGATTTGGCACAGCCCATGGGCAAGGTGGTGCAGCGGCAGATGGGTGAACACCGCAAAGGCCATGGCATGGGTGATGGTTGCAGGCAGGCCGGGGAAGGCGAAATTGGCATCCTCGATCAGATGATCTGGCGAGAGGCGGGATTTGTCTGCCAGTTCCAGATCATAGCCGCGGCGCAAAAGATCGCCGGACAAATCGGTGGCCCAGTAATGGTCGGGCTGCATATAGGGCACAAGGCGGCACCCAAGCCTGAGGGAGCCTGCCCCGATGTCCAAAAACTGGTGTTGCGGTTCAAGCCCCGCGTGCAGAAGGATCTGCATCTGAATCAGTCCGGTTTCCTCCCAGCGGCCGCCAACGATGTCGCGGTGACGGCCCGCAGCCAAAGCCTCGGCGTAAAAGCCAGGCTTGTGATAGGGCGAAACGGGACGCTCTTTGTCGCCCTTCGGGCGCTCATCGCGGGTCATCATCGGTCGAGGTCCGGGCTGGGGGCAGAAGGCGTTTGGATATTTGGGCCACGTTGAAGGCCTTAGGTCGTGGCCTTTTCAACCAGCCGCAGCATGAGGTCCGTGGCCTTGGCCATATCTTGCACCGAGACCCATTCCAAGGGGCCATGGATTTCCTGCATGCCGGTAAAGAGATTGGGGCAGGGCACACCCATTTCGGTCAGTCGCGAGCCATCGGTGCCGCCGCGGATCGGCACGGAGACCGGTTCAATCCCCAGATCGCGGGCTGCTTGGCGGGCAAGATCGACCGGCGTCATATCGTTTTCCAGCCAGTAGCGCATGTTGCGGTATTGCGGGGTAATGGTGCAGCTGATTTCGGCGCGCGGTTCTGTGGCTTGAACCGCAGCGCAGACGGCGCGGAGGATTTCGCCCTTCTCGGCCAACCCGGCGCGTTCAAAGTCGCGCAGGATGAAATGCAGCACCATTTCTGACGAGCCGCCTGTCATATCGGTGGCATGGATGAAGCCATCACGCCCATCGGTCAATTCGGGCAGCATGGTATGTTGCGGCAGGGCAGCGATAATCTTGGCGGCAAGATGGATGGCGTTGACCATCTTGCCCTTGGCCAGGCCGGGGTGGATGGAGACGCCCTTGATCGTGACGGTCGCCCCATCCGCAGAGAAGCTTTCGTATTCGATTTCGCCCACTGCGCCGCCGTCGAAGGTATAGGCGAAATCGGCGCCAAGGTCGGCGGGCAGGCGTTTGTCGACGCCGCGGCCGATTTCCTCATCCGGGGTAAAGGCGAGGCGGATCTTGCCATGCGGAATGTGCGGGTTGGCCAAGAGATGACGGGCGGCGGTCATGACGACGGCGACGCCAGCCTTGTCATCGGCGCCCAGCAGGGTCAGGCCCGAGGCTACAACGATGTCATGGCCCTGTTTGGTGGTCAGACCGGGCGAGATTTCCGGGGTCAGCGTCAGCGCGGGGTTGTCGGGATAGCTGATCGCACCGCCGTTATAGCCTCGGATCACACGGGGTTTGACACCTGTTGCGTTGAACTGCGGGGCGGTGTCGACATGGGCCAGAAAGCCAATGGTTGGACCCGTCGCTGTGGCGGGGATTGTGGCCAGCACGGTGCCATACTCGGTGATCTGAACGTCAGCCGCACCGATCTGCGTCAGCTCCTCGCGCAGGAGGCGGGCCATGTTCAACTGGATCGCGGTCGAGGGGGCCGTGCGGCTTGCAGCGTCGGACTGGCTGTCGATCGCGCAATAGCGGGTCAGGCGGGTTTCAAGCTCGGTCAGGAAGGACATGTGCGGGCCTCATGAGGTTCGGCCCGAGTTGGGGGAAGGGGCGTGGGGAAGTCAAGGGTGGGAAGGCCGGGCTGACGCCCAACCTGCCGTGAACCATGCTGCGCGTGCTTGCGGAGATTGCAGGTTGCGCGGCCCCCCGAAGGTGGCCGCAGACGTTCGGCGTTGAAACGGCTTCACCGGAGCGTTTGCGCCGGGCCGATGGCCCGGCGGCACCTTACCCCTGAAGCGTCCTGACCCCATAGCCCTCGCCCCGGGCCTTCATCGCGGCGACAACGGCGATGGCGGCGGCGGCGGTGGTGAAATAGGGGATCTTGTCCATCAGCGCGACGCGGCGGATGTCGCGGCTGTCCGAGATGGCTTGCGTCCCCTCAGTGGTGTTCATCACCATGGCGATGTCGTTGTTTTTCAACCGGTCCACGATGTTCGGGCGACCTTCCCAGACCTTGTTCACCTGCGTGGCGGCAATGCCTTCGGCGGTCATCCAGCTTGCGGTGCCCTTGGTTGCGACAATCTCGAACCCAAGAGCGATCAGATCGCGCAGTGCTGCTGCAAAGACCGGGGTTTTGTCCATGTCTTTGATCGACACAAAGACCCGACCCGCTTCGGGCAGCACGACGCCGGCGCCCATCTGTGCCTTGAGGAAGGCCAATGCGAAGGTGCGGTCCCAGCCCATGACTTCGCCGGTAGAGCGCATTTCCGGGCCAAGCACCGGGTCGACGCCGGGGAAGCGGGCGAAGGGCAACACGGCCTCTTTCACGCTGAACCACGGGGTGATCGGGTTGGCGAGCGTATGGGCATCGGCAAGCGGCAAAGCGCTGTCGGGGCCGACGCCGGCCGGGTAGGGCGCGCGTTCGGGGAAGTTCGACAGCGGTTCCCCGGCCATCAGGCGGGCCGCGATCGACGCGATGGCGCTGTCGGTGGCTTTGGCGACGAACGGCACCGTGCGGCTGGCGCGCGGGTTCACCTCCAGAACGTAGATAACCCCGTCCTTGATGGCGAATTGCACGTTCATCAGGCCAACGACATTCAGCGCCTTGGCCATGACCACGGTCTGACGTTTCAATTCCTCGACAACCTCAGCCGAAAGCTGGTGCGGCGGCAGGCAGCAGGCAGAGTCGCCCGAGTGAACCCCGGCCTCTTCGATATGTTCCATGATGCCCGCGACGTGGACATTGTTGCCATCCGACAGGGCGTCAACGTCAACTTCAACCGCGCCCGAGAGATAGCTGTCGAGCAGCACCGGGCTGTCGCCAGACACCTGAACGGCGGTGGAGATGTAGCGTTCCAGCTGCGCGTCGTCTCGGACGATTTCCATCGCACGGCCACCCAGCACGAAAGAGGGGCGGATCACCAAGGGATAGCCGACGTCTTTGGCGACGGCAAAAGCCTCGTCGCGCGAACGGGCGGTGCCGTTATGCGGCTGTTTCAGGCCCAAAGACTGCAGAAGGCCTTGGAAGCGCTCCCGGTCTTCGGCCAGATCAATGGCGTCCGGCGTGGTGCCAAGGATCGGAATGCCTTCGTCATGCAGCGCGTTGGCCAGCTTGAGCGGGGTCTGACCGCCGAACTGCACGATCACACCGTGCAGCGTGCCGTTCTCTTGTTCGACGCGCAGGATTTCCAGCACATGTTCCAAGGTCAGCGGTTCGAAATAGAGTCGGTCCGAGGTGTCATAGTCGGTCGACACGGTTTCGGGGTTGCAGTTGACCATGATGGTTTCATAGCCCGCAGCGGTCAGCGCATAGCAGGCATGGCAGCAGCAATAGTCAAACTCGATCCCTTGGCCGATCCGGTTCGGACCGCCGCCAAGGATAACGACCTTTTTTGCCGCCGAGGGGCGGGATTCGCATTCCACATCGCCCATCGCGGGGGCTTCGTAGGTGGAATACATATAGGGGGTCTGGGCCTCGAATTCGGCCGCACAGGTGTCGATGCGCTTGAAGACCGCGGTCACGCCAAGATTGCGGCGTGCGCGGCGAACCTGCGCCTCATCGCGGCCGGTCAGCATGGCCAGACGTTTGTCGGTGAAGCCCATCATTTTCAGGTTGCGCAGACCTTCGGCGGTAACGGGCAGGCCGTTTTTGCGCACCTCGGCCTCAACGTCGATGATCTCGCGGATGCGGTTCAGGAACCACGGATCGAAAGAGGTGGCGCTGATGATCTCGTCATTGGTCAGGCCAAAGCGCATGGCTTGGGCGATGACGCGCAGGCGATCAGGCGTGGCCTGCCCCAGCGCTTTCATGATCGAGGCTTTGTCGGGGGCGCCGGGAATGGCGATCTCGTCAAAGCCCGACAGGCCGGTTTCCAAGCTGGCCAGCGCCTTTTGCAAGGATTCGTGGATGGTGCGGCCAATGGCCATCGCCTCGCCCACCGACTTCATTGCGGTGGTGAGGTTGGGTTCCGAGCCGGGGAACTTTTCGAAGGCAAAGCGCGGGATCTTGGTCACGACATAGTCGATGGACGGCTCGAACGAGGCCGGGGTCACTTTGGTGATGTCGTTATCAAGTTCGTCCAGCGTATAACCGACAGCGAGTTTCGCGGCGATTTTCGCAATCGGGAAGCCGGTGGCTTTCGAGGCCAAGGCCGAGGACCGCGACACGCGCGGGTTCATCTCGATCACGACCATGCGCCCATCGGCGGGGTTGATCGCCCATTGCACGTTGGAACCGCCGGTTTCGACGCCGATTTCACGCAGCACGGCAATCGAGCCGTTGCGCATGATCTGGTATTCCTTGTCGGTCAGCGTCAGCGCCGGAGCGACGGTGATGCTGTCGCCGGTATGCACGCCCATCGGGTCGATATTTTCGATGGAGCAGACGATGATGGCGTTGTCGGCTTTGTCGCGCACCACCTCCATCTCATATTCTTTCCAGCCAAGCAGCGACTGGTCGACCAGAACCTGCGCGACGGGCGAGGCTTCAAGGCCCGATTTGATGATCGCTTCGTAGTCGTCGCGATTATAGGCGACGCCGCCGCCCGTGCCGCCCATGGTAAAGGCGGGGCGGATGATGGCGGGCAGGCCGACATATTCCAGCGCGTCCATCGCTTCGCGGATCCCGGCGGCGATGTCGAATTTGCCGTTCACTTTGGGGGCTGCGATGATGGTGGCCTTGGGGTTTTCCAACCCGATGCGGTCCATCGCTTCGCGGAAAAGTTTGCGGTCTTCGGCCATTTCAATGGCCTCGCGCTTGGCGCCGATCAGCTCGACGTTGAATTTTTCCAAGACGCCCATATCCGCCAGTGACAGCGCGGTGTTCAGGCCCGTTTGCCCGCCCATCGTCGGCAAAAGTGCGTCAGGGCGTTCTTTTTCGATGATCTTGGCGACGACCTCGGGGGTGATCGGCTCGATATAGGTGGCATCGGCCAGACCGGGGTCGGTCATGATGGTCGCGGGGTTGGAGTTTACCAGAATGACCCGGTAGCCTTCTTCGCGCAAAGCCTTGCAGGCTTGGGCGCCCGAGTAGTCAAACTCGCAGGCCTGACCGATCACAATAGGGCCCGCGCCAATGATCATGATCGACTGGATGTCGGTTCTTTTTGGCATGGCGGCCCCCTGGGTTTTGGC
>Ga0255097_1000209_pt1 | contig 31031 bp, 31 predicted proteins | sample Colum_Atlam_RepB_2_FD_188436 | JGI IMG/M metagenome (GOLD analysis project Ga0255097, IMG submission 188436) | Freshwater microbial communities from Columbia River, Oregon, United States - Colum_Atlam_RepB_8d | ecosystem: Environmental > Aquatic > Freshwater > River | place: USA: Oregon...
CCGTCCCGCCCCGAGGATGTTGTCGAAACCATTCTCGAATTTCCCGACAACCGTCTGCTGATCGGCCTCTGCGGCGAGTTTGACCGCAATCTGGCGCAGATCGAACATCAGATGGGCGTGCATGTGCTTCGGCGCGGCAATCGGCTTTCGGTCATCGGCGACAGTCAGGCGCGCGAACAGGTTGCCGCCGTGCTGCGCGGGCTTTACGCCCGACTAGAGGCAGGACGCTCGGTGAACGCTGGTGACATTGATGGCGCGATCCGGATGGGGCAGCCCATGCCCGACACGGCCCGTACCACCAGCTTGGGGGCCGATGGCCAACAGATCGAGATGTTCTCGGCCAATGGCATGGAGTTGCGCACCCGCAAAAAAGCGGTGGAGCCGCGGACCGAGGCGCAAAAAGACTATGTGAAGAACCTGTTCCAGAATGAATTGGGCTTCGGCATCGGTCCGGCAGGCACCGGCAAGACCTATCTGGCCGTTGCGGTCGGGGTGACGATGCTGATCTCTGGGGCGGTGGACAAGATCATCCTGTCCCGCCCGGCCGTCGAGGCGGGGGAGCGGCTTGGCTTTCTGCCCGGCGACATGAAGGAAAAAGTCGATCCCTATATGCAGCCGCTTTATGACGCGCTGAACGACTTTTTGCCCTCAAAGCAGGTGCAAAAACTGATGGAGGAAAAGCGCATCGAAATCGCGCCGCTGGCCTTCATGCGTGGGCGTACCCTGTCAAACGCCTTTGTGGTCTTGGACGAGGCGCAGAACGCCACCACCATGCAGATGAAAATGTTCCTGACCCGTCTGGGCGAAGGCAGCCGCATGGTCATCACCGGCGACCGCACGCAGGTTGACCTGCCGCGCGGCGTCGCCTCGGGGTTGGCCGATGCAGAACGCATCCTGAAAGGGGTGAAGGGCGTGTCGTTCAACTACTTCACCTCGAAGGATGTGGTGCGCCACCCGCTGGTTGCCCGTGTGATCGAGGCCTATGAAAAGGACGAAGCGCAATCTGGTTGAACTTGGGCGGCGCGGCAGGCCCGACGGCTTGCCGCGCCGCACATTCATCGCTAGTCAGCGCAACCATGGAACCGTTGGTTGATATTGTCATCGAAGATGACCGCTGGGAGGCCTTTGGCCTTGAACCCTTGGCCGATCGCGCCATCCGGGCAGCCATGGCCGAGTTGGACCTTGCGCCCGAGGGCTTCACGCTGTGCCTGATGGGCTGCGATGACAATCGTATCCTAGAGCTGAACGGTGATTTTCGCGGCAAGGCGAAGCCCACCAATGTCCTAAGCTGGCCATCGGAGGAACGCGGGGCAGAGGTCGAAGGCGAACGGCCGGACGCGCCCGAAGCCGGAGAAGAGGGCGATCCCGAATCGCTTGGCGACATTGCGATGTCCTATGACACCTGCGCGGCCGAGGCCGCTCAGGCAGAAAAGCCCATGGCCGACCACGTCACCCATCTGGTGGTGCATGGTTTTCTGCATCTCTTAGGCTATGACCACATCCGCGACGGCGATGCCACGCTGATGGAAGCGACCGAAGTGCGCATACTTGCGCGTCTGGGTCTTTCTGACCCATATTGAACAGGTCCGACAGCTTGGTCGGCGATTTGGGACAAAGGACCGATGGGCAGTAGCAACGACGACTCTCCGGCGGCGCAAGGCGCGCGGCAGGATGGTGAAGACGACGGAACCGATCAGGGACCACGGACTTTTCTTGGGCGGATCTTCAGCGCCTTTTCTCCCTCTGACAGCCAATCCGGCGGCGATGCGGATGCGCGCCCCAGCAGCGCAACGTCCCCCGGCACCACCCAGCTTGGCCTTGCCAATCTGCGCAAGCTGCGGGTCGATGATGTGGCCATCCCCAAGGTCGAAATTGCGGCCGTGCCTTTGGACATCGGCAAGGATGATCTGGTTGAGGCGTTTCGCCAGCACGGCTTTTCCCGGCTGCCGGTTTATAAAGGCACGCTGGACCATCCGCAGGGCTTGGTCTTGCTCAAGGATCTGGCCTTGCAGCACGGTTTTGGGGCCACCGGCCGTTTCAGCCTGAAACGCCTGCTGCGTCCGCTGCTTTACGCGCCCCCGTCGATGCCCGCCGCGACGTTGCTGCAAAAAATGCAGCGCGATCGGGTGCATATGGCTTTGGTGATTGACGAATATGGCGGCGTGGATGGCCTTGTGACCATCGAAGACCTGATCGAAACCGTGATCGGTGAGATTGACGACGAACATGACGAAGTCGAAGGCGCGCTGTGGAAAGAGGAAAAGCCCGGTGTGTTCCTGGCCCAATCCGTCGCCCCCTTGGAGGAATTCGAAGCGGCCATCGGCATGACTCTGCGCGCCGACGAAGATGACGCCGAGATTGATACCCTTGGCGGTCTTGTCTTTGTCCGTACTGGCCGGGTTCCCGCCCGCGGCGAAATCGTGCCCCATGAAAGCGGGGTTGAGTTCGAAGTGGTCGATGCCGATCCCCGGCGCATCAAACGTCTGCGCGTTCGTCTGCCCGGCGCAGGCAGCGCCAAACCGGCCGAGGCCCCCAAGGCGTGAGGCGCATCTGGCACAGCCGCCCCGCCCCGCGTCTGGCGGCGCTGACCTTTGCGGCCGGGGCCGTGGCCGCGCTTGGCCATGCGCCGCTTTACCTTTGGCCCGTGACGCTGGCCGGGTTGGCCGTGCTGACGCGTTTGGTGGCGCGGGTTGAAAACGGGGCGGGCTGGATCGGGCTGATCGGCGGGATGGGGTATGGGGCCGTCGCGCTGTCGTGGATCGTCGAACCCTTCCTGATTGAGCCGGAAACCTATGGCTGGATGGCCCCTTTCGCCTTGTTTTTCATGGCCTTGGGGCTGGGCCTTTTCTGGGCAAGTGCGGCTTGGGCGGCCCGCGTCCTGCCGTTTCGCGCGCCCGCCTTCGGCTTTGCGCTGACCCTGACGGCCGTAGAATATCTGCGCGGTCATATCCTGACAGGATTTCCTTGGGCGATGCCCGGCCATGTCTGGATTTCCACCCCTGTTGCCCAACTGGGCGCTTGGGTCGGGCCAACGGGCCTGACGTTGGGCCTGTTGCTGATCGCCGCGGGGCTGTCTGCCTTGCGCTGGCGGATGGTGTTGAGCGCGGGCGTTACACTGGCCGCCGGTTGGGCCTGCGGGCTTTGGACCCTTTCGCAGCCAATGCCCGCCGACCGACCCGCCATCTTGCGACTTGTGCAGCCCAATGCCGAACAGGCGTTGAAATGGGACCCCGATCAGGCACGCAGTTTCCTTGATCGGCTGTTGATCGCCACTGCAGCAGAACCGCGCCCCGCGCTGGTGATCTGGCCCGAAACCGCCCTGCCTTACCTCTTGGAACGCCACAGCGATCTGGCGCCCATGATCGCCGCCGCCGCGCAAGGTGTGCCCGTCGCCCTTGGCGCCCAGCGCGAAGATGGCAGCCGGTTCTGGAACAGTCTGACCGTGATCGAACCGGACGGCACCTTGGGCGCGCGGTATGACAAGCACCATCTTGTGCCCTTTGGTGAATATATCCCCTTGGGCGATCTGGCCTTTCGCCTGTTCGGCCTGCGGGCCTTTGCGGCACAGCAAGGTGCCGGCTATTCCGCTGGAGACGGCGCGAAACTGATCGACTTTGGCCCGGCAATGGGCCGCGCGCTGCCTTTGATCTGTTACGAGGCCGTGTTTCCGCAAGACGTGAATGCGGCGCCCAAACGGCCTGACTGGCTGCTGCAGATCACCAATGACGCGTGGTTCGGCACGCTGTCAGGGCCGTTTCAACACGCCGATCAGGCGCGGATGCGGGCGATCGAACAAGGGCTGCCCTTGGTACGGGTCGCCAATACCGGAGTGACGGCGGTTTATGATGCGCGGGGGCAATTGCGCGCGTCGCTGCCCTTTGGCACGCAAGGGCACCTTGATGCTGCCCTGCCCGCCCCGCTGCCCGCGACCCTGTTTGCGCGCTGGGGCGAGGCCCCGGCGTTGCTGTTGCTTGCCGGTCTCGCCCTTCTTTTGATCCGGCGACGCGCCACCAAGTATTCTTGACCTTTCGCGCCCAATCGGCGAAGGCGGACCTCAGACTGTCACAACGGCTTCCTGGCGTGGCAGGTTTTCATAACGGAGCACTTCCATGAGCAGAAAGAACTACGTTTTCACCTCGGAATCGGTATCCGAGGGGCATCCCGACAAGCTGTGCGACCGCGTGTCCGACGCTGTTCTTGACGCTTTCCTGACCGAAGAAGCGCATGCCCGCGTCGCCTGCGAAACCTTTGCCACCACGGGCCGCGTTGTGGTCGGCGGCGAGGTTGGCCTTTCGGACAAAAAGGCGCTGAAAGCCATGAAGGACCGGGTGGAGGACATCGTCCGCGCCTGCGTCAAAGACATCGGCTATGAACAGGACGAGTTTCACTGGAACACCCTGAAGGTGCAGAACTACCTGCACAGCCAATCCGCCCACATCGCCCAAGGCGTGGACCGGGACGGCGCAGGCGATCAGGGCATCATGTTCGGCTATGCTTGCCGCGAGACGCCGGAACTGATGCCGGCCCCGATCCAGTATTCTCACGCCATCCTGCGCCGTCTGGCCGAGGTGCGCAAATCTGGCCAGGAACCCACCCTGCGCCCTGACGCCAAGTCGCAACTTTCGTTGCGCTACGAGGATGGCAAGCCGGTTGAGGTCACCTCGATCGTGCTGTCGACGCAGCACGCGCTGGAAAGCCAGACCTCGGATGACATCCGCGCCATTGTGGAACCCTATATCCGCGAAGTGCTGCCGTCGGGCTGGATAACCGAGAAAACCGAATGGTGGGTGAACCCCACGGGCACCTTTGTGATCGGTGGCCCGGATGGCGATGCGGGCCTGACGGGCCGCAAGATCATCGTTGATACCTATGGCGGTGCTGCCCCCCACGGTGGCGGCGCCTTTTCCGGTAAGGATCCCACCAAGGTCGACCGCTCGGCCGCCTATGCCGCCCGCTATCTGGCTAAGAACGTCGTGGCCGCCGGATTGGCCGACCGCTGCACCTTGCAGGTCAGCTATGCCATCGGCGTGGCCAAACCGCTGTCGATCTATGTCGACACCCACGGCACCGGCACAGTCGAGGCGGAACGCATCGAACAGGCTGTGATGCAATGCATGGATCTGACCCCGCGCGGCATCCGGGAACATCTGCAACTGACGCGCCCGATCTATGCCCGCACCGCCGCCTATGGCCATTTCGGTCGCGCCCCTGAGGCCGATGGCGGCTTTTCTTGGGAAAAGACCGATCTGATCGAGGCGCTGAAAAAGGCGGTCTGATCCGCTTGGGCGGGGCAAGAGGCAGATCTGCCGCCCGCCCTTACAACCTGCTAAACTGATCCACGGCGATGCGGCCCCCGCATCGCCGTTGCCTTTGGGAGAACCCGCATGACCAAGACCGACGTTTCCGGCCTGACCCAGCTTGGCGCCGCAACCACCCTGCCCGCCTCGCCCGCCGAGGCCATTTTGGAAAAGGTGCCAGCAGGCCATGCCGGGACCCTTTATACGGTGCGCTTCACCGCGCCCGAGTTCACCTCGCTTTGCCCGATGACCGGGCAGCCCGATTTTGCCCATATCATCCTTGATTATGTGCCGCGCGACTGGCTGGTGGAATCGAAATCCCTGAAGCTTTACCTGCACAGTTTCCGCAACCACGGGGCCTTCCACGAGGATTGCTCGATCGACATCGCCAAGACGCTGGTGGCGCTTCTGGATCCGGTCTGGCTGCGGATCGGGGCCTATTGGTACCCGCGCGGCGGCATCCCGATTGACGTTTTCTGGCAAACCGGCGCACCACCCGAAGGCGTCTGGATTCCCGATCAAGGCGTTGCTCCCTATCGGGGCCGTGGCTGAGCCACTCTTGCGAGCCGCGCCGATCACGGTTAGAGGCGCGGCGTCAACCAAAGGGCCGCTCGATGTATAACCCTGCTGAACGCCGCAACTTCTATGGCCGTGTCCATGGCAAAACGCTGCGCCAAAGCCAGAAGACCTATCTGGACGAAGATCTGGCGCGGCTCAGCCTGCCCGGCGTGACCGTTGATGACAATCCGTCCCGCAGCCCATTGGACATGACCCGCTTTCACGGCAAACCGCTGTGGCTGGAGATCGGCTTTGGCGGCGGCGAGCATCTGGTGCATATGGCCGCAACCTACCCCGACGTCGAAATCATCGGCTGCGAACCCTTCGTCAATGGCATCGCGATGTTGCTGGGCAAGATTCGCCAAGCCGAAGTCACGAACCTGAGCCTGCACCCCGGCGATGTGCGCGATCTTTTCGATGTGCTGCCGGATGGCTGCCTGTCCAAGGTGTTCTTGAATTACCCCGACCCATGGCCCAAAGCCCGCCACCATCGCCGCCGCTTTGTGACGCAAGAATACCTGCGCCCCCTCGCCCGCTGCATGATGCCCAGTGCGGAGTTGCGGGTGGCGACCGACATCCCCGATTATGTGCGCCAGACCTTGGAAGAAGTGCCGCAAGCCGGTTTTGATCTGATCGCCCAAACCGGCCAAGGTGCCGCTTGGGCCGATTGGCTTTCAACCCGTTACGAACAAAAGGCCCTGCGTGAAGGCCGCGACCCGCATTACCTTACCTTCCACCGTCACGCGGGCTGACCCCGCGGAGCGTCCGCGATTTACCAAGGGCGCAGCCTTGGCAGGAATGGACCCCGCCCCGCGCTTGCGCTATCAGGCGTGCAAACCACTACGGAGTTTCCCCATGTCCGGCCACGGCGACGCGCAACCGATGACTTCCGCCAAATGCGGGCCTTTGAAGGGCATGGCCTCGGTGCCGGGCGACAAGTCGATTTCGCACCGCTCGCTGATTTTCGGCGCGATGGCTGTGGGGGAAACCAAGATCACCGGGCTTTTGGAAGGGCAGGATGTGCTGGACACCGCCTCGGCGATGCGGGCCTTTGGCGCCACTGTCACGCGGCACGGCGAAGGCGCGTGGTCGGTGAACGGGGTCGGCGTTGGCGGCTTTCAGGAACCGGCTGATGTGATTGATTGCGGGAATTCGGGCACCGGGGTGCGGCTTATAATGGGCTGCATGGCAACCACCGCGATGACGGCGACCTTCACGGGCGACGCCTCGTTGCGCAAGCGCCCCATGGGCCGTGTGACCGATCCCTTGTCGCTGTTTGGCGCGCGGGCCTATGGCCGCAAAGGCGGGCGCCTGCCGATGACCGTGGTTGGTGCGGCCAATCCGGTTCCGGTGCGCTATGCTTTGCCAGTGGCCTCGGCGCAGGTGAAGTCCGCGGTTTTGCTGGCGGGCCTCAATGCGCCCGGTCAGACGGTGGTGATCGAAAAGGAACCCACGCGCGACCATTCCGAACGCATGCTCTTAGGTTTTGGCGCGGAGTTGACGGTCGAAAAGACGGCGGAGGGCAATGTCATCACCCTGACCGGCCGCCCCGAGCTGCGCCCCCAGACGGTTGCCGTGCCGCGCGATCCGTCTTCGGCCGCTTTTCCGGTCTGCGCCGCGCTGATCGTGGAAGGGTCGGACATCTTCGTGCCGGGCGTCAGCCAGAACCTGACCCGTAACGGGCTTTACCTGACCCTTGTGGAAATGGGCGCTGAGATCGAATTCCAGAACCCCCGCGAGGAAGGCGGCGAGCCGGTCGCCGATCTGCGCGTGCGGTTTTCGGGCAATATGAAGGGCATCGAAGTGCCGCCCGAACGCGCGCCTTCGATGATCGACGAATATCCGATCCTGTCGGTCGTCGCGGCTTTTGCCACCGGCAAGACCGTGATGCGCGGCGTCAAGGAATTGCGCGTCAAGGAAAGCGACCGCATCGACGCCATGGCGCGCGGACTGGAAGCCAATGGCGTGACCATTGAAGAAGATGAAGATACGCTCATCGTTCACGGTCTTGGGGCCGGCGGCATGCCGGGGGGGGCCACCTGCGCCACCCATCTTGACCACCGTATCGCTATGTCTTTCCTTGTCGCCGGCATGGCTGCGAAAAAGCCGGTCGCCGTGGATGATGCCAGCCCGATCGTCACCTCCTTTCCGATCTTTGAATCCCTGATGAATGGTCTTGGCGCAACGATCACCCGAGGCTGACCGGAATTGACTGGGGCGCGACGCGGAGGAACCGATGATCTTCACCGTAGCCATTGATGGCCCGGCCGCTGCGGGCAAAGGCACCATCAGCCGCGCTGTGGCCGCGCGCTTTGGCTTTGCCCATCTCGACACCGGCGCGCTTTACCGTGCTGTCGGCGCCAAGGGCGGTGATCCAATCCTCGCCGCGCAAGGCCTGACGCCCGAAGATCTGGCACGCGACGACCTGCGCAGTCTTGAGGCAGGCCAAGCGGCCAGTCGTGTCGCGGTGATCCCCGAGGTACGCGCCGCCCTGCTGGACTTTCAACGCCGTTTTGCCCGCCGGATGGGGGGCGCCGTGCTGGATGGCCGCGACATTGGCACGGTGATCTGCCCTGAGGCCGAGATAAAGCTATATGTCACCGCCAGCGCCGACGTGCGTGCGCATCGCCGCTGGCTGGAGGTCGGCGGTGATGAGGCTGATGTCTTGACACAGGTCAAGGAACGCGACGCCCGCGACATGGGCCGCGCAGACGCCCCTTTGCGTCCGGCGACGGATGCGGTGCTGATTGACACCAGCGCCTTGTCGATTGACGAGGCCGTGGCAAAGGCCTTGGCGTTGGTTGAAAAGGCCTTGGCGGCGCAATGACGGCCACGCATCTCCCGCTTGACGATTGGCCGCGGCGCGATCTGCTGACGCTGTTCCGCCGGTGCCAAAAGCCTCAGTTTTCGGTGACAGCGCGGATCGAGGTGACGAAGATCCTGATCCGGCGCGCGGATGACGCCCGTTTTTCCACCTACCTTGCCTGCGTTCACGCCATCGGGGCGGCGCTGCATGCGGTTCCAGAACTCTGCCAACGCATCCGGGGCGACAACGTGGTGTGCCACGATCGGCTGGCTTTGTCGCCAACCCTGCAATTCCCGGATGGCCGGCTGGGGTTCGCTTATCTTGACTGGCAACCCGAGGCCGAGGCCTTTGCTGTCGAGGCCCGCCGACGCATTGCCGATACGCTTTCAGGCGGCACCTTGCAGCCGGGGATCGATAGCGATGATGGGGTCGCCTTTCTGTCATGCCAGCCGTGGCTGGATTTCACCTCTTTCGACAACCCCGTGCTGAACAGCGACGATTCTATCCCGCGCGTTTGCTGGGGCCGCTACACCCCCGATGGCACCGGTCGCTGGACGGTGGCGGTGTCGTTGCAGGTGCATCATGGCTTGGTGGACGGTGCCCACGTCGCACAGTTTTTCCGTGAGTTGCAGGAAGCCGTGGATCAGTTCTGACCCCCGGCCCCTACCGCCCAAGCCCCTTGCAATGTTGCGCCAACCCGCCTAAAGACGCGCTCGGAAAGGGTCCGGCTTCGCCGTGGCCCTATTCGCATTTGACGAGCAAAGACCGGCGGAGCCAACCGCATGGCCTGTGAAAAATAAAGAAAAGGAACTAACTGAATGTGCGCTAAAGCATCTATGGACGAATTCGAAGCCCTTCTGAAGGAAAGCTTTGAAATTGACACCCCCGAAGAGGGTACGGTTGTCAAAGGCCGCGTCATCGCGATTGAAGCGGGTCAGGCCATCATCGACGTCGGCTACAAAATGGAAGGCCGCATCGATCTGAAAGAATTCGCTAACCCCGGCGAAGCGCCGTCGATCAATGTCGGCGACGAAGTCGAGGTCTATCTTGACCGTGTGGAAAATGCCCGCGGTGAAGCCCAGATCAGCCGCGAGAAAGCTCGCCGCGAAGAAGCCTGGGACCGTCTGGAAAAAGCCTACGCCTCCGAAACCCGCGTCGATGGCGCGATCTTCGGCCGCGTCAAGGGTGGCTTCACTGTCGATCTGGGCGGCGCTGTTGCGTTCCTGCCGGGCTCGCAGGTTGACGTCCGTCCGGTGCGTGATGCTGGCCCGCTGATGGGCATGAAGCAGCCGTTCCAAATTCTGAAAATGGACCGTCGTCGTGGCAACATCGTTGTCTCGCGTCGTGCGATCCTTGAAGAATCGCGTGCCGAACAGCGCGCAGAAGTCATCGGCAACCTGACCGAAGGTCAGATCGTCGACGGCGTCGTGAAGAACATCACCGAATACGGTGCCTTCGTTGACCTCGGCGGCGTTGATGGCCTGCTGCACGTCACCGATATGGCATGGCGTCGCGTGAACCATCCTTCGGAAATCCTGACGATCGGCGAGACCATCAAGGTCCAGGTCATCAAGATCAACAAAGAAACCCACCGCATCAGCCTTGGCATGAAGCAACTGCAGTCGGATCCGTGGGATGCGGTTGAAAAGCTTTACGCTCTGGGCACCGTGCACAAGGGCCGCGTCACCAACATCACCGATTACGGCGCCTTCGTGGAGCTGGAAGCCGGTGTCGAAGGTCTGGTTCACGTCTCGGAAATGTCCTGGACCAAGAAGAACGTGCACCCCGGCAAGATCGTGTCGACCTCGCAAGAAGTCGAAGTCATGGTTCTGGAAATCGACAGCGCCAAGCGTCGCGTGTCGCTTGGCCTGAAGCAGACCCAGCGCAATCCGTGGGAAGTGTTCGCTGAAACCCACCCGGTTGGCTCGGCCATCGAAGGCGAAGTCAAGAACATCACCGAATTCGGTCTGTTCGTTGGCCTCGACAACGACATCGACGGCATGGTTCACCTGTCCGACCTGTCGTGGGACCAGCGTGGCGAAGAAGCCATCCAGAACTACCGCAAGGGCGACGTGGTCAAGGCCGCTGTCACCGAGGTTGATGTTGAGAAAGAGCGTATCTCGCTCTCGATCAAGAACCTTGGCGAAGACACCTTCACCGACGCGGTTGACGGCGTGAAGCGCGGCGGCATCATCACCGTCGAAGTCACCGCAATCGAAGAAGGCGGCATCGAGGTGGAATACAACGGCGCCAAGTCGTTCATCCGCCGTTCGGACCTGTCGCGCGACCGTGGCGATCAGCGCCCCGAGCGCTTCAATGTCGGCGACAAGATCGACGTCCGCGTCACCAACATCGACCCGAAGACCCGCAAGCTGGGTCTGTCGATCAAGGCTCGCGAGATCGCCGAAGAGAAAGAAGCCGTCGAACAGTATGGCTCGTCCGATTCGGGCGCGTCGCTGGGCGACATCCTTGGCGCGGCCCTCAAGGGCGGCAACAAGTGATCTGATCCACGTTGGATTGTAAACAATACGCAGGAGGCCCCGTTGCAAGACGGGGCCTCTTTGCTATTCAGGGCCTTGTTGCAGCAAAAACGTTTGTGCGGGCGCAAAAATTTTGCCTATAGTCGATGAGAAAAACAGATCGTGGCGACAGGGAAAGACCGGAGAACAGGTCTTAGGCGACCACGCAGGGGGATGACACGGATGATCCGCTCGGAACTGATCCAGAAGATTGCAGACGAAAACCCGCATTTGACGCAGCGCCATGTCGAGCGGATCGTCAACACGGTCTTTGAAGAGATCATTGAGGCACTGGCCAAAGGTGATCGGGTGGAACTGCGTGGCTTTGGCGCCTTTTCGGTGAAAGCCCGTGATGCCCGCGTCGGCCGCAACCCCCGCACCGGCGAAGCCGTCAAGGTGGAGGACAAAAAGGTTCCGTTCTTCAAGACTGGCAAACTGCTGCGCGATCGGTTGAACGGCAAGTAAGCTGCCCTTGCCCTTCGCGCGCCCGCGGCTGATACTGCGGGCAAAGTTCCCGGAGGGGTCATGATCCGCACCTTGCGCTATCTGTTTCTGGCCATCCTTGGCATCGGCCTTTTGACCGTGGCCATGGCCAACCGCACCTCTGTGCAGGTCAAAGCCCTGCCCGACGACCTTGCGGCCTTCACAGGCTTTGATCTGAAACTGGAATTGCCGCTGTTCGTGGTGATCTTTGGCGGCATCGTTGCCGGGCTGCTGATCGGTTTTGTCTGGGAGTGGTTCCGCGAGCGCAAGCACCGTGCCACCGCCTCGAAAAAATCGCGGGAAGTGACCCGGTTGGAGCGCGAGCTTGCCGTGATGAAGGACAGCACCTCGGTGCCAAAGGACGACATTCTGGCCCTTTTGGACCGACCCAAGGTCTGACATGCCCGATATTCGTGTAAAAATCTGCGGCCTGAAAACCGAGGCTGATGTGGCCGCTGTCGCCGCGTCTGGCGCGGCCTATATGGGGCTGGTGTTCTTTGCCAAAAGCCCCCGCAACCTGACAATCCCCGAGGCAAGAATATTGGCGCTGGCGGCCCCCGTTGGGCTGGCCAAGGTGGCGCTGACCGTCAATGCCGATGACGCAGCGCTGGATGCGATCGTCGAGGCAATGCCTTTGGACATGTTGCAACTGCACGGGGCCGAGACGCCAGAGCGGGTGGCCGAGGTGCGCGCCCGCTATGGTTTGCCGGTGATGAAGGCCGTGGGCGTCGCCGACGAGGGCGATCTGGCGGCCCTGCTGGAATATAGCTTTGTCGCAGATCAGATTCTGGTCGACGCCAAACCGCCGAAAAACGCCGATCTGCCCGGCGGCAATGGCCTGTCTTTTGACTGGCGGCTGGTGGCCCAACGCCGCTGGCTGCGCCCGTGGATGCTGGCAGGGGGGCTGACACCTGAAAACGTCGCCCAAGCGATCCGTCTGACCAATGCCCGGCAGGTGGATGTGTCCTCTGGCGTCGAGGTTACGCCGGGCGTGAAAGACGCCGCGCGTGTCCATGCCTTCGTCAAGGCCGCCACGATGGACGGCCCGCCGATCCTGCGCTGAACGTACGCCCGACTTTTCGACGAAAAATCAGACTCTTCAGAAGGCCTTGAAGGTCATCGTCGTCAGGGTTTTCACGATGCCGGGGATGTCGAACAGACGGCCCGACAGGTAATGGCCGACGTCCTCCTCATCGGGAATATAGACCTTCGCGATCAGATCATACTCACCAGAGGTCGAGTAAAGCTCCGACACCACCTCGCGGTCATAGATGGCGTTGGCCACCTCGTAGGTTTTGCCGGGGGTGCAGCGGAACTGGACGAAGACGCATTTCATAGGGCGGTCCTTTGGGCTGGCAGTCGGGGTTTCACACCCCCGAACCCCTGTGGAGTATTTCAAAAGGCGCAAATCCAAGATTGGGTTTAACGGGTGATGGCAGTCAGGAAAAGCCTTCCTCGCGTTCCAGTTTCAAGGGCGCGGCAGGCTGTTTAAGATCGGCCACGGTTAGCGGATAGGTTGGGCGACCAAGCCGATTGCGCACGATCCAAAGCAGGCGCTTTTCGGCCCGAGTGATCGCGACATAGGCCAGACGTTTCCACAAGGGCACCCCGGCCTCTGTGCGACCGGCGGCGGCCGCGGCGTAGAGATCGGGCGCAAAGACCTGCACGTTTTCCCACTGACTGCCCTGTGCCTTGTGGATCGTCACCGCAGCCCCATGCAGGAAGGCCGCCCCCATGGTGGCGGCATGCGGGATGAAGGGCTCTTCTTCGTCCGGGCGTTCGATCTTGATGATCGAGGCGGCAGAAAGCTGCGGCTCTTCGGCCCCCATGACATGGAGCTTGGCAAAACCGGTTCGATTGCCGGGCCCAAGGTAGATGACCTGCGCGCCTTTGATGAGGCCGCGCGCCTCAAGGTCGATCCGCTTCTTGCGGTGTTTCAGTGGCAGTTCGATGCCATCGCAGATCAGAGGTTCGCCCGGCATGAGATCATCCTCGGGCGCGCCATGGGCGGCACGAAAGGCGGTGATCAACCGGATGCGGGTGGCATTGCGCCAGACCAGCACCGGGCTGCGCGCCATCAGATCGGCGTCCACCCGTTCGGCCCAGACCACACGGTCATCGCGTTTGGCGGTATCTTCGACCAGACGTTCAAAATCGTCGAACCCCACCCGCTCGTCCGCCAGAGCATGGGCCAGATCAAGGATCGGATTGTCCTGCGTTTGCCGGTGAATGCGGTGCAGGTTCAACTTCAGCGGTTCGGCCAGCCGATCAAAGACCATGGCCCCGCTTTGGCCGACGGGGGCAAGCTGTGCGGGATCACCGAACAGAACCAAGGCGGGGAAGATTTCGCGCAGATCGTCGAGCTGGCGTTCATCCAGCATCGAGCTTTCATCGACAAAGCCGACATCCAGCGGTTCTTCACGGCGCTTCCAGCCCTTGATGAAATCGCTGCCGCGCAGCCCAGCGGCGGCCAAGGCGCCGGGGATGGAGGCGACCTGATCATAAAACGCCTTGGCCCGGTCAAGCGCCAGTTCCGTCAGCCCTTCCGCCTCGACCGAGGGGCGCGGCCCCTGCCCTGTCAGCCATTCGGCGATCTTTTCATATTGCGGGTCATAGACGGGGGTATAGAGGATGCGGTGAATGGTGGTCGCTGGCACGCCGCGCAACCGCAGCACTGAGGCGGCCTTGTTCGTGGGGGCCAGAATGGCCAGTGTTCGGCGGTCCTTGCGGCGGCGACCTTCGTAATCGCCCGAAACGATATCGACACCGGCGGCCTGCATAGCTTTGTAAAGGCTGGCCAAAAGCATGGTCTTACCCGAGCCAGCCTTGCCGATCACCGCCAGAACCGAGGCTTTGCCTTCGGCGCGCGGCGTCAGCACACCTTCGGCAAGGTCGATGCCCATAGACAAAAGGCTGGCCGCAACGCGGTCATAGGCCTCGGCCTGATCGTCAGAGAAGGTAAGGGTCGGAAGCATGCGCAGACCATAGGGGGTTGCCCCGCAAAGGACCAGAGCCGCCGACGCCCAGCGCTAGTGCCGACGTCCACTGATCGGAGGAGCGCCGGGACCGGGATCCGCACCCGCCTCGCTTGCCGGCAGGGCGATAATCTCGGCGCGGGCGATGGTCAGCGCCTCCTCTGCCTTTGCCGCCAGAGCGGGAAGGCCATTTGATTGTGCATAGGCTTTCAGATCCCGCAGCACATCAAAAACCCATTCATGGCGCATAAGGCCCCCCGTCAACACTGTTATCGTACCATCGAGCTTGTCTCAGGCCTGCGCCAGATGGTCGGCGGCTCGCCCCAAGATTGTGTCGATTCTGAAAACAGTCTAGCGCTGCGTGTGCAAAGAGTCCGGGCAATAGTGCGCAAATATCGAAAGACAAGGCCGCAGTCTTTGGAACTGCGGCCTTGTTTGCAGATGGGTTCAGCCTAGCACGCTCAGCGATTGCGCCCGGCTTCCAAAGCGTCCTCGAAGGTGCGCAGGCCCGTCGTCGGCGCCTGCACAAGCACCGCCATGTTGCCCGGCTTGTGCTTGTTCTTCCACATCAAGGTGTGCGCTTTGGGAATGTCGGCCCAAGGGAAAACCTCGGACATGCAGGGGTCAAGCCGGCGCTCGCACATCAGCTTGTTGGCCGCCGCCGCCTGTTTCAAATGGGCGAAGTGCGACCCTTGCAGGCGCTTTTGGTGCATCCACATATAGCGCACGTCAAAGGTACAGTTGAACCCGCTGGTCCCGGCGCAGATCACCACCATGCCGCCCTTTTTGCAGATCAGCGACGAGACGGGGAAGGTTTGCTCACCGGGGTGTTCGAAGACCATGTCGACGTTCACGCCCTTGCCGGTGATGTCCCAGATCGCCTTGCCGAACTTGCGGGCCTCTTTCAGCCAGTCGTTGTATTCTTGGCTGTTGACCGTCGGCAACTGGCCCCAGCATTTGAAATCATTGCGGTTGATGACGCCCTTCGCCCCAAGCGACATGACGAAATCGCGCTTGGTTTCATCGGAAATCACGCCGATCGCATTTGCCCCTGCCGTATTCACCAGCTGGATCGCATAGGATCCAAGCCCGCCCGAGGCGCCCCAGACCAGAACATTCTGGCCCGGTTTCAGATCATGCGGAGCGTGGCCGAACAGCATCCGGTATGCGGTGGCCAGCGTCAGGGTGTAGCAGGCCGATTCTTCCCACGTCAGATGACGCGGGCGCGGCATCAGCTGTTGGGCCTGCACCCGCGTGAACTGGCTGAACGAGCCGTCGTTGGTTTCATAGCCCCAGATGCGCTGGCTGGGCGAAAACATCGGGTCGCCGCCATTGCATTCTTCGTCATCGCCGTCGTCTTGGTTGCAGTGGATCACCACCTCATCGCCGACCTTCCAGCGCTTCACCTTGTCGCCGACAGCCCAAACGATGCCCGAGGCATCCGAACCTGCGACGTGATAGGGCTGCTTATGGCCATCAAACGGGCTGATTGGCTGACCAAGACCGGCCCAGACGCCGTTGTAATTGACACCGGCCGCCATCACCAAAACCAAGACCTCTTGGCTGTCGAGCTTCCAGGTATCCACCACCTCAAGTTTCATGGCGTCTTCCGGGGCCCCGTGACGCTCGCGGCGGATGGTCCACGCGTACATCTGTTTCGGCACATGACCGAGGGGCGGCATTTCACCGATCTCATACAGATCCTTCACCGGCGCGTCATAGGGCGCAATCGTCGGGGCGGTATCCAAAGCCATTTGGGCCTCCTTGCAAATCGTGCCGCGCCGCAGAATCGGGGCGGGTTCCGGCAATGAGATACCCCACAGACGCAATAATGCAATAGGTGCAGCGCAGAATTTGTAATTTTATGTCCGCCGCATCGCAGCGTTATCCGGAGACACAGGATCAAGACGCTGTTCGACCGAGGCCGCGTAATAGGCCAAAATCGCGGCAGAGCCGAGTGTGGCACGCAAATCGCTGCCGATCAGACCGCGCGCCAAAAGCGGGGCAAGCCCCTCCTCCACCGCCTGCGGCATCCCCTGTGGCGGCAGTTTCAACACTGCCCCCAGCGCGGTCAAACGGGCGGCAAGCGAGGCCACATTTGCCAAGAGCGCAGCGCGGTCCACCGGTTCTGCCCGCAGCGCGGCGGCGACCAACGGCACGGGCAATACCGGCACGACCTTTTCGATCTCGGCCATCAGATGCGCGCCCAATGCTTCGGTCGCAGCCTGCGGGTTGGCCGTCATGAACGCTTTGAGCGAGATCGGTGGGCCAAACCCAACCGCGGCCGTACCAAAGCCCTTGAACCGGCCACGCAAGCGCCGCCACAGGTTCGCCGCGGCAAAGCGCAGGATCGCGCCGACGCCTGCGCGAAACTTGCGCTGTCCGGCTTGCCCCGCGGCGACCAGAACCCGATCCTCCAGCACCCGGTCATAGGCCAGCCCGACCGGCACAAACAGCACATCGCGGCCCGGTCCGGCCCCGGTGACGATGTAATTCAAAAGCCCCATCTTGGCCGCGCCGACCCGACCATCCAAGCTAAGCCCACCTTCGGGAAAGATCGCCTGCGTCGTGCCTTCCTCGGTTGCCATCTGAACATAGCGCGCCAGCACCCGACGGTAGAGCGTATTGCGACTGCCGCGCCGGATGAAATAGGCCCCCATCGCCCGGATCATCCGCGAAAACGGCCAGATCCGCGCCCATTCCCCCACCGCATAAGACAGCGCCGAACGATTGGCGACCAACCAAGTCACCAAGACATAATCCATGTTCGACCGATGGTTCATCACAAAGATCACCGTGGCCTTGCGGTCAAGACCACCGGCCAAAGCCGGGTCCACTTTGCCAATCCGCACCCGATAAAGCCCGCGGCTGATCCAACGCGCCAGCCGCGTCGCGACCCCGAAATACAGCGTCGCCGAAAAGCCCGGCACGATTTCGCGGGCATAGCGGCGGGCTTCTTCAAAAGCGACGGCACCCGGCACACCGGTTTCTGCCGCATGTTCGGCCACCGCCTCCATGACCTTTGGGTCATAGGACAGCCGCACGATCATGTCCTGACGTCGGGCCAGCTTGAACCATTCAATCGGCCGATCCAGCCGGGCATTCAGCTGCGCGAGCGCCCGTTCCGCGCGCTTGCGAAAGAACCAGCGGACGGAGGGGAACAGAAAATGCGAGGCAAAGGTCACGGCGGCAAAGCCGACGATCAGCACAAGAAGCCAGAAAGGAAGCGTGACCTCGCGGAACATCGGCGCAAGCTGGCAGGAAAGTGCCTCTGCGTCAAACCGCCTTAGGCCGGACAAAATTGCCCATACCTCGCCGAAAATGCCGCAGCGCAGCGATTGACAGCGCCCGAAAATGTCGCCTATCTGGTATCTGGCGAAATAAAATTGCCGATCCGATTCACGAGGCCGCCCATGACCGCGCAAAAAGAACAGCCTTGGCTTTTCCGCACCTATGCGGGCCATTCGACCGCCGCCGCCTCAAACGCGCTGTACCGCACCAATCTGGCGAAGGGGCAGACCGGGCTTTCCGTGGCCTTCGACCTGCCAACGCAGACCGGCTATGACAGCGATCACGACCTGTCGAAGGGCGAAGTCGGCAAGGTTGGCGTGCCAGTTTGCCATCTGGGCGACATGCGCGCGCTGTTCAAGGACATCCCGCTTGAACAGATGAACACGTCGATGACGATCAACGCCACCGCCCCTTGGCTTTTGGCGCTTTATATCGCGGTGGCCGAAGAACAGGGGGCCGACATCAGCGCCCTGCAAGGCACCGTGCAAAACGACATCATCAAGGAATACCTGTCGCGCGGCACCTATATTGCCCCGCCGAAGCCCAGCCTTCGCATGATCACCGACGTCGCGGCCTATACGCAGAAGCACCTGCCGAAATGGAACCCGATGAACGTCTGTTCCTATCACCTGCAAGAGGCAGGCGCGACGCCGGAACAGGAATTGGCCTTTGCGCTGGCCACCGCCTGTGCGGTGCTGGATGATCTGAAAGGGAAAGTTTCCCCCGCAGATTTCCCCAATATGGTCGGCAGAATATCGTTTTTCGTCAATGCAGGCATCCGGTTTGTCACCGAGCTTTGCAAGATGCGCGCCTTTGTCGATCTGTGGGATGAGATCCTCTTGGATCGCTACGGCATCACCGACGCCAAGTACCGCCGGTTCCGCTATGGCGTGCAGGTGAACTCGCTCGGTCTGACCGAGCAGCAGCCAGAGAACAACGTCTACCGTATCTTGCTGGAAATGCTGGCCGTCACCTTGTCGAAAAAGGCCCGGGCGCGGGCGGTGCAATTGCCCGCTTGGAACGAAGCTTTGGGCCTGCCGCGCCCTTGGGATCAGCAATGGTCGCTGCGGATGCAGCAGATCCTGGCCTATGAGACGGACCTTCTGGAATATGACGATCTGTTTGACGGCAACCCCGCGATTGACCGCAAGGTGAATGCGCTGAAAGACGGCGCACGGGCGGAACTGGCGCAGATTGACAGCATGGGCGGTGCCGTTGCCGCCATCGACTATATGAAGGGCCGTCTGGTCGAGGCCAATGCCGAGCGCATTGGCAAGATCGAGACGAAAGAAACCGTGGTCGTCGGTGTCAACCGCTGGACCGAGGCGGCGCCCTCGCCACTGACCGCTGGCGACGGGGCGATCATGGTGGTTGATGCGGCGGCAGAGGCCGATCAACTGGCCCGGCTGGCAGACTGGCGCAGTGCCCGCGATGAAACCCGCGTCACGGCGGCCCTCGCCGCATTGCGGCAGGCGGCGGCATCGGGCGAGAACATCATGCCGGCCTCCATTGCTGCTGCAAAGGCCGGTTGCACCACCGGCGAATGGGGCGCGATGGTGCGCTCTGCCTTTGGTGAATACCGCGCGCCCACCGGCGTGTCGCGCAGCCCCTCGAACCGCACCGAAGGGTTGGAGCCGGTCCGCGAAGCCGTCAGCGCCCTGTCGTCGAAACTGGGCCGCCAGCTGAAATTCCTTGTCGGCAAACCCGGCCTTGACGGCCACTCGAACGGCGCCGAACAAATCGCCGCCCGTGCCCGCGATGTGGGGATGGATATTCACTACGAAGGCATCCGCCTGACACCGGCCGAGATCGTCAGCGCCGCCGCCGATCAAGAGGCGCATGTCGTGGGCCTGTCGATCCTCTCGGGCAGTCATATCCCGCTGATCACTGAAACGCTTGACCGCATGCGCGCGGCCGGGTTGGGCCATATTCCCTTGGTCGTCGGTGGCATCATCCCCGAGGATGACGCGGCAAAGCTCCGCGCCATGGGCGTCGCTGCCGTCTATACGCCCAAGGACTTCGAGCTGAACCGCATCATGCTGGATATCGTGGCGTTGGTGGATCAGCAGCCGATTGCCGCCGAATGATGTGATTACATCAGATTTTCGGCAACTCCCGCTGCCGGAAACCTCCTGATTTGCGCCAGATCAATGATTCCCCTGCAAAACAAGGAACATTGGCCGCAACCGCAGATCAGGAGACGGTCATGTTTGAACGCATCAAAGCCCTTATCGACCGCTGGAACGAAGTGCGCGAGGTCAGCGCGCTGACCGACCGCGACCTTGACGATCTCGGCATGAGCCGAGCACAGGTTGAGGCCTTCGTCCGCATGCCCCACGATGTGCCGGATCGGGTTGTCGCCATGGCCCGCATCTTCGGCCTGTCCGAGGCAGAGGTGAAGGCAGACCACGCCGAATGGCTGGAGCTTTTGGAAACCTGTGGAACCTGCCATGATCGCGGTGCCTGCAAACTGGTGCTGGAACGGGGCGAGCTGTCGCGCCCGCAGGAATGCAGCTTCTGCCTGAACAGTCACCAGTTCGAAGCCAAGGCGCATATCCACGTCTGAGGGCTTTTCCCGAACCCGCGTCTGGCATAGCCTGCCGCGGGAAAAGGGAGACCCAGAATGACATTCCATATCGGTGCCAAACCAGGGCAGATTGCCGAAACCGTGCTTTTGCCGGGCGACCCCTATCGCGCCCGCTGGGCCGCGCAGACATTTCTGGAAAACCCGGTTCTGGTGAACGAAGTGCGTGGCATGTTGGGCTATACCGGCACATGGTGCGGTCACCGGGTAACGATCCACGGGTCAGGCATGGGGATGCCGTCGTTGTCGATCTATGCCAATGAGTTGATGAAGGATTATGGCGCGCAAACCCTGATCCGCATCGGATCTGCCGGGGCTTTGCAACATCATGTCAACGTGCGCGATGTGGTGCTGGCGCAAACCGCTTCTACCTGCGGCTCCCCCTCGCGCAGCATTTTCAAGGAATTGAACTTCGCCCCCTGCGCCGATTTCGGCCTGCTATCTGCCGCCCACAAGGCCGCGCTGAATATTGGCGTGCCGGTGCATGTCGGTGGGATCTATTCGTCGGACACCTTCTATGACGAACGCCCCGACCTGTCAGAGCAGTTGCAACGTCATGGCACCCTCTGCGTCGAAATGGAGGCGGCAGAACTTTACCACCTCGCCGCCCGCCACGGCCGCCGCGCGCTCGCCGTGCTGACCATTTCCGATCACATCCTCACCCATGAGGCGCTGCCTGCAGATCAGCGCGAAACCAGCTTTGGCGCTATGGTCGAAGTGGCCCTAGAGGCGGCTTTCGCCTGAAAAACGCTTGGCCCTTCAACGTGGCGCAAATATCCGCGGGGGTTTGCCATTGGTTCAAAAACCAATGGCATGAGGGGGCAGAAAGCCCCCTCTCTTACCGGCCGTGGCTGCGGTCATAACCATTGGCAGGCGACGGCTGCCAGCCCTTGGGCGGTTCGACAGGGCGGAACACCTCGACCAACAACGGATGGCAGGCCGACTGGTCTGAGGAGTGTTCGGCCGAACAATCCCCACCGGGGCAGGCAGAAAGCGCGCCAAGAAGGTCAATTTCCGCAAAGAATTCGATGAAGTCTCCGGGCCGGACCGGCGACGCTTTCATGAAATATTGCCCAGTGTCGCGGGTAAAGCCCGTGCACATGAAGACGTTCAACACATCGTGCACATGCAACTCCGCCTGGTGCAGCGGCAGCCCGGTCCGGTCAGCCAAGGCCCGGGTCAGGTTCGAATGGCAGCAATGGTGATACTGCCCGCCATGGCTGAGCAGATTATGCGTGTAGGGATCGCAGCGCGTGCCAATCACATCATGTACACCACCGCCGAAGGCATCAAACTGATACCAGTCCAACGTGTCTTCGGTGATCGTCGCCATGGCGCGCATATGCGGCAGGCAAGACCACATGCGGTCGCCCGCACTCAGATGGGTGCCATGCAAAGCGCGGGTCTTACCCGAAAAGAACCGCTCGCCCAGATCATGGGCGTTCCACAGGTTCAAATCGCCAACCTGCGGACCATCCACCGATGTGATGCGGAAGAAATGCCCGGCGGGAGCCTCGAAACAGCGCGCCTCGCGGGCGGGGACCAGAACCTCACCCACCTTTTGCCAGCCCGGACGCGCCGCGTGATAGGGGGCAAGATCGGGGGCGGGCAGCCCTTCAACCGGATAGCAGATGACAGGACGCACAGCCTTGCGGGCAGCGGCATCGGGCGGGGCAGCGTGGGCGGGATGATCTGGCTTCATGACCCGCAGGTTGGCGGGTTTTGCGCGGGCGTGCAAGACGCTCGCGCAATCGCCTATGGGGTTTCAGCCCCCGAGGAAATCCACCTTGCCGACATCCACACCATTGGCGCGCAGGATGTTATAGGTGGTCGTCATGTGGAAATAGAAATTCGGCACCGCATAGCTGTGCAGGTATTGCAGCGCAGGGAAGGTCAACTCGCGTGGGCCAGCCTTGACGGTAATGGTCCGCGCCTCGGCCCCTTGATAGGCGCTGTCGGGGATGGATTTGAGAAAGGCGATGGTCTTGGCGATGCGGGCTTGCAATTCGGCCACGGTGGTTTCGGTGTCGGGATAAGACGGCACTTCTAGCCCCGCCAGCCGGGCGGACGCGCCCTTGGCGTGGTCGGTCACGATGGTAACCTGCCGCCAGAGCGGGAACATATCGGCGATCAGCCGCGCTTGCGGCAGCACATCGGGCTTGATCTTTTTCGCCTCGGCATGGGCCTCTGCCTTGCCAAGGATCGCCGAAAGAGCGGTCAGGGAATGGATGAAATGGGAAGTGGGGGCGTGCATGGCGGTCTCCTGTCAGCCTGCCCCCATCAAGCGTCAGGCCGCGGCCCGACGCAAGCCCTCCTCGTTCGGCTGCGCCGCTCGTCGGTGTCCCCGATGAGCGGTCGAAGACCACCGAAGAGGGTCAGACCCCAAGGCACCAGCGCATGATCGCCTTTTGCGCATGCAACCGGTTTTCAGCCTCATCGAAGATCACCGAATGAGGGCCATCCATGACGGCGCTGGTCGCCTCGTCATTCCGGTGCGCGGGCAAGCAATGCATGAACAGGCTGTCGGACTTGGCCTTGGCCATCAGCGCCTCATTCACCTGATAGCCGCGCAATTGGTTGTGGCGACGCTCTTTGGCGCTTTCCGGGTCATGCATCGACACCCAAGTGTCGGTGACCACCAGATCGGCCCCGGCGACGGCCTTATGGGGGTCGCGCTCGATCAGGACATTGGCCCCTTTGGCGCGGGCGAAAGCGACGAACTCTGGCTCTGGGTCCAGCGTTTGCGGGCCGGTGAAGGTGAAATCAAAGCCAAACTGCCCGGCGGCATGCAGGAAGCTTGCGGCGACGTTGTTGCCATCGCCCGCCCAGACCACCTTTTTGCCCGCAATGGGGCCGCGATGTTCTTCGTAGGTCATGACATCAGCCATGATCTGACAGGGGTGGGTGCGGTTGGTCAGCCCGTTTATCACCGGCACCGTGGCGTGTTCAGCCATTTCAAGAAGCGTCGCCTCTTCAAAGGTACGGATCATGATGAGGTCGACATAACGCGACAGAACCCGCGCGGTATCGGCAATCGTCTCGCCATGGCCGAGCTGCATTTCCTTGCCAGACAGCACCATCGTCTGCCCGCCCATCTGCCGCACGCCAACATCAAAGGACACACGGGTGCGGGTAGAGGGTTTTTCAAAGATCAGCGCCACCATGCGACCCGCCAGCGGCTGGTCGTCGTCCGGCGTGCCTTTCGGGCGGCCGTTGCGCGCGGTTTTCATGGCATGGGCCGTGTCGATCATGGCCCGCAGTTCGGAAGCTTCGGTCTTATGGATATCAAGGAAGTGTTTCATATCGTTTCGCTTTTTTCAGGCAGGCGGGGGCTTCATATCCCCCGCGACAGAAGTTTCTTGAACCGATGGCGCAACCTCTGTCGCACCCCGAGGGATATTTGGACCAAGGTAAAGGGATCAGCCAAGGGTAGCGGCGGCGGCATCAAGGCGGGCAAGCGCCTCGGCGATGTCGTCGTCGGGAATGTTGAGGGCCGGCAGCAGACGGATCACATTGTCAGCGGCGGCGACGGTGAGAAGGTTCTGATCGTAATTCGCCTTGACCACATCCGTGTTGGTCGCCGTGCATTTCAGACCCAGCATCAGGCCCTGACCGCGCACCGCCTCGTAAACTTTGGGATGGCGGGCGACGAGGCTTTCCAGCCCTTGCCGGAACAGGCCACCCTTGCGGTTGACCTCGGCGAGAAACGCGTCGTCCGAGACGATCTGCATCACCGCGGCCCCAACCGCGCAGCCCAAGGGGTTGCCGCCGTAGGTGGAGCCATGGGTGCCGGCGACCATGCCGGAGGCGGCGTTTTCGGTGGCCAGCAGTGCGCCCAACGGGAAACCGCCGCCGATGCCTTTGGCGACCATCATGATATCGGGGGCGACGCCTGCCCATTCATGGGCAAAAAGCTTGCCGGTGCGACCCACGCCGCATTGCACCTCGTCGAAAATCAGCAATGCGCCGTGCTGGTCGCAAAGATCGCGCAGGCCTTTCAGGCAGGCGTCCGGCAGGGTGCGGATGCCGCCCTCGCCCTGAATGGGCTCGATGATGACGGCACAGGTTTGCGGGCCGATGGCCGCTTTCAGCGCCTCGTGATCGCCAAAGGGCAGATGGGTAAAGCCGGGCATCAGGGGGCCAAAGCCCTTGACCATTTTTTCCGACCCGGCCGCAGCGATGGCCCCGGTAGACCGGCCATGGAACGCGCCTTCAAAGGCAATGATCTCGGCCCGCGGCTGGCCTTTGTCATAATGGTATTTGCGGGCCATCTTGATGGCGAGTTCAGCCGTCTCAGTGCCCGAATTGGTGAAGAACACCGTATCGGCAAAGGTCTTTTCCACCAGCGCCTCGGCCAGCCGTTCCTGTTCGGGGATGCGGTAGACATTCGACACATGCCACAGCTTTTGCGCCTGTTCGGTCAGGGTTTCGACCAATGCCGGATGGGCGTGGCCCAGCGCGTTCACCGCAATGCCGCCGCCAAGATCAAGGTATCGTGCGCCGTCCTCGGACCAGAGCCAGCTGCCTTCTCCTTTGACGAAGGCAAGGGGGGCGCGGTTGTAGGTAGGCAAAACGGCGGAAATCATCGGCGGGGTTCCTTATAGGCAAGGCCAAGGCATGCCAAGGCCGGGGCGAAAGGTCAATGCTGTTGGGGGGTATGGCCGGTTTCGGCCATGGCAGATCGGACGCGGGCGCTTAGCGTCGGCGTCGGGGCAGCTGGAAAAGGATGCCATGCGTGATCATGTCCGCCGCTTAGCGCGACGGCGACGCCAAGGGAAGTGATTCCGGCGATCGGCGCGCGTCTGCCGCAAAAACCAACAGGTAATGTTGCGAAAATGCCGGGGAAGGACTGAGGACTGGCGGGGCAAGCCGCACCTGCGCCCGCGAGAAATCCCAGCCAAGCCTTGCAGCCAAAGGGGCGCGCGGCTAAACGGGGCGAAACGCATACCGAGGGGAACCATGTCCATCGACATCGACACCGCCCGCAAGGTGGCCAAGCTGGCACGCATCCGCGTCGAAGAGGCCGCCCTTCCCGATCTTGCCCGCGAACTTTCGGGGATTTTGGGCTTCATGGAGCAATTGAACGAGGTGAATGTCGACGGGGTGGAGCCGATGACCTCGGTCACGCCGATGCGGCTGAAGCGGCGGGTGGATGTGGTGACGGATGGCAATATGCAAGCCCAGATCCTGAAGAACGCCCCCGACGCCCGCGAGGGCTTTTTCGCCGTCCCGAAGGTTGTGGAGTAAGCCGATGACCACCCCGAACAGCTGGACCATCACCGCCGCCCGCGAGGCGCTGCGCAAGGGCGAGATTTCTGCCGTTGATCTGACCATGTCCTGCCTGACGGCAATGGACGCCGGGGATGCGCTGAATGCCTTTGTCCACAAGACGCCCGAGATTGCGCTGGAACAGGCCCGCGCCGCCGATGCGCGTCTGAAGGCGGGCAATGCCCCCGACATGTGTGGCATTCCCTTGGGCATCAAGGATTTGTTCTGCACCAAAGGCGTGCCGTCGCAGGCCGGGTCGAACATCCTGAAGGGCTTCAAGCCCGAATATGAATCGACGGTCACGGCAAAGCTGTTTGATGCCGGCGCGGTGATGCTGGGCAAGCTCAGCATGGACGAATTCGCCATGGGCTCATCCAATGAGACCGCTTGCTATGGCCCCACGGTCAGCCCGTGGAAAGTGGACAGCCGTCAGCTGACGCCGGGCGGATCTTCGGGCGGATCGGCCGCGGCTGTGGCCGCTGACCTCTGCCTTGCCGCCACCGGCACCGACACCGGCGGCTCCATCCGCCAGCCTGCCGCCTTTACCGGCATCACCGGCATCAAGCCGACCTATGGCAGGGTGTCGCGCTGGGGGATCGTCGCCTATGCCTCGTCTCTTGACCAAGCCGGACCGATGACCAAATCGGTGCGCGATGCGGCGATCTTCCTTGGCGCCATGTCGGGCCATGATGCGAAAGATTCGACCAGCGCCGATATTGCGGTGCCGGATTTTGAGGCCGCGCTGACCGGGGATATCCGGGGCAAGAAGATCGGTATTCCGCGCGAATACCGTCTGGATGGCATTCCGGCCGAAATTGACGCGCTTTGGCAAAAGGGCATCGAGATGATGCGCGATGCCGGGGCCGAGATCGTCGACATTTCCTTGCCGCATACGAAATACGCCCTGCCCGCCTATTATGTCATCGCGCCCGCCGAGGCGTCGTCGAACCTCGCCCGCTATGACGGGGTGCGCTATGGCCACCGCGCCAAACTGGCCGCAGGTGATGGCATCACCGAAATGTATGAAAAGACCCGCGCCGAAGGCTTTGGCCCCGAGGTGCAGCGCCGGATCATGGTTGGCACCTATGTGCTGTCGGCGGGCTTCTATGACGCCTACTACAACCGCGCCCGCAAAGTTCGCGCCCTTATAAAGCGCGATTTCGAACTGGCCTTTGCGGCCGGTATCGACGCCATCCTGACCCCTGCCACCCCGTCTTCGGCCTTTGGCATCGGGGAAATGGGCAGCGCAGACCCGGTGGAGATGTATCTGAACGACGTCTTCACCATCACGGTGAACCTTGCGGGCCTGCCCGGCGTGTCGGTTCCGGTGGGGCTGGATCAAAAGGGCCTGCCACTTGGCCTGCAGCTGATCGGGCGTCCGTGGGAGGAAGGCGATCTTCTCAATCACGCCTATGTGCTGGAACGCGCCGCAGGCTTTGTTTGCAAGCCGCAGAAATGGTGGTAAGGGGCGGAAAATTCGTCCCCCCTTCAAAGGTCGATCTGATGCGCCTTCTTCCTATCGTCGCTGCTGCCCTCGGGCTGACCGCCTGTGCGCCCAATGTGCCGGAGTCCGGCTCGGGCGTCGGGTTTGGCGATTACAATTCTTACGTCCGCAGCGCCCAGCCAGTGCCGGATGCCCCGCTGAACCCGATGGCGGGCCAAACCGCGGCGGCACCGGTAACGGGCTTTTCCCCGGCCAATGCCGCCGCCGCAATTGACCGCGCCACGGGCGTTGTGCCGACCGGCGATCTGATGGCCAGTGCCGCACCAGCCCCCATGGCCAGCACACTTGCCCCCGCCCCGATGCAAACCGTGGCGCTGGATGCCAACGGCCAGCGGCCGCGTGGCAATGCCCCGGCGGGTATTCAGGAAGAATCGGGTGAGATGACCGCGGTTCACGCCAGCATTTCGGACGAGAACGATTTCGAGGCGGTCAAGTCGCGGGAAACCATCCAAAGCGACAAGGCCCGGATCGAGCGCAACAAGGCGCTGTACACCGTGGACCAACCCGGCGCGCTGCCGACCCGCAGCGGCGGCACGGATGTTTCGGCGGCAATCCAGTTTGCGCTGTCGACCACCCATCCGGTCGGTTCGCAGATGTACAAACGTTCGGGCCTGAAGTTCAACAGCCCGGATGCCGCCTGCCAACGCTACGGCTCTGACATGGAGGCACAGGAGCAGTTCCTTGCTGCCGGTGGGCCGGAACGTGACCGCAAGGGCATCGACCCGGATGGCGATGGTTTTGCTTGCGGCTTCAACCCCGCACCGTTCCGCGCTGCCAAGCAGTGATCCTGCCTTCGCCGAATTTCGGTGACCGGCGGGGGGGTGTTGCCCCCTCGCTGGTGGTGATCCACTACACTGCCATCTCCTGCGACGAAGCGAGGGCGCGGCTTTGCGACCCTGCGGCAGAGGTATCAGCGCATTGGCTGATCTCGGAAACCGGCACCACCGAGGCGCTGGTGGACGAACGCCACCGCGCTTGGCATGCCGGTGCGGGCGGCTGGGCTGGGCTTGAGGACATCAACAGCCATTCGATCGGGATCGAATTGGCCAATGATGGGCAGCAGCCCTTTTCGGAACCGCAGATGGCCGCGCTGGAACGGCTGTTGGCCGCCATTCTGGCGCGCTGGTCTATCGCGCCGCATCGGGTGATCGGCCATTCCGACATGGCCCCCACCCGCAAATCCGATCCGGGTCCACATTTCGATTGGCGGCGGCTTGCGCTGCAGGGGCTGGCAGTCTGGCCCGAGCCCAATACATCTGCGACGGGCCGCTCTGAGGCCCCACTGGCCAACAGCCTGACTGCCATCGGCTATCCTGACGCACCGGACACGGCCCGGCTGGCGGCCTTTCGGTTGCGCGTCCGGCCATGGGCTGCGGGACCAGAGGACGCGACCGACCGCCGGCTGGCGGCGGATCTCGCAAACCGCGCGGCCACAGCCTGATTTTCCGCAAGCACTTGATGCCTGACTGCTTTGGCCTTATTGCCCACCTCGCGCGGAGGGCTGGATGACCGCGGGACCTTGGTCTCGAGGAAAGTCCGGACTCCATGAAGGAAGGGTGCCGGGTAACGCCCGGCGGGGGTAACCCCAGGGAAAGCGCCACAGAGAAGAGACCGCCCCGCTTGCGGGGTAAGGGTGAAACGGTGGGGTAAGAGCCCACCGCGGCTTTGGCAACAAGGACGGCACGGCAAGCCCCACCCGGAGCAATGCCGAATAGGGACCCCGCGTGGAAAGGTCCGCGACTGCCGCAAGGCGATGGCGGAGACCTCCACAGGGACACTTCAGCCCAGGGGTCCGGGTTGGCAGCTTGACCGCCCCGGTAACGGGTGCGGCAGAGGAATGGTCATCCAGAGAGGGCAACCTCTTGGACAGAATCCGGCTTACAGGCCCTCCGCGCAAATACCCCTTCAAATGAAAGCCATGGCGAACGGCACTGAAATGTTGAATAGTTTGCCGCATATTCAAACGGTCGCCGTGATTGCCCATGCCAAAATTGCACAAGAAACGCGCGCTCCCCACCGGAAAGGTGATCGTCGCTTGCATGCGCGACGAGGCGCTGTTTGTGGTGGAATGGGTGGCGCATCATCTGGCCCTTGGCTTTGATCGCATCATTGTTTTCACCAATGATTGCTCGGACGGCACCGACGCGCTGCTAAAGGCGATGGCCGCCGCCCTGCCCGTGGAGCATTACGACAACCCCGGCCCCTATACCGCGGGCACCATCCAGAAACAGGCGCTGGAGATGGCCTTTGATCTGCCTCAGGTGCGGCAGGCCGAATGGGTGCTGCACATTGATGCCGATGAATATTTGAACGTCACCGTCGGCAACCGCCGGATTGACGACCTGATCGCCCTGTTTCCCGATGTGGATGCCATCGCTATACAGTGGCGCCACTTTGGCAGTGCTGGTGTGGCCCAATGGCAGCCCGGATCCGTCGTCGAAACCTTCACCCGCTGCGAGGCGGAGGTGCCTGTGCCGGGGGCAAACGCCGAGATCGGGTTCAAAACGCTGTTTCGGCCGCAAAAGTTCAAGATGATGGGGGTGCATACGCCCAAGCTGCCGTGGCGCAAACGGGTTCCGGTGGTGGTCAACACCGCAGGCACGCCGATGCCCATCGAGGCGCTGATGTCACGGCGTAAATCGGGGTATAAGGTCGAGGCGGCGCATTGCACTTGGGCCAACGCCTGCCTGCATCACCATCATGTCAAATCCGACGACCTGCATTTGCTGAAACATGCCCGCGGCGATGCCAATGGCCGCAAGAACAAAAAGCGTGTGATCGGATCAAGCTTCTATCAGCTTGTGAACCGCAACGAGGTGGAAAACGCCTCGCTGGTCGGGTTGCGGCCCGCCGTGGAGCCGATCGAGGTGCAGATTCGCGCCCTGCCGCAGATGGCGCAGTTGGAGGCCACGGCGCTGGCGTGGTTCCGCACGCGGTTTCAGGACATGGAACAAGGTGCCGCCGCCATAGCCGCCGAGGAGGCCGCCTTGGACTGGCTGCGCGAGCGTATGGATGCGTTGCGGCACTCTGCGGGGACCGCCGGGTTCGAACAGGCCGCAGCGCTGTGGTTTCGCCGTCTTTTGGTGCGCTTGGACGAGGTGGATGACACCGCCGACGAGGTCCTGCGCGATGATATGGAGAGCCGCGCAGCGGCGTCAGAATAAGACCACCACCTTCGCCGCGCTTTTGCTGTTGACTCTGCCCCATCCCTCGGTAAAAGGCGGGCTTCAAGGTTTTACCGGGGAAGCAGTGGTTTTCCCGATGCAGGAGAAGCGACTATGGCCAAACCGGCGACGATCAAGATCCGTCTGAACTCGACGGCTGGCACCGGGCACTTTTATGTGACCAAAAAGAACGCGCGTACCATGACCGAAAAGATGGTCGTGAAAAAGTACGACCCCGTCAAGCGCGAGCACGTCGAATACAAAGAAGGCAAGATCAAGTAAGATCTTCCAGCTTTGGACTATAGCACACCGCGCCCCTTTGGGCGCGGTTTTGCTTTGTGCCCAGCGCATCGGCGCGGGTGCCTGTCCTTGCTCTGCAGTGTGCGCCATGAAAAAGGCCGGGCAAATGCCCGGCCTTTTTGTTGCCTCTGAACCTTGCGTTATTCGCGGTTGCCCAGGAATTGCAGCAGGAACATGAACATGTTGATGAAGTCGAGGTAAAGGTTCAGCGCGCCCATGATCGCGGCCTTGCCCAACCATTCCTGATCGCCATGCATGGCATGGGCGACATAGGTGTTCTTG
>Ga0255097_1000210_pt1 | contig 30946 bp, 28 predicted proteins | sample Colum_Atlam_RepB_2_FD_188436 | JGI IMG/M metagenome (GOLD analysis project Ga0255097, IMG submission 188436) | Freshwater microbial communities from Columbia River, Oregon, United States - Colum_Atlam_RepB_8d | ecosystem: Environmental > Aquatic > Freshwater > River | place: USA: Oregon...
CTTGCAAGCGGTTTCGTAAAGCACCCGGCCGGTTGACCGCGTGCCATCGGCCAACATCGCCCGGCCCTTCAACCCCAGACGTTGCGAATATTCCAAAAGCCGCAGTTCTTCGGACAGCGAGATGCGCACATTGCTGTCGGACCCCACGCCATAAACCCCGCCCGCCGCCTGAAAGCGCACCCCATCAAAGATGCCATCGCCCAGATTCGCCTCGGTAATCGGGCAAAGCCCCGCCACCGCGCCGGATTTGGCCATGGCTTCGGTCTCAAACGGCTCCATCTGCGTTGCGTGGATCAGACACCAGCGCGAGGACAGATCGGTGTTGGCGATCAGCCATTCGACCGGACGCGCGCCGGTGGCCCCCAAAACTTCGCTGACCTCGGCCACCTGTTCGGCGACATGGATATGGATGGGCGTGGCAGGGTTCAGCACTGCCGCCGCCGCAATCCCGGCCGGGCTGGCCGCGCGCAAGGAATGTGGTGCGACGCCCAGAACCGTATCGGCGGGCAAGGATTTCAACGCCGCCGCCGCGCCCTCCCACAGCCGGGCAAAGCGCTCGGGATCATTGCCAAACCGCAATTGCCCCGCCGTCAACGCCCGCCCATCACAGCCACCCCGTTCATAAAGCACCGGCAGATGCGTCAGACCCAGCCCGGTTTCCGCCGCCGCCGCCGCAATGCGCGCCGACATTTCGGCCAGGTTGTCATAGGCCCCGCCCCCTGGCGCATGGTGCAGATAGTGAAACTCGGCCACCGCCACATAGCCCGCCTCGGCCATCTCCAGCATCACCATGGCGGCGATGGCCTGTACATCCTCGGGCGTCAGGCGATCCAGAAAGCGATACATCAGCGTGCGCCATGTCCAGAAACTGTCTTGGCCCGCGCTGCGATATTCTGTCATCCCCGCCATCGCCCGCTGAAAGGCGTGAGAGTGCAGGTTCACCATGGCCGGCAGCAGACAATCCACCCCCTGCCCCTCAGGGCTGGCCCCGGCAGTCACCGCTGCAATCCGGCCGTCCACGATCTCAATTCGAACATCATTGGCCCAACCTGCCGGCAAAAGCGCGGTTTTGGCATGGATCACGGTCATCGGTGGCCTCGTCTTGACAGGGTTATTATGTGCATACATATTAGACCCAAGCGTAGACAAAAGGCAAGCCAAATGGCGATTCTCCTTACCCATGCCACGATTGCCACCATGGTGGGCGATTATGGTCTGATCGAAGATGGGGCTCTGGTGGCCGAAGGCGAGCAGATCCTGTGGGTTGGACAAACGTCCGATATTCCGGCGCAGTGGCAAGCCCTGCCCGCACAGGATTGCGGCGGCCGCCTGCTGACCCCGGGTCTTGTTGATTGCCACAGCCATATCGTCTTTGGCGGCCATCGCGCGGTGGAATTTGAAATGCGCCTGAACGGCGCAAGCTATGAAGAGGTGGCGCGCGCCGGTGGGGGGATCCTGTCGACCGTCACCGCCACCCGCGCGGTAACCGAAGACGAGCTTCTGGCCTCGGCCTTGGCCCGCGCCGATCTGATGATCGCCGCAGGGGCCACCACGATCGAGGTGAAATCCGGTTATGGTTTGACCGTCGACGATGAGTTGAAAATGCTGCGCGTGGCCCGTCGCATCGCGCAGCACCGCCCCTTGCACGTGGTCACCACCCATCTTGCCGCCCATGCGATCCCGCCCGAATACAAGGGTCGCGCTGACGCCTATATCGATGAGGTGGCCATCCCCTCGCTGCACGCCGCCCATGCCGAACACCTGATCGACGCCGTTGACGCCTTTTGCGAGGGCATCGCGTTTTCGCCCGCACAGGTCGAGCGCCTGTTCCAAGCCGCCCTTGCCCTTGGGCTGCCGATCAAACTGCATGCCGAGCAGCTTTCGGACCTGAAAGGGGCCATCCTTGCCGCCCGCATGGGCGCGATGTCCTGCGACCATGTGGAATACATCGGTCAAGACGGGGTAGAGGCAATGGCGCGGGCCGGCACTGTCGCCGTCATTCTGCCCGGCGCCTTCTATACCTTGCGCGAAACCCAAAGCCCGCCCATCGCCGCCTTCCGTGCGGCGGGCGTGGCGATGGCAGTGGCCACCGATTTCAACCCCGGTTCCTCGCCTGTGGCCAGCCTGCCCCTGTCGATGAACATGGCTTGCACGCTGTTTCGCATGACCCCGCTTGAGGCGCTGCAAGGCACCACCTTGCACGCCGCCCGCGCCCTTGGCCTTGCCGATCGCGGCACCATCGCGCCCGGCCAACTGGCCGATCTTTGCCTGTGGGATGCCACCCACCCGGCCGAACTTTCCTACCGCATCGGGGCCACACCCCTTCACACCCGCATCTTCGGAGGCCGCCTTGACGCCTGACATCCTGATCCCCGAAATTCTGGTTCCGGGCCAAGCAACCCTTGCCCAGCTTGAACATATCTGGCGCAAAGAGGCCCCGGCCAAGCTGCATCCTTCGGCCCGCGCCGGGATCGACCGCGCCGCCGGAATGATCCACGCCGCGGCCAACGGGTCCGAGGCCGTCTATGGCGTGAACACCGGTTTTGGCAAACTCGCCTCAATCAAGATCGCGGTGGAAGATACTGCAACCCTTCAGAAAAACCTGATTCTCAGCCATTGCTGCGGCGTGGGTGACCCCATGCCGCGCGCCACGGCGCGGCTGATGATGGTGCTGAAACTTTTGTCGCTGGGCCGCGGGGCTTCGGGCGTCCGGCACGAGGTCGTGGCACTTTTGGAAGCCATGCTGGAAAAAGGTGTCACCCCGGTGATCCCGGCCCAAGGGTCGGTCGGGGCCTCGGGCGATCTGGCCCCTTTGGCACATATGACGGCTGCGATGCTGGGCCATGGCCAGGCAGAGTTCAACGGCAACATCAAGCCCGCCGCAGAAGCCCTTGCCGAAGCAGGACTTTCCCCGATTGAACTGGGCGCTAAAGAGGGTCTGGCGCTTATCAACGGCACCCAATTCTCCACCGCTTATGCCCTTGCAGGCCTGTTTGACGGCTGGAACGCCGCGCAGGCTGCCCTGCTGACCAGCGCGCTGTCGACGGATGCCATCATGGGCTCCACCGCGCCGCTGCAACCCGAAATCCACTCCTTGCGCGGCCACCCCGGCCAGATCGAGGCCGCCGCAGCCCTGCGCGCCCTGCTCGACGGTTCGGTGATCCGCGAAAGCCACCGCGAGGGTGACACCCGCGTGCAAGACCCCTATTGCATCCGCTGCCAGCCGCAGGTCACGGGGGCCGCGATGGATGTCATGCGCCAAGCCGCCCGCACGCTGGAGATTGAGGCCAACGCCGCGACCGACAACCCCCTCGTGCTGACCGAGGTCGGGCTGATCGTTTCGGGCGGCAACTTCCACGCGGAACCTGTGGGCTTTGCCGCCGATATGATCGCCATGGCCCTGTCCGAAATCGGCGCGATTGCGCAGCGCCGGGTGGCGCTGATGGTCGATCCGGTTCTGTCTTGTGACCTGCCGGCGTTCCTGACACCCAAGCCGGGCCTGAATTCAGGCTTCATGATTGCCGAGGTGACCACTGCCGCTTTGATGTCTGAAAACAAGCACATGGCGCACCCGACCGTGATCGACAGCACCCCCACTTCGGCCAACCAAGAGGACCATGTGTCGATGGCCGCCCACGGCGCGCGCCGTTTGGGCCGGATGGTGGCGAACCTGAATGTGATCCTTGGCGTCGAGGCGCTTTGCGCAGCCCAAGGCATCGAATTCCGTGCGCCCTTGCCCACCTCGACCCCGCTGCAACGGGCCGTTGCACGCCTGCGCACCGATGTCGCTGCCTTGGGCGATGACCGCTACATGGCCGATGACATCGCCACCGCCGCCCGTCTGATCGGCAATGGCGCCCTGACCGCCGCCGCCGCCGCCCCCATGCCGCAACTCGCCGCTTGACGGCCCATTTCTTCTGAGGCTCCCATGAACCCGCGTCACAACACCCGCGACATCTACCCCGCCACCGGCACCGAAATCACCGCCAAATCCTGGCTGACAGAGGCCGCGATGCGGATGCTGATGAACAACCTGCACCCTGATGTGGCTGAAAATCCGCATGAGTTGGTGGTTTACGGCGGCATCGGCCGCGCCGCCCGCACCTGGGAGGATTTCGACCGCATCGTGGCCACGCTGAAAACGCTGAACGATGACGAAACCCTGTTGGTGCAATCGGGCAAGCCGGTCGGCGTGTTCCGCACCCACAAGGACGCCCCGCGCGTGCTGATCGCCAACTCCAACCTCGTGCCGCATTGGGCGACGTGGGAGCATTTCAACGAACTCGATAAAAAAGGTCTGGCGATGTATGGCCAGATGACGGCCGGGTCGTGGATCTACATCGGCACCCAAGGCATCGTGCAAGGCACCTATGAAACCTTTGCCGAAGCCGGCCGTCAGCATTTCGGCGGCGATCTGAAGGGCAAATGGATCTTGACCGGCGGCCTTGGTGGCATGGGCGGCGCACAGCCGTTGGCTGCTGTGATGGCCGGCGCCTGCTGTCTGGCCGTGGAATGCGACGAGACGCGGATCGATTTCCGTATCCGTACCAGATACTTGGACGCCAAAGCAAAGACCTTGGATGAAGCCCTTGCCCTGATCGACGAATGGACCGCCAAGGGCGAAGCCAAGTCGGTCGGCCTTCTGGGCAATGCCGCCGATGTCTTCCCCGAACTGGTCAATCGCATGAAGTCGGGCGGCCATCGCCCTGATATCGTGACCGACCAAACCTCGGCCCATGACCCGTTGCATGGCTATCTGCCGCAGGGCTGGACGGTGGCCGAATGGCGCGCAAAGCAGGAAACTGACCCGAAATCGGTCGAAAAAGCCGCCCGTGCGTCGATGCGGACGCATGTCGCAGCCATGGTCGACTTCTGGAATGCTGGCGTCCCAACCTTGGATTACGGCAACAACATCCGCCAAGTGGCACTGGATGAGGGGCTGGAAAACGCCTTCGCCTTCCCCGGTTTCGTGCCCGCCTATATCCGCCCCCTGTTCTGCAAGGGCATCGGCCCCTTCCGCTGGTGCGCGCTGTCGGGTGACCCCGAGGATATCCGCAAGACCGATGCGGCGATGAAGAAACTGTTCCCGGAAAACGCCCACCTGCACCGCTGGCTGGACATGGCCGGGGAACGTATCGCGTTTCAGGGCCTGCCCGCCCGCATCTGCTGGATCGGTCTGGGCGACCGCCACCGCGCCGGGTTGATGTTCAACGAGATGGTGGCGAGCGGCGAACTCAAGGCCCCGATCGTCATTGGCCGCGATCACCTCGATTCCGGCTCCGTCGCCTCGCCCAACCGCGAGACGGAAGCCATGAAGGATGGTTCGGATGCCGTATCCGATTGGCCGCTGCTCAACGCGCTTTTGAACACCGCAAGCGGTGCGACTTGGGTGTCGTTGCATCACGGCGGCGGCGTTGGCATGGGCTTCAGCCAACATTCCGGCATGGTGATCGTGGCGGATGGCACCGAAGATGCCGCGCGCCGGCTGAACAACGTGCTGTGGAATGACCCAGCCACCGGCGTCATGCGCCATGCCGACGCAGGCTATGACATCGCCCGCGACCATGCCAAGGCGATGAACCTGCGTTTGCCGGGCATCCTCGGCAACTAAGGTCTTGCGCCTTTTGAAATACTCCACAGGGGTCCGGGGGTGTGAAACCCCCGGTCCACAATGGCAAATCCGCGCCGGTCGATCAGGCCACGCGCGGGTTCTTGCCCTGGTCGCCCACCCAGATCGGGTTTGACCAAGCCCGCTTGCCCGCCGCGTCAATCACCGTCGCCCGCACCCAAGGCGAATTGTTCAAACGCTCCAACGGCACCTCGGTGCGGGTCATGGAATGACCATGCACCGCCTTTGCCCCTGTGCCGTGGCCAAGCGCCACCACCGACACCACGGCAGAACTTTCCACAATCAGCTTGCCCGCCTCGATCCGCACATCGCGCAATTCCGGGCCTTGGCTGGAATAGAAATGACCCGCCTTCAGGGCCGTCAGCAGCGCCTCTGGCGTGTTTGCTTCGGCTTTCACCATGACCCAGCCGCCAAAATGGTCCGGCTCGGAAAAATGCGCGTCATCGGTGGCGATCAACGTCAGGTGCCGCCCCTCGGTCAAGAGCAGGTCCGCGATCGCCGCGCCATCCGCGCGGTCGCAGCCCATGGCGCAACCGTGGTTGTAAATCTCGACCGCATGGGCCGCGGTCACCGACCGGGCATCGGCCAAGGTCAGGCCCGACCATTGGGGATGAGCGATGGCCACAAAAGCCCCCGCCGCCACCGCGCGGGCCGCGATTTCAGGGCCAGTTTCCTGCCCGGCCACTGGAATGAAACTGGGCGCGTTTGACGGCGCGAAATCCGCCGGCAGGCCGACCGCAAGGATATGCCACAGCTCGCCATTGGCCATCGCCCCAGAGTGCAGCTCTGCCCCAAGGATCGTGGTGAACCCGGCATCCCGCATCGGCACGGTATCCACAATCGGATAGCCATAAGACCCGATGAAATGGTCGGTCAGCGCGATGAAATCATAGCCCTCGGCCTTGTAGCGGCGGCAAACCTCCTCGGGCGACAGCACCCCGTCCGAGCGCGTCGAATGGGTGTGCAGATTGCCACGCCAGAAGCGGCCCTTGGCGGTGAAAGCGGGATCCTTATGGGTCAATATGCTCTCCTTGGCGGGGAAATCCCGCTCGCTTTGCTGCGCACTATCGCAACCGGGTGAAAGCTGTGCTATCCCAAAGCCGACAGGCGAAGAAGGCTGGAAACGATGGTCGCACTCGGCAAACAGGCGATGGAACCCGGTGAAGCGGTGGGCTGCGTGACCCTGCCACCCGATGAGATGGCCACCCGCGCCGCCGAGGCTGCCACCTTTCTCAAGGCACTCAGCCATGAGGGACGGTTGATGATCCTGTGCCATCTGTCCTCGGGCGAAAAATCTGTGACCGAGCTGGAGGCGCGTCTGGGCGCGCGGCAAGCGGCGGTCAGCCAGCAATTGGCCCGTCTGCGGGCTGAGGGGTTGGTGGCCGCCCGGCGCGACGGCAAGGCGATCTATTATTCCATCAAGGATCCCCGGGCCGGCGCGATCATGGAGCGGGTTTACGACCTGTTTTGCAACCCCGGCCCGTAACGCCGCAAAGCCCGCCGCGATTTGGCCGGGTTTGCCTCCGGCTCGCATGAACTCCCGGGATTTCATGCCGGGATCTTTAGACCAAGGGAAACTCAGCCGCGCCCCAGAAAGGGCATATCCCGGGCCATGATGGTCAGAAACGGGATGTTCGTGGACAGCGGCAGGCCTGCCATGTGCAAGACGGCAGCGGCGACTTCGGCCACCGCCATCGTCGGTTCAGCGCGGACACTGCCATCGGCCTGCGGCACCCCCGCGGGAAAAGCTTGGGTCATCTCGGTCAGCGCGTTGCCGATATCAATCTGGCCGCAGGCGATGTTAAAGGCGCGGCCATCCAGACCAAGGGTTTTCGTCAGCCCGGTGACGGCGTGTTTCGACACGGTATAGGGCACTGAGCCGGGCCGCGGGGCATGCGCCGAAATGGAGCCGTTGTTGATGATGCGCCCGCCTTGGGGCGTCTGGTGACGCATGAGGTGAAAGGCCGCGCGGGCACACAGCACCATGCCCGAAATATTGGTGTGCATGACCTGCAACCAGTCTTCGACCGGGATTTCATCCAAGGGGGCCGCTTTGGCGGCGATACCGGCATTGTTGAAAAGCAGGTCCAGCCGCCCCCACTGGGCGGTGAGGGTGGCAAAGGCCGCCTCGACCTGCGCCGGATTGCCGACATCCGCCGGAAGGATCAGCACATCCGGGCCCACGGCCGTTTCCCGCAAGGCGGCTTCGCGGCGGCCCATCAGGGCCACACGCCAGCCCGCGGTGCGAAAGGCCCGGGCGGTGGCGCGGCCAATGCCGGCACCGGCCCCGGTGACAAGGACGGTTTTTTGCATGGGTTTACTTCAACACATCCGACATCAGCTTGCCGCCCGTCGCCCAATCGCTTTTGGCAATATCGGTGAAGATGACATGCACGGCGTCAGGATTGCCGTTGCAGGTTTCCGCCCAAGCCTTGGTGACGGCCTCGGCGCAGGCGCGCTTTTGCGCCTCGGTGCGGCCTTCAAGCATTTCGATGCGGATCATGGGCATGGGCGTTCCTTTCAGATCTATTGCACGGTCGTACGGAAAGAATTTTGCGCTCAGGATGCAGCATGGCCGCCGTGGCGGATCGGGTCAACCAAGAGGCGCAAGCCGTTCAGGACCACCAAGAGCGTGCCGCCTTCGTGGCCAATGACGGCGATGGGCAGCGGGAGTTCGTAAAAAAGTGCGCCCACCACCAACAGCACCATGGCACCCATGGCAAAAGCGAGGTTCTGCCGAATGATGGCGCGGGTGCGACGGGCAAGACGGTGCGCGGCGGGAAGCTGGGTCATCTCCTCGGAGAGAAGCGCCACATCGGCGGCTTGCAGCGCGACCTCGCTGCCCGCGGCCCCCATCGCGATGCCAAGATCGGCGCGGGCCAGTGCGGCGGCGTCATTCACCCCATCGCCGACAAAGGCCACCCGCCCCTTGGCCGCCAGATCCGCCACCAGCGCCACCTTATCTTCGGGCAGAAGATCGGCATGGGTTTCGGCTGCGGTCAGGCCAAGCTGATCGGCGATGCGGAGGGCAACCGGGCGGCGGTCGCCGGTCATCATGGCCAGCGTTGTGTCGCTTTGGCGCAGGGCCGCAATCGCAGCGCGCGAGGTGTCGCGCGGCAGATCGGCCACCGACAGCGCACCCAGCAGGCAGCAGCCCTGGCCGACATAGATCAGGGTGCGATCCTCGGCTTGCATTTCTGCCAGCCATTCAACACCAAGATCGGCCTGCATCCTTTTGGCAAGACGTGCATTTCCAGCCCAGATGGTTTCGTCTCCCTGCCCGCTGGCGATGCCTTCGGACGGCAGGCTTCGCACATCGGCGCGCTCGGCCACCACCAACCCCCGCGCCTCCACTTCGCGGCGAACAGCCGTGGCAACGGGATGTTCCGACTGCGCCTCAAGCCCTGCCACCAGCGTCAGAAACGCCTCCTCTGACAGGCCCGGCGCGGCGATACGGGCAACCTCGGCCCGGCCCGTCGTCAGGGTTCCAGTCTTGTCAAAGGCAAAGCTTTTCACCTCGGCAAGGGTTTCCAAGGCCGCGCCGCCCTTGAAAAGCACCCCCCCGCGGGCGGCGGCAGAAAGTGCTGAGAGGATGGCGGCCGGAACCGAGATCACGATCGCGCAGGGGCTGGCGGCGACCAGCAGCGTCGCGGCGCGGTACAGCGCGTCTTCGCGTGGCAAGCCCCACCACAGCATCGCGCCCCATGCGGCCAAAGACCCCAGCAGAACCGCCACCGTGTAGCGCTGGCCAAACCATTCGGAAAACCGTTCCGAAGGCGCGCGCGCGGCCTGCGCCTCGGTCACGAGGCGGATCATCCGGGCCACGGTGCTGTCCGCCAGCCCCCGCGTCACCTGCATATCCAGCACGCCATCAAGGTTCACCGTCGCCTCAAAAAGTGCCTCGCCCATCGCTTTGCGACGGGGTTCAGATTCGCCGGTCAGGGTGGATTCGTCCAAGGCCCCGGCCCCGGCAACAATCACCCCATCAACCGGCACCCGCGCCCCGGGGCGCAACACCACCACATCGCCGGGCGTCAGACTGGCGGCAGGCACCTCCCGCACACCCAAGCCATCGCGCAACAGCGCGGTTTCCGGCCTGAGCGCCATCAGCGCCTCTAGCGCACGGCGCGCGCGCCCCATCGCGCGATGCTCCAAGGCGCCTGCAAGGGTGAACAGCGTCAGCAGCACGGCCCCCTCCATCGGGGCGCCGACAACCCATGCGGCAATGGCGGCAAGCACCATCAAGAGATCAATGTCGAGAATTCGGTCGCGGAAAAGCGAGCGCAAGGCCTCCAGCCCCGAGGGGATGCCCCCCGCCAGATAGACAACCCCATAGCCCCAAAGATCCAGATCGTGTCGCCCGGCAAAATGGGCGGCCAACCCCGCCCCCATGCCCAAGATCACAAGGGCCGGCAGAGCCATGCTGTCGTCGTGATCTTCGTCGTGATTGTGCGTATCGGCCATGGGGTTCTCCTTGGGCCTACCCTGCCCCACGCGGCACCAAGCGCAAGGTCGAAAACGCAAACGGGGCCCACGCTGGGGCCCCGGTGCTTCATTCTAAGCAGTGGCTTAGCTGCAACCGCTGGTGCCGCCGCAGGTGTTGCACTTCATGCAGGTGCCGTTGCGGACCAGAGTGTAGTTGCCGCACTCGCCGCACGGATCGCCTTCGTAGCCCTGCATCTTGGCTTTTGTACGGGCGTCCATGGACACCGTGCCAGACGAGATCGCCGTGGCCGAAGACATGCCGCTGGCGGTTTCCGGCACAAGCATGTTCAGCGCCGTCACCGGATCGCTGCCGGACAGGGCCGTGGCCCCGACCGAGTTGATGCCGCCTTGGAACACCATCAGCTCTTGCGGCAGACGCTTGCGCAGATAGCCTGTCGAGGAGATCGACTTCAGCAGTTCCACCGATTTCGACGCCGCATTTTCCGACACTTCGCCAAAGTTGCGTTTGCCCTCATTGTCGCCGCGCCCCAGATCATCAAACGCAGCGCCGGTGGGCTTCACATGTGCAAGGTCCGTGCGGTCCAGGTAGCTGATCGCCAGTTCGCGGAAGATATAGTCAAGGATCGAGGTGGCGTTCTTGATCGAGTCATTGCCCTGCACCATGCCCGCCGGTTCAAAGCGGGTGAAGGTGAATGCCTCGACAAACTCTTCCAACGGCACGCCGTATTGCAGACCCACGGACACCGCGATGGCGAAGTTGTTCATCATGGCGCGGAAGCCCGCACCTTCCTTGTGCATGTCGATGAAAATCTCGCCCAAGCGCCCGTCACCATATTCGCCGGTGCGCAGATAGACCTTGTGACCGCCGACGATGGCTTTTTGGGTATAGCCCTTGCGGCGTTCCGGCAGCTTTTCGCGGTTGGTGCGGATGATTTCCTTGACGATGATCTTTTCAACGATCTTTTCGGCCAGAACCGCGGCCTTTTCCTGCGCCGAACCGGTGGCGAAGATTTCCTCGGCCTCCTCATCATCCTCGATCAGCGCAGCTGCCAAGGGTTGCGACAGCTTGGAGCCGTCGCGGTACAGCGCATTGGCCTTGATGCCGAGCGAATGGCTGAGTTCATAGGCCGCCAGCGTTTCCCCGATCGTGGCCGAATTCGGCATGTTGATCGTTTTGGAAATCGCGCCTGAGATGAAGGATTGCGCCGCCGCCATCATGTAAATGTGGGCGTTTACAGACAGATAGCGCGTGCCCTTCTTGCCGCAGGGGTTGGCGCAATCAAAGACATTGTAATGTTCGGCCTTCAGGAACGGCGCGCCTTCCAGCGTCATGGTGCCGCAAATGTGGTCATTGGCGGCATCAATCTGCGCCTTGGTAAAGCCAAGGTGACGCAGCAGGTCAAAGGTCGGATCGTTCAGCTTTTCAGCCGGGATACCAAGGGTTTGGGTGCAGAATTCTTCGCCCAAGGTCCACTGGTTGAAGACAAACCGCACGTCAAAGGCCGACGGCAGGGCCGCGTCGATCTTTTCCAACTCGCGCGGGCCAAAGCCATGACCGACCAGCGCGGTGGGGTTGATGCCCGGGCAATTGCCGATGGAGCCATGGCCCACCGCATAGGCGACGATTTCGGCCACTTGGCTGGTGGAATAGCCCAGCTTTTCCAACGCAGCCGGAACCGACTGGTTGATGATCTTGAAATAGCCGCCACCGGCCAGTTTCTTGAATTTCACCAGCGCGAAGTCCGGTTCAATCCCGGTCGTGTCGCAATCCATCACAAGGCCGATGGTGCCGGTGGGGGCGATCACAGTGGTCTGGGCGTTGCGGAAGCCGTGCTTTTCCCCCAGCGCCAAAGCCTCATCCCAGGCCGAGCGGGCCAGCGTCACCAGATGCTGATCGGGGCAATTGGCGACGTCCAAGGCCACCGGATTGACGTTCAGATCTTCATACTTGGCCTTGCCCCAAGCGGCAGCGCGGTGGTTGCGGATGACGCGCAGCATGTGGTGCTTGTTGCGCTCATATCCCGAAAATGCCCCCAGTTCGGCCGCCATTTCGGCGCTGGTCGCATAAGCGATCCCGGTCATGATGGCGGTCAGCGCCCCGCACAAGGCGCGGCCTTCGTCGCTGTCATAGCCAAGGCCCATGTTCATCAAAAGCCCGCCGATATTGGCATAGCCCAGACCCAGCGTGCGGAAGTCGTAGGACAGTTGTGCAATTTCCTTCGACGGGAATTGCGCCATCATCACCGAGATTTCCAAGGTGATGGTCCACAGCCGCGAGGCGTGAATATAGCCTTCGGCGTCAAACTTGCCGCCCGCAAAGAAGGTCAGCAGGTTCATCGACGCAAGGTTGCAAGCCGTGTCGTCAAGGAACATGTATTCCGAGCAGGGGTTCGACCCACGGATCGGCCCATCCGCCGGGCAGGTGTGCCACGCATTGACCGAATCGTGGAACTGGATGCCGGGGTCTGCACAGGCCCAGGCGGCATGACCGACCTGATCCCACAGATCGCGTGCCTTGACGGTCTTGGCAACCTTGCCATCGGTGCGGCGGATCAGCGCCCAGTCGGCATCGTCCTTGACCGCCTTCAGGAAGGCATCGGTGACGCGGACCGAGTTGTTCGAGTTCTGACCCGAGACGGAGATATAGGCCTCGGAGTCCCAGTCGGTGTCATAGGTCGGGAATTCGATGCTGTCGAATCCTTGGGCCGCGTATTGCAGGATACGATTTGTATAAGTATCCGGGATCATAGACTTTTTGGCCGAGCGGATGGCCGCTTTCAGGCCGGGGTTCTTTGACGGGTCGACCGAATCTTCTGACGAGCCATCCCAAGCGCGGATTGCGGCGAAAATCTCGTTCAGCTTTTGCTCATGCATCTTGGAGCCAGCGACAAGGCTGGCCACCTTCTGCTCTTCGATGACCTTCCAGTTGATGAAGGCTTCGATATCGGGGTGGTCCATATCGGCGATGACCATCTTGGCCGCACGCCGCGTGGTGCCGCCCGATTTGATCGCGCCGGCCGCCCGGTCCCCGATTTTCAGGAACCCCATCAGCCCCGAAGATTTACCGCCACCCGACAGCTTTTCCCCTTCCCCGCGCAGCGAAGAGAAGTTGGTGCCTGTGCCAGAGCCGTATTTGAACAGACGCGCCTCGCGGACCCACAGGTCCATGATGCCGCCATCGCCAACCAGATCGTCCTTGACCGACTGGATGAAGCAGGCGTGCGGCTGCGGGTGCTCATAGGCGCTGGCCGATTTGGTCAACTCGCCCGTCTTGTGATCGACGTAGTAGTGACCCTGGCTCGGACCGTCGATGCCGTAAGCCCAGTGCAGACCGGTGTTGAACCACTGGGGCGAGTTCGGCGCGGCCATCTGACGGGCCAGCATGAAGCGCATCTCGTCGTAATAGGACTGCGCGTCGGCCTCGGTGGTGAAATAGCCGCCCTTCCAGCCCCAATAGGCCCAAGCGCCGGCCAGACGGTCGAACACCTGCTTGGCGCTTGTTTCGCCGACGGTCCGCTCTTCCACGGCCAGTTTCGACAAAGCCTCGTCATCCGGGACCGAGCGCCACAGGAATTCCGGAACACCCTTTTCCTTCACGCGCTTCAAAGCGGCCGGGATTCCGGCCTTGCGGAAGTACTTCTGGGCCAAGACATCGCTTGCCACCTGGCTCCACCCGGCGGGCACTTCCACGGCTTCGTTGCGAAACACCACCTTGCCATCGGGGTTGCGGATCTCCGATGCGGTGATCTGAAACGCCATTTCGCCATAAGCCCCGGCTGCCGCCGTGGTGAACTTCCGCTCGATCTTCATGCCCCGTCTCCGTCCCTAAATGGCGAGGATTTTTCCTCTGCCGCTTTGTGTTCAACCCTTTGCCCGTCGGAGCAGATCGACCGCGTCTTATGTGCAAACACACAAGTCAGCGCCAAAAAATTGGGCGCTGTGGATCCGGTGACCTTGCCTCCGGACCCCTATATCTGGTGGCCTTCCGGACGACTTCATCAAGGTGAAGGATTTCGTTTGGCGCGGCAATTGGATTTTGAAACCATCCACAAGATTTTGTGTCGCACCCCCATAAACCCGGCTAGGGGTGGCGTTAACCTTTTACCCACCCCGACGTCGCGACCTGTCCAAAGATCGTAAAATTGTTCAGGAAATCGGCGCGCTTGCCCGCCTAACGCAACCAAAGTCGCGCGGCCCATGCCAGCCGTTGGTCGCTTCGGTTCACCAAGATGATTCCCGAGGACCAACAGCATAAATGCCACAGACAAGGCCGGTGAGATTGGGCGATCAAAAGAGAGCACAACACAACTATTGCGAGCAAAATCCCCCGATCTTTGGCCAAATCTGGGCCACAGACGGCAGCCAAATCCCCATAAACCAAAGGTATAGGCCGCCATTCCCTGCCCGCTCAGAAGATAATGGCGCCGTGACAGCCGGGGACAAAGACCGCGCAAACCAAGTTGCGCCCATGACAGGCCAGAGAATCGCCCCAAGCACCGCGCCGTCACGATGTGGCAGGCTGCAGATCGCCCCCCGCCGCGTCGCGAACAGGTGGTCCGCGCCAGACAAGACCGAACTCTACCATATATTGTGTCCTGCCCCCCGCCGAAGGATCGGGCCACCCCGGTTTTCTGCCTCTGGCCCTGCGGCAGATGTTGTCGTAAAGCCCAAGCGATTGGAAAGGACACCGCCCATGCGCGACATCATCGCCCGTTGCGAGGCCAAAGGCCTGCGGATGACCGACCAGCGTCGGGTTTTGGCGCGTGTCATCGGCGATGCCGACGATCACCCCGATGTCGAAGAGCTTTACGCCCGTGCGGCCGCGGTGGACCCCAAGATCTCGCTCGCGACCGTCTATCGGACGGTGAAACTGTTGGAAGAGGCCGGAATTCTGGAAAAGCTGGAATTCGGCGATGGCCGTGCGCGCTATGAAGATGCCGAACGCGATCACCATGACCACCTGATTGATGTCTCGACCGGCACGGTGATCGAATTCGTCGATCCCGAGATCGAGGCGTTGCAGGAAAAGATTGCAACCCGGCTGGGGTTCACGCTGATTGGCCACCGGCTGGAATTGCTGGCCGTTCCGATAAAGAAAGCCAAGTCGTGAGGCACACCGACAACACCGCCGCCACCCTGTTGATGGTCGGTGCGATGGCGGCCTTTGCCGTCGAGGATCTGTTCCTGAAGCGTGCCGCGATGGCGCTGCCACCGGGTCAGGTGATCGCCATGATGGGTCTGGGCGGGGCTTTCGTCTTTTGGGTTATGGCCGCATTCAAACGCCAAAAGGTGATGACCCTCCGCGCACTGAAAGGCGCACCCTTGGTGCGATCGCTGTCCGAAGCGGGGGCGACGATGTTGTATATCACGGCACTGGCGCTGATCCCTTTGTCGATCAACTCGGCGCTGTTGCAGGCCTCGCCACTGGTCGTGACCATGGGCGCGGCGCTGTTTTTGGGCGAACCCGTCGGCTGGCGGCGCTGGACGGCGATTGGCGTCGGCTTTGCGGGTGTCCTGATCGTGCTGCAACCTTGGAACGACGGTTTTCAGGCCGCAGGGATCTTGACCGTGCTTTGTGTTGTGGCCCTTGCCTCGCGTGATCTTTCCACCCGGGCGATGCCGACGGACATTGGCACCTTCCCGCTGGTCAGCTGGGCCTATATGGCGCTGGTGCCTGCCGGGGTGATCTTGATGGCGATCGGCGGCCATGCCCTGACCGCGATTGATCCGACCCGCTGGTTTGATCTGGCCATGGCGCTGGTTTCGGGGCTTTTCGGCTATTATGCCGTGACCGCAGCCACCCGTCTGGGCGAGGCGGCCGTCATCGCCCCCTTCCGCTATTCCCGTCTGGTGTTTGCGCTGATCCTTGCCATGCTGTTTTTGGGCGAACGCCCCGGCCCGGCCATGCTGATCGGGGCCACGCTCATCATCGCGTCGGGACTTTATACCTTTGCCCGGGAACGGATGCGGACCAAGACACGCCCCCTTTCCGTGTGAGTTTTGCCGCACCGCAGAGACTTCCCCAATCGCCGCTGAACGTGTATGACGCGCCCGAGACCATTTCAGGCCGAGGGAGCGCCCCATGAGCACGATCATCGACATTCACGCCCGCGAAATTCTGGACAGCCGGGGCAACCCGACGGTCGAGGTTGACGTGACGCTGGAAAGCGGCGCGATGGGCCGCGCCGCGGTGCCCTCGGGGGCCTCGACCGGTGCACATGAGGCCAATGAAAAGCGCGACGGCGACAAGGCCCGTTATCTGGGCAAAGGCGTGCTGGAGGCTGTGGCGGCCGTGAACGGCGAGATCGCCGAAGAACTCGTCGGCTTTGACGCCACCGAACAGGTCGGCATCGACCGCACCATGATCGAAATGGACGGCACGCCGAACAAATCGCGTCTGGGCGCCAATGCCATTCTGGGCGTCTCGCTGGCGGTGGCCAAGGCGGCGGCGGAATTCACCGCGCAACCCTTGTATCGCTATATCGGCGGCACGTCGGCCCGCATGCTGCCGGTTCCAATGATGAACATCATCAACGGCGGCGAACATGCCGACAACCCGATCGACATTCAAGAATTCATGATCATGCCGGTCGGCGCGCAGGACATCCGCGAAGCCATCCGCATGGGCGCCGAGGTGTTCCACACCTTGAAGAAAGAGCTGCAAAAGGCCGGCCACAACACCGGGATCGGCGATGAGGGCGGCTTTGCGCCGAACCTGAAATCGGCCCGTGAAGCCTTGGATTTCATTCTGCAATCCATTGAAAAGGCCGGCTACAAGCCGGGTCAGGACATCTTCCTCGCACTCGACTGCGCCGCGACCGAATACTTCAAGGGCGGCAAGTATGAGATGAAGGGCGAAGGCAAATCGCTGACCATCGCGCAGAACGTCGACTTCCTTGCAGGCCTTGCCGCCGACTATCCGATCATCTCGATCGAAGACGGCTGCTCGGAAGACGATTGGGAAGGCTGGAAGCTGTTGACCGATACGCTTGGCAACAAGGTGCAGCTGGTGGGCGACGATCTGTTCGTCACCAACCCGCGCCGTCTGGCCGAAGGCATCTCCAAAGGCGTGGCGAACTCCATGCTGGTCAAGGTGAACCAGATCGGCACGCTGACCGAAACGCTGCAAGCCGTCGATATGGCGCACCGCGCGCGCTATACCAATGTGATGAGCCACCGTTCGGGCGAAACCGAGGATTCGACGATTGCCGATCTGGCAGTCGCCACCAACTGCGGCCAGATCAAGACCGGCTCGCTGTCCCGCTCGGACCGGTTGGCCAAGTATAACCAGCTGATCCGCATCGAAGAAATGCTGGGTGAAACCGCGGAATATGCCGGGCGGTCGATCCTGCGCTGATCATCGCCCGACATCGGGATTGATGGACAACGAATCTCAGCGGGCGCTTTCGGGCGCCCGTTTTCGTTTCTGGGCCTGCGTGCTATCAAGCCGCATGCTGATCTTGTTGAACAAACCCTATGACGTCTTGTGCCAGTTCACCGATGGGGACGGGCGCGCCACCTTGGCAGATTACCTGACGGTCAAGGGGGTTTATCCCGCAGGCCGATTGGACCGCGATTCCGAGGGGCTGGTGGTTTTGACCGATGACGGACGCCAGCAGGCCCGGATTGCCGATCCCAAACACAAACTGGAAAAGACCTATCTTGCCCAAGTGGAAGGCGTGGTGTCGGACGCGGCCGTGCAAGCCCTGTCGCGCGGCGTCACGCTGAAGGACGGCCCCACTCTGCCCGCCCGCGCGCGTGCCGTCGCCCCACCGGACTGGCTTTGGCCGCGCCTCCCTCCGATCCGAGAGCGCAAGACCGTGCCGGATGGCTGGATTGAACTGACGATCCTCGAGGGCCGCAATCGGCAAGTGCGGCGCATGTGTGCGGCGGTCGGGCTGCCCTGTTTGCGCCTGATCCGCTGGCGGGTCGGGGACTGGACGCTGGACGGCCTTGCGCCCGGCGATTGGAGGCAGGCATGAGTGAGAAGATGGATCATATTCAATTTGTCGCCGGCCTGCCGACCGAAGAAAAACTGCGGCTCACCACGCTGTCAAACGCCAAAGGGCTGGCGCATCTGGCCGGACATGTGGGGCTGATTGTGATCCTTGGCGGGCTGATCGCGGCGGCTGTGCCGGGTTGGCCGCTCTTGTTGGTGCCGCAGGGCATTGCGCTGATTTTCCTGTTCACGCTGGAACATGAATGCACCCATCGCACCCCCTTTGCCACGCCTGCACTCAACGACATCGTGGGCAGGGCCTGTGGCTTTTTGTTGCTACTGCCCTTTGAATGGTTCCGGTATTTCCACCTTGCCCATCACCGCTGGACCAATCTTCCCGGCAAAGACCCCGAGTTGGACGGCGCAAAGCCGGAAACGTGGCGCCAATGGCTTTGGCATGTCTCGGGCCTGCCCTATTGGGGGGGCATGGCGAAGGTGACAGTTGATCTGGCCTTGGGCCGCGGAAAAACACCCTATCTGCCCGCCCCCGCCCTGCCCCGCATCCGGGCCGAGGCCCGCAGTCTGTTGGCCGGTTACGCCCTGGTGGCGGCCAGCCTGCTGCTGTCGCCGCTGCTGTTCTGGCTGTGGATCCTGCCCGTGATTTTGGGCCAACCGTTTTTGCGGCTTTATCTTTTGGCAGAACATGGCGACTGCCCACGGGTGGCGAACATGCTGGAAAACACCCGCACCACCTTTACCACGGCGCTCGTCCGCTTTCTTGCGTGGAACATGCCCTATCATGTTGAGCATCACAGCTATCCCGCGGTGCCGTTTCATTGCTTGCCACGGTTGCATGACTTGATCAAAGATCACCTTAAGGTTACCGCCGACGGCTATGTAGCCTTTAGCAAAGCCTATCTTTTCCGACGAAACCTTTGATTTGAGAAAGATGATGAAGAAATTCGCCAAGATCCTTTTGCTTTCCACCTTTTCTTTTCCCGCGTTTGCCCAAGACGACAAGATGCCTTGGCAAGATGACGCAAGCTTTGCCGCCCTGTCCGACACGGCATCTTCAATCACCGGCGACATTTCGCTGACCGGCGACGAGCAGGAAAAGACCCTGACAACCGCAGGCGGCACCGAGATTAGCCTAGATTTTGTCGAGGACCGCTCCTCGGGGTGGAACCTGTCGGATCCCGAAGTCTGGCCCGGTGCAGTCTTTGCCATCGATGAAGACCCCGGCCCGCTGGAAAACGGCAACACGCTGTGTGGCGATGGGCCGGCGACCTATTTGGTCTTTACGCCCTTGGACGATGAAATCGCCGGTTCGATCCTGCAAATCGCGGTTTTTGCGGGGGCCGCACCAGAGAACATCGACAGCAATGGCCTGTGTGGCACCCTGAACTACGCGTTGGAGTAAGACCGGCCCATAACGAGGGCTTATTGTAGGGGTCACAAGATTGCATTGGCCGCCCCGCGCGCCCTGAGATAGTCAGGGCGGATGAATGCTGCATCCTCCCAGAACATCGACACCCCGCGCGGCTTTGCCTTTGCGCTGACCGCCTATCTTCTTTGGGGGTTCCTGCCCCTGTACATGAAGGCCTTGGCCCATATCCCGACGCTGGAGGTGTTGGCGCATCGGGTGATCTGGTCGGTGCCGATTGCGCTGGTCATTCTGGCGGTTCTGGGACGCACCGCCGATCTGATGACGGCCCTGCGCAACCCGCGCATGTTGGCGATGGCGGCGATCACGGCGGCGCTGATTTCGGTGAACTGGGGGATCTATGTCTGGTCGATCCAGACCGGCCATGCGCTGGAAGCGGCCCTTGGCTATTACATCAACCCGCTGTTTTCGGTGTTTCTGGGCGCGGTCTTGATCAAGGAACGGCTGTCCACGGCGCAAAAGCTGGCGATTGGTCTGGCGACAGCGGCGGTGCTGTTTCTGACATGGCAAGTCGGCCATGTGCCAGTTGTGGCGCTGAGCCTGACGCTGACTTGGGGCTTTTACGCCTATTTCAAAAAGATGCTGCCCATCGGCCCAAATCAGGGGTTCACGCTGGAGGTTATTTTGCTGCTGCCATTCGCGCTTGGCTACGCCATTTGGGGTGCGGCGCGGGGCGAGGCGATGTTCATGGCCTCGGCCCCGGCGAACACCGCCCTTTTGATGGGCTGCGGTGTGGTAACGGCCGTGCCGCTGATGATCTATGCCAATGGGGCGAAACTGCTCCGCCTGTCGACCATCGGCATCCTGCAATACATCGCGCCGACGATGATTTTCCTGACGGCGGTGTTCTGGTTCGGCGAACCCTTTGACAGCGCGCGGATGATCGCCTTCCTGCTGATCTGGGCGGCGCTGGCGATCTACACCACCTCGCTGGTGCGGCAGGCCCGCGCCTGATTTTTAATCGAAAAATCAGGCAATCGAGTTTTGGCCGAAACCTCGGATGGTCAGCCCAAGGAATAGCCCGCGCCGCGCACCGTGCGCAGCGGGTCTGCCCCGCCGGTTGCCATCAGCGCCTTGCGGAGGCGGCCAACGTGGACGTCCACAGTACGGCTGTCGACATAGATATCGCGGCCCCAGACCCGGTCCAAGAGCTGCTCGCGGCTGAACACCCGGCCCGGACGCTCCATCAGGCAAGACAGCAGACGAAACTCGGTCGGACCCAGCTTCAACGCGACACCCGACCGCGTCACGCGATGGGTTTCGGGATCCAGCACGATGTCTTGCCATTCCAGCACTTCGCCGGCCTGCGCCGGGCGCACCCGGCGCAAATGCGCGCGCAGACGCGCCATCAACTCGGCCACCGAATAGGGCTTGATGACATAGTCATCGGCCCCGGTTTCCAAGCCGCGCACCTTGTCCACTTCTTCGGACCGCGCCGACAGCATCAGGATTGGAATCCCCCGCGTTTCAGCCTTGGCACGGATCCGGCGGCAAACCTCTAACCCCGAGACATGCGGCATCATCCAATCCAGCAAGATCAGATCCGGCAGGCCTTCGGCGACCCGCTCCATCGCTTCTTCCCCATTTGACGCGGCCACCACATGAAAGCCTTCGGCCTCAAGATTGTAGCGCAGGATCTCGCGCTGTGCGGGTTCATCCTCGACCAACAGGACGATGGGCTTTGGCCCCGACATCAGGCCTGCCCCCCGCTGCCAAGAACCGCATCGACCTTGGGCCGCGCATCGCCCGGCAACTGGCCAGTGGTCATGTAGATCACCTGTTCGGCGATGGTGGTGGCGTGGTCACCCACCCGTTCGATGTTCTTGGCGATGAAATGCAATTGCATCGCCGGAGTGATCTTGCGGCTGTCTTCCAGCATATGGGTCAGAAGTTCGCGGAAGATGGCGTTATACATCTGGTCCACCTCGTGGTCGCGCAGGCGCACCTCGGCGGCCAATCCCGCATCGCGGGCGATGAAGGCATCCAGAGCATCCTTCAACAGCAGGCTGACCTGCTTGCTCATCCGCTTCAACGACCCTGCCGCCTCGGGCAAGGGGGCAAGATCAGCAAGAATCTTGGTGCGCTTGGCCAAGTTCTTGGCGTAATCGCCGCAGCGTTCCAGATTGCTGGCGATCTTCATCACCGAAAGCACCATCCGCAGATCCGGCCCCATCGGGGCGCGCAGGGCAATCAGCCGGGCGCATTCAGCGTTGACCAATTCTTCCAGCGCATCAATGGCGGCGTCGCCGGCGCGGACCTGATCGGCCAAGACCTCGTCACGAGTTTCCAGCGCCCGCCCGGCCTCGGCCAAGGCGGTTTCCACAAGGCCCCCCATCCGCATGATCATCGCCTGAACCGCTTCCAGATCACGGTCAAAGGCGCGCAAGATATGTTCGTTTGCCATGGTCACTCCTTAGCCGATCCGGCCGGTGATATAGGATTCGGTGCGCGGGTCTTGCGGGTTGGTGAAAATCTGCCCGGTTTCCCCATATTCGACCAGATGGCCGAGATGGAAAAACGCCGTATGCTGGCTGACGCGGGCGGCCTGCTGCATCGAATGGGTCACGATCACAACCGAAAAGGCGCTGCGCAATTCGTCGATCAATTCTTCCACCTGCGCAGTGGCGATGGGGTCAAGTGCCGAGCAAGGCTCATCCATCAGCAAGACCTCGGGGCTGGTGGCGATGGCGCGGGCAATGCACAGACGCTGCTGCTGGCCACCCGAAAGCCCGGTCCCCGGCGCGTGCAAACGATCCTTCACCTCGTTCCACAGGGCGGCCTTGCGCAGGCTGCTTTCGACGATCTCGTCGAGCTCTGCCTTGGTGCGGCTCAAGCCATGGATGCGCGGGCCGTAGGCCACATTGTCATAGATCGACTTTGGAAACGGGTTCGGCTTTTGAAAGACCATGCCGACCTTGGCGCGCAACTGCACCGGGTCTACCCGCTTGTCATAGATGTTTTCACCATCCAACTGGATCAACCCTTCGACCCGACAGACCGAGATGGTGTCATTCATCCGGTTGAGGCAGCGCAGGAAGGTCGACTTGCCGCAGCCCGAAGGCCCGATGAATGCCGTCACAGCCTTGTCAGGGATCACCACATCGACATCCTTGATGGCGTGGTTTTCACCGTAATAGACCTGCACCTTGCGGGCCTCGATCTTGTTCACTGCGTTCTGCACGCGGCTCTCCATTCGCATATCATTCATGGTCATATCCCAAGGCCTACCAGCGGCGTTCAAATTTGCGGCGGGCCAGGATCGCCAACAGGTTCATCACGACAAGAAAGGCCAAGAGCACGATGATCGCCCCGTTTGACCGTTCCACAAAGGCCGGGTCAGACCGGGTGACCCAGGTGTAAATCTGCACCGGAAGTGCGGTCGCAGGATCAAGGAAACCGTCCAGCGGCGGGGCGGGATGGTTGTCGACAAAGGCCACCATGCCGATCAACAGAAGCGGCGCGCTTTGGCCAAGGCCGGCCGCCAGCCCAAGGATCGTGCCGGTCAGAATGCCCGGCATCGCCAAGGGCAGCACATGGTGGAACACGGTTTGCATCTTGGACGCCCCCACCCCCAGTGCGGCATCGCGGATTGACGGCGGCACGGCGCGGATCGCGGCGCGGGTGGCAATGATGATGGTGGGCAGCGTCATCAGGCTGATGACCAGCGCACCGACCAGCGAGGACGATTGCGGCAGACCAAAGACGTTGATGAAGATCGACAGGCCAAGGATGCCGTAGACGATCGACGGCACAGCCGCGAGGTTCGAGACATTCACCTCAATCGCGTCGGTCAGGGTGTTTTTCGGCGCGAATTCCTCAAGATAGATCGAGGCGGCAACCCCCACCGGCACGCACATCAAAGCCACAAGGATCATCAGGTACAGCGACCCGATCAGCGCCACACCAAGCCCTGCCGCTTCGGGCCGCTGGTCCGAGGCGTCCGGATTGGTGAAGAAATCCCAGTTCCAGCCCGACGACAGGATACCAGCCGTCCGCATCCGATCGGCCAGTTCCAACTGTTCGGGCGAAATGTTGCTGTCCAGCTTGGCGCTTTCCATCGTGACGCGGCCCTTGAGGAACCCGTCCACCCGGCCCGCGGCAAAGACGCTGACCTCTATCGTGCTGCCCACCAGCGCAGGATCGGCCAGCACCTTGGCCCGCAGGCCCCCGGCAGCATCCTTGGAAATCAGTTCGGCCACTTCTTTCGGCTTGAGCCCACCAAGGTCAATATTGCGGGCCTCAAGTGTTGCCATCAACCCGGCCGACAGCACCTTGCCATAACCTACGGTCGTGACCTTGGTCATTTCGTCGCGGTTGCGGTTGCCCTTTGGGTCCAGCACCTTTTCGGTCAGTTCGACCGTGTAGCTGAGGCGCGCCTGAAAGAAAGACGAGGTGCCATCGCGGAAGATGGTGACCAGCATCACCGCCAACAGGCTGAGCGACAGGGCAATCGCGACAAGACCATAAAGACGAAAGCGGGTCTCGGCGGCATTGCGGCGCTGCATCGCCGGGCTGGTGGTATAGATCGACGGCACAGGATCGGCAGATTTCGCGGCGGTCATTCGTATTGTTCCCGGTATTTGCGCACGATGAAAAGCGCGAAGATGTTCAGACCCAGCGTGATGACAAACAGCGTCATGCCAAGGGCAAAGGCGACCAGCGTTTCGGGGGCGGAAAAATCGGTGTCGCCGGTCAACTGGCCCACGATTTTCACCGTCATGGTGGTCATCGCGTCAAACGGGTTCATCGACAGCTGCGCCGCGGCCCCTGCCCCCATCACGACAACCATAGTTTCCCCAATGGCGCGGCTGGCGGCCATCAGAACCGCGCCGACGATGCCGGGCAAAGCGGCGGGCAGGATCACTTGGCGGACCGTTTCAGACTTGGTGGCGCCCAGACCAAAGCTGCCATCCCGCAAGGACTGCGGCACGGCGTTGATGATGTCGTCCGACAGAGACGAGATGAAGGGAATATTCAGGATGCCGATGACCAGCCCCGCCGTCATCACCGATGATCCGCTGTCCCCCAGCCCCAGCGGGGCCGCAATCCAGTCGCGCAAGGCCGGGCCAACGGTGACAAGGGCGAAGATGCCGAACACCACAGTCGGGATCCCGGCGATCACCTCGATCAGCGGCTTGACCCAGGCGCGGGTGGCTTTTGATGCGTATTCAGCCAGATAAATCGCCGTGAACAGCCCCACCGGCACGCAGACAATCAGCGCCACGACCGTGACGTAAAGTGTGCCCCACAGCAAAGGCAGCATGCCCAGATCCGAGTTGCCTTTGAAGTTCGGCGACCATGTCAGCGAGAAGAAGAAATCTTTCAGCGGGTATTTGGTGAAAAAGTCGAACGTCTCAGTCGCCATCGACCCAACGATCCCGATGGTGGTCAGAATGGCAATGGACGAGGCTGCGACCAAAAGGCCAAGGATCACACGCTCGACCGCGTTGCGGGCGCGAAAGTCTTTGTTGGCGCGCGAAACGCCCCAGAAAAGGCCAGCGACCGCCAATGCCAACACCAGCACAGACCGCGCCGCAGCACCCCATGCGGTCATCACGCGGTACTCTTGCGCGGCAGCCAGCACTTCGGAGGAAACATCGCCGCCAAGCGCAACGCCAACCTGTGCCAGCAAGGCGCGGACATCGGTGGTTTGGGTATCCATGCTGCCAGAGCTGTCTTCGCTCAACGCGCCCGCGGCAACGGCGGTATCAAGCCCCCCTGCCACCCGGCGCACATCGGCCATTGTCAACTCGCGCGCGGCGCTGTCGGTCATCAGCTGTGCCGGAAGATTGCCCGAAATTCGGCTTTCGACGACCATGGGCTGCACGATCAGCCACAAAACCAGCCCGGTCAGTGCCGGAAGCAACACCCAAATTGACCCGTTCCAGCCGTAATAATTTGGCAGTGAGTGCAGATCACGCGAGCTGCCCTTGGCCGAAGCCAGCGCCCTTTGGCGCGCAAGGACAAAGGCGGCCAGCGCCAAGGCGAGGGTGACCACAAGAAGCATCAGGACGGACATCAGAGGTCTTTCGTCGAGAAGGGAATGGAAAGGCGGGGCCCGAAGGCCCCGCCCGTGATTGACTTATTCCAGCGGACCCATCGGGGTTTCAGCAGCAACCTCGGCTTGGGTCTTGGCCAGCTCCGGGTCAGACACCAGACCGTATTCTGCCAAGGGGCCTTCCGGGCCAGCCATCTCGTCGGACACGAAGAATTCGATATATTCCTTCAGGCCGGGGATCACACCCAGATGCGCCTTCTTGACGTAGAAGTAGAGCGGGCGCGACACCGGGTAGTCCCCGCTCGCGATGGTTTCAACCGAAGGCACGATGCCGTCGATCGGGGCAACTTTCAGCTTGTCGGTGTTGTTTTGGTAGAACGACAGACCAAACACGCCGACGGCTTTCTTGTCAGCATCCAGACGGGCCAGCGTCTCGGTGTAGTCGCCGTCGATGTCGACAGACTTCCCGTCGGTGCGCAGCTCGTGGCACATGCCCTTGGCGTTCTTTTCCTTTTCCTTGTCATCCGCACCTTCGGCGGTTGCCAAGAACAGGTCCAAGGCACCGGTGGCCTTGCAGCCCGCTTCGATCACCTTGACGTCGAAAACTTCGCGCGTGCCGTGCTTGGTGCCGGGCACCAGTGCCAGAATGTCCTGTGCGGGCAGCGCGGGGTTCACATCGGCCCAAGTCGCAGCGGTGTTGTCGGTCAGCGCGCCATCCTTGGCAACCTTGGCCCCCAAGGCGCTGTAGATGTCAGCCGGCGAGAAGGCAAAGTCAGCGCCGCCCACGTCCGAGGCAAACACGATGCCGTCATAGCCGATCCGCACTTCCATCACTTCGGCCACGCCGTTGGCTGCGCACAGATCCAGATCCGACTGCGAGATACGCGACGAGGAGTTGGCGATATCGACGGTGTTTTCGCCCACGCCTTCGCACAGCTTCTTACGACCAGCACCCGAACCGCCACCTTCCACAACCGGCGACGGGAAGTCGAAGTTTTCGCCGAAGGCTTCGGCCACGATGGTGGCATAGGGCAGAACGGTCGAAGAGCCGGTCACCTGAATCTGATCACGCGCCGAGGCGATCACGGTCGAGGCCGCGAGGATCGCCACGGTCGAGGCGGAAAGTTTGAAGAAAGACATCTGTCACTCCAGTCTGGCAAGCGAGGGGCCGGATGCCCGTCGTCTGACCCCGGTCTAGGGGCGCTTGGACAAGCTTTTGCGACAGTTGTGTAACGGCTATGTGACAATCGGCGTTTTTCACCGCCTTTTGTCCGCCCACCTTAAGAAATCGGCAGCAAGATGCTGAAAATACTTCCCTTTCCGATTTCACTGTCAATGACCAGACGTCCGCGGTGGCGCTGAACAATATGTTTGACGATGGCCAGACCCAGCCCGGTACCGCCCTTTTCGCGGCTTCTGTGACTGTCGACACGGTAGAATCGTTCGGTCAGGCGCGGAATGTGAACCGGATCAATACCCGCCCCCTGATCACGCACCGACACGCGCAACACCGGCCCGCGCGGGCCATTTTCGCGGGTCAGCGCCATGGTCACCGTCGCGCCGGGCGGGCTGCCGTATTTGATGGCGTTCTCGGTCAGGTTGGTCAGCACCTGCACCATCTGGTCAGGATCAGCGCGCAACGAGATTTCCTCTGCCGCCCCTTCCAGCACCAGACGCACATCCCCCGTCCGCGCAACCGGTTGCAGACTGTCCGCAACGGCCCGCGCAATCCCAGCCAGATCAACGCGGCCTTCCGGGCGATTGCGCTCCTCGGCCTCAACCCGGCTAAGGTGCAACAGATCGCGCACCAGTCGGTTCATCCGCTCTGCTTCGGCGGCCATGATGGCAAGGAACCGTTCCCGGGCCACAGCGTCATCCTTGGCCGCCCCCCGCAAGGTTTCGACAAAACCGGAAATGGCCGTCAGCGGCGTGCGCAACTCATGGCTGACATTGGCCACGAAATCGCGGCGCATCCGGTCCATCTCCTCGGCCTCGGTCAGGTCGGTGAAGGCCAAGAGCGCACCTTCGTCAATCGGAGTGACGGTGACCTCATGCACCCGGTCCAGACCCGCGGTCGGCGTGACCATCCGCACAATCCCCGCCTGACCGCGCGTCAGCGCCGCCTCAATCACCTGCAACAGATCGGGGGCGCGAAACAGCGTGCCGTGATGCCGCCCCACCGGCCCCTCGCCGCCGGGAAACAGGCCCTGCGCCGCCAGATTGACCTCTGCCACGAGAAGATCGTGGCCGATGACCAAAAGCGGCATGGGCACGCCTTGCAACAGGCGGGAAATCGGGCTGGGCATGGGCGGACCTGCGGCTTGTCGTGAAACTCGCCACAGGCTAGCCGCAGGATGTAACAATTGCCAGACAGTCAGGCTATCTGTTGCTTTCCCGCCAGTCGCGCAGCGCGGCATTGTCCTCAAGCGGGGGTTTGGCCTGCCCGACCTCGGGCGTCGCGGCAGGGCGATTGCGGAAATACCACGTCTCGCGGGCGCCAAAGTAAAACGCCACCACCGCCCCCAAAAGCCACCACAAAGGTTCCGGCACCGCGTTCAGCCCCACCATTCGCGCTGCAAACCCGGTCGGATCCTGCATGGCATAGACAAAAAGCCCGATGGTACCAAAAGCCAGCATCGGGCGTGGCAACCGGTTCAACCCATTCACACAACGATCAAATCCCCCCATCGGGGCAAGCGTAAATTCCTCGCCCATCTGGTTCAGCGCCGCCATCTGCGCCTCGGCCGAAAGTTCCATCCGCCGCGTGGCAGAGGGAGTAAACACCTCTGCCACATCACGCGCCGCAGTGCCCACGGCGGCCACCGTGCCCGCGCCGTTCATCAACGTGCCCATCAACCCCATGCCGCGACCCTCGCCTTATGCTGTGCCTCTGTCAGATGATACCGGGGCGCGATGAACGCCTCGGCCCGGGTGATCCAGCCGCCCTTTCCGCCATCCCGCCTGCGGGCATATTTGCGGCTGGCCGGACGGGCATCAGCCAAGGCGTAATAATAATTACGCCGCGCAATCCCATAAGCATCGGCCAAAAGTGACGGCGCGGCATCAAAGGCCAGTTGCGCCGCGCGAATGGTTGCCGGGCCAATCGCCCCATCCTCGACGCAAGGGAACCCCATCTCGGTGCAAAGCCGTTGCAGGATCTTCACCGCATTGGCCCCGGCATTGACCTGCATGTCAAAGACCGAAGGCTGCAACACCTCGGGCAAGGCGCCAAGACCGGGACGGCGGAAGTAATGCTCCATGTAGATATCGACGGCTTCCGCGCGGCTGAGATGGCGGAGATCCGCACCATCCGTCGCCCCGTCCCCCGTCAGATCAAGCCCCAATCGCCGCAGGGTCTCAAGCGTGACGCCGTATTTCGTCATCCCGCCCGGATCGTCCGGATCATCGACGAAGCCCCCCTCACGGGAGACAATCTCGATTGCCAATTCGCGTACAGTTTTCATCGCATGCCTCAAAGCTCTCGCAGAGCCATCAGCGTGGCGCGGCAAGGTTAAAGGCTGGTCAGCAAAGCGCGCGCTGCTTTACCTTGGAAAAATATCCCCGCCGGAGGCAGCTATGGCCGATGACGGACGCTCCGCGGGGCGTCTTTATGCCAAGACGAAACCCTAGTCCTTGACCGGCTCCTGATAGACACCCTGTTCCTTCAGGCTGTCGATCACTTCCTTGGGCATGTAGGTTTCGTCATGCTTGGCCAGAATTTCCGTGGCCACAAAGGTATCGCCTTGCATTTGCCCGGTGCCGACCATGCCTTGGCCTTCGGCAAAGAGGTCGGGCAGGATGCCGGTATAGGTCACCGGAACCGAGGCGTTGGTATCGGTCACCCGGAAAGTCACCGCTTCGCCCTGCCCGCGGGTCAGGCTGCCGGCCTCAACCAAGCCACCAATACGGAAGGTTTCGCTCGGGCGCGGCGGGTCGCTCACCACTTGGCTGGGCGAGCGGAAGAAGTTGATGCCGTCTTTCATCGCATAGCCGATCAGGGAAACCGCGACGATCAGCGCGACGACCGTCAGCAGGATCACCTGAATCCGGCGCTGTTTTTTCAGGCCTTTCATGCCGCGAAAGCCCGGTTTGGCGGGTGCGTCCATCTCAATCACTCCATCCGTCTTGCGGCAGGCATGCCCCATTCACATGGGGTATGCCTTGACCTTCATCAACTGCGTCAGGTGGTCACGGGAAAACCGGCGCCAGCATCAGCCCCGTGGTTTCCGCGATCCCCAGCATCAGATTGGCGTTCTGAATGGCTTGGCCGGACGAGCCCTTGGTCAGGTTGTCCAGCACGGCAACCACCACGGCCCGGCCTGCAATCCGGTCACCGATCACGCCCAGATGGCAAAAGTTCGATCCGGCGATGTCGCGGGTCGAGGGCAGCCCGCCAAAGGGCAAAACCTTGAGGAAGGGCTCATTTTCATAGGCTTTTGCAAGGGTTTGGTGGGTGGTCTTTGCATCGCCCCGGACATAGACTGTTGCCAAGATCCCCCGGTTCATCGGCAAAAGATGCGGGGTGAACTGCACCTTCACCGGGCGGCCTGCAACCTTTGAGAACTCTTGATCGAACTCGCCCAAGTGCCGGTGTTTGCCGCCCGCCGAATAGGTATGGGTGCCGCCCGACAATTCGGCATGCAAAAGGTTTTCCTTCAAGGACCGCCCTGCGCCGGACACCCCGGCCTTGAGGTCGATCAAAATCTCGTCAAGGTCGATCACCCCGGCCGCGATCAAGGGGCGCAGCGCATATTGGCCAGTGGCCGCATTGCAGCCCGTGCCCGCGATCAGCCGGCCTTTGGCAATTTCATCACGGTAGAATTCGGTCAGGCCATAGACCGCTTCGGCCTGCAAATCGGTGGCCGCATGCGGGTTGCCGTACCATTTTTCATACTCGGCCGGATCACGCAGCCGGAAGTCGGCCGACAGATCGACGATTTTCAGGCTGCGCGGCAGTTTGGCGATCACCTCTTGCGTCGTGGCATGCGGCAGCGCGCAGAAGCACAGATCGACGCCTGAAAAGTCGATCTCGTCAATCTTTTGCAGCACAGGCAGGTCCAGATGGCGCAGGAAGGGGAAGACCTCGGCCATGCTCATCCCGGCTTTGCGGTCAGCCGAAAGCGCCACGATCTTCATCTCGGGATGGGTGGCGATCAGGCGGACCAGCTCGGCCCCCGTATAGCCCGAGGCGCCCAGAATTGCGATGCGATGGGTCATGCTTTTCCCCTATTGCCAAATGTTGGGGCCTTCTTTGCGACCAAGGGGCGGGCCATGCAAGAGGGAAACGCAGATCACAGGATGCTGATGTCGTCGCGCAGCGCAGCCATCGTGGTGTTCAGCACGGTCAGCCGGTCACCCGCGCCGAAATCGAAGACCACATGCGCGCCCACCTGATCGGCGCGGGCAAGCGCCTTTGCGACCGAGGTGATCCCGGTCAGGCCGGACAAGCAGATGGTGTCGCCATTGTTCTGAAAATCACGCAAGACATCC
>Ga0255097_1000211_pt1 | contig 30852 bp, 30 predicted proteins | sample Colum_Atlam_RepB_2_FD_188436 | JGI IMG/M metagenome (GOLD analysis project Ga0255097, IMG submission 188436) | Freshwater microbial communities from Columbia River, Oregon, United States - Colum_Atlam_RepB_8d | ecosystem: Environmental > Aquatic > Freshwater > River | place: USA: Oregon...
GGGCTGAAGTGGCCAACGTCGCCTCAGGGAGGGCACCCGGAGCAGGGGGCTGAGTCGCGGGGTGTTCGGCCGACATGGGGCCGGCGGCCGAAGCAGGAGCCTCGGCGCCGTTGGGCATTACCTCAAAGACCACCTCGGCCTGCGGGCCCATGGTGCTGCGCATCCATTGGTTGATGCGATCACCGTACTGATTGCGCACCCAGTCGACCTTGACGCGATTGGGCGCACCGAGCCGCAGCACGCGCTGATCCTCGACACCCAGGCAAACCAGGGGACGGATCCAGGTACGGTAGATGGCCTCCGGCAGTTCGTTTTCGAGTTGCGCCGAGCAGGCCCGCCAGAGGTCTTTCATCGCAGCAATTCTACCTTATCCACAGGCTCTGCCGAGGCCATGGGACCCCCGAAAGACCGTTTTCGACGCTCCTGTCATTGACAGTCCGCCGCGGCCTTGATGTAATGGCGGGCTTTTCGCTTACCGGCCCGCACACCATGAAACGCACCTATCAGCCCTCCGTGGTCCGTCGCAAGCGCACCCACGGCTTTCTTGTCCGCATGAAGACCCGTGGCGGTCGCGCTGTCATCGCTGCCCGTCGCGCCAAGGGCCGCAAGCGCCTGGGCGTCTGAGGCCTGGTCCGTGAAACCGGCAGCCTCGCCTGCCGGTGGACGGGCACGGCGCAGTTCGTCTGCGCATCTCACCCTGCTGGCCCGCCCCGATGCGGGTGGCAAGGCACCACGGCTCATGATGGCCGTCCCCAAAAAGCTCGTTCCCTCGTCACCGGTGCGCAACCTGGTGCGCCGCGTGCTGCGCGAAGCGCATCGTGCTGCTGCGCAGTCGTCTCCGGGTGTGCTCGAGTGGTCCCTGCGATTTCAGCTGGTCCGCATTCCCGTCAACCCCGACCTGCCTGAGGTCGACGATAAGGGGCGAGCTCTGCGGCCCTTTCGAAGAAGGCCCACCGACGGCCTGCTCAAGCGAGGGCTGAGGATCGAGGCTGATCAACTTTTGGGTCGAGCGCCCTGGGGCGCCGCGCCATGAAGCGCTCCGATCCGGTGCAAGCCTCGTCGGGCTCCAGGGGTGGTCTGCTGGGCATTGCGGCCCGCTCCCTCATGGTCGGATTCATTCAGGTCTGGCGGTACGGGATCAGTCCCGTCATCGGTCCGCGCTGCCGGTTTTATCCAAGTTGTTCAGACTACGGCTTGCAGGCGCTGACTGCCCACGGCCCCTGGCGGGGCGGGGCATTGACCCTGCGCCGGGTGTGTCGGTGCCATCCGTGGAATCCGGGCGGGCTCGATCCTGTTCCCGAAAGCCCCGACGCATCATCCCCTCAAGCGGGCGCTTCACGGCCCAAGCGATAATCTCCGATTCACCTCACGGCGAACACTAAGCTAAGGCGGTTGGTTTCATGCAGACGCAGCGCACCGTACTCTGGATCATTTTCTCCATGTCCCTGCTGTTCCTCTGGGACGCCTGGCAAAAACATCAGGGCAAGCCCTCGCTGTTTTCGGCGACCACGACACAGACACCGGCAGCCGGTTCAGCAGGCTCGGCTCCGGCGGGTGGGCCTGCCTCCGGCAATTCCGTTCCGGCAGCGCCCGCGGGTTCGGCCGTGCCCGGCCAGGCAGCACCGAGTGCTGCGGTGGGTGCAGACAAATCGGTGCCGCAGGGTTCATCCGCTGTGGTGCCGCCTTCGGGTGCCAGTGCTCCTGCGGCCGGTTCTGCCGCAGCCCAGCCCCCCGTACGCCTGGCCAATGATGTCCTGGCCCTTGAGATCGATCCGGTGGGCGGCGAAGTGCAGCGTGCCGAATTGCTCAAGTACAAGGACAGCACCAACCCGCAATCGCCGGTGGTCTTGCTCAATGAAAAGACGGGCCATGTGTATGTGGCCCAACTTGGTCTGATTGGCGCGCCCCAGGGTGTGGTCTGGCCGACCCACCGTACCCCGTTCAAGGTTGAGGGCGGATCAAGCACGATCGCTGACGGCCAGAACGAGGTGAGCCTCACGCTCACGGCGGAATCCGGTGGCGTGCGTGTGGTGCGTCAGTACAGCCTCAAGCGCGGTGACTACCTGCTGCAGACCCGCACCGAGATTCACAACCTGACCGAAGCACCGATTCGCCCCACGCAGTACCTGCAACTCACGCGCGATGCCAGCAAGCCGCCGGGTGAATCGCAGTTCTACAGCACCTTTACGGGTCCGGTGGTCTACACCGACACCGACCGGTTCCAGAAGGTGGATTTCGGTGACATCGAAAAGGGCAAGAAGGATCTGCATGCCAAATCGGCCAACGATGGCTGGGCCGGCATCATCCAGCACTACTTCGTGTCGGCCTGGATCCCCAGGCAGGGCAATGCGCGAGAGTTCTTCACGCGCAAGGTCGATACCAATCTGTATTCGGTGGGCATGCTCGAGGCGCTCAAGGAGATCGACCCGGGCACCAAACAGACCGTCGAGGCGAACCTCTTCGTGGGCCCGCAGGATCAGAAGCTGCTCGCCACCATCGCACCCGGCCTCGACCTGTCGGTGGACTACGGCATCTTTGCGGTGTTTGCCAAACCACTCTTCTGGCTGTTGCAGTTCCTGTATGGCATCGTGCAGAACTGGGGCTGGGCCATTGTGCTGCTCACGCTGGTCGTGAAGCTGGCCTTCTTTCCGTTGCAGGCGGCAAGCTATCGCAGCATGGCCAACATGAAGCGAGTCACGCCCAAGCTCACGCAACTGCGCGAGCGCTATGGCAATGACCGGGTCAAGATGAACCAGGCCATGATGGAGCTCTACAAGACCGAGAAGATCAACCCGCTGGGCGGCTGTCTGCCGGTGGTGGTGCAGATTCCGGTGTTCATTGCGCTCTACTGGGTGTTGCTGGCGTCGGTGGAGATGCGTAACGCGCCCTGGCTGGGCTGGATCCAGGATCTCTCGGCGCCCGACACCCTGTTTGGCACCATCCCGTGGCTCGACATGCCAATCGGCCTGCTCCCCCTGCTGATGGCGGCATCGATGATCGTGCAGACCCGACTCAACCCGACGCCGCCGGATCCGCTGCAGGCCAAGATGATGATGTGGATGCCCATCATCTTCTCGGTCATGTTCTTCTTCTTTCCGGCCGGCCTGGTGCTCTACTGGCTGGTCAACAACCTGTTCTCGATTGCGCAGCAGTGGGTGATCACCCGGCGCATCGAGGGCAAGCCGGTCTTTGGCAAGGCGGGATGAATTTTCAGCAGCTGCGCTCGTTTCGGGAGACGGTGCGCCGGGGTCTGAACCTGACCGCGGCCGCCGAGGTGCTGCATACCTCGCAGCCGGCCCTGTCCAAGCAGATTCGCGAGCTCGAAGATGAGCTCGGCGTGCAGCTCTTCATTCGCCATGGCAAGCGTTACACCGCGCTGACCGAAGCCGGCGAGCGCATTCTTGAGCATGCGAGCCGCGTGGTCGATGAGGCCGATGCCCTGCGCAAGGCCAGCGCCGAATACGGCAAAGGGCACGCGGGCACGCTCTCGATTGCGGCCACCCACACTCAGGCGCGCTATGTGCTGCCGGCCGTGCTGGCGCGCTTCAGGGAAGAGTTTCCGGGCATGCAGTACAAGCTGCTGCAGGGCAACCCGGAGCAGGTGGCCGAGTCGGTGGTGCATGGTGATGCCACCTTTGGTCTGGCCACCGAAACGCTCGATGACCATCCCTCGCTTGATACCCGGCCAGCCTATGCCTGGCGCCATTGCGTGATCGTGCCGCCGGGACATGCCTTTGCGTCGCGTACCGAGCCCCTCACGATCGAGGCGCTGGCCGATGAGCCGCTCATCACCTATACCGCGCAGTTTGCGGGTCGTCGGGGCATCGATGCCGCGTTTGCTGCGCATGAGCGCACGCCCAATGTGGTGCTCGAGGCTATCGACTCCGATGTCATCAAGGCCTATGTGGAGCTGGGCTTCGGGGTGGGCGTGATTGCCGATGTGGCGGTGGATCCGCTGCGCGATACCGGCATTGTGCGCATCGCGGCCGACGGACTGTTTCCTGAAAAAACTGCGCGCATTGCCTCGCGCATCGGCATGCCACTGCTGCCCTTTGAGCGACGTTTCGTGCAGCTCGTGAGGGAATTTCGCCAGCAGCAGGCGGGTTGACAGGCCCGTGAACGACACGATCGCCGCCATTGCGACGGCGCCCGGCCGCGGGGGCATTGGCGTGGTGCGGGTGTCGGGCCCGATGGCCTCTCAGGTCATGCTTGCCTTGTGTGGGCGAGTGCTCGAGCCTCGCAAGGCCCATCTGCTGCCCTTTGCAGATGCGCAAGACGAACCGATCGATACCGGGCTTGCGCTGTGGTTCCCGGGCCCGCACTCCTACACCGGAGAAGATGTGCTGGAGCTGCAGGGCCACGGTGGCCCCGTGGTGATGCAGATGCTGCTTGAGCGCGTGCTGGGCAGTGTGCCGGGTGCCGCGTTGCGCCTGGCGCGCCCAGGCGAGTTCACGGAGCGGGCCTTTCTGAATGACAAACTCGACCTGGCCCAGGCCGAGGCGGTGGCTGACCTGATTGATGCGAGCTCGGCGCAGGCCGCGCGCAGTGCCTCTCGGTCGTTGGCAGGGGTGTTCTCGCAGCAGGTGCATGCGCTGGTGGAGCAGCTGATCGAGTTGCGCATGCTGGTCGAGGCCACGCTTGATTTTCCTGAAGAAGAAATCGATTTTCTTGAACGCTCGGATGCCCGCGGTCGGCTGGCGAGGGTGCGCGAATCGCTGGAGGCGCTGATGGCACAGGCGCGCCAGGGGGCCTTGCTTCGAGAGGGGCTTCATGTGGTGCTGGCCGGCGCGCCCAATGTGGGCAAGAGCAGCCTGCTCAATGCCCTGGCCGGGGCCGAGGTGGCCATCGTGACGCCCGTGGCGGGCACGACCCGGGATCGCATCGAGCAGGCCATACAGATTGATGGTGTGCCGCTGGTGGTTGTGGATACCGCCGGCCTGCGTGACACCGCCGATGAGGTGGAGCGCATCGGCATCGAGCGCACGCTGCAGGCGGTGGCTCGGGCGGATGTGGTGATTCGGTTGGGGGAGGCAGTATCAGCCCCGGCCGCGGTTGATGTTCAGGCCTCTGAGGCCGATGCCGTTCTCGCCGCTCACCTGCCCTCCGGCACGCCCGTGCTGCAGGTCTGGAACAAGATCGACCTTGTGGATCAGGAGCCTCGAGCCACCGACGATGACGTCTGGGTCTCGGCCCGCACTGGCGCTGGGCTCGATGCGCTGCGTGCAGCCCTGCTCCGGCTGGCCGGCTGGCAGGGTGCGGGTGAGGGGCTCTTCATGGCCCGCGAACGTCATCTTCAGGCCCTGCGAGAGGCGCGTGACTATCTGGCTGCTGCGCATGGCCATGCGCAGCGTCGCGACGAAGTGCTCGATCTGTTTGCCGAAGAACTCCGGCTTGCACAGGAGGCCTTGAACCGCATCACCGGGGAGTTCGGGTCGGATGATCTGCTGGGGGTGATTTTTGGGCGGTTCTGTATCGGGAAATAAGCCCGTTCTAGGCCTTTCGTCTAGGTTGTGGTTGCTACCTGATTTCGATAGATTCACCAAGGATCAATCGCTGATCCCTCAATCCTGCCGGTGACATGCAGAACAAAGAAGCCCCTACAGACAGTAACGCTGCGGTCAGCAGGCCACACGAAATCAATGCGCCTGCCACGCTTTCGGACATGAGTGCGTTTGCGCAGCGGTTGCGGTCAAACCCTGATGAGGCGCGCGCTTTTTTTAAATCGGCGGGCATCCTCGGTGAAGACGGAGAACTCTCGCCCGCGTACCGCGCTCCTTGATGACGAACAGTTGGCGACGGTACGACACGCCGCCTGCTCTCATCTATGGCTTCCACGGTTGCGATCGCGCAGTGGCCGATCGCGTCCTCGACGGTACAGAACGGCTGCTACCCAGCGAAAACGACTGCGACTGGTTGGGCCACGGGATCTACTTCTGGGAGAACGACCCTCAGCGTGCATTCGAGTTTGCGGATCAGGCTGCACGTCGAACATCGCGTGCCTCAAGAGGAAATATCAAAAACCCGGCTGTAATCGGAGCGGTGATCGACCTCGGGCAGTGCCTCAACCTGCTGAGTGCGAAGCACATCGAGGAATTCAGGGGTGCGTATGAAATTTCCAGGTCTAATCCAACGGTTGCCGGGTTAGCCAATGATGAGAAGCATTTTGGAGCGCGTTACCTCGATTGCGCCGTAGTGCAGACCCTGCATGAGTACCGCCGAGAGCGGGGCTTACACCCGTACGATTCTGTGCGATCGGTTTTCTGGGAAGGAAAACCGATCTACGAAGGAGCGGGTATCCATGACCGGAACCACGTTCAAGTCTGCGTTTGCAATGTCGCCTGCATCAAAGGGTACTTCCGGCCTATTGCAGACTGATCACGCTCTGTCCGCCGACACATTCGAAAACCCCGACACGCTTCAAATCCAGCGGCTGACCCGCACTGCAGACGCCGAGCCCGAAGCCACCACGGCAGTCCAGGCACTCTGAAGGCCTTGGGCGACCCGCCCGAGCAGCGTTGGCGATGAATTGCGCGGCCGGGTGGAGGCATCCGAAGCCGATGCATGAAGACTCGCTTCTGTTCCCTCTCGACGGACGCGCGCATCGTCGCGATGCGCCAGCTCATCTTGTTGGCAGTCGGCCAGCAGGGCGCGCAGGCCCGATAGCCCATCGGGTTGCGGCCCGGGCGATGCATCAGTCAGCACATCACTCAGCGCATCGATCAGTCTGAGCTGCGCGGCATAGTGCTGATCTACAAAGGTCTCGACCGACTCGATCGTGGCATAGACCGCCTTGGCGCCGAAGCAGGCGGGCAGCGCCCCGGTGATCCAGCCGGCTACGCGCCAAAGGGGCAACAGGCGGCTGCGACCCGCCGGCGGCACGATCGCTTCGATGAGCTCGAGATGTCGGGCCTCGGTCTGCAGGTGATGCTGCGCAAATTCGCGCACCTGCGGATCGCGGGTGACGGCCAGAATCCCGCGATAGATCATGACCGCACCCGCTTCACCAGCGTGGTCGGTGCGCAGCTCACGACGCAGCTCGATCGGCCAAAGCGGCCATGCCGCTGAAAGACCCTCCTGGAGCGATGCGTGGGCTGCCGCGTTCGCGGTTGCGGGTCGCCACAGGGGGCGCATTCTCAGAAAGACGCGATACGCCCTCTCCATGACCCACAAGGTACCCGGAACCCGTGCAAGCCAGGCCAGCGACCGAAAGGCCGGCAGTCTTTGCCAGATCGCCACAAAAGCGGCCGCTCCACTGAGCAGCGTGCCATCGGCGAGGCGCACATGCAGGCGCGCGAGCGCGTCCTGCCGGTTCAGAGCGGGCCCCAGCGCCGCCTCGTCACAGTCGCTTGCATCGACCCACTGGAGCTGATCGCCCCCGTGCGCGGCGCGGTAGGTGGCGATTTCCTTGGTGCAGAGCGGGCAGGCGCCATCGAAGTAGACGCAGGGCGATCGTTCAATCGTTGATGAATCGGTGCCGGCTGCGGTGTGGTTCATGGTCGAAGGCTACCGCGGCCGTGTTTGCGAGGCCCTCATGTCCGCTCCTGCGCGGGGCCATTCATGGCAAAGTCTCAGGCAAGCCCGCACCCCACAACGACAAGGAGACACCATGCAGGAACGCATCGTGGACATCGAGACCCGTGACGGGAAGATGAACACCTGGATCTTTCATCCGGATCGTCCGGGGCCGCATCCCACCGTGATCCTGTACATGGACTCGGTCGGTATTCGTGAAGAACTCTGCGACATGGCGCGGCGCATCGCCACGGTGGGCTACTACGTCCTGATGCCGAATCTGTACTACCGCATGGCGCGCTCGGTGGACATCGATGCAGATCGTCTGGGCGATCCGGCCTATGCGCAGACAGCCGAGCTCATGTGGACGCTCAACCGGGCGCTCTCCAACACCATGATCGAGCAGGACACCGAGGCGATGCTCGACTTTTTGCAGACCGACCCGGCCGCGCGTGCGAAGCAGGTGGGTCTGGTCGGCTACTGCCTGAGCGGGCGCTTCGTGTTTCGCTGTGCCGGCGCTTTTGCGGACCGGGTGGCCTCGAGCATCTCGGTCTATGGCGCCCGGCTCGTCACCGATCTGCCGGACTCTGCCCATCTGCTCGCGGACCGCATTCAAGGCGAGATGCATTTTCTGTGTGCCGAGCATGACCACTACATCACGCCGCAGGCGCTTGGTCTGATTCAGTCGAAGATCGATGCGGGCGCTTTCAAGGGGCGGATCGAATACTTTCCGGAGTCCGAGCACGGCTTTGCCTTTCCGAAGCGCCGGGCGTTTCACAAGGCCTCGGCTGAGCGCCACTGGGAGCGCCTGTTTGAGATTTTTGCGCGCACGCTGCAGCCTGGCATTTGACGCCGCTTTCGTGTCTGTCGCCCGACGGGCGCTGGATGCGCTTCGCTCTGCCTTGAGGTATGAAAGAATGGCCGTCGTCGTTTCATTGACCGGCGCGATCTGAAGCGAATGGCTTTGGATCCTCCGGATTTTTCTCGACACCTTTCCGGTTCTTACGAAACCTCCCAGGAGACGCTTCATGTTTTCGCACATCATGGTCGGCACCAACGACATCAACCGCGCCAAGACCTTCTATGACGCCGTGCTCGGCACTCTGGGCATCCCGCCCGGCAATGTCGATCGCCATCGCGTGTTCTGGCGCACCAAGACCGGGGTGTTCTCCACCTCCCTGCCCATCGATGGCCAGCCGGCCACCTTTGCCAATGGCGGCACCATCGGCTTTGCCTGCAGCTCGCCCGAGCAGGTTCATGCCTGGCATGCCGCGGGCCTGGCCAATGGGGGTACCACCATCGAAGATCCGCCCGGCGTGCGCGACAACGGCACGGTGAAGATGGTGCTGGCCTATCTGCGTGATCCGGACGGCAACAAGATCTGCGCGCTGCATCGCGTGCCGGCGGCCTGATCAAGGAGCGGACGGATGCGCGGGTTCAGGCCATCGCAGTCACGTCGTCGGTTCGCGGGCGCTGCGCTGTTCGCGACGGCTGCAGCCATTCCTGCCGCCGCCCATGCGGCCTGGCCCGACCGGCCCATCCGGCTGGTGGTGCCGTTTCCACCCGGGGGCGGCACCGACCTGATCGCTCGAACGCTCGGGGCCGCCATGGCCACCGAGCTCGGTCAGCCAGTGGTGATCGACAACAAGCCGGGTGCGGGCACCATCATCGGTACCGAGTTTGTGGCGCGCAGCGCGCCTGACGGCTACACCGTGGTGATCGCCACCTTCGCCCACGCCGTCAATCCGAGCCTGGCTCCCAAGCTTCCCTATGCGCATGACACCGCGTTTGCCCCGGTCAGTCTGATCGGGCGTGGCCCCAATGTTCTGGTGGTGCGACCCAACGGCCCGTACCGCACCCTTGAGGACCTGCTGGCTGCGGCCCGCGCCCAGCCCGGCAAGCTCACCTATGCCTCGCAGGGCAATGGCACCTCGGCCCATCTGGCGGGCGAGATGTTCACCAATCTGGCCCGCGTGCAGATCACCCATGTGCCCTATCGGGGCGCGAGCAACGCGCTCACCGATCTCATGGGCGGTCAGGTCGACCTGATGTTCGCCACAGCAGCGGCGGTGTCGTCGTTTGTCGATAGCGGCAAGTTGCGTGCGCTCGCGGTGACTTCGCCGCAGCCCTCGCCGGCCTTTGCGGGCGTGCCGCCGGTGGCCCGCGCGGTGCCGGGCTATGCGGTCGAGAGCTGGTATGGCCTGTATGTGCCCACCGGAACCCCGGCCGAGGCGATTGCCCGCCTGAATGCGGCTGCTCGCAAGGCCACCCAGGCCGCTGAGTTTGTGCGCAAGGTGGAGCAGGAGGGCCTCACCGTGGTGGCCAGCGACCCGGCCGAGCTCGATCGCTATGTGAAGGCTCAGGAGGCGCTCTGGCGGCGCATCGTTCAGGAGAACAAGCTCGGCATGCAGTGACTCGGCGAGCTTGCCGAGCCCTGTTCGTATGGAAGTGTCTGTCCCGAATCGCCCCCCTGATCCCATTGTCTGAATCGCTGTGCCCCCGGATCCCACCTCACGCCACTCGTCCTCGCTGCCCGCCTGGCCCTCCGAGGGCACGCACGAGATTCCCTTTGCGGCCTATACCGACGACGCCACCTACCGTCGCGAGCTGGAGCGTTTTTTCTACAAGGGCCACTGGTGTTATGTGGGCCTGGAAGCCGAGGTGCCTCGGCCCGGTGACTTCAAGCGCACGGTGATCGGTGAGCGCTCGGTGATTCTGGTGCGCGATGAGCAGGGCGCGCTGCAGGTGATCGAAAATGTCTGCGCGCATCGGGGCATGCGCTTTTGCCGTGAGCGACACGGCAATCGCAAGGAATTCGTCTGTCCGTATCACCAGTGGAGCTACACCCTGCGCGGCGACCTGCAGGGCGTGCCGCTTCGCCGGGGCGTGAAGCAGGACGGCCAATGGCTGGGCGGCATGCCCGCCGACTTCAAGCCGGCCGAGCACGGACTGACCCGGCTGCGCGTGGCCACGCGCGGGGGTGTGGTGTTCGCGAGCTTCGATGAGCAGGTCGAGTCGCTCGAGGAGTTTCTCGGGCCCGAGATCCTGCGCTGGTTCGATCGGCTCTTCAATGGGCGCGCCCTGCGCGTGCTGGGCTACAACCGTCAGCGGATTCCGGGCAACTGGAAGCTCATGCAGGAAAACATCAAGGACCCCTATCACCCGGGCCTGCTGCATACCTGGTTCGTGACCTTCGGGCTGTGGCGGGCTGATAACCGATCGCAGTTGCGCATGGATGCCCATGGCCGGCATGCCGCCATGATCTCAACCCGTGGCAAGGCCGGGGCCGCCGGTACCGTGACTGCGGTGTCGAGCTTCAAGCAGGGCATGGCACTCCATGATCCCTCCTTGCTCGACATCGTGCCCGAGCCCTGGTGGGGCGAGCCCAGCGTGGTCATGACCACGCTCTTTCCGAGCGTGATCTTTCAGCAGCAGGTCAACAGTGTGTCCACGCGGCATATCCAGCCTGTGGGGCCGGGGGCGTTCGACTTTGTGTGGACCCACTTCGGGTTTGACGACGACACGCCCGAGATGACCGAGCGCCGCCTGCGTCAGGCCAATCTCTTTGGCCCGGCCGGCTATGTGTCGGCCGACGACGGCGAGGTGATCGAGTTTTCGCAGCAGGCCTTTGCCAGCAAACCGGATGGACAGGCACTCGCCGAACTCGGTGGTCGCGGGGCCGAAGACACCGAGCACATGGTGACCGAGACCTTGATCCGGGGCATGTATCGCTACTGGCGCCGGGTGATGGAGGCGCAGTCTTGAGCTTTGAAACCTGGATGGCGCTGCAGCAGCTGTACGCAGACTATGCAGCGGCGCTCGATGCCGGCGACTGGGACCGCTGGCCGCAGTTCTTCACCGAGCAGTGCGTGTATCGCATTCAGCCTCGAGAGAATCATGAGCGCGGCTTTCCCCTCGCCACCCTCTCGCTGAGCAGTCGGGCCATGCTGCAGGATCGGGTCTATGGCATTCGCGAGACCCTGTTTCATGACCCCTACTACCAGCGCCATGTGGTGGGTGTGCCTTGCATCCGGCAGGTGGAGGGCAACCATATCCATTGCGAAGCCAATTACGCGGTCTTTCGCACCAAGTTGTCCGAGCCCACCACGGTGTTCAATGTGGGTCGTTACATCGATGTGGTGGCGCGCACCCCTGAAGGGCTGCGGCTCGCTTCACGCGAGTGCATCTACGACACCGAGCTGATTCCCAATGCCATCATCTATCCAATCTGAGGCACGGCGGGGCCTTGAGCGCGATGACGCGGCCCCTTGTCGAGTAAACCCCCTACCCGGAGCCTGCGCATGAGTGAATGGATCGACGTCATGGCCGAGGGCGATCTGCCCGCCGAAGGGGATGTGGTGGGTGTGGACGTGCAGGGCGAAGAAGTGGCGATCTACTGCGTGCAGGGCGAACTGCACGCCACGGCCGATCTGTGTACCCACGGATTGGCCCGCATGAGCGAAGGCTTTCTGGAGGGCTGCGAGATCGAGTGCCCGATTCATCAGGGGCGCTTTGATGTCCGCACGGGTGAGCCGGTGTGTGGCCCGGTGACGCAGCCGTTGGCCCGCCACGCAGTGCGCCGCGAGGGCGGGCGGGTCTGGATCCAGTTGAGCCCTGCAGGCTGAGAGCCCTCAGGGCGCGGGCTGCACCACGGTGACCGTGTACTGACCGTTGATTCTTTCGGCTGCAAAGCGGATGCGGCTGCCTTCCTGAAGCCCCTGCAGCAGGGCTGCATCGCGCACCTGGAACTGCATGGTCATGGGCGGCATCTCGAGGTTGGGGATGGGGCCGTGGCGCAGGGTGATGCGGTTGTTGGCTGCATCGATCCGCCGTACCTCGGCCTCCGACAGGGCCGACGCTGCCGCCGGGCCGGGCACTGAGGCGGGCGCTGAAGCAGGCGCTGAGGCAGGCACTGAGGCAGGCACTGAGGCAGGCGCCGATGGGGTCGCCGAAGACGGGCTGCTCTGGGCCCAGACGCCAGGGTGGGCTGCAGCCAGCAGGACAATGAGCGCGATGCGATCCATGAAGCGTTTCATGAGGGAAGGGAGGAGTCGTGTCAGTGCTTGTGTGATCCCGGCCCGGGTTTGCGAATGCGAACCTCCATGGGCTGAGGGCTGACGCTACCCGCAGCCCCTGCACCCGGACGGGCCACCGATGGCGCGGGTTGACCCGCCTGCGAAGCTTGCGGCACCCGGGGCGGGTTCGGTGCATCGCCCTTGAATTCATGGGCCACCGTGCCCGCTGGATGACGAAACCAACCGGGGTCGGTGTAGTCGCCGGGCTTCTGGTCCTTGCGGACCTTGATCACGCTGAACATGCCGCCCATGCCGATGGCCCCGAACGGGCCCTCGCCGGTCATCATGGCTGCGGTGTTGTCGGGAAGCGGCATGGGCATCTCGGTCATGTCCTTCATGCCGCGCTCGCCCATCACCATGTAATCGGGAATGAGGCGCGTGATCTCGCGCACCACCTCACGGTGATCCACGCCGATGAGTGTAGGCACGTTGTGGCCCATGGCGTTCATGGTGTGATGGCTCTTGTGGCAATGAAAGGCCCAGTCGCCTTCGTCGGTCGCCACGAACTCCATCTGGCGCATCTGCCCCACCGCCACATCGACCGTCACTTCCGGCCAGCGCGCGCCTGGTGGCACGGGCCCGCCATCGGTGCCGGTCACCTCGAACTCATGCCCATGAATGTGGATGGGATGGTTGGTCATGGTGAGGTTGCCCACGCGCAGGCGCACTCGATCGTTCTGGCGGACCACCAGGGGATCGATGCCCGGAAAGATGCGGCTGTTCCAGGTCCAGAGGTTGAAGTCGAGCATGGTCATGACCTTGGGCGTGTAGCTGCCCGGGTCGATGTCGTAGGCTGACAGCAGAAAGCAGAAGTCGCGATCGACCTCGGCAATGTGCGGATGCGGCTGGCGCGGATGCGTGATCCAGAATCCCATCATGCCCATGGCCATCTGCACCATTTCGTCGGCATGCGGGTGATACATGAAGGTGCCCGGCCGGCGCGCCTCGAATTCATAGACATAGGTCTTGCCAGGCGGGATGGCGGGTTGATTGAGTCCGCTCACCCCATCCATGCCATTGGGCAGACGCTGGCCGTGCCAGTGCACGCTGGTGACTTCGGGCAGCGTGTTGGTCACGAAGATGCGCACGCGATCGCCCTCGACCACCTCGATGGTGGGGCCCGGGCTCTGTCCGTTGTAACCCCACAGATGGGCCTTGAAGCCGGGCGCCATTTCGCGCACCACCGGTTCGGCCACCAGATGAAACTCCTTCACGCCGTTGTTCATGCGCCAGGGCAGGGTCCAGCCGTTGAGCGTGGTGACAGGCCGATAGGGCCGTCCGTTGGGAGGCTGCAGCGGGGGCTGGGTCTCGACCCGGGTTTGCAGCACGGGTTCGGGCAGACTGGCAAGCGCCACGCGTGAAACGCTCGCAGCGCCCACGGCCACCGCAATCGCGCTCCCACCGGAAAGAAATCGTCGTCGATTGGACATGGGCAGGATCCTCAGTGACCGCCGGCGGCGGCGCCTGCATGGGGCCCTGCCCCTGCGCTGCCGGGTTTGAGGCCAGGGCTCGCTGCGGCCGCACCACTCAGGGCACCGGGGCCCATCAGGGCCAGCCGCAATTCGGTATCGGCCAGCCAGAAATCGCGCAGGGTATCGATGGCGGCCATTGACGCGCTGATCTGGTCGCGGGCATCGGCGAGCAGTTCGTGCACGCCGATCAGCATGCCGTTGTAGCGCAGCAGATTCTCCTCGGCGATGCGTCGGCGCACGGGAAGGATTTCATCGCGAACATGGCGCGCGGCTTCGTGGGTGAAGCGCCAGTGCCGCCAGGCCTCGCGCACCTCGGATCGGGCCAGTGCTGCGGATTCGGCGACCCGCGCCAGGCTGTGCATGTAGAGCGCCTCGGCGCGGGCGATGCGGGATTCGCCCCAGTCGAAAAGGGGCAGCTCCAGGCTGATCTCCCAGCCCGTCTGCGTGGGTGCGCCGGTCTTGTCGTTACGCACGGCGCCGAGCTCCAGCACGTTGATGAAGCGGGTGGTGCGGGTCAGCCCGAGGGATCGCGCGGATTGCTCGCTTTGCAGGCGGTTCATCAGCACATCGATGCGGGAGTCCAGGGCGCGTTGCTCAAGATCGGCTGCCTCTGGCAATGCGGCGGGCAGCCCAGCCAGTCGCTCGGGCAGTTTCAGTTCGGGGGGGGCGTCGGCCAGGCCCATGGCCCGGATCAGGCGTTCGCGGGCGCGGGCGGCCTCATGAACGGCGCGGGCGTGGGCCAGGGCCGCTTCCGCCTGAAAGGCCTGCTCGCGGGAATGCTGAAGCCGACCCACATTGCCAATCGCGGCGGCGCGGCGGGTGAGTTCGGCGCTGGCTCTGGCGGCACGCAGCACATCTTCCATGTAGCGCACCCGCTCGCGGGCTGCGACCGCCTCGATGTGCGCCCGCTGAACCTGACCGATGCGTTGACCGATCTCGACGACGGTGGCTGCGCGGGCCTGCTCGAGGCGTCGCGACTCCAGCGCGCTGATGGCCGGCATCAGCAGCAGACGGGCCAGATTGAGGTGCAGCCCGCGTTCGATCTCACGCTCACCGCCCTCGCGCAGCCGCCCGAGCGACAGCCCCGGGTTGGGCAGCCGAGTGGCCTGACGGGCCTCAGCCTCGGTCACGCCCAGGCCCGCGAAGGCCGCCTGCAGGCCAGGATGCATCAGCAGCGCGACCTGCACAGCGGCCTCGCTCGACAAGGGTTGGGCGAGCAGGGCCTGAGCTTGCTCGCGAGCGGTAGCCTGCTGCTCGGGCGTGCGCTGCCACTGGGCGCTCTGAGGCCTGGGGCCGACCAGGGGGGCCAGCAACGCGGGCGTGCGCGGGCTGTCTTGCAGCACCGAGGGGGTGCCGGGCCGGGACTGTGCTTCCTGGGTGTAGGCTCGCCAACCGCCGATGCGGCCCACGGTGTCGTTGGCCTCGCGCCAGCCCTGTACCGGCGCGGCAGGCTCGCTGCGATACGCCGAGAGGGGTGAGGGTTCGGCCGCACGCGCACTCGACGGAACGCTTGAGGGCGACTGCGGATGTGTCGCTGAAGGGGCCACGCCGGCGGGCGCTGATCCCGCGGTCGATGCCCCCGAGCGATCGCCGGGATGCCCGGTCTCGATGCGCTCGGGGGGCAGCACCCCGCAGCCTTGCAACAAGGCCGCAAGAGCGAGCGCACAGGGCAGCGTCCGTGAAGTCATGAGCGCGAAGTCAGTGGGTTCAGCTGCAGGGGCAGGATGGGCGAATGAAGTCGGGTCTGAAGGCGTCGATGCGATGCGGTCAGGTCTGCATCAGGTAGCCGCGAATCAGCACCGCCTCGCGCTCGGGCCGCAGTGGCTGCAGCGTGCCCACAAAGATGCGGCGGTTCATCCAGGCATGGGGACCGTCGGGGGCGGTGAGGCGGATGCAGCTCATGGCATAGCGCTCGGGTTGCTGGCTCGGGTCGATGATGACCTGATTGTTCACATTGATGACTGCGTTGTCGCGAGTTTGTATCTCGTAGACCGCATCGAGCTCCTTGACCCCATCGGGTCGCAGGGTTTGCCGGTCGGCACCCCCCGGCCGGACCACGCCGCTGAAGGATTCAAACCCGCTTGCCCCCTGAAACACGCCCCCCAGAATCGGCACGATCCAGCGCTCACCCCGTGGCCCGTGGCCCAGCGCCTCGGCCGGTGCGATGTCGACCACGGCCGACCAGACCAGCGTGGCGTATGGCGTCTTGGCTTGGGCGGCTTGTGGCAGGCTGAAGGGATCTTGTGGTTTCATCGGCTGGTGATTTCAGAACAACCTGTAAGACAGGAGGCCGATGATGCCGCAATCCCGATTGCTTGAACGACGTCGCCTGCTTGCGAGTGGTGCGGCCCTGGGGCTGTCCGGCAGGTCGCACGGGGTTTGGGCGCAGCAACCCGCCTGGCCAAGTCGTCCGGTCAAGATGGTCGTGGGCTCACCCCCCGGCGGCCCATCGGATTTTCTGGGCCGCATGATGGCCGATGGCGTGGGCCCGGGTTTCGGGCAGGCGTTTGTGATCGAGAACAAGCCCGGCGCAAGCGGCGTGCCCGCAGCCGAGAGCGTGGTGCGGGCCCCGGCCGATGGCCACACCCTGCTTGTCACGGGCCCGGCATCGATCGTGGTGAATCCGCAGCTGATCAAGGCGCCCTACGATCCGATCAACGATCTCACCCCGGTCTGCTGTCTCGGGGCCGGCGCTTTCGTGCTCGCGGTTCATCCCTCGGTGCCGGCCAACACGCTGCAGGAGCTCATCGCGCTGGCCAAATCCAAGCCAGGCGCGTTGAACTACGGCTCGGGCGGCAATGGGTCCTCGGGACATCTGGCGACCGAACTCTTTTCGAGCCTGACCGGCATCCGCATGACCCATGTGCCCTACAAGGGCGATGGTCAGGCGGTTGGGGATCTGATCTCGGGTCAGGTGCAGCTGATGTTCTCGGCGCCCAATGTGCTGCTGCCGCATGTGAAGACCGGCAAGCTGCGGCTGACTCGCGAGCGTGTGGCGAGCCTGCCCGATGCACCCACCGTGCACGAGCAGGGCGTGAAGGATTTCGAGTACCTGGGCTGGATCATCGTGTTTGCACCGGCGGCTACGCCCAGGCCGATCATCGAGCAGCTCTCGGCGGCCTGGGCCAGAGCCAAGACCGCGCAAGCGGTGCGCGATCGACTGCATAGCCTGGCCATGAGTCCGCCCGATCGTCTGTCGACACCCGCGGCCCTGGCCGACTTTGTGAAGACTGAATACGCCCGGCTCGGCAAGGTCATCAAAGACGCCAACGTCACGGTATGAGCGCTTCAGACCCTCTGGAACAAGCCGACCGCGGGGCGCGCCCCACAGAACAGGTGAGCCCTGGTGGGCCGCCCGCCGCGGGCCTCGCTGCTGGCCTGGAGGCCTTGGAGCCCCTGCGCCATGAGCTGCCCAACGGCATCGAGCTGCATGCCGCCCGGGCCGGACAGGGAGATCCACTGGTGTTCATTCATGGCGCCATGGGCGACTGGCGCTCGTGGGCGTCGCAGTGGCCGGCCTTCACGGCGCACTTTGAATGTCTGAGCTATAGCCGGCGCTATTGCTTTCCGAATCGCAACACCCAAGCCTCGCCGGATCATTCTGCCCTTGAAGAGGCCGATGACCTGCTGCTGCTGCTCGATCTGCTCGGCTGGCCGCGCGTGACGCTGGTGGGCAGCTCGTACGGCGGCTTTACGGCGCTCGCGCTGGCCTTGAAGGCGCCCCACCGCGTCAAGGCTCTGGTGGCGGTGGAGCCGCCCATGATGAAGTACGCCTTGCGGTCCGCCGAGGGTGCGGCCGTGGTGGCTGACTTTCGGGCCCGGGTGATCGAACCCGCCAATGCGGCGTTTCGCGAGGGCCGCGATGCCGATGCCGTGCGCATCATGACCGGGGGCATCAGTGGCGCGGGGAACTCGGTCAACGAAGGCGAGGCAATGGCCCGCCGTCTGCAGAACGTGCTGGCCATGAAGCGGCTGGCGCTGTCGTCGGACGAGTTTCCGTGGCTCGAGCCGCAGGCACTGGCCGCGTTGCCCATGCCGGTGCTGTTGATGTCAGGGGCCGCCACACCGGCGGTACACCGGGCAATCTTTGGTGAGGTGTGCAAGGCCATGCCTCAGGCGCAGGTGCAGATGGTTGAAGGGGCTGGGCACGGCGTGAGCCGCGAGCAGCCCGAGGCCTTCAATCAGCGCGTGCTGGCGTTTCTGGGGCAGGTCTGAGGGACCTGAGGATCCGAGGGATCCGAGGGACGGCATCGGCCCGGAGGGCGGGTGAGGCGGCCCGACCTACCGGACCTCGCGGATCACACCCTGTATCACCAGAAAATCGAGCATTCGCCGATGCGCATCGGCTCGGGCGACCGGATCGCCACCTGTGGTGACGCCCGCGCCTGGACGAATGCCGTTGGGCACATCGACGCGAACCCGGATGGGTGCGGTGCCATCGAAGTTGTGAAAAGCGCCTTCATAGACCTTGAGCTCAACCGGGGCGGGGGCGTTCGGTTGGCGGCTTGCACCTGGCTCGCGGCTTGCGTTCGGCTCTCGGGCTGACGAAACCGGCTCGGACGCGAGGGTCTGGGCCCACTGCTCGCAGGGTCGGGCCGGCGTCCAGTCGTCTGCGCTCCCGATCATCAGAAGGAGTGGGCTGGCGGGCTGAGCCGCTTGCCTGAGTGCTTCGCTGCATCCGGGATAGAAAGCCACTGCGGCGGCTGGCAACACACCCACACCGGGCCATTGCGCCTGGCGCACATCAAGCGCCGACAGAACCGTCGAGCCCCCATGGGACCACCCGATCACGGCGATTCGGTTCGGATCGATGCCCGGCTGCGCGGCAACCCACTGCAGCGCGGCCCAGGCATCGAGTCTGCGGTGGCGCTGATCGATGCGCCGCTGTCCGATACGCTGGGTGCACAGCTCCTTTTCATGGCGCCCGGTGAAGGAGTCGGTCACCAGCACGGCCAGCCCGCGGGCCTGCAGCAGTGCGGTGTATTCGCGCGACCGGATCGAAAGCTCGCCGCGCAGGTTGTAGGGTCCGCCGCAGCCGTGCAGCAGCACCACCGCGCCTTGCCGGTCGCGATCGGGTTGGGCAAACCAGTGGCCGACGACCGAAACCGGTGAACCGTCAGGATGGCGATCGAGACTCGGAAACGCCACGCGCACCGATGCCGGTTGTTCGCCTGAGGCACCGGATGAGGCCTCCACAGCATCGGGCGAGCCAATCAGGCACAACCCGGCGATCAGGGCCCGGGCCCATGCGCCGAGGGCGGCAAGAACGCGCCGAGCCATGCTCAGTCGCGACTCAGGATCCGGAAGGTGGCCTGGCAGAGCGCGATGAGCTCGTTTCTGGCATCGAGAATTTCGGCGCGCACGAAGACCGTGCGACCGGTGCGCCGCAGGGTGGTGGCCTCGCAGCGAAACGGACCATGGCGTGCAGGCGCGGCGTACTGGATGCCGCTATCAACCGTGGCGCAGCCACTGCCTGCTTCGGCCGTGGAAAGCGCGGCAAACGCGGTGGTGGTGTCGATCTGGGTGAACAGGATGCCCCCGTGCGGCTGGCCGGCGCTGGGCCAGCAGACCTCGGGGCGCGGCGCCATGACCGACACGGCGTTGCCCTCGCCGCAGGAAAGCACTTCGATGCCAATGGTTCGATACAGCGGGTTGTCGTTGATGCGGGCGAGTTCGTCTGGCGAGTAGATCATGGCGATTTCAGCTCACTCCTTGCGGGTCAGGTCCGGCGCATGATGGCCAGGCATGGCCAGGCGGCTGTTCTTGGTCACGGCGAGTGCCTCGCGAGCGCCGTCGTGCTCCATGATCTTGTTGAGCACGGCCTTGCCGGCCTGCTCGAACACCTCGCGGTGCTGGATCACATAGTCGCGTGAGTCGCGGTACAGGGTGTTCAGGCCGTTGATCTCGGGAATCACATAGCGGGCGATCAGATCCCAGCTGCGCAGGGTGTTCTCGCGATTGGCCCAGTCGTGGGCAAAGCCGATCAGGGTGCCAAAGCCGCCGGTGATCTTCTGCAGGTCGCGGATCTTGGCAATCAGATCATCGGGGGTGCCGATCACGGCCGCTGCACCATCGACGAAGGCGGTTTCGTCCACGGCCTGATCGCCACTGGTAAAGCGCTTTGAGCCCGGGCGCTGCAGGGTCTCGAAGATGTATTCGTTGTTCCAGCGCATGAGGCCGTCGCGGGCCTGTTGGCGCGCTTCTTCACGGCGATGTGCCAGGACAGCAGCACGCGCCAGTCGCGCCGGTCGACCGTGTTGCCATGCTTGGCGGCCGAATCCTGGGCGAACTGCCACTGCGTGGCCAGGGCGGCCAGCCCCTCGGAGGCGGTGGAGCCAATCGAGATCACGCCCGTGCCGTGCTTGCCGGCGAGCGTCATGCCCGAGGGACTGATGGTTGAAGCCACCACCATGGGCAGCTTTTCCTGCAGGGGCACCAACTGCAGGCGCGCATCATTGAGCGTGAACCACTCGCATCGATAGTCCACGCGTTCGCCGGCGAGCAGACGCCGGATGACGCCCAGGGCCTCGTCCTGCCGGTCGCGTTGCACCAGTGGGCTGATGCCCAGCACATGCGCGTCCGACGGCAGCGCACCCGGGCCACTGCCGAAGATGGCGCGGCCGCGGGTCATGTAGTCGAGCTGCACCATGCGCTGGGCCACCATGAAGGGATGGTGGTAGGGAAGCGAGATCACGCCCGTGCCGAGTTTGATGGTGTGGGTGCGCTCACCGGCCGCAGCCAGAAACATCTCGGGCGAGGCGATGGTTTCCCAGCCGGTGGAGTGATGCTCGCCACACCAGAACTCATCGAAGCCCAGGGCATCGAGGCGCGCAGCAAGCTCCAGGTCGCTGCGGTACTGCAGCATCGGATGCTCGCCAATCGGATGATGGGGCGCAATGAAGGCGCCAAAACGCATGCGGGTCATGAAAGGTCTCCTTAGGGTCGGTGGGTCCAACCGTCACGTGCGGCCTCGGCAATCAGTCGCTCTGCATCCTGGGCGAGCAGATGGCGGCGAGCCACCAGGTCCTGCGCAGCACGCCGGATGGCCTCGAGATAGGCCTCACGGCTGGGATAGCGTTCTTCCAGCGACAGGCGTGGGTCGCCGGCCTTGAGGCGCTCCTCGCGGGTGGCCGCAAACGGAATGAAGCTGCCCTGCAGGGTGCAAAAGCCGTCCTTGTACAGGCTGTCGTGGAAGTTGTTCCAGCCGGTATAGGTGCCGATCGGCACGCGCACGAAGAGGTTGCGAATGCCCCCCAGGTCATTGCCATCGAGGTCGACCTGCGCCACCAGCGGGTTGTAGCGTGCGCTGCTCAACGCAGGTGGGTTCCAGGTGACGATGCCGCGGGTTTCGGCGGGCTGAAAGCCCGGGCCGTAGTCCTGCAGGAAGAGCGGATTGTGGGTGGCGAGCAGCCGCGCGGCGGGCCGCTGCACGCCGCCATAGCTGTTGGCCGGAATCAGCGGAAAGCGCACCTGCTCGGGGGCCACCAGGGTACCCGCCGCGATCGTGGGCCGCTCGCTTGCGGGCGGCTCCTTGCCGGTACGGATCCAGTCGACCAGCGCCACATAGAGCGCGCGCATCGTCCAGGTCTGCGGATTGGGATTGGGCTGCTGCTCGCAGCCCGCAAACGGGGCCTTGGCCGGCAGCGGACGCGGGGCACTTGCATGCTGGGTGGAGCCCATGATGTAGCTGCGCACATTGGCCGGCTCCGGCAGATCGCGCAGGCCCAGCGGATCGGTGAAGCCCAGCGACTGGCGCAGCTCCCACATCTCGAGTGCGGTAGCCGCATGGAAGATCCTGGGGCAGCTGCCATCGGCGCTGCAGCGATCAAGCAGCCCCTGGGTGCGGCCACTGAGCGGATCGTTGACCCGGGTATAGGCAAACGGGAATTCGGTGCCGGGATAGAGATTGTCGACCTGCTCGGTGCCAGCCGACCGGCCGGGCTGGGCAAAGCGCACATCGAGCGGCATGAGGCCACCACCGATGTGCGGAATGGCGCCATCGAACACCATGCGGCCCTGCTCATCGCGATTGAAGCCGCGATGCAGGAAGGAGCGAATGAAGCGCCCGCTCTGTGAGGAGCCCATCACGATGGCCGTGGGCTTGTCGAGTGCAGCGGGCTGGGTGGCCATCGCCTGGCGCGCGGCCTCCTGCTTCAGAAACGTGCCCAAGTCGCGGGCCACCGCAAAGCCGATGCCCATCACCATCGGGTCGCGCGCCTTGTAGGTGAGCTCGTAGATGCGACCCGGCTGGAAACCGGCCGGCATGCACAGATCGGTGGCGCTGGGCTTGACGGCCGAGGGCTTGCCGTCGGGCCCGTTGGGGCAGCTGCCAAACGACCATTCGGTATTGGCGATCTGCATCGGCGCGCCGCGGTTGTGCATGCGCACCGAGAGCACCGGCACGAAGCCCTGGGCATCGGGGGTGCGGTTGTCGGTGCTCGCCGTGGCCGGGGGCACCGAGGCCGCGGTGAACCAGCCCGACACCAGATGCAGGGTGGGCGTGGGTGCACGCGCGATCAGCTCCGAGCGCACGATGCCGGTGACGGGCGAGCCGTTGGCATTCTTTGCCACCGGCAGCTTGAGCAGCATGCGTCCGTTGCCGGGCTGCACATCACCCTGCCAGCCAAACCAGACCAGGGTGGTTCCGGTTTTTTGCAGAAAGCCGTCGCCCGGGTTCTGCAGGGCATTGATCTGTGTGAGATTGGGCGCCACATCGACATTGAAGAGCGAGAGCGCGCCCTTGTTGCCGCGGTTGGTGATGTTGAAGAGCAGCACACCGTTGGCGCGGGCGCGGTTCGCGGGCCGCACGATCTCGACATCGCTCACATACTCGACCCGTCCCTGCGCATTGCGCGGGGCAAGCTCGATGTCCTGAATGCCGGCGTTGGCCGGATGCTTCGGGTCGAGCGAGCCATGGGCTCGCGCGCTCACGCGTTCGAACACGCCGGCCTCGCCAAAGGTCTGGCCACCAAAGGCGGGCTCGGTGCGCAGGATCTCGAGGCGGTCGATGGCGGCCTGCGCAGCGTGTGGCGCGAGCGCTCCCATTGCGACCAGGCTGACGAGCGCCAGGCCCGTGATCTTTGCAAGGCATGCGGCGGCACAGATGCGGGCCATCAGGGTCTCCTCAGTGAGTGTCGTTGTCATTGCAGCGGGATGGCTGAATGCAAGCATACCCGCCGGCGCTTCAAAAATCGGTGTGCTGCTGCGGTGGCAGGCTGCAAAAGGTGATATCACCTTCAGATCCGTGCGATACCGACACGCGTGTTGAATCGCGCAGCGGCAGGTTCTGGGGTTCATGCCTCTTTTTCGGGAGTTTTCATGAAACGTTTGTTCGCCCTGATGTTGTCGGCCCTGTCGCTGGGTGTGTTGCCCGAAGGGGAGGCCTGGGCCCAGGCCGCTCAGGTGGCGCAGGCCGTGCCGGTGCAGACCGCCGTGCTGCGCGACTTCAGGTTTCATACCGGCGAAGTCATGGCCGAGTTGCGCATCGCGTATCGCACGCTGGGCAATCCCAAGGGTGAGCCGGTGGTGTTGATGCATGGCACGACGGGCAGCGGGGCCAACTTCCTGACCCCTGCGTTTGCAGGCGAGATGTTCGGCCCGGGCCAGCCGCTCGATGCGAGCCGCTACTTCATCATCCTGCCCGATGCGATCGGCACGGGGGGCTCGAGCAAGCCCTCGGACGGATTGAAGGCGCGCTTTCCGCGCTACAGCCTCGAGGACATGGTCGACGCCCAGCATCGGCTGGTGACCGAAGTGCTGGGCATTCGCCGGCTGCGTCTGGTGCTGGGCAATTCCATGGGCGGCATGGAGACCTGGGTCTGGGCGAGCCGTTATCCGGCCGACATGGATGCGGCCGTGCCCATGGCCTCCATGCCCACCGCGATGTCGGGGCGCAACTGGATGACCCGCCGGCTGATCATCGATTCGATTCGCAATGACCCGGACTATCAGGGCGGCAACTACACCACCCAGCCGCGCAGCCTGCAGTTCGCAACCGTGTTCTACGGCATTGCCACCAATGGCGGCGATCAGGCCCTGCATCGCCTGGCCCCCGATCGCCGCTCGGCAGATGCCCTGCTCGATTCGCGTCTGAAGGCGCCCTTCACGGCCGACGCCAATGACAACCTCTACCAGTGGGATGCCACGCGCGACTACGACCCCTCACCGGGCCTGGAGCGCATCGAGGCGCATCTGCTGGCCATCAATTCGGCCGATGACGAACGCAACCCGCCGTCGCTCGGCATCATGGAGGCGGCATTGAAGCGCATGCGTCATGGCCGCCTGCTGCTCGTGCCGGGCTCGGCCCAGACCGCAGGGCATGGCACCACGGCGCAGGCCCGCTGGTGGAAGAACGAGTTTGCGGCCTGGCTGGCCCAGGTGCCGCGCGGCGGCACCCAGTAAATGGGTTAGATGCTCAGATCGAGCAGGTTGTAATCCTTGATGCTGGCCCGCGCGGCGTCATTCCAGACCCAGCGCTCGCCAGCCTGGGCATGCGGCTGATACACGTACGGCGTTTCGTCTGGAAAACGCTGGCGGCGGGCATCGATGCCATAGCCGATCATGCGGGCGCGCTCGCGGATGCGGGCCTCGTCGTAGATGCCGGGTGCGCCATGCAGTGAGCCAGGCGAGCGCACGCCCAGCACCGAGCGGCGCCGGTGAAATCCGAGGTTGACCGTGACCCGCCAGTCGGGGCTGGTGTTGGCAAATGAGCCATGCACGCACTGGCGATTGGTGATGGCTACGTCGCCCGGTGCGCAGACCAGAGGCACGGCGTCGGTCAGTCGTTCCGAGCCGCTGGCTGCCACCATGGCGCGGATGTCGGCCTTGCCGATCTTGTGCGAGCCCGGCACCACCCACACGCCGTTGGCCGGCGTGCAGCCATAGAGCTGACCCATGAAGTTGAAGCCATGCGAGCCCTCATCCCAATCGGGGCTGTTCCAGTGCGTCACGCCGTCCTGATGCCAGGCTACCGAGGCGCCCAGGCCCGGCTCCTTGATGAAGAAGGCCTCATTGAAGGGCACGAAATCATCGCCATTGACGGCGGCGGCCATGGCGAGCAACCCGGGGTGACCATAGACGCGCAGCGCCGCCTCGGAAAACTGCAGCGTGCCCAGGATGAGATACACGATGTCGGCCGGTGCACTGGCGGCGGCCTGAGGCTCGAACATCTTGACCGGATGGCGGCCGTTGGCAAAGCTGGTGCCGCCGGCAGGGTCGCCCAGCGGCTTGGACCAGAAGAGTGTGGCCGCCTTGCAGTCGGCGGCCAGCGCAGGCCTTCCCTTGTGATCGAGTGCGGCGCCCGGCTGCGTGGGCAGGCGATCGAGGATGTCCTTGATGTCGCGCTCGATGTCGGCGAGCTCATCGGGTTGCAACACATTCTCGAAGACATAGAAGCCGCAGCGCCAGTAGGCCTCGAGGATGTCGGGATGGATGCGGCCATCGGCGCCAAACCGGATCGGGCCCCGGTTGCCCAGAGCCAAGGCGCGGGCTTCGCCAGCCTTGAGATAGGCCTGCATGGCCGCTTCATGCTCACCGTAGGTGGTGGGGGTGCTGGGCAGGGGCTGAGCGGCCATGAAAGGTCTCCTGGGCAGGGCGCTGAGTGCGTGAGTTCGAGTGATGCGATCGTGTCCTGGGAAGGAGTCGGGTTCACGATCGCAGGTTTGTTGCGATCCGATCAAGGGTTGGTGTTGGCGTCAATGGTGTGCGTCGTGGCGAATCATGTCAGCGGCCCGCTCGGCCACCATGAGGGTCGGCGCGTTGGTGTTGCCCGACGGAATGCTTGGAAAGATCGAGGCATCGATCACGCGCAGGCCCTGCACCCCGTGCACGCGCAGACGCGCATCGACCACGCTGTGCGGGTCGTGTGCCGGACCCATGCGGCACGAGCCCACCGGGTGATAGATGGTGTCGGCGTGGTTGCGCACATACTGCTCGATCTGGGCATCGGTCTGCGCGGCGGCCGATTCGGGCAGTTCGCGGCCCCCGTACCGCGCCAGTGCGGGCTGGCCCAGAATCTCACGCATGCGCCGAAAGCCTGCCACCAGGGCCTGCACATCGGCGGGGTCTGACAGAAAGGCCGGGTCGATGCGCGGTGCATCGTGCGCATGAGGGCTGTTGAGCTGCACGCTGCCGCGGCTCCTGGGGCGCAGCACGCACACATGACACGAAAATCCGTGGCCGGTGCTCGGCTTGCGGCCATGGTCCTGCAACTTGCCGACCACGAAGTGCAATTGCAGATCGGGCCGATCCACACTCGGGCTGCTGCGAAAAAAGGCGCCCGCCTCGCCGAAATTGGTGGTCATGATGCCGGTGCGCTGCGCGCGCCATTGCCGTACACCGCGCCAGGCTCGCCACAGACCGGGAATCGACACGCCGAAGAGTTCGCCGTGGCCTGAGCCCGGTACATGCACCACCTGCACCACATCCGGATGGTCGTGCAGGTTGCGTCCCACCCCGGGCCGGTGCACGCGGGTCTCGATGCCCAGCGCCTGCAGTGCCGCCCCATCGCCCACGCCCGAGAGCAGCAGCAATTGCGGCGAGCCAAAGGCGCCCGCAGCGAGCAAGACCTCGCCCTGGGCCTTCACGGTCTGCAACGGGCCCCCCTCGGCAGGCTGAAAGCTCGCACCGATGGCGCGCGTGCCCTCGAACAGCAGGCGCGTGACCTGCACGCCGGTGACCACCCTCAGGTTGGGCCGGCTCAGGTGGGGCGTGAGATAGGCCTTGGCCGCGCTGTAGCGCTCGCCCTCATGGTGAAACACCTGATAGGGCCCGGCGCCTTCCTGCGTGGCGCCATTGAAGTCGGGATTGCGGGAGAGACCCGCCTGCTGGGCGGCCTGCACGAAGGCGTCGCGAAACGTGCCCGGGCAATCGAGGTCTTTCACCCGGATGGGGCCGCTGTTGCCATGCCAGGCATCGGCGCCGCGAGCGTTGTGTTCACTGCGGATGAACCAGGGCAGCACCTCGGACCAGCCCCAGCCCGGATTGCCCTGCTCGGCCCAGCCGTCGTAGTCCTGGGCCTGCCCCCGGATGTAGATCATGGCGTTGATCGAGCTCGATCCGCCCAGCACCTTGCCGCGAGGCTGATAGCCGCGACGTCCATTCAGGCCCGGCTGGGGCACGGTCTCATAGGCCCAGCTGAGGTTGCCCTTGCGGGCCATGAGCGCAAGGCCGGCTGGGCAATGAATGAGCTGGCTGGTATCGGGCGGGCCGGCCTCGAGCAGGGTGACCTGGATGGTGGGGTCTTCACTCAGGCGCCCGGCCAGTACGCAGCCGGCCGATCCGCCGCCGATGATCAGATAGTGGGTCTCCATGAGTCGGCATGCTCGCCGATCAGGCCCCGGTGGCGCAACTGCGGCACCACCATGCGCACAAAAGTCTCGTAGCTGCCGGGAATGTGGATGGGGACAAGCTCCAGGTTCCAGGGCCCTTCGTGAGCCGCCGTGGATGATTCCCGCTCGACCAGCATGCGTTCGAGATCGTCGGCCACTTCCTGAGGGGTGCCGACCACAATCGGGATGTCCTCACTGGGTCGGATGCGGCCACGCGCTCTGGACAGGGTTGCCCACGCCGGCGACATGGAAGGCTTCGGTTTACCCGGGGGCGTGATTTGCGGGTAGCGCCTGAGCACATACTCCAATTGATCTTCGGCCATCCAGCGGTTGGCTGCGACGATCACCCGCGCGCTGATCAGCGGCCCCATGAGCGGCTGATCACCCAGCCATTGCCCGCCCAACAAAGGCCCAGGATCGGGTGAGCCTGCCTTGCGGCTGGCCTGGCATCTGAAGCCCACAGCAAGCGTGGGGGCGGCAAGGGCCAGCACCATCGCGCACAGCCAGGGGTCGACCGCCCCCGGCTCGTTCTGATTCCCGGGGGGGTCGACCAGCACGCCATCGAAGGGCGCCACGGCGAGCGTGCGCGCGACATGCTGCAGTGTGACCACCGAGTTGAATCGATGGGTCGATTCAGGGTGCCGGTCGGGTCCGTGCCAGGACGGCTGCCCATAGGCGGGCACGCGCGCAAACAGGCGAAGGCGGGACATCGGGGCCGATCAGCTCGGAAAGGAAGAATGCGGCATTGAATCAAGGACGGTGTCTTGCGGGAAGCCCGTTTTCAGTGAATGATTGATTGATCTGATGAATCAATGAATCGTTGATGGAAGCCGTTCAAGGTCAAGGTCAAGGTCAAGGGCGAGGGCGAGGGCTGGTGCTGGATACGCTGGCGCCCGGTGATCTCGAGGTGTTTGTCGCCGTGGCTCAGGCGGGCAGCTTCAGAGGGGCTGCCCAGCGAACAGGGTTGTCTCAGCCCGCGGTCACTCAGCGCATTCAGCGGCTCGAGCAGCAGGTGGGCCTGCCGCTCTTTAGCCGATCGACCCGGCGGGTGCAATTGACCGAGGCTGGCCAGCACCTCAAGAACCGGGCCGAGCGCACCCTCCATGAGTTGCGCCGCACGCTGGCCGACCTGCGTGCCATGGCGGACCTGCGCTCAGGCACGGTGCGATTTGCTGCCTCGCAACCCCTGATGGCGCCTCATGCGATCCCGGCCGTCATGGTTCAGTTCAGGCAAGCCCATCCCGAGATTGAGCTCTGCCTTGTCGATACCGCCTGGAATGACCTGCTGGAGCAACTGGCTGAGGGCCGTATCGAGCTGGCCTTCATGCCTGAGGAGGGCCTCAGCCCCAGCCTGCACTGCGAGACCCTGTTCACCGAGGAGCTCGTGCCGGTGGCCTCGCCCCGGCTGTATCGTGCGCGCCGGCGTTCACTGACGGTGGCGGAGTTTGCTGCCTTGCCGGTCGTGGGGGTGAGTGCCAATGCAGGCATCAATCGCCAGTTGCGAGCTCTGCATCAATCTGTCGGCAGCCGCTTTGTACCCGCCATGCAAGCTACGCGCCTGTCCTCCGTGATCGGCATGATGCAGGTGGGCATGGGCGTGGCCCTTCTGGACCGGCACACGCTGGCCACCCTGCGCGATGTGGTGGAGCTGAGCGTGCAGGGCTGGCGCTTTGAACGCAAAGTGGCCATCGTGCGGGATGGGCGCCGCCCGCTCAGTCCGCCGGCCGAGCGCTTTGCCAAGATTGCGCGGGCCCACTTCGGCAGGACCGTAAAAGTTGTGGCATCAGCCTCATCAGCATCGTCGGGATCGATCTCAGTGCTCGTGTGAATGTGGAAAAACCAGCCAGGCCTGGCGACCTTCGGTGGCCAGGCCCACCGTGGCGCCGTGGGGCAGGCAGACCTTGGTGCGGTCATGTCCGAAAGGCAATCCGGTGATGATGGGTGTGCGGGTCTGGTTACGGACCCATTTGAGGGCCGCAGCGAGGTCATAGCCTCGGTCATGTGGGGCCAGGGCGTAGCGGTTGATGGTGCCGATCAGCACGGCCGCCTGCGCGTCAATCACGCCGGCCTGCAGCAACTGGATCAGCATGCGCTCGATCCGGTAGGGGTGCTCATGGACATCCTCGATAAAGAGGATGCCGCCCTGGATGCGCGGAAAGTAGGGTGTGCCGAGCAGGGCGCACATCACCGACAGATTGCCGCCCCACAGTGTGCCTCGAACATCCACCCCCGATGCGCCTCGCGATGCAAACCCCAGCATCTCGAGTTCGCCTCGCATGGCCTCCTGAAAACAGCCAAGGGTGACCGGATCCAGCTCATCGGGCGTGTTCACTGCGAAGTCATCGAGCAGCGCCGGCCCGGCCCAGGTCACGGCACGCGCCTTGGCGAGCATGGCCAGGTGAAAGGCAGTGAAGTCCGATAGACCGACCCAGTGTTTGCCTGCCTTGGCCAACTTCCGGAAGTCGAGTCTGGGCAGCAGGCGCGTCAGACCGTATCCGCCGCGTGTGATCATGACCACCGGGGCTTCCTGTGCTGCCGCCCGGTCGAATGCGCCCGCTCGGGCCTCGTCTGATCCGGCGAAGCGTTGTGCACGCCGCAGCGCTGCACGATCGAACCGATTGGGATGGCCGCAGGCGGCGAGCAGATCGGCCGCAGACCGCGCGCGTTCGATATCGGCGACCGCCCCCGAGGGCGAGATCAGATAAACCGGCAGATCGGTGGGTAGGGGGCGTGTGTCGGTCTGGACAGCGGGTGATGCCTTGGCAGACGCGTTCATGGACGGGGGCCTCGGGTCGGGCTCGATCGTGTTGAATGACGCACAGGGTTCACGGGTGGACGAGGTGTACGTACGAAGTGGCGGGAAGTGTGACGGATGTCCGGGGCAGGGCCGGGCCTCAAACCGTACAGTCGATCCATGCGCCCCTCGGATCTTCCCATGTTGTCATTGGTCGGCGCGGAACCCCAACAGCCAGTGCGCGAGGTTCCGCGGCGGCAAAACCGCAAGCGAAGCTCGGGCGGTTCGGGCGTGCTGATGGTGAAGGTGGAGCAGGCCGAGGAGATCCTGAAGGCCCATGGCGCCACGGCTGCAGGGCAATTGATGCTGGCCATCAACTCGGCTCTGGTCCGGCGCCTGCGCAGCGAGGATCGGGTGGCTCTGGTTCGGGATGACGGGTTGCTTGTGGTTTTGCCGGGGGTTACCGCCAAAACCATCCGGCGGATCGAGCAGCGCGTCGAGCAAGCGATTCGGGATTTTCGCCTGTCCGTGGCGGGCCGCCTGTGGTCGCTTACCGCCCTGATCGGTGTGGCTTCCTCGCCCGAGGGGCGCCTGCCAGGGCTGTCCGTTCCGAGTCTTGCACGACTGGCCGATGATGATCTGCACCGCGTGTCGAGGAAGGCTCATCCAACGCCTTGAGGCGCTGTCTTTTGGTTTATCGTGTCTGCCGACCATCCAGGAGACACCATGAG